>Ga0208648_1001490_pt1 | contig 18834 bp, 17 predicted proteins | sample AntAceMetag02UKL_FD_184772 | JGI IMG/M metagenome (GOLD analysis project Ga0208648, IMG submission 184772) | Saline lake microbial communities from Ace Lake, Antarctica - Antarctic Ace Lake Metagenome 02UKL (SPAdes) (version 2) | ecosystem: Environmental > Aquatic > Non-marine Saline and...
TCAGAATATACGCCGATAAATATACACAGCCATTCAATATCTTCCCTTTATGGAGGACAGCCCTGAGACGTTCCGGATTATTCACGCCGTTGAGCAATGAAATGACGACGCTATTCTCATCTACACACGGTGAAACCAATCTTGCACTATCTTCGACATCATAGCTTTTTGTGCAAAACAGCAGCACATCGAACGGCCCGCATTCCAAAGGATCGTCGGTTGCTACGTCTGGCTTTGCCAGGAAGTCCTCTTTATCGCTCAGCATCTTCAGCCCATTTTTTTTGATTTCTTGCAGATGCTCTCCCCTTGCAATGAATATGACCTCGATATCCCTGCTTTCAGCATAATGCCGTGCAAGGAGACTACCATAATAACCTCCTACGCCACCAACACCCATCACAGCAATTTTCATATGCAAAACCTCCTCGAAACATAGTGACAGTTAGGGTATACCCTTTACCACTTGAGTTTCACATTTGCTAAAGCGTTTCTATTAGGGCTGAGATACGCTCCTTTTTTTTAAGCTCATTGAGCCATTGTTGGGGCAGGCTGGATGGTCCGAGATGCGCACCCAGCACCATACCGACGATCATCCCCCTTGCAGCGCTGTCACCCCCTGCCATTACCGATTGAATCAGGGCCTCCTTCAGATCATTGTGGTAACGAGCGATGAGGTGGACCACGCCTGGAAATGCCTCTTCGGTGTGACAACTCTGCCCGAATCTTGATATGGTCGTGACGCTGTCCTTGTCTTTTGTGGCCAGGCCTGCCTGCACCCAACGCGATACGGGTGAGCCGCCAAAGTTTTCCTGTGAGACGTTTTTCATCGCCTCAATCGGGTTGCTCCCCTGCAGGACCTGGCATGCAACCCTGGCAAAAAACGCTGCACTGTCAATGGTAATAGGGTTATTGTGGGTCATACGGGTCTGGGATTTTGAGCTCTCGACAAGTTTGTCAGGATCATGCCGGTAGACATAAACGAGAGGCGCGATCCTGGCGGCGCCGGCAAGATCGTCGGAAGGGGAGCCCGGATCTTCATAGCTGCTTCCGGAAGCATAGTTGGAAAGTGTGTCCGTTGTTGCGTGATCCATGTAACCGTTGTAATCCTCAAAAAGTGCACGCCAGCGAGCCGAGAAGTCGGGAAGATCAAAGCCCTTTTTGGCGGCAAGGGATTCAAGCAACACAAAGGTTTGATCTCCGTAATGTGTGAACGCCCCCTTCTCCTTTGTGGCGTGGTAGGAATTCGGTGTGGGCTTCAGGAAGGTATCGACCCTACCGAACATCTTTGAAATACTTTCGGTATCATAAATCCAGTGGGCACCGAGGGCCAGCGAATCTGCCGTAAAAGAGGCCAGCACCATGGTTTTTCCATTCGCATTCATGGTATCCTCCTGATTGAGCTCCGGGCGAGGGTTTTTTACTTTTTTTCCTGCAGCCGGATGCCATTTTTTTCAAGCGTAATCAGCCTTTTTTTGTACATGTTGCCGATAGCCTTCTTAAATGCTTTTTTGCTGACGCCGAAAATGTCAGCGATTACCTCCGGCCGGCTTTTATCGGTGACCGCGATAAATCCGCCCTGTTGCTGTAATTTGTCCATAATTTTTCGGGACATGGCGTCGATGGCTTTGTAGCCGGGCTTTTGCAGGCAGAGGTCAATTTTTTCGTCGTCACGCACTTTTTTGATAAACCCGTCAATTTCCTGACCGATTTTCAACGGCTGAAACACTTCGTTTTCATACAGGATGCCCTTGTGGGTGCCGTTGATGACGGCGATAAATCCCATCTTTTTTCGAGCGGAGATGAGCAGCGCTACCTTCTGGCCCTCATGAAAACCCGTCTGCTTCTCTTTCGCCCGGCCTTTTTTATGTTCAATTATTACCATTGGATAGCTCCGGCATTTGGCGCCGGTCGGTCCCTATGGAGCCTAACGCAGAGATTGGGAAAAATAGCCATTCTCGGACAGCCTCCTATGCTTACCGGTCCTCCAGTGAAAGGGTCGGGGCTTTTTCAGTTTCATCGGTTTCAACCGCTTTGTTTCCCAGCTTGCGTTTCCTTTTTTCCTCTCTCTTTTTTTTCTTGGCCAATTCTTTCTGACGTTTCTTGAACTGGTAATTAGGTTTTGCCATGGCGTTTCCTTTCTGGTCGGTTGCCGGATCGATAAAATCGCTGATAACAGGGAAAAGAATCTCAGCCGGCATAATTATGGTTTGATGCGAACGATAATTAAAAAAGGCACTCGTTGATTGCCCATGCGAAAAAAAGAAAAACAGTTTTTTTGGTAATGGATATTCTTACTCTTGACATAAGGAGGCCCTATAGGTGTTAGGTGGAATTGAACGGTTGCTTACGACGGATTGATTGAATCACTTCGTCGAGTTGTTGAAGAAAACGTGATCGGTCACGTTTTTTTAGCGGTGGTGGCCCGCCCGTTATCTCTCCTGCGTCTCGCAGTTCTGACAACAGGTCCCGAGTCGCGACGGCCTGACCGATGTTGTCTTCTGTGAACGGCTTTCCGGTTGGGCCAATTACACGTGCGCCCCCCTTCACGCAGCGGCTGGCAAGCGGGATGTCAGCAGTAACCACGATGTCGTGAGGTTGAACGTGTTCGACAATCCAATCATCGGCCGCGTCGAATCCGTCCTCTACAACTTCGAGTGCAATCCATCGTTCATTCGGAACTCGCATCCAAGAGTTGGCCACCAATGTGACATCAAGGCGAAATCGGCTTGCGACCCGGTACACCTCCTCTTTGACCGGGCACGCATCAGCATCGACAAAGATGTGAAGCAAACGAAGACCCTCCCATCACCCAAAATCTGATCCGGATTCATCTAACGCATTTCTCAGCGGCGAGGGAACTGAGTCCGCTGAAGAAAAAGGTTATAACAAATGAAAAGTCAAGTGGTTCAATTTCACCTATTTTTTCAATCCTATAATGAATTCGCTCTTTAACCTGTGTTCGCAGGAGTGGCATTTCATCTTTTTCCTGTCGGTCCCGCTGTTTTTATCCTGGGCCTCGTCGCTTTTTTGAGCGAGCTCTAAAAACCGGGTTTCATATATTGCATGGTTCCGTCCTGGATGACGGCGACCCTTGCCTCTTTTGGATAATCCATTTCAAGGATCGTGAGAATCTCGGCCCAGGTCTTGACAGTCACAGCGTCGTCCATACGGCAGAGCAAATCGAGACCCATGCGATCGGGATATGGAGAGAAGAGGATCAGTTTTTTGATATCCAATAGATCGAGAGCGCTCTTGACCTTAGGAAGGAATTGACGACCGCCGTAATCTTTTCCCCAGGAGCGGAAGACATAATGGGGTACCTGCCCTTCGGGCGAGTCGAAAATCAGGACGGCGGTACCAACCCCGCCCGGTTTAAGTGTCATGGGGGCAAAACGGGCCGCAATGGCCGATTCGTTTGCCTTCCCATAGGCGTTGCACACTGCGATATCATACCCGGTGGCATATGGGATCCCGTAATGTTCTTTGCCTTCCTCTCCCCCGGCGGCATGGGTCGCCCTGAAAGGGCCGGCAAAAAGATCGGAAATATCTCCCCGGTGGTTGATCAGACATTCGACCTTAAAGTTGAGGTCCACCATATCGCCAGCGGCATCACATTCGGCCCGCATGATATTATTGTCAAAATTGCCTAAGCCTGTACGACCGGGGTCCCTGTGGAGTTGGTTGTGAAACTGATTGATTGACTCGATACCGGCCACCCCGGGTAGGACAATCTTGGCCCCACCACCAAAACCCACATGGACATGTGCGCTTATACATCCGATCCCGATTTTTAGATCACAGGCCATAACCTCACGGTTAACCCAGAGCTCCACACCGGTTGGTGTCCGCCCAACCCGTACGCAGTTCTGGAATGGGTCGTGGTTATAGACCGCGTAGTTTTCAACTATCTCGGCCCCCAGTTTTTTACGGGCGTTGATCATATCATAGGCCCCGTGCGCACCCAGGGCCCATATAAACCGGATCTGATCTTTCTTCATCCCTGCACGATGAAGGGACTCAAGAACATGGGGTGCCACCGCCCCTACGGGTGTTGGCCGTGTCATATCATCAAACAGGACTACCGCCTCTTTTTTTCCCCTCGCGATCTCTTCGAGGGTAGGACCTTCAAGGGGTTGATGGAGTTTTTCCCTAATCAGGGCGGGGGTCAGCCCCGGCTTGTCAAACCCAGGGGAAGTCAGGTAATCCACTTCCCAGCGGTCAGGAAATTTCAGCTCCCGCTCCTGGTTTTCATACCAGCGTCTTGAAGGAATCGAAATCGTTTTCATGGTTCTTTCCTCCCTTACTTTAATTCCCCGTCCCGCTGCTTAAGCTGGACTGCGGGGCTCTTCAATCCCTTTCCAGAAAGATCCCTCAATCAGAGAGGTATCTTACTCAAGCCTCCTGACCCACTTGTTGAGCCACCTCTTCTTTATCTCGGGGTTTAGCCCATACAGCGGCCATTCTCCTTTTAGGGCCGCGACTACCTGCGGCATCGGTTTGTAAAACAGTTCTGCATAGGAGGCCGTGGAGTAGTAGGCACTGTGGCCGGTAAGTATGACGTTGGGCATTTTGAGAAGCGGGTTATCGGCGCTTATGGGCTCCTCCACAGTCACATCAATTCCTGCCCCGGCGATGAGCTCTTCCTCCAGGGCCCTTATGAGTGATGGTTCATCAACGCACCTTCCCCTTGCGGTATTTATGAAATAGCAGGTGGGCTTCATCTTCTTGAACTCTTTGTCACCGATCATAGCCTCTGTCTCGGGGGTGAGAGGTGTGTGTAGGGTAATAAAGTCAGATTCCCTGAGCAGAGTGTCGAGATCTGCCGGTTCAACCCCATGGCTTTCCATAACCCCGTCCAGGACATAGGGATCGTATGCGATCACCCGCATCCCAAGACCTTTTCCCTTGAGTGCTGTAGCCGTACCTATTTTTCCCATCCCAACGATGCCAAGGGTCTGGTCGCTCATCCTGAACATGGGATAGCCGATCTCCTTTATTGCATTCCCGCCTCCGGTAAAATTGATTTGTCTCTCCCTGACTGCCCTGTCGATCAGGGTCATTTTATGTCCAAGAGCAAGCATGAGTCCTATGACCAGACCTGATACCTCATCCAGACAGTAATCAGGGACATTGGTAACGGCTATTCCCAACTCGGTGGCGGCAGCAAGGTCAACCGCTTCAAACCCTATGGCAATCCCTGCAATGATGCGGCAGTTTGTCAGAGTTTCAAGTATCCGGCGGTTGAAAGGTTGCATCGAGACAACACCTATTACCGCATCAGCATCCCTTGTGTTGCTGATAATTTCATCCTCTGTCACCCAGATCCCCTTGATAAGGCCGGCATCAATGGTCTTGACCAGGGCTTCTCCATGATCCACACCAGGTACTGCATACGTATGAACGATCTTAAAGGTCATCTTGTATTTCCATTTTGCGGTCTCGCTTGCCAGATCAGACAGCCGTGCTACAACCGGGCATTCTCAGCAATGCTTCCGAAAGGTCGAAAGAGAGCCGCTGTGCATAATTTTTCCGGGAAGGGTGCGACCAATGATTTCTTCCGTAAGCCTCGCCGCGGCAATCAATTTCTCAAGGTCAATGCCGGTTTCAATGCCAAGTTCGTGACACATAAAGACCATATCCTCGGTACAGATGTTTCCTGCTGCGTTACTGTTTTTGTGCCCCGCAAAGGGACAGCCTCCCAATCCGCCCACAGAACTGTCAAACAGGTCTACACCCATTTGGAGTGCTGCATAGAAATTGGCCGCGCCGAGACCGCGCGTGTCGTGAAGATGTAGTCCCAGACGCGCGCCCGGTGCTGTGTCTCTAACCGCCTCAATGCGGCGCTTTACCTCCTCGGGGTTTGCCCAACCCACCGTATCGGCCAAATAGATATTTGGCAGGGGCCTCGATTGACTCCGGCAAACACCCGTTATAAATTTTACGTAATCAATCACAGTGGACAGTGGGACGTCGCCTGACAGGTTGCAGCCAAATGCCGTCAGGATATAGGCATCTTCCAGCGGAAGGTCATAGGAATCGTATACATTTAGAAAATCCAGTTCCTTTTGCTGCATCTCCTCGGCGGTGCAGTTGTTGTTCATTAGACAAAAACCATCCGTGGTGTACAAAACCATCTTTCCGTATAAATAGGCCCCCGGCAATTCAACAATACGCTCAAACCCACGTTTGTTCAACCAGACACCGGTATAACGAACACCCTCCCGCGGGCTGATTGCTTTAAAGAGTTCCTCAGCATCAACCATGGAAGGAACGGCCATCGGGCTGACAAAAGAGGCAACCTGAATTTGTTTGAGTCCTGTTTCGCTCAATGCGTCAATGACCTTTGCGCGCGCCTTTAGAGAAAACCGTCGTTTCTCCATTTGAAATCCTTCACGCGGACCTTCTTCACGGAACTCAACAAAGGCAGGGAGATTGCCCATTAAGTTCCTCTTTTCTTTTGGGTTTCATCACCAGGCACCCCTCTTGATATCTCCCCTTTATCTTTATCGGCCGAAGAGAAATTTATAATTTGATGGACGTCCGACACTTACATATGTCGTTTCAGAACGAAACTGTCAACAGCAGCCCCCAGCCTCGTCAGGGAGGAAAAAAGTTGCAGTTTCACGTAATGTAGAGTAGTTTTGCCTTGAGGTCAACAGTTTCACTTGCCCATTATCGGCAACCGTCAGTTATACCTGCCGGTGGAGTACTAATGGGGTTGGCCTGAAAACATCTGTTTTGGGAGCATTATACCTGCATAATCAATAGGATAGCTTGGCCCCAGCCCCCAGCACCCGGGGGTCGAGGAAATGCGGGAATCCCTGTCAGTACACAAAACCCCAACTCAATCTAAGGAAGATTAAGAAAGGAGAATACTATGTTTTTTGAACTTCGTGAGTATCGTATCAAGTCCGGGAAGCGTGGCAAATGGGTCAAATTGATGGAAGAAAAAATAATACCCTTCCAAGTCTCCAAAGGCATGGTTGTGGTAGGCAGTTTTGTGGCTCAGGAAGAAGAGGACCTGTACATCTGGATACGCAGGTTTGAAAGTGAGGAGGAGCGCAAAAGGCTGTATAAGGAAGTATACGAAAGTGAATTCTGGGCAAAGGAAGTGAAGCCCGGGGTCGATGAGATGCTTGACCGGGAAACCATGCGGGTCACCCGGCTTGAGCCTACGCCCAAATCCGTGATCCATTGAGCAGGCGAGAATAAAAGGAGGTAATGATATGCCCAAACCACAATACCCGACCAAGGAAGGGATCTGGTCCAAGGGACAACGCGCTGAAAAAACCTATTCAAGAGTAAGACTGGGTCTGCCTTACAAGGAAGCTATTGACAGCCTGCGCGGCGCTTTAAAAGATCGGGATGATTTTGACCCGGCTGTTCTTTTCGTATGGGGTACCATGCAGGCCACCGGCGTCTTGAACATCCTCAAGGCCGTGGAAGAGGAATTTGGCGAAAAAGGACAGACCGTGGTGCGCCGGGCCATCAATAAAGCCGGATACGAAGCCTGTCAGCAATTTCTTGATTATTCCGAGTTTCCGGAAGATCTGTCTGATATCGAGCTGACCTCTTTCATTGTGACCGGCATCAACACCATTTTATATGCATCCTTGGAAAAACCCTGGATAACCAATGATGACCGGTGCGATTTCGATATTCTCTGGTGTCCCCACCAGGACCGTTACACCGCCTTTGACTGCCGTGTGCAGCGTTATTTTGTGGAAGGCATGATCCGGGCCTGCGAAGATTTCAACGGGAAAAAATTTCACCCGGTGGTGGACAAGATTATTCCCCACGGCGCTGACCGATGCCATTTTTCAGTGGACCGCTGGGAAGACGACGGGGAGACCCACCCTTGGGACAAGTACTCCGATGAACTGGCCCGCCGCGCTTTTGATAAAATGAAAGGCACGGATAAAAAGAGGGGGGAATCCGGGAAATGATGGAAATCATTAAACCGCAGATCTGACCCCTTCTCTCCAAAAATGGGGCTTCTTATCACCGCACCTTATTTTGTCAAAAAAATAAGCAGAGGACTTCTACAACATTAAAGTAGGGGATACAAATGGCACTGGATGATTTTAAACCGATAGAGATCCAACACAAAGAGATATTTAAACACTTCTTTCTTCAGGACCCTTCTCAGACTTCTGAATTAACCTTTACAAATCTCTTCATCTGGCGGCATCATTACCATCCCATATGGTTTCAGTGGGAAGACTGTATGCTGATTATTCTCAGACCTGAGGGGGTCTCACCATTTTGCTTGCCCCCTATTGGTCCGGGGAATAAAAGAAAGGCCCTCGATATTCTTTGCGAGCAGCTTAAACAGCTCACCCCAGAAGTAAGGGTTTGCAGAGTGAGTGAGGAATTCGTTGAAAATTTCGTGGATCATGACCATTATGCCTCTTTTTTTGATCGAGACAATAGTGATTACGTCTACCGCACTCTGGATCTCATCGAGTTATCCGGGAGAAAGTATCATAAAAAGAAAAACCTTCTAAATCGATTCATGAAAAATTTTACATTCGAATATCGCCACCTTGATATGGAGCTTGTAGAGTGTTTACTTGATATGCAGGAGAAATGGTGCCAGATAAGAGAGTGTGCTGACAACCCCGACCTTCTTGCAGAGGATTACGCCATATATGAGGCCTTAACCCATTTTGAGGAACTTGATTATCGAGGAGGCGCTATACAGATCAATTCCAGAATTGAGGCCTTTTCCATAGGAGAGCCGCTAAACACCGATACCGCAGTAATTCATTTTGAGAAGGCCGACCCGACAATCCCTGGCCTCTATGGTGCAATAAACCAGCTCTTTTGCGCTAACGAATGGTCTAATATTGAGTACATCAATCGGGAACAGGATCTGGGTATTGAAGGTCTAAGGAAGGCCAAAGAGTCTTATAATCCCCACCATATGGTGAAAAAGTATATACTTAGTCCCAAAATTAGCAGTTAGTGTCCGAACGAAAATCACGCCTTGGCGTTGGTTCCTACACGATTTTGGTCCCGCAGGGCGGGATAAAAATTCATACAAATTGGGACAAAATAACTGCCACATTTGACCCCCAGCTTTATTCCTCCCTTTTCTGAAATATCAAAGAACGATATTTATTGACTTTTTATGCGCCATTTTCGTAATTTTAGGTAAAGATTAACAAAGAAGGAGGCTATCTGTTATGTCTGTTCTATTAGTCCAACATGGCAAGAGCCTGCCCAAGGAACAGGACCTCGAGCGAGGCTTGTCCCGGGAGGGGATCCATGATGTGGAGCGTATTGGGGAGGTGGCAAGGGGATACGGAGTGCATGTGGCATCCATTTTACACAGCGGAAAAAAAAGGGCGCAACAGACCGCTGAAATCTTTGCCTCCGCACTAAGGCCTGAAGGTGGCGCGCAGGAGAAAAGCGGTCTTAAGCCCTTAGACGATGTAAAGGCGTTTGTGGGGAGTCTTAAGAGTCAGGACAATATTATGATTGTGGGGCATCTCCCTTTTATGGAAAGGCTTACATCCTTTCTGATTACAGGAGATGTGGAAAGACCGGTCTTTAGATTTCAGAATGGCGGGATCGTGTGCCTGGATGAAGACCCGGAAGGAAAAGGCTGGGTGATCAAATGGACCCTCATGCCGGAGATCGGATAGTGGGATATGGGCCTCGCGGGATATGATGAAGCGGATGTGGGAGAGCCAAAGGAATACATTAACCCCAACATTAGGGTTAACTTAGCATATTACCAGAAAAGACTAATCTTCTATGCGGATTTCTGCTCTTTTAGCCGCCTGACTTCTTTGGTTATCTCTGGAAGGATTTGGCCTGCTTTTCCCTGGATCAGTACGTTGGATACATCATCATACGGGGTCTCTGAAAGGTTTAAGATGACCAGGAATGAGCCGTATTTTGTAGCATAGCCGGGCATGGCAGCAGCCGGGTGAACAAGCAGAGTGGATCCTATAACCATGAAGAAATCGGCGTTTTGGGATAACTCAGTTGCTTTTTCCACTTCATTTACGGGCATGGCCTGCCCGAACGAAATGGTATCTGATTTGAGATAGCCGCCGCACTCACATTCCGGGGCAGAGTCGCCTTGTTCAATGCGTTTGTGTACTTCATGCAATGAAACAATTTTTCTGCAGCTCATGCATCGTACTCTTCGGGTATTGCCATGGAGCTCAATTACTTGTTCGCCTGGAATACCTGAGTCCTGGTGCAGGCCATCGATGTTCTGGGTAATTACGGCCTCAAGCAGACCCATCTCATAGAGTTGGGCAACCGCCATGTGGGCAGGGTTTGGCCTGGCTTTCATCAGATCGGGGTAAAGCTCCGCGTGCCTTTTCCAGTATTCTATTCGGGCTTCTTTTGATGACATGAATTCATCAAAATATATGGGTCGGTATTTGTCCCATATGCCGCCCTTACTTCGAAAGTCCGGGATACCGCTTTCTGTGGATATCCCAGCGCCTGTGAACACCACGTTATTCCCATCTTTGGCAATTTCTCGAGCGACTATCGAAATTTTGTCTTCTATGTTGTTTGTCATCTTTATCCTGGATCTGTTTGAGGTTTGAGGTTTTTTGTGACTTTGTGACAATGACGTGGGCTTTGGTGAGGGTCATAACCGGTGTCTCCTCTTTCCTGGAGAGAATAACCTCGGATATCCATTTGGTCAATGCTTATTTGTTATCCAAAAAACCATTTTTCCTGTTTGGACTTAGGGCAAGAGGGAAATCAACCCTGATCAAACAACAATTATCCAACTCGGCTAAGGTCATTGATTTGCTTGACTCCAGATTATACCTAAGGTTATTATACTTACCTCACCTTCTGATCAGCTATATTTCAATGCATAATGGCGTTGGGCATGATGGTGACACTTCTTAACGGTGAACAGCCTGGAAAAGATTTCCCGAAGGGTAAAATGGCTGTCTTTGCCTGTTTTCAGGATGTCAACTTCAGTGGATTCCAGAAATGCATCAAACATTGAAAAATAAGCTGTATTTATAGTCTTTAAACCTGTTTTGCCATTTTATGCAGCCAAGGGGTTAACGAGGTCTGTATGATCGAAAAAATCATCGGGTTTTTTAGACCCGATCCGGAAAAGAAAAAATACAAAAGGGAATTTCTGGCCGCTTTGAATGTTCAGGCCAGGGTCCTGCAGCGACCGTTCGGATTCATAGCCGGTATCGCCTGGATCAATTTTGCCTTCAATCTTGATCCCAGGCTGCATCCGGAATTCCCGGAACTGTTTTATTTCAGGATTGCGCTTACTGTAATCGGAGCCTTTGTTTTTACGGTCTCATTTTTTGAAAAACTCAGAGGGAGAGGCCTGGGGTTGATCTATCTTCTGGTTTCGTTTTCTTTTTTGTCATGTTCTTTCTTTACAGGAAGGATAGCAGATGATGCAGGATATATCTCGGGACTGCAGATCCTGATAATTGTCATTATCGTCGCTCCTTTTACTTTCAGGGCCCTCATGATCTTCTACGCTGCTTCAATTATCCTGTTCCTTATGGCCGTACAGATTTACCAACCCGCCCTGAATTCGGATGCGACACACTATTCAATGAATAATCTGGTGCTCTCCTATGCGGTCGGTCTCGCGTTAGCATGGATTCTGGACCGATACAGGTTCACCATGTTTATCAATCAATTCAGACTCAACAGGGCCAAAGAATCCGCTGAAACAACCGCAAAGGCCAAGAGTACGTTCCTCGAGAAAATAAGTCACGAAATCAGTGTGCCCATAAACGCGATACGGGATTTGTCCAGAGTGGCCAAAGAACAGGAATCGATCATGGTGAAACACTCGGAGTCCACAATCAAGATCGCCGGGTCTTTAGATGAAATTACGGATGTTACAAGGGAATTGGTCCAGACTATGCAGCAGGTGTCGGTTATGTCGCTGGAAGCAACCGATGTTGCAAACGCCTGCCAGGCCGACTTGGGACACATGAAGGAAGTCATGGGCCATATGGGAAATGCCTCGAAGTCCATATCCGGCAGATTAGAGGCTATCAACGAAAAGGCGGACAATATCACAAACGTAGTGACGACTATTTCCAAGGTGGCCGACCAGACAAACCTTCTTTCCCTTAATGCTGCCATTGAAGCCGAAAAAGCCGGGCAGTACGGCCGGGGCTTTAATGTCGTCGCACGGGAGATCAGAAGGCTTGCCGACCAGACCGCCATCGCCACAGTGGATATTGATCAGATGGTTCATGAAATGCACACAGCCGTATCTGCCGGCGTGATGGAAATGGACAAGTTCATGATGGCTGTAAGACAAAGCGCCGGAGATGTTGATCAGATCGGGACCCAGATAACCCGTATCATTGAGCATGTACAAGCCCTCTCACCGAGCTTCACAAATGTCAGCGAGTCTATGGGAATTCAATCCCAAAACGCCCAGGAGATCAGCGCCGCCATGGTGAATCTGAGCAAAGAGATCCCGCAGGTCACCGATGCCCTGCGAAGTACGTATGCTTCCATAGAACAGCTTCATGATGCTGAAAGACGCTTAGAGGATGAGGTCGCGCGGTTCAAGGAAAGCGGAAACAGAAATGATGTGGTGCCGATGGAAATATGAAAAATAAACGGGGTGGGTTCAAGACTGTATACACTGCGACTCCCGAGTACTTGAAATATAGAACTTCAGATAGATCACGACAGTGATTACCTGCCACCCGGAGCGGAGTGCAAAGTGGTCAGGTGAGTTGCCTTGTGCAGTGTAGTTGAAACATCTTATTTCAGATACCTATCCAAGATATTTTGATATTCTCCTCCTTTTACGAGTTCATCATAAGGATTCTAAAGTTCAAGGATTACAGAATCAGGTGTCTCTAAATTAACGTCAGATCCCCGCACTGTTTTCGTGTCCATTTGTCACAGATGGATTTAACAAGTTGCTGGATTACCGAATGAGTGAGGGGGTCATCCGTTGACTCTTGGTGATAGTATTAGCTAAATTTTGCATCCGGTTTTTAAATCCCTTATCAGCTTTCATCTCATTTTTTACTCTTTCGACAATACTGCTGACAGTGCTATATTTTTCGATGCCAAATTGTTCCCCTACATGTTTCAAAGTATCATTCCTCAAATGTCTTATCAGGTAAACAGCAAGATTTCTTGGTTCATTAAAATACCCCCTCCTGCTGACATACAACTCGGTCTCTTTTATGTTGTAGGCCATGCATACAGCAGATTTTATCTTATCAACACCAGGAGCAAGTCTTTTAGTTTCAGGGATCTCCTCAAAACTGTTTAAACTGAAAAAGTTATCTCTTATCCTATCGACAAAGCTCTTACTCCCGAGAACAGCAGGCAGATTTCTCCCGCCAAATATCTGATTGATCTCTTCAGGTGTCTTTTTAAGGACAAATCGTTTATATAGCCTGATACTTTCCGGTTTTGATTTTGAAAATAGCTTTAAGATATAATCTTTATGTAACCACTTCCATTTCTTCGAATCCGACAGATATATTTTATGAGTGCTCCATTGATACTTTTGCAGGTTGTCTACCAGCCCTGCTTCCAATGGATTTCTATGGATATATCTGACCAGCTCAAGTGCATAGCTGTCCGATTCAACAACTATTGATTTGTATCGCCCCCTGAAAAGCTGGCCATCACAAAAGTGCCTTTTATTATAGCGCTGTGTATAAACCCCATTCAAATGCCTCATGGATCTGGAAAGATTTGCATCCGGGGTTTGGATCAGTAAGTGATAATGACTGGGAATGAGACAATAGGCTGCAATTTTAACATTAAAGACCTCATCAAGCTCCTCAAGAAGATCAACAAACGACCAATAGTCTTCCTTTGTTGCGAAGATCTTTTCCCCATGCCTACCACGATTCATCACGTGATACCACGCATCTGGATATTGGATTCTTAACGGTCTGGACATGGGTCCAGCCTAACAAAAAATAAAGCAAGAGTCAACGGCAGACTTGACCCCCGCATGACTATCGGGTTACTTGTTGGTTTAGATGGTTCCAAGATTAATATTTTTCTGCCAGTGATAGAAACTATGGTAACCCTTGACGCTGGAACGGGCAACGTAAGAACTGGACCCATTCTTTTTGAGAGTGATGATTGCTCTGGTAAACCATACACCCATGCAAGTTACCAGTACTCAGTGATCAAGGCCTGTGATAAATTGTACACTGGGAAGAGAAAAGCCCCTCGGTTACTTACTCTTCACAGTATGTTAAAAGTTGTAGATAATTGGTGTGAATGTGTGACAGGTGATTCTGAAGCTTACTACACACCGGCTGTTGAAGTACCGGGTCGAGCCGTTGGTTTGTACCTTCCGGTAGCCCTTCCACTAAGATTTAAAGCGTGGAGTATCCCACAGTAACTATTAAATCAAGAAAATTAATTTAGGCCCTCTTTCATTTCGGTGAAGGCGGGCCTTTTTTATGATTTCTCTTGACTTGACTGCGATCTCTTTTCCCACCTCTTGTTTTCTATTGACAACAAACCAACAAGAGGACCACAAATCGGTAATATGATTATGCGGGATGCGCCAGAGGAAATTACGCCACCATCAAAATGGGATTATGAAGGTGGTTGAGCTTTTTTAAACATGCAAAATACCTTTTGGGAAAAATCAACTCCCCGTCTTTAAAATTGTTGAGCCAGACCTTGATAGGCCATTTAGGGAATGACTGCTTATGTTATGAGAAAACTATTTAAACCTGAACGGCGCGGTTAATCATGCACAGATAAAGTACGAGCTCATATCAGAATGTCTCAACACATGGTGGTAACAAATGAATAAAATCCTCACCTCACCTCACTAATTATTAGCCGGACACTTGCAAATTTAAAGCTTACAGGCATTCAGACAATTCCGTAAAATGTAAACCGTTTTCATAATGACAGGAAGAAAATGGAGTTCAGTGGAGTTCTTGGCAGGCAATTAAAACGTAGTTCAGGAGGGTAAAACTTTTCAGGAAACAGATTACTGGGTGCCAAAATCCTTCTTCGTACTGCCTCGGTCTGTTGAACCTCCAATGCATTTGGCTCCTGTTGAAGTCTTTTTTTGGCGATCTACTTCAAATAAGAGATTACAGAAAACGCATATTCCCTCAAGGTCGGTACAAATTGAATAGCAATTATCAAAAGCTGAAGAAAGACGATTGTAATTAGCCATCCTTTATAGGCTCTTCCTGGCAAGTATTTTACCTTATCAGTGATAGCAGTGAACGCTTTTTCGCTTGTTTCTCTCACATGAGACATTTCGGCGGTCATCACTTTTACGTTTTCAAGGGATCTGTTCATTTCCCGCTGGACTTGAAAGACTCGATCAATTTCCTGTTGGACTTCCTTTAAGTCTTCATTTACCGTAGGCAACGCCTCCATATAATTACGTTGTTCTTCTTTTACCTCAACTATATTATTATAAATTTGTTCTATTTCCTTGTGAAAGGCCTCAATATCAAGTCTGATAGCTTCCACTGAAATCGAATTCATAAATTCCTCTCGTAGCTTTTCCAAATTCTTGGAAAAGTTCTGAATTTTCTTCATCAAGGCTTTGGCATTCCTCGTTATACTAGCTCCATCCTTAATCGGAACGCTAAGAGATTTCAATTTACCATCAAAATCCTCTATCAACTCCGAGTAGTCTTTAGCCATAGGGTCAATTATTCGAATGTTGTACTTCAGCTCGGCTAAGAGGTCATAGATTTTACTCCTGAAATCCTCCATAATTCTTGTCAGATTTTCATTCTTTGATTTAAGGGAATCGATAAGCTCGGGGGTAAATACATTTCGAACAGTCTTAAAATGATCTTGAGCCTCCTGAAAAAGCTCAGAAATACTAGTGACTGAATCAAACTTGGTATTAACCTCAGTGAGCGATTCAGAAATCCTCGATGAGTACTTACTCAAATCTGACAACGCTACCCGAGTCTCATTTAAAAAATAGACTGCCTGCTGTATCTCTTCGATACTTTCAAGTAATCTTTCTTCCTCTTTCATGATCAGCCCTTTTCTGGAAGCGATAAGTCTATTCGCTTTAATTCATAGTTGATTTTGTCGCAAATTCCAAATAAGTCTCCATTCAATTCTTTAAGCCCCTTAAAATAATATGTATTTACAAGGTCACTAAGCCCGTTGCTTTTCATCCAAACAGCAGTTTTTTTAAAACAGTAATCCTGTAGGTTTGTATCGAAAAGAAACTTCGGAATATCCACCAATTGGTCTTCAAAAATTAGGGATCTCACAACGTCGCTTTTTTTACCTTTAAAATGTTTTGCAAGGCGGACGACTTCACTCCATCTGTTACCTCTAGCGTAAGATTCGACAGCCTTTTCCAATTCTCCCGCATTCTCCTGGAAACGGCCTAAGGCGAAGTTTGCCATTGAAAAATGACCAGCTCTATTAAAGGCAAAGTGCGCCTGGTAATACCGCTCTTTGTCTAAAAGCCTGACAGCAGTTTCTCCCCATGAGCCCTCCATAGGTGTCTGTTGATTTAAGAAGGTTTCCCATGAGCCTATCCTGACCTGCTCAAATAGTCTTAATTTTCGTGCCCTGGTAATATTCTTTTCACAATCAGCTAGAAATAGATTTGAAATAGCCCTTGTCACACCCACGAAAAACATGTTGAAGATGTGCCGTACATGTGGTTGTCCTTTGGTAATTGACCCAGCTGTACAGCTTTCGTATATATCTAAAAACATGTTCAAAAAGTGAAACAGAATAACGTGTTCAAATTCTAGCCCTTTCGCTTCTTCTAATGTAAAAACAGAACCTCCCAATGTTTTTTCTATTCGATATCGCTCAAAAAATTGTACTTTATCATCATCCGATACAACGATTATCATCGTATTGTGGCCTATTTGGCTCAGAAAGTTTTCTGTGGCACCTTTCCCAGTTTCCATAAAGAAGGGCACATTCCCATCCCTCAAAGGCTTTAGACTTATATCGGAACTAATTTTGCTCCAATATTTCTTTCGCTCCCCAATGAGGGCATTTGCAAAATCGACGATACCTGATGAACATCTATAATTCGTTCTCAATAAAACTGTTTGAATGTTCTGAGAATAACCGAAGTTTTTTATCAACAGTTTTGTATCGCTCCACAAAAAACCACTTGGATGAATCATCTGTCCTTCATCTCCCACAAAGAAGACAGGAAGACTTCTTTTTCCTCCTTCCTTTCTTAAGAGTAGAAACAATATTGCCTGTTGAATTTCGGTTAAATCCTGTATTTCGTCGCAAAAAATCATATCATAAGAGGGCGTTGCTTTAGTCACGCATTTTCTTGCAAGGTCTATTTCATCCCAACGGCATTTGTTCTCCAAATAATCCTGATAGAGTCTACCTACAAGAATGATTTCCCTAAGATCTGATTCTGGCGGCTTTTTCTTCTTCGGGAGTTTTTCAAGGTCCTCTGCCTTATCGAGAAGAGCACATAGCTCCTTTCGTTTTAGGATCAGAGGCAGTCTCATTGTCGAGCGAATGCCCCCTTTAAGACATGATCTGATAATACTCCATAAATACGTAAGGGGGAGTTGTAAGTTAGAACCATGCGAAGATTGACGGTATCTGCCAGGTATCATCCTTTTAAATTCATTATAAGAGTAAAGCCTTTTTTCATTGCACGCTAAAATTTGCCAACACAACTGATGAAAAGAACAAAACGTGATTCTTCCTAATTCATCCTTTGAACAAAGGTTCTTTGATATTTTTTCTGCGTAGTCTACCAGGTTCTTAGTGTAAGTCACATAAAGAACTTCTGCGTCATGATTACTCTTTACTTCGTTTATAAGCCTATAGATTCCCAGTGTTGTTTTACCACTTCCTGCCGGGCCATTGAGACATATTGGGAGAGATTCCTTCAAAAGGGGGGCCAGCTCTTCATGAATCAACCAAGGCATTTCGTCGATCTCTCCTGCTGTCATTTTTCTGAAGAGTGCATCATTCCCCATTCTGAACAGATCATCGGCAAGAGGTGGGGAGAAATCTACTAATTCGCTTGCTGATTCTATTGCGATATCAACAACCTGGAGATCTTTCGCTATTTCTATTTCATATGCATCTTTACAAGGTGGTGGAGATAATTGTCTCCTTGCGATTTTATCATGACCTGCCAAATCCCAAAACACGTACCTCTCTTGATTCCGGACTAACATTTTGCTGTATAACACACGAAGCTTTTTACTTGCTCGGAGTTCAAATAAGTTGTTGTCACCCTGTTTCAACTTTTTTGGCACCAAACCAGAATCCATGGGGAGGGCCTTAATTTTACCGAGAAATGAAGCGAACTTTTTCTGGAAGAAGGGGTCTTTTTCGATCCGTTTTGCTAAGCTTGGGTGTATCAGAAATGATATCTTATCTAGAAAATAGGTCATAGCTTTTTGGTTCGTTTACCATTATAAATTATAGCGAAGCTTCGCCTCAAACCGACAAGGCTGCGCGATACTGGATGCTGGTCGAAGATCCTGCTATCGAGGATAAAGATACTGTCATTAGTATTAGCTAGTGAAATCATTAAATTGCTCCGGAGGTTGTTCAATATCTGGTCAGGCGATAAGGTTTAGTTAAATGTGTACATCGTTTAAAGCAATTCCCTGGGAAATTAGAAGTTCTCGTAGTACTCTGTTACCTCACCAACCAATTTGGATGTTTCATTTGGTTTGACAAACCAAGGGATAGGCTTTCCGCATACCGCTGTAGGATCTTCGTTTCTCGACACATGATGGTTCGTGCAATTTAAGACCACATGTCCGACAGGCAATTGAAATTTATGGCAGAGCTGCAATAACTGAAAGGCCCATATTTGAATGTTGTAGCCGAGCATATATAGATGCTGAGCCCTGA
>Ga0208648_1001491_pt1 | contig 18828 bp, 12 predicted proteins | sample AntAceMetag02UKL_FD_184772 | JGI IMG/M metagenome (GOLD analysis project Ga0208648, IMG submission 184772) | Saline lake microbial communities from Ace Lake, Antarctica - Antarctic Ace Lake Metagenome 02UKL (SPAdes) (version 2) | ecosystem: Environmental > Aquatic > Non-marine Saline and...
TCTCTCTATCTGGAGGCAGATGGCAGCATCGGTGATAATTGGTCAGAAAGCGGAGAATTGTTATTGACCGGTTTAATGGATAATAATATTGAGATGATAAAAGACGGTTATGGTGGGATAATAATAGGTAGTCTATCAGAAGAGGGAACTGAACTTTATCTGCAGAGATATGATAAAAATGCTAATCTACTTTGGGGAATCAATGGCATTGTACATGAAGAATTGGATTCAGAAGATGATTTTGCTTTATTGAACTGGGGAGAAGGCGAGTATGCAGTAGTAGCCAGGCAAGATAATCAGTATCTGGCAAATGTGATAGATGCCAGTGGTGATTTGCAGTATGCAGAAATGCAATTGGCGGGTGAGCCGAGTGCAGAATCAAGAGAAGGATTTAGAGCAGTGGTTACATCAGATGATAAGCTGGGATTGATCTGGGAAGAGGGAATAGGAGAAACCACAACTCTTGTTCTGCAAAAATCAGCGATAGGTGGAGAATTAGAGTGGGAGGACAGCAGTTATTTATGTTCCTATTATACATGGAATTTGAAGTATATAAAGTTTATGGCAGATGATGGTGGAGGTCTGAGAGTATTCCTGAAAGAATGTAGTGACGATTTTTTAATGTTATATTTCCATTATAATAGTGATGGAGAACTTTTATCGGGAGACGAGCCGGTAATTATAGGGAATTCTTATGTTTGTCCTTATGGCAGTAATGAATATCAGATAGGGATAGCAGAATCAGAAGTAACAGGGATATTCTGGACGTATTCAAGTGATGATGACGCGGATGATTTTATCAAATTTCAATATATTGATGCGGATGATAATATGATATTAGAAGAGGGAGGAGTGGTATTGCACAGCGTGTTATCTGGCACTACCTACCAATCTTATCTGGATACAAACGGCGAGAATTCAATCATAACCTGGAGAGATAATCGATTTGAGCCAAGTCAGATATATGTGCAATTGATCAATGACTATACTGGTGAGAATGGATTTACAGAATTCGGAATACCTATTACAGACAGACCAGAGAAAGATCAGGATTTAAAATCCACCTGTTTCAGCAATGATGGAGAGACATTTTGCACAGTTTTTACAACCGACCATACAGATTCTTTTGATGAATATTGTGGAGTACAGATAATGGATCTGGCAGGCAACAGATTATTAGGTGATGAAGGTCATTCATTCATTAATGAAGATGAGGATTGCTTAGATGCTTGTGTAGGTGCTTTTGAAGATGGTTTTGCAATCAGTTGGTCAACCACTAATAATGATTATATGAATCCCGTATCAACCCTTCATTTAGAGCGAATTATAGATAATGCTCCGGTTTGGGGTGGAGGAATAGAGGTTATTCAGTATAATGAAGGAGATATTAATGATATTCATCTGGCAGGAGACATGGTGATCTGGGTAAATGCCTATTTTCCTTCAAGTCAGATAAAAGTTCTCAGGCTTGATGATAATGGTCAACCTGCTATCGGCTGGGCTGCTGAGGGAATAGTAATTGGTGATAATTATAATTATCAAGATATTAAAGTGATAAACTGCAATGAAGGAGTATTGGTTTTCTGGAGAGAAATCGATAGTTGGTCAAATAATTATAGGGGACAATACATAAGTAATGCGGGAGAGCTTCTCTGGGAAGATGGAGGACATGGATTCCTGTCTGATGATATGTATCTTGAAGAAGTAAAGGTATATGAAGATGAAATTTATATCTTGTATAATGATGCTATAACAAATGAGCTTGTGATCGGAAAATATGATATGGAAGGAAATGCTGTCTGGAGTGAGAATACAGCCGTAACTGCGGGTACCTGTTACAGCAGTTTAGATATTTGGCAGGATATTATGGTGGTTTATTGGACAGATATGGATAATGAAGATCTTTATGCTAAGATATTCAATACTGATGGGAGTCTTGTGTCTGGAGTTCCTGAAGAAGGTATTATCGTTTGTCAACACAGTTATAATCAAAGGCTGGTGAGTTCCGGGATAGATGATGCCGGAAACAGCATTGTCTTATGGCGTGATAATCGTGGGGCATTTTTACCAGAACCTGATCCTGCGCTTTTTATCCAGAGAATAGATCTGACCACATTGGCAGTGAGTGAAGAAAACATCGATGAATCCTATCTGGTGCAGATAAGCAATTATCCTAATCCCTTTACGGGAAGTACCACTTTGAGATGCGATCTGCCTCGGGAAATGAAAGATGCCCAGATTGATATTTATAATATTCGTGGGCAGAAAGTGAGAAGCCTGTCTGCTGAAAGAAATGAAGTAGAATGGGATTGCCGTAATGCTGCGGGAAAATTAGTGGGTGCTGGAATCTATCTCTATCAATTGTCAGGTGATGGGATTGGCAGCAAAGTATCTCGGATGATACTTATAAAATAATAAATAGTAATTAATAAGGACAAAATCGTTAAACTGCTAGCAGTTTAACGATTTTGTTATTTATAGGAGTTAATGATGATTGTTATAAAGGCATTTCTGCATCTCTTATGTGTAGTGATAGCGGGTCGCAGATTTTTTAAGGAGACAGGCAGCGGCAAGGGTTATTTGGCAGGTTTATTTTTGGGTCCTTTTGGAATTCTGCTGGTAAATTTTGCTCCTGGACTGCTTTCAAATCGCTTTGTAAAAAACCGGATTGATAAATATGATCCCATATTAGATGAGATCAATAGTGATCCTGAAAGACTGGATAAGCTCAAACAGCGGAATATTGGAGCAGGATTTCAAGTCAGCAGGGTGTATATGCCTGTCACTGGTGGTTTTTTTGTATCATGCCTGCTCGGGACATTACTTTATACTTTTTATGTGTTTTTTCCTGTATTATCATCGACAATAAAAGTTACAGATAGGATTCCATCAGCATCTTCTGAACTGATTTATACAATTCCTGCGGTTCTGATCTTTTTTATACCCATGGTTTTGGGCCTGATAAATTTCAGGACGATGATAATCTGTCCCCGCTGTGGCAGTGTTCATAAAATATCAAGCAGATTGGAGACATTGCTGGGCTATAGTTCAGATATTGATTCCAGAGAATCCGGTTGCAGAGAGTGCGATTATCTGCCGTCACGTGATCGCGTGATAACTGTGGAATAAAGGGAAAAACGAAGGGATTCTCCATTTTAGATGTCTAAATGATAAATACTTAAATGGAGAATTTAATGAAAAAGACAATTTTTTCTCTGATAATTATGAGCCTTGCTGTGTTTGCCATGAGCAAAACCCTTAGTATTGAAAGCAATGTGGTGGAACAAACGGTATTAATTGACGGTAGTGACCAGGAATGGGAAGGGAATCGAGTATATAACGACAGAGATGATGTGATATTTGGAATTCAGCATGATGATGAGAGCTTATATGTGCTTTTTATCAGTAGAGATACTGATCTTGAGCGACAAATGCTGATGAATGGTTTTACTTTGTGGGTGAATGATAAAGGAAAAACAAAGAAAATATGCGGACTGAATATTCCGGGGATGGAGAGTAATAAAAGGCAGAACAGGGAAGAGATAAAAGAGCGAAACAGAGAAAATAATTTTGGTGATATGATGATGGAGAAGATTGAGATAAAGCCTGAATTTTTGTTACTGAAGGATAAAGAGAATGACAATGTCCCTTACAGTAATAACGAACTAACCGGTTTTGACTTTGCCAGAGCACAAGGTGATCGAGGCATCGTATATGAATTTATGATACCTTTGCACAAGGCTGATGATCAGTTATTTGGTTTCCAGAAAAAAGATCAGAAAAAGATTTCATTAGGTCTGGAATGCAAAGCCCCTGAAAGAAGTGAAATGAGTATGGGTTCAGGTGACATGCCGGAAGAAGATATGCCTCGTGGTGGAGGTATGCGTGATGGTGGTGGAAAACGTGGCGGTGGTATGCCTGGTGGAAGGATGCCATCTCAAAAGGACTATAATCTTTGGGTGAAAATAGAATTCAGTGAATAATTAGCTTTTATGAATAAGTTTATATGCCAGCAGGGATAATATTGCACCAATGCCAGAGGCGATGATATCATAAATATCAAAGTGGGTGCTGGCTCCCCAGAGCGGGACAAATTCTTCGAAAGCCAGGATAACAAATACCAGTGCAGGGATCAGGTATATTAACAGATGCCGGAATTTAGCCAGTTTGATCATCAGGGCATTCAGCATAGCCAGGCTGATTATAAAGGAGGCTATGAAGTTTGGAAGGCAGCCAGTGATGATCAGGCCATAAAGCTGATGACTGAATTGTGGTCGCAGATAATCTTTGTTAATTGATATCAGGATAAACAGAAGCGCGAAAAGTATAAAATTCGTGATCAACAGCTTCTTTCTGGACATGAAACCTCCGGTTAATTTTATTCTGCAGGAAACTGGGTGATCATTCCTACAACATATCTGAGTATCAGGGATGCATCATAAGCAGTGATATAGTAATCACCGTCAACATCAGCCATATCAATTCGCCAGTCTTCCCAGGGCAGGGGAGCAGTCAACGGGTCTATTCCCACCACGTATTGCAGGGCGATAGAGGCATCCATAGATTCTACCAATCCATTATCATCTATATCACCATAATTATGGAAATTTAGCTCAGATAAGGGATATTTCCAGACGCCCCCACCATTGATGCCTGCCCATAAATAACCTTCATGAACATATAATGATAACACCGGAGAACCCGTCAGGTCAGAAGTGATATTCTGCCAGACATCTCCATGATCGGCGCTTACCATTACTGCGCCAGTATTCGTGCCGGCAATAAGCAGGCTGTCATCAGCAGCCAGGCAGCGGATATATTGATTATCCATAACTTGATACCAATTTGCTCCAGTATCATTGGAAGCAAAGATGCCTGCATCAATAGTTCCTGCAAAAAGATAATTATCAATTACTGCTAAACTGGTAATATTTAAACTGCCAAGACCATTATTTATCTCAATCCAGCTTTCACCCAGGTCATCAGATAGGAATACGCCACTATCAGCAGTGCCTGCAAAGGCATTTGAGCCGTCATTTGCCAGAGCTGTGATATTTATGTTGCTGATGCCGTTATTGCCATCTATCCAGGTATTTGAACCTACATACCAGATGAAAACCCCAGCATCACGGCTGCCGGCAAAATAGGTGTCATCAAACCAGGTGAAAGCCTGTATCCAGGCACTGCCCAAGCCATTATTTGAAGTAGAATAATTCACTCCATTATCAGTAGAATAAAAGATGCCCAGCATATCTGTGCCAGCCAGCACGTGGGTGCCATTATAATATACTGACCGGATTTCTACAGTACCAATAGAACTTCTGCGAGTCCAGTTATTTCCAGCATTTGCAGAAGTATGCAAGCCAGAACCATGGGTACCGGCGATGATATTACTTCCTGCTACGGTAAGCGAGCCGACCGTAGCTTTGAAACTGTTTGACTGATTAACAAGAGTCCATGATGCTGCCTGGTTATAGGAGCGAAAGATATGTCCGCTGGTGACGCCTACAAAGAGAGAAGAATTGCTGGCACCAATAGCCCAGATGGCAGTTTCAGATAGTCCTGAATTATGGACTGACCAGTTTACCCCATTATTGGTGGATTTATATATTCCACCGCCAAAAGATGCGGCATACAGATCATCTTCCAGACTGTAAAACCCTTTCACGGAAGGGATGTTTGTACCTAATCCGGACCAGGAATCACCGTTATTATCGGAGATGAACACTCCATGACTCAAGGTGCTGAGGAATAAAGTTTCGTTGAAATAATACATGGACATGATGTCTGTGCTGGGTAGACCATTATTGATCGGTTGCCAGCTTTCACCCATATCTATTGAGCGGAACAAGCCATCCAGATAGGTGCCGGCATAGATATTAGTGCCGTCAGTTGCCAGCCAGTAGATATATTCCACGCCTTCAATCCCATTATTTATCAGTTCCCAGGAAGAGCCATAATCTTCTGAACGGTAAATTTCATATAGATAAGTGCCGGCAAAAATGACGTCATTGCAGACGATAAGGGTTTTAGTGTATTTATTTGCCATTTCCGTTTCTGCTGGTTCCCAGTTCATACCCTGGTCACTGGAGCGGAACACATTTTCATCTCCAGAGACAAAGATATAATCTCCCAGCACAGCCAGGGATTTTGTGTCACAGCTATAAAGTCCATTATTTCTGAATTCCCAGCTAATGCCATCATCTTCTGAAACCAGCACGCCACCGCCCGTGGCAGCATATATACATTCCCCATCAAAAGCTATTGATCTCACATAGCCTCCGGAAGGACCATTTGTTTCCTGCCACTGGGCAGATAGCAGCAGGCAGGCAGCAAGAATTATGCTAAATCCAAGACATTTCTTATAAATCATACTAACTCCATGTATTTTGCAGACAGAAAAATATAAGGGGGTGATTTGTAAAACAATTTAGTAAAGTTGTCTTGCATTATCCCGAAACCCGTTGTAACCTGGGCATCCTTGCCCTGGGAGGGGGAAGCATTTATGATCAGGAATGTAATGGAAGATATTTTTCACCACAGAGGACACAGAGATAATGTAATGTAAGATTTATTTAGCCGCGAACAAACGCGAACAATTTTTAGGAAACACCAGCCAAGTTTCCTCTATCCTTCTAGCCCTCTAACCCTCAAATTCTCATCGGACGTGGATATCCGTCTCAGCTATTTTTTTTGCAGATAAACTTCGGTTGTCTTGTCTATGAGATTGAAATGGAAAAGGAGAAAGAATTATGAAAAGAGTAATATTTGCTTTAGTCTTGTTTTCACTTGTTCTTTTAATGGCGGAAATCACATATCCGGTGGTGGATACTGGTCAAACTTTATCTTATAATAATCAAATGGAAATTACTGCACCGGGAGTTGGAGAAGCTTTTTATGGTCAGGATGCGAATTATTCGGGTAATCAACCTGATTATACTGATAATGGAGATGGCACTGTCACGGATAATGTGACAGGTTTGATGTGGCAGAAATCTATAGATCAGGACGGTGATGGAGACATTGATTATGACGATAAAATGTCGGCTACGGAAGCTGTTGTGAATGCTGCAGGTTGCACAACTGGAGGATATAGTGACTGGAGGTTACCCAACATCAAAGAGCAGTATTCACTGATGAATTTCAGTGGTATAGACCCCAGTGGCTATGAGGGTTCATCAACAGATGATCTGGTGCCATTTATCGATACAGATTACTTTGACTTTGGTTACGGCGACACAGATGCCGGAGAACGGCTGATAGATGCACAATATGCCAGTACAACAATATATGTAGGTACAACTATGGGAGACGCGGAAACTATGTTCGGAGTGAATTTTGCAGATGGGAGAATTAAGGGTTACGGTACAGGACCAATGCCCGGGCAGCAGGAAGATAAGCAGTTTTACGTGCAGTATGTGCGTGGTAATGCCGAATATACTGTCAATGACTATACTGATCATGGAGATGGCACAGTTACAGATAATGCTACAGGTTTGATGTGGGCACAAGATGATACAGGTGAAGGCATGATTTGGGAAGACGCATTATCTATAGCAGAAGGTTCTGAATATGCGGGTTACAGTGACTGGAGATTACCTAATGTCAAAGAATTGCAGAGCATAGTAGATTATACCCGTGCTCCTTCAGCAACAGGTACAGCGGCAATTGACCCTGTATTTAACTGCACAGCTATCACCTCGGAAGCTGGTACAACGGATTATCCTTTCTACTGGAGTGGCACCACTCATGCAAATTGGACAGAAGACAATTCCGGCAGTTATGGAGCTTATGTTTGTTTTGGGACTGCTTATGGTTATATGGGAAGTTGGATAGATGTGCATGGTGCAGGAGCTCAGCGCAGCGATCCTAAGACGGGTAATCCTGATGACTGGCCCCAGGGACATGGCCCTCAAGGTGATGCCATTCGCATTTATAATTATGTGAGATTGGTTCGCGATGCTCCGCAAACCAGCACCGACAGCGATATTCCAGAAACAGGGTCTATGCAGCTTAAGCAGAACTATCCCAACCCCTTTAATCCTTCCACGAGTATTGGGTTTTATCTGCCTTCATCAGAATATGTAAATTTATCAATATATAATATCAAAGGTCAAAAGATAGCTACTCTCATTGATCAAAACCTGAGTGAGGGAGATTATTCACTGATCTGGAATGGAGTAAATGAGCAGAATGAAGCAGTGTCTGCCGGGATGTATTTCTATACTTTAAAAACTTCCAGAGAGCGTATTACAAGAAAAATGGTTATGCTGCTCTGATATTAGAATAATATCGTAAATAATTTGAATGCTGGGGAATAAGTCAGATGTTCAGTCTTAATTCTCCAGCGTTTTTTCCAGTTCTTTCACCTGGTCTCGCAGTTCCTTGATCCGGAATTCTCTACCTATAAAAAGTTTATTATAGCGAACCAGTTCTTTATTACTTTCCTGCAATTCACTGGTTCTTTCCTTGATCAGTTCTTCCAGGTTTTCCCGATATTTGGTTAGTTCTTCTTCATTCTTTTTCCGAGCAGTAATATCTTCAGAGATAGTGGCGAAATATCCCTTTATCGGGGAATAGGCATTGATCAAAAACCACTTGCCAATTTTTTCACTATAGTTTTCAAATTTAATTGATAGTCCATTTAAAGCAACTTTTCCATAAGTGCCTATCCAGTCAGCCGGATCATTTTCGATTCCAGGAAATGCTTCTGCAAACCTCTTGCCAATTATATCTTCTTTTTTTATGCCTAACATCTTCTCAAAAGCTCTATTAACTTCAATGTATTCAAAATCTAACGGTTTGCCTGCTTCATCCAGAATGAGCTTATGAAAAGCAAAACTACTGATCATATTATCGAATAAATTCTGAAGCTGATCACGGCTTTTCTGCAATTCATGATTAGCGAGCCATTTATCAGTGGTATCAACTGCAAATCCCAGAAAAGTATAATTAGTTAGCACACTTGCATCAACTCTCCAATAGCGTTTTTCTCCTGATTTAGTAATAAAGGGAATCTCACCGGAACTTTCCCCGGTTTCTGATAAAGATGCAAATGATTTCTCCGCTTCTTTCCTGTATTCAGGATCAATAAGCTCGCTCAGGTGCATGCCGATCAATTCATCCCGATCATAGCCTGTAATACGGCAGGCTGCAGAATTTACATCCAGATAATAGCCCTCCTCATCTGAGACAAATATACCTGTAGGTGCCTTATCAACATAACTGCGGAATTTCTTTTCACTGGCTATAAGTTTCTTTCGAGCAATTTCATGTTCCTTTACTTCTTCCTGCAGGACTGCTGTTTTTCTTTTTATCTCTTTTCGCATATAGATCTGCATCACAATCAGGAGAAACAAAATTAGGGGGATAAAAATATAAGCAGCCATTTTCATGTTATACTTATTCATCAGTGAATGGTCTAATTCAGGAGTGAACCACTTCTGAGATATATCCTTGAAATCTCCATTAGAGATTATAACTGCCAGACCTTCATTTAATTTTGCCAGCAATTCCTTATTACCTTCTTTCACACCAAAACAAAAATCCTGCCGGAAATCACTAAGATCGATACTTAAGGGGGCAATGGAAAATATCTCTAATTCATTCAATAAATGCAAGCCCATCACTCTTTGGGTGATGACAGCATCATAATTTCCTTTATCCAATTCCTCGAAGGCTTCCTGAAACGTGCTGGTAGTTATTATAAAGTCTGAGACATTGCCTCTGCGTACAAACTCCTCAGCATTATCTCCTGCCATCACAACAATTTCTTTATCCTTCAAATCGCTGATGGATTTGATACGATGTTCACCCTTGCGCACAAATATTGCCCCGTGAAGTGAGATATATGGGAAAGTAAAGTCAAAATATGGTTCGCGCTCAGGAGTTCTACCCACTAAAGGCAAGGCATCAATCTTTCCCTCATACAAAGCAAATTTAAGATTGTTCCATATATCTACTTTGATCTCATACTTAAGATTCTGAGTATCCAGAGCTGCCTTGATCAAATCTATGGAAAATCCTTCACCTTCTCCCTCAGAATTTACTATGCAATAGGGAGGATAATCCGGTTCACAGCCAATGATCAAGGTTTTATCACTTTCTGTCACTGTAGCAGCTGATAGATTAATGATAAAAATTAGTATCACTATTACATATATTAACTTTCTATTCATAAATACTCCCTGCCAATATGTTAGTCAGACAATTCAATAATACCAATAATAAGTCAAGAAACATAAAGTAGATTCAGTTATTATTTTTAAGTTATCAAGTAAAAAAAACCACGAACAAGACTACAGGTGGTCACCGAGGTTATTAGCAAGCGAGATCTATTAACTAAAAAAGGGACTAAATAAATTATCCCAGCCGGAGGTTTTTTGTGCCAAGGATAGAACACAGATTGTGCGGATGACGCGGATCAATGTAATGTAAGATTTTTAGCAACGAATAGCTTTCATATATTACAGCTCATCAAGACAAAACGAACTGTTTAAAAAGAGCCGAGAAATGTAATTCATAATAGAGACAATGACATAAGGAGAATTAATACCTTTTAGATGTATTTGGGGTAAAATGGTCGCCAGAAATCATGTCCCGGGTACTGTTCATAACTCCTGCTTAGTAGGGGAATGGTGTAAGGCATTTTCTATTGTAGATAATGTAACAAATTCTCCATTATATTGTTAACTTGTTCCTGGTTTGAAAACAGGTAACAGAAGTGATTCTTTCAAAGGTTTTATCATCCTTATAGCACATCCGCCAAATCGTCTAAAATGGTTTGGTGTGTGAGGAGATGAGAAAAATCTTTACTAAAGTATAATAAATATTTAAATTGTTCGAGTGTGTGCTATTTATCGATTTTAGGGAAGGTAAAGAAATTTATGGAAAGGAGGGATAACAGCAGATGAGAGAAAAATCAGAAAGAGCAAAATTTAAAGGTGATTATCTTTATTCCGCAGTATTATTTCTGGTATTGGGAATAATCTTACTACCCAATTTTTTATATTCGATCAATCCAGATGGATTTTCCTATTTCAGCATTGCCGAGAAGTATCTGGCAGGAGATTTTGCTAATGCAGTGAATGGATATTGGGGTCCTTTATTTTCGTGGTTACTGCTGCCTTTTTTAGCTGTTGGCATATCGGCACCAATGGCAGCGAAAGTATTGGGGCTATTAGTTGGTCTCATATTCATCTGGCTGGCAGATTTGTATTACATGAAGCTTAATATGAACAGAAAGATAAAGAAGTATCTGCTGCTGGTGACTTCAATATGCACATTATATTTTGCATACAACGGTGTTACCTCCGACTTTCTTTTCGCCTTTTTTCTATTATTATACCTGAATATCATGTTAAACCTGCGCGAAAACAAGAAACTCATTTACGCTATCTTTAGTGGATTGGTGGGAGGTCTTTTATATTTAACCAAAGCCTATGGACTTCCTTTTTTTATAGTTCATTATTTTGTTTCCATAATATTATTTATAATGACAGGCACAGATAGAAGTGAAAAGAGAAAGCTTGCCTGGTGCTATATGGCTGGCATGCTGGTTTTTTTGCTGCTTACAGTGCCGTGGATATTGACAATCAGTGCTAAGTATGGACACGTAACGATAGGTTCATCGGGTAAATTCAACCATGCAATTGTTGGACCTGAAACAGAGGATTTTCCAATGCATCTGCGGGGACTGCTGCCACCGCCTTACAACAGTGCGACCAGCGTGTGGGAAGATATCAGTTATACAAAGATGGTTGACTGGTCGGCGACGTCATCTGTAGAGAATTTTTTGTATCAGGTCTTGCGGGTGGTTAAAAATATTGCCTGGATACTGATCATACTCTCGCAATATTCATTTTTATCGATTTTTATACTATTGGGTTTAATCCTGTATTTATATAAAAAAGGAAGAGCATTTGTGCTTAGCAGGAAATTTTATCTATTGCTTTCTATGTTGATATTGTTTTCCGGTTATGCACTAATACTGGTAGTAATAAGATATTTGTGGGTCTGCGCAATATTACTTTTGGGAATAAGCGCCAGTCTCTTGCATTATTTATTCAAGGAGTATAAAATTTCCAAAGCAGTGCAGATCATTCTGATGGTGGTTTTTTTGATAAGTTTTATGATATATCCAGCACATAAGTTGATGAGTAGTTCCCGAGGTGAATCTCATTTAGTGAGGTTGAACAGGTATCTCCAGGAATTTCAGGTTACCGGGCGGGTGGCATCAAACAGCAAGTGGCATGATTGCGTGTGGCTGGCATATTTTAATGACTGGCAATATTATGGAGAGCAGGGAGTTGTAAGTGATCAGGAATATCTGGAGCAGTTAAAAAGGTATAATATAGATTATTATATCCACTGGAAGGGAGAAGATGAGCTTCCTTTTACGGAGGGAGCCTATAAAGAGATCACTTCTGACAAGTATTCTGAATTCAGGATTTATGCGCTGGGAAGAGAATAAATTGATATAAATTGGTCTAATAGACAAAAGTGGTTGCTATTCAGAGAGAATTTGATCGATCATCTTCCTTTTTCTCCACGGCTTAATCCCAGGATGATTTCGCAATTTTGTTTTCAGCTTGGAGAAGGTTCCTTCCAATGAATTTGTGGTATTCGGCATGCATCGTTTAGGGTAATATTGATAGGTAAATAGATATGGAAGATTTGTTTTCAAGCTTCTAATTGCGCTCCGCAGTCTACGATGCGTATAGTGCCATTTCCTAGTTTCTTCATTCCTACTTTTTTCACCCAGAAAGGTTTTCCATTTCTGTTCCCAAAGTGAAAGCATTGTCTCAAATTCTTAGTGACTTGTATGACATAACCGTTTAGTAATTGCCTTCAATCCCTTCCCTGCTTCCAGCTTGGGATTACGGGTTATGTATCGAGTGACAATGGCAACCTGATGAAATTGACACATCTGTACAGGAATATCACCAAACGCTCTGAAAAGTCCTCGTTTCCCATCACAAGCGATTCCTTGAATATCCCAAGAACTGTTTTTCAATCTTTGAATTCCCTTAATGTAATCCTTTAAAGTTTCATGATGTATATAAAACCAGAGTAGGTTTTCATGGCTCAGTATATCACGAAAAACCATCACTCCAAAACTACGTCCGAAATAGCAACTATCCATTACGATCACGCATTTTCCGCTTACATGTTGAGGAAGATCTATTGAAAATTTATCAAGTTTACGTCGGACGGATCTAGTGGAAATGTTATATTTCTCACTAAGTCTTTTCAATGTTTGGTTACCAAGCACATGTTCATCCCATAACCGTTTTATCAATTCTGCTTCTGATCGTTTATGGTTGATAAATGTTAAGTTGCTGTCTTTGCATTTATAACGTTGTCTGTGCTTACGCTTACCATTTTTTTGGTGTTAACAGAACCACATTTAGGGCATCGTTTTCGTGTCATACTTACACTCCTATATAAAAAAAGGCAGGTAAATAATATACAAATAAAGAGATACCACCTATTCCAGCAACCTTTTTTTGTCTATTAGACCTATAAATTTTACAAATCAAACAAATTATCGGTCAATTGGCTGCGAGACATTGTGTGATTCATTCTGAAAGAAATTGAATTATTATAGCCTACTCGATAACTTGTCTGGGAGGTAAGTGGTCTCACCAGATAATTATTCTGTCTTTTTCTTTTTTATATAATCTGCCGGAACTGATATTGAAAGCTTTGTAGAAATCATGGATATTATACACATTACCATTTGTGCGATACTCCGGGGGAGCATGATAATATCCGGCAGCATAGCTTCTTTTAAGTTCATCACTTAAGATGTCACGCCATTTCTGGGCATAGGCAAGGAAAAATCTTTGTTCGGGTGTGAATCCTTTGATGATGGCAGGAGTATCATTTTCTGTGGCAATATTATAGGCATCCCAGGCAATATTTAAGCCACCGGCATCAGCGATATTTTCTCCTGCGGAGCGTTTACCATTAATATGCAGAGTATCTATTATAATATAGTTTTCACTTTGTTCTATGAGCTTTTGAGTAAGTTCATTAAAATGGCGGATTTCAGATTTTTTCCACCATTTTTTATATTTACCATCTGCATTATAGAGTCTGCCTGTATCATCTAACGAGTGGGTCATTTCATGGGCAATAGATGGACCCAGCATGGCATAATTAGTTGCCTGATCATTGAGGGGACTGAATAACTGATTGATATAGGCAGCAGTGAGAGTGATATCGTTTTTATTAGCGCTGTACCAGGCATTAGTGGAATGAGCCGGGACAACCCATTCCTCTTTCTTAACTATCTCGCCACAATTTTGTAATTTCAGGAGTGTATTAAATTTGCATGAGTTAAAAACATTTTGCATAAAGTTGTATTCATCTATCTGTAAATTATCATAATCAGATCCATAGAAATCCGGTTCACCAATTTTGAAAGTGAAATTATCAATTTTTTCCTCGATTTTCTTTTTAGTAGCAGATGACAACCAGTCTTTATCAGCGATTCTATTTTTGAAAGCAGTCTGAAGGTTAGTGATGATATTATGCACTTCATTACGGGATTCAGAACTGAAATAATTTTGAGTGTAAAGGTGACCAGTGAGATTAGGCAGGCAGGATGCGATGGTCTGCATCACGAATAAATTTTGATCAGGATGACTTTCCGTAATTTTGGTAGCATATTGGAGCAGTATCCATTGGAGATATGTTTTCCATTCTTCAAGAGAATATTCAGCCAGGAGATCATTTATCAGTTCAAAATATGCAGGTTGAGCAATAACTGCTTTTTTCTCCTTTATCTGAAGGATCTTAAAATATTCCTCCCATTGAATATTAGAAAAAGTTCTTTGCAGTTTCTTGATGCTATACAGATTATAATTACTGGGAGGTGGAGGAATATCCTGAGCAAGTTTCTGACTAATTTCCAGATCAGGATCAACTGGCAGAATATTCGATGATCGCTGGAGATAAAGATAGTGGGTGCCTCGTAATTCCCAATATATGGGAGAGTAAATTTCAAATAGCGGATTGACGCCTATTAACTGTAAATATGCCAGGGCAATAGTCAGGTCAGTATTCGTAGAGATATTTTGTATGATCTTCATTTGGGGTTCTAAAGCGGAAATTCCAGCCAATTCTATAGAAATGCTATCCATACCGGATGTGAAGAAAGTGGAAATAAGAGTTTGCAAAGGATCATCATTCTTTTTCTGCATGAGACTGATCAGCTCAGAATTTGTCTGGTTTTCAGCAAGATCAAAAAATCCGAAGCGGGAACGGTTTTCCGGCAGGGAATTATTTTTCAGCCACATACCCGATGCGTATCTGTAAAAATCGTCACCAGGATCAAAGGAAGTATCAATGATACTATAATCGATGGAATTAAAAGCCTGAGCTGATAGAATACAACCAGCAAACAATATTAAAATAATAATAACATTTTTCATGAACCTGAAATGATAAGATAATGATTAAGAGTCAAGGATCTTCTCTGGAAATAATAAATCTGGACATAAAGGGAGTAAAATAATTAAAAAGAATTAAGATGAAATTCAGGAGATTATTTGCAAGACTAGTATTATTTTGTGTGGTGGGGTTTATTCTTAATATCCTGACAGCCAGTGCTTTATCAGAATCAAAGCGGGACTGGATAAGAGCAGGCAGATATTATCCTCAATTGCAATGGGCAGAATTTTACCAGTTACCAGAGAATAGTATTGAGCTTCTGGTGACGGGATCTTCCCGCAGTTTTTATGGCATTGATCCTTATAAGATCACTAAGGCAAGCGGGATGGAAAGTTTTAATCTGGGATCACCGCATCAGCCATTATCGGCAACTTATTATCTTCTGAGAGAGGGATTTAAACATCAGGATATTCAATATGTGGTTCTGGAACTGCATTATGAGATGCTAACGCGAAGTTATACTAGACCTTATAAATATTACATTTTTGAGAATATGAAAAATTCCTGGAATAAGATGGAGTATTTTTGGCAGGGATTCACTATCAAGGAAAAAGTGTATTATTTATTACCTATGCTGGACAGGAAGAATAATCTTAAATACATCTATGACAAACTTAGGGGAAATCCCGAAGCAGATTTTAGTGAGGATGAATACTATCTGGGCAGAGGATTTGTGAGTAGTGGTGAGATTCTTGACGAGGATAATTGTGAAAAAGTAGAGTATGAATGGAAAGATAGTGCAATCACTCCAGAAGCAAGAGAATATTATCACAAGATCGTGCAATTTGTTAATTCGCACAATGCCCAGTTGATAGTAGTGAATTTTCCATATCCGGATGTGGTCGAAATAGTTAATGACGGGCAGTTTTCAGCCAGTTACCAAAGGTTTGTGCAACAGGATGATGGAATAATTTTGATCGATTATCAGAACAGTGAGTTAGAATTTCCCATAGATGAATATTTTGATGTTCATCATTTGAACAAATGGGGAGCAGACAGATTAAGTGAAGATCTGGGAATTAAAATAGCAGGAATGGCAAAGCAGGATTAATAAAGATTTGACAAGTTGTTAGAGAAATGGAAAATTTTCTCAAAGGGAGATTAATAATAAAAGGGATAAAAATAAATAAATGTTATTTAATTCGATAAAGTTTTTAATATTTTTTCCAGTCGTAGTAATACTATATTTTTTAATACCCCCTAAATACAGGTGGGTATTACTATTAATAGCAAGTTATTACTTTTACATGTGCTGGCGAGTGGAATATATAATACTAATAATTTTATCAACTTTGATAGATTATATGGCAGGAATCAAAATCGAGGATGCCAGTGATGAGAAGATAAAAAAAAGATATCTGATATTGAGCCTGTGTGTCAATCTTGGATTACTCTTCTTTTTTAAATATTTTAATTTCTTCGGAAATTCATTAAATAATCTATTTAGCAGTATCAATCTGAGTGCAACAGTACCGGAGTTGAAAGTGCTATTACCGATTGGAATCTCCTTTTACACTTTTCAGACCTTGAGTTACACGATAGACGTGTATAAGGGCAGGAAAAGTGCTGAAAGACATTTAGGGATATTTGCAGTATATGTATCCTTTTTCCCGCAGTTAGTAGCAGGACCAATCGAGCGGTCAACGCATCTGATGCCTCAATTCAAGGAAGTGCACGAATTTAAATACCGTAATGTGAGTGACGGCTTGAAGCTAATGTTATGGGGTTTTTTTAAGAAGCTGGTGATAGCAGACCGGGCAGCAATACTGGTGAATACGATATATAATAATCCAGAGAATTATCATGGTTTTCCTTTATGGGTAGCCACATATCTTTTTGCCTTTCAGATATTTTGTGATTTTTCTGCTTATTCAGACATCGCCAGGGGTTCTGCCCAGGTAATGGGTTTTGATATTATGCTGAACTTCCGCAGACCTTATTTTGCCCATAATATCGGAGAATTCTGGCATAACTGGCATATTTCTCTATCCACATGGTTCAGGGATTATGTCTATATTCCCTTAGGTGGCAACCGAGTGAGTAAGATGAGATATTATTTCAATATCATAGCAGTTTTTTTAACGAGTGGGTTATGGCATGGGGCGAACTGGACTTTTGTATTCTGGGGTGGATTGCACGGTATTTATCATATTATTACCCATTTATTTATCGGTTTGCCATTTCAATGGCTCAAAGATCTGCATCAGAGAAAAATAGTGAGACTTTTGGAGATCATTTTCACGTTTCATATAGTGTGTTTTGCCTGGATATTCTTCAGGGCAAATTCACTAAAAGACGCTTTTTATGTAGTTTCGCATTTATTTAAGGGATTAAAACTGGAATTCAGTAATACCTGGGGACTGACCACGGTTAATATGGCGATGATGGTAATCGCCTTGGTCATAATGACATCCATGCAATTATTACAGCGCAAAGTGTCAATTAGAGCTTATGTGTCAAACTATCCTTTGATGATAAGGTATCTGGTTTATTTTGGGTTGATTTTTTTGATATTAACAATGGGATTATTTACTAATGATGAGTTTATCTATTTTCAGTTCTAAAGAAGTTGGGCACTTTACAAAAAACCTGATAGGATTTCTGGTTTTCAGTTTGATAATTATATCAATTCTGGCTTTTATTACCAAGAATACGGTAATCAGAATCCTGGAAGATAATAGATATTTTGTGCTCCCTGAAGACATTGATACCGTGATCCTGGGTGATTCTTACCTGATGACAGGGTTGATCCCGGAGATGCGGGAAGGGACATTGAGTGGAGCTATGCGGGTAGAAATATTGCCATTTACCTGCAAAAAGGTACCCTTTATCTGCGATAATAATCCCCAGATAAAAAATATCGTGATATCATTGAATTATCTGAGTATGACCCAAAAGCGTCAGGAAACTTTACGTGATCCGAAATCAATCCAATATTTCAGTGACTCTTTTTTTAGTTTATATGACAGGCAGTTGATGGGATTAACCTTTGCCTGGAATGCGGGGTATCTGATCAGCTGGTGTAAATATACTTTGGGGATACCTCTTGAGATCAGTAAAGAACTGGGAAATTATCTGCGGATAATCACTTCAAGACAGTATTATCAAAATTATCCTTTTTTGGGGGGGGATTTCAGATAATTCCAGCAATTTCTGATGATATGGATGTGGAACATCGGATAGGAGCACATTTTGACCCTAAGGCTACAGAAGCGGATATGTCAAATATATTAATTGACTATTTTCGGAGACTAAATAAGTCCTAACCTGAGCGATTAATATTTTCCTTGAACCCTTTTGGGTGTTTTATATCATAGTTTTAACTACAAAACAGGTGATATAAAAAAATCACCCAAAAGGTGGAAATAT
>Ga0208648_1001493_pt1 | contig 18804 bp, 14 predicted proteins | sample AntAceMetag02UKL_FD_184772 | JGI IMG/M metagenome (GOLD analysis project Ga0208648, IMG submission 184772) | Saline lake microbial communities from Ace Lake, Antarctica - Antarctic Ace Lake Metagenome 02UKL (SPAdes) (version 2) | ecosystem: Environmental > Aquatic > Non-marine Saline and...
TTTCACCGGCATACTTGGTGGCAGCGAGGGGAGTGATCAGCAGCAGTAATAGTGCAGCAAAAATCACTTTTCTGGATGTACAGCTAAGTTTTAATGACATCTACATAACTCCCTATAACCTTTTTGACAGGACCATCATCAAATTTGATGGTGAGCTTGGCATCTCTTCCTTTTCCATCAACGTCTAAAATTCTACCAAATCCAAAATTGACATGTTTGATTTTTTGTCCAATCTTAAAATGCTTTTCTGATTCCAGGATAACATTTATAGTCGTTTTGGGCTTGGTTCTTGCTGGTCTGGAAGGTGTGAGGTAGGCATGAGGATCATACCTTTGTTCATCAATATAGTCAGGATCAAAATCCTGAATGAATCTGCTGGGCATGGTTACGTCCACCCCAGTAGCCATTCTTCGCCACCGTGCAAGCGTGATGTGCACGGTTTTTCGGGCACGGGTAATAGCTACATAGAGCAATCTGCGTTCTTCTTCCAGCATGAATTGTTCTTCCAGAGAGCGATAATGCGGCAAAACTCCATCTTCCAATCCCACGATCATCACATGGTCAAATTCCAATCCCTTGGCATTGTGCATAGTCATCAGATTAACTCTGTCCTGCGAATCATCATTAGTATCGAGATCTGTCTGAAGAGTTGCAGAAGCCAGATATTCCGCCAAATCAGGTTTTCCATCATTATCTCTGATAAATTCCTGGCTGAATTCTTTCGCTGAGATCATCAATTCACAGATATTTTCATAACGACTTTGAATTTCGGGGTCTTGAAAAGATTTCTTTTTAGAGATATCCTTTTTCTTTTCCAGACCATATAGCTTGCCTAAGCCAGATTTTTGCAGCAGCAGCCAGGTAAGATCAAAAATGGAAAGTTTCTCGCTGGCATCAAGAATTTCCAGCCAGAGAGTTTTGAATTCTGTTGTGAGTCTTGCCGGGCGTGTACCCAGAAAGGGATAATCTCCACTTAAGATGATATAAGCCATAGTATTTTCGCTGTCTATAGCAGCTTTTGCGATTTTCTCAAAGGTGGATTTGCCTAATCCGGGAGTAAGCAGCAGTGCTCGATGGAGGCTTTCCTGATCATCGGGATTGATTATCATGCGCAGGTAGCAAAGGATGTCTTTGATTTCCTTACGCTGATAGAAATTCACTCCTCCAAAAATACGATAGGGGATATTTTTCTGAACGAGTACCTTTTCCAGAATACGGCTCTGGGCATTTGTGCGATAGAGCACGGCACATTCTGAATAAGGTGATTTCTGCTTGAATTCAGTTATCAGTTCAGCGATATACTCAGCTTCACCGGGTTCATTGTCCAAAGCTACCAGATGAGGAATTTCATCCATGACAAGGTCAGTGTAAAGCTCTTTGCCATGACGCGAACTATTGTGCCTGATGAGGCTGTTTGCCAGCTTGAGGATATTTTCATGTGAACGGTAATTTCGCTCCAGTCTGATCTTGGTGACATTTGTGTAATCATTTTCAAAATTTAGGATATTCTTGATCGTGGCACCACGCCAGGTATAGATAGCCTGATCATCATCACCAACTACACAGATATTCTGGTGATCTTTTGCCAGATGATGAATGATCTCAAACTGAGCATAATTGGTATCCTGATATTCATCGATCATAATATACTTGAATTTTTTCTGCCATTTAAGCCGGACAGTTTCATTATCTGCCAGAAGATAGGCCATGTGCATAAGGATATCATCAAAATCCAGGGCATTCTGGGCTTGGAGATATTCCTGATAACGAGTATAGATGCGCAATACTTCCTTTGTCCAGGGATTATATTCATTGAACTCCCAGAACTGCTCTGGTTTCAGAAGGTTGTTCTTCTGGCGGGAAATAACACTGCGAACAGCCTGAGGTCGGAATTTTTTGGAGTCAATATTCATATCTTTGATGATCTTTTTAATCAGGTTCTTTTGATCTTTTTCATCAAAGATAACATAATTGGAAGAAAAAGGCAGATTAGCAGCTTCAAAGCGGAGTATTTTGCCAAATATGGAATGAAAGGTGCCTACCCAGAGACTGGTACTATTTAGTTTAAAGGTTTCTGATAACCGATTACGCAGTTCACGGGCAGCTTTATTTGTAAAAGTAACGATCAGCAGGTTCTCTTTTTTTACCTTACCGGAGGCGATCAAATAGCCAGCGCGATAGATAATACAACGGGTTTTTCCTGTACCAGCTCCAGCAAGTACCAGCAGTGGTCCTTCAGTAGTGGAGGCAACCTGTCTTTGAGCAGGATTTAGATCATCAAGAATATCGTCTGCTACCATGTTTTGGGACCAGAGCGCCAACCCTCCAGTCTTCTATCCCCAACCCAGCGATAGGCGGACATTTCATAGTAATACCAGTTGCCTGCGATTATCTGAGTATCAGTGAAATTCTCGAAAGCTCCAGAATTAAGCTGATCATTATCAATGCGCACATAAGCACCGTCTATGGAAAGGCAGCGGTAGATATAATAGCCGTCAGCATCAGATTGAGAAGCCCAGGTGATCTCAATCTCATTGGAAGAGCTGTGTGAAATATTGATCCCGATCACTTCATTGGGAACTTCAATATCATTTGCAACCGGATCAAGAGGATTTGAGCGATCTAAGGCGCAACTGCCAAGAAAAATAACCAGGGAAATTAATAATATTATCTTTTTCATGATCAAAACCTGTAAGTTATGCCACTGGGAGTGACAGAAAGTTTTTTGTTATGGTAATCAAGATAGATCTTTTGCCATAACTCAGTATTATATTCATCAATCACCAGAAAGGTGTCATATATATTATAAACCCAAACCATAAGTCCCAAACCGAAAAACAACTGGCTGTTTCTCCAGGGGATTTTGGTTTTTTCATAGTAATCTTCCAAATCTCCGATATAATTAGAGTTTTTGTATTTATCATAATAATTCATTGCCTGGTCATAATAATAGAAGCTGGAAACAAAGAGGCTACCTCAAGTCCCAGGATGATCTGTCCTTTAGCATATTTACCGGCGGAGAAATGAGTCCAGCCGGGCACCAGAGCAGATTTGAAGATCTTGTTCCGATAACTGAACTTATTCATTTCATATACCTGAAGCAGCTTTTGACGCTGCTGGAGATCAAGACGCGATTGTAATTGCTCTTTGGGGGAATTCCAGTTGTATCTGGCGGGGTCAGAGAATTTTTCCACATCAAATCTCTGAGCAATGAGAGGAGATACGATTAACACCAGAATTAAGAGTGCTATAATATTTTTATATGACATATTTTCCTACTTCATCATGTTTTCGGAGTCTTTGTTCAGGGGAGAAATTGTCCTGTCGATGAGATTTACTCTCCAGGCAAAATAATTACTTTCCGAAGGGCTGAAGATATCTATCCTGACCTCGAAATTGAACTCTCCATAAGAATAAACCGCTTTCCAGTCGCTGCTGCTGACCTGATCACCAAATTCCTGCACCATGCCAGCGAGTTTTTTATCTACATTTCTTTTAATAATACTTTTCTTGTAATCCCTGATAATTTCCAGAGCGAAAGTACTGGGATTAGATTCGGCTCTGATATAATTATCCATTTCCTTGCTCTTATTATCAGCAAGTTTTTTGCTGGATAATTTATATGATTCCTGATACAGTTCTTTAGCTTTTTTATATTCTTTTCTGTTTTCCTGTTTTTCTGCCTGAGCAAAAAGGCTGTCTGCCTGAGCAAATCTGCGATGCTGTTCCCGTGCCTGGTCGATTTTTTCCTGGGCAAGAGCGTCATCAGGGATCGCCAGAAAACTCATCTGATAAGATGCAATAGCTTTTTCTATCTCACCACTATCCAGAAGGCCATCACCTGTTGAAATAAATTCATCACGCACTTCAGTTTTGATGTTTTCTGTATCTTCCTTCAACGCAGAATCATTTGTCACTGCCATGGCAAAATGTTCTCGCATTAAGACATATTCCTTTTTCTCCAGATCACTCATCGCCCATTGATAATATGATAAACCAATTTCCTGATATATCTCATCTCGATAGCTGGTAGGATAATCAGCATAAAGCTGAAATTCTGCTATTGCTGCCTGAAATTCTCCATTACTACGGATATTGCGTGGATGCTCCAGAAACCAGGGGATCAAAGGATTGATAACTTCTGTAGCTGAAACCGATGGCGGTGAATCAGGAAATTCATCCCATAATTTCCGATAATCTAACCAGGCAGAAACACTTTGATTTTTAAGCAGATAGAGATCAATCCTGTTTCTCAGCATCAATGGAACCAGTTCAGAATTTGGAATGTAATCAATCACATAATCGTAGTGCTCGAACTGTTCATCAATACTATCAGCTTCAGCAGCCCTGAGAGCCAATTCAAGATGCACATTATCTGCCAGTTCATCTGCCTTATCGGAATTTGCCAGAAACAGAAGACGGTCAGCGAGAACCCAGTTCTTTTTGGAATATGCCTGCATGCCCAGTTCATAATAACAATTGCTTCTTTCCAATTCGGCTATAGTCTGCTCTGCGGAGTGATGATTCTTCTGGATATATTTATCATATAGCATAATAGCCGGCACGTAATTACCCTCACTGGAATATCGACGGGCATCTTTGAATTTATCATTGGAGGCGCATCCTGCAAGCAATAATAAAACAATGCACCAGATTAATATTTTAAAATTTAATTTCCTGATAATCATCCGCTTTCATTACATTCTGATAGATTCTGGTTTTTAAAAGGTTTTCAAGTTCAATACTTATTCCATGCGTTAAGATAACAATCGAATCGCTTTCGAACAGCTCTCGTATTTGTGAAGCAGGTGGATGCAGGGCATCTACGATATAAATATCTGCTGATCCTGTTTGAGATATTAGCTTTGGGACATTGCTGATATCAGATGTATAAAGCAGTTTCTGCTCATTTCCCTGAAGCAGAATGGAATAAGATTTAAGAGTATTTGGCAGGTCATGTTCCTGCACAAACTTCCTGTATTGTTTAAGATGATCATTTTCAAAAACCTGAACAAACTCAAATTGTTCAGATACACGATTGATATTTTTGATATTTAATCTAAACGGCAGCTTATCCGGGAAGAGATAAAACATCTCCAGAGAGTGAAAGAAATCCTCTTCTCGTTCTGGAAGATAGATCACGAGATCCTTTTTCCTTTTTGTGATATGAAAAAGCTGGATCATCATATATATCCCGGCTACATGATCTGGATGAAAATGAGTTATCACAATTCCATCAAGATGTTCAGGATGAAATTTATAGCCGGCATAAGTTCTGGCAGCAGGTTCTCCGCAATCCAGCAGCAGATTTGTCTGCCTGCTTTGCAACAGCAGACTACTGTGATTTCGAGTGGGATCAGGCAGTCCAGATCCGCTCCCCAGAATATTTATTATCACTGCTCTTCCTGTTTAACCGGATTTTTTAATTGATTATACGGTATCACAACTGGTATCTTATCAAGCTTTCTACCCAAAAAGATAAATACAACTGCAAAGAGAATAGTAGAGAAAACCAGCAGAAGAGTAGAATTCATTTGCAATACCAGAATAGTAGCCAAAACCAGAATTATATTGATTATATATACAAATACAGCAGTAACCTTTGTGGAACCGGTTACATTGCCAATTCTGTGAGTGCTGTGGTCTTTGCCACCCTGTGAAATGCGTCTTCCGTCTCTTCTGCGCGTATAACTCACCAGCGTAATATCAAATATTGCAAAACTCAATAGCAATACCGGGATCAGAAACCAGATATGATTACCTTTACTGTGCGCCATCAGGTTTCCGGTAAGCAGTCCCATTGTGGATAAAAAATAACCAATGAACATGCTCCCTGCATCACCAAGAAATATTTTGGCAGGATTGAAATTATGCGGTAGAAATCCCAGTACAGAACCTGCAAATGCCATGGACATTAGTCCGATAATACTTGTTAATTGAGCGATCTCAGGGGTTTTGGATATAAAGCTGATTGCATAGAATCCCAAACCTAATATCCCGCTCATCCCTGCAAGTACTCCATCCATATTATCCAGAAAATTAAAAGCATTCATCAACCCGATCATCCAGAGCAATACTATAGGAATGCTGAACCAGATTGGACCAAGTACACTGAACATATCATTTGAATACATAAAGATCAGGCAGGCAGCCAGTTGTCCTAACATTTTGGGAACGGGTTTCATTCCATTTCTGTCATCAATGATCCCCACCACCAGAATTAGAAATGCTCCTACCAGATAGCCGATCAATCTCATACTCATTGCATGCAGATTCAAGGCTATCACAACTGTGACCAGTAACAGGAAACCAATGAATACAGAAACTCCTCCCATAAGCGGTACAGCCTTCTTATGCACCTTTCGCGCACAGGGATTATCGACAAAATTCCACTTTAATGCCAGTTTTATTATCTGGGGTGTGAGACTGTAAACTGTCAGAAAACCCAGCACAAATACAGCGAAGTACTTATATACTATATTCATCTATTCCTTCTAATATCTAATTTACTGGTTGTTTCACGGATAGCTTTGATTTTGTCAACAGTAAAAAAAACTAATCTCCTGGAATCTGCTTCCACTCTATAATATTACCCCTGTTTAACATCCAGCGAGGGTCAAAATGTTCCTTAATATTTTTAAAAACTGTCAGTCCTTCCTCTCCATACATCAGTCTTAATAAGTCACGTTTTGTTTTACCAATCCCATGCTCTCCAGAAACGCTTCCCCCCAGCTTCACAGCAGCTTCTGCCCAGCTTTTCACTAGTGCTTTCCCTGCCTGCCAGCGCTGATGATCTTCGGGAAGAATATTTGTGTGAAGATGGTTATTACCGATATGACCAAATACAATAACTCTCCAACCCTGCTCTTCCGCCTGGCGATATAATTTTAAGATCTGGCCTAAACATCCTGCCGGCAGTGCAAGATCAGTACTGATCTTGCTGATGCGGGGATCATCTTTCCTGATCTTATCAAGTTCTTTATTGATAGCTTCGGGAACAGCATGACGGAATTCCTTAAAATGCTCTATACCTGCTTCCGTATCTATAAACCAGCAGTCAGTTTCTCCAGAACCAAATTCCTCTGCCCGGTCACCAGCAGTAAAAATAGCATTTTCCAGGATATCTGCATCATCACCCTCAAATTCATAGTAAATGGCAAATTTCCAGCTATCCTGCAATTCCGGAAGTGATTCCCATAATTGCCGATTGTCTCGCAGCAGTAATAAGGCATTATTATCAAAATATTCTATTGCTGATGCTCTATATTCCAACAACTTCAATACCTCACAAAAATCTATAACCGCTGGCTCATTATTAAAAAACTGCAAGACACCCCAGCAATGCGCAGGCCTGGGAATCAATTTGATCTCCAGTTCAGTAATCACAGCCAAAGTACCTTCTGCTCCTATATATATGTCAAAATCGCGAGAGTCACCTCCCAGATAGTAACCCGTAGCATTCTTTACTCCCTTTGCAGGCAATCTGATCTGCAAATCTGTAAGATTTAACTTGTTTTGTTGCTTTTGCATATCGATTGTTTTGAGCATTGAAATCCACTTACGCGTAGCTCCGTATTTATAACTTCTTGCTCCAGATGCATTACAAGACGCCATTCCTCCCAAAGAAGCACTGGTCTCAGTAGGGTCAGGAGGAAATATATATCGACGCGCTCGAGTAAACTCCTGCCAGACAGATTTTTCTTCAGCCGTCCAGCCAGATGTATCATATTGCCGGCTGTTTAGCACTTCCCGCAGCTCAGCAAGTTTCAACCCAGGCTCGCATCTCAGGTGATAATTTCCTTCAGCATCCTGCCGGATACCCTTGATCTTATTCATTTTTTCCAGATTAAGGATCATACCACTCTTAGGAACACTGCCTCCAGTTATCCCTGTTCTGCTGCCCTGGATCGTAAGAGCAAGTTCATGCTTACGGCAGTAGTTCACTGCCTCCTGAATATCAGCTTCTGATCTGGCAAAAACCAGATATTCTGCTTTTCCACTTAAGCGCGATTCATCATGCAGATATTCTGCCAGTTCACTCTTAGATTTTATTATTTCCATATCAGCTAAAAACCAGTAATATCCACCAGAAATGTCAACCAGTTCTTCTTGCAAACAGTATTTTCTTCGTAGAAGATAGCTATTTATAGAAATGATGATGACACGATATTCCCAACTAAGCAGGGGTTCTGTACTGAACTCAGGACAGGATTTCTGGCGACCGTATAATCCCGGCATTATCCCTGGATAAAGTCAATCTCTGTCGTCCAGGACTCCTGCCCCGGGTACGGTTCATCCCGATAATCGGGACTGACTTAGTTTGATAATTTTTATGGTCTGCAAAGTTTTTCCTTGCCTAAGATTACCTTTGTAAAAGTATTGTTATTAAGGGAAAATTACTTGTGTTCAGGGGGTAAAATGAGGAAAAGATTAGGAATTTTAGTCTGTTTACTGATGCTGTTTGTGAGTCTTCAAGCAGCAACAGAATATTATCTGGAAATTGACCTTTCGAGTAAACCGGATATCGAAAAATTATCTCGCATCATATCAATCCATAAATTCTCCGATGGTAAACTTCTTGCTTATGCCAATGAAAATGAACTTGCAAAATTAGCTGAGTCCGGCTACAATTACAGAATATTACCGCATCCTTCAGACGGATATATCGCAGAAATGGCAACAACCAAAGAACAGATGCGGGACTGGGATTATTATCCCACTTATGACGTATATCTTGATATTATGGATCAATTTGCCGAGGATTATCCGGATATTTGCGAAATCATATCCATTGGACAGAGTACCGAGGGTAGAGAATTGCTAGTGGCCCATATAGGAGATGATCTGGGCAGTAATGATAATGAGCCGGAATTTTACTATACGGCTCAGATACATGGAAATGAGCTGGTTACCAGTATTTTGATGCTGCACTTGATAGATGATATGCTGCAATCTTATGGGAGTGATCCCCGTATTAATAACATAATTGATGAGATAGATATTTATATCAATCCACTTGATAACCCGGATGGTTTATATGCAGGTGGTAATAATACTGTGACAGGAGCTACGCGCAGTAATGCCAACGGAGTTGATCTTAATCGTAATTTCCCTTGCTTTGAAGATGGACCTCATCCCGATGGCAATGAATATCAGGTGGAAACACTTTTGCAGATGGATTTCGCTGCTGAACATAATTTCGTGATGAGTGCAAATCTGCATAGCGGAGCTGAAGTTGTGAATTATCCCTGGGATACCTGGAGCACTCTGCATGCGGATGATGACTGGTGGCAAATGGTGAGTCACACCTATGCTGATGCCGCTCAGGCTGATTCTCCCGCAAGTTATTTTAATGGATTTAATGACGGTATCACTAATGGTTATCAATGGTACACTACAGCAGGTAATCATCAGGATTATATGAACTGGTATCATCACTGTCGCGAAGTCACCCTGGAGCTTAGTGATGTGCAGATGCTCAATGCTAACCAGTTATTAGATCATTATGACTGGAACAGGGAATCTCTCCTGCGCTATATGGAAGAGTGTTTATTTGGTATCAGGGGAATTGTGAATAATGCTGGCTGTTTGCCACAATTATCTATGGTCACAATTCTTGATCATGATATGGATCACAGTGAAGTTTATACTGACCCGATAAGTGAAAATTACCATAGACCTATTTTTGCTGGGACTTATGATATGCAGTTTTCTTCCTGGGGGTTCACCAGCCAGATAGTTACTGATGTATCTGTAGCAACAGATGACGTCGTGGAAATGTCAGCAACTCTGGAACTGGCTGAATTATGTTCCATAAATGGAACCGTGCTGGATGAATCATCAGGGCTGCCCATATTCGGAGCCTGGGTGGAACTTCCGGACACTCCTCTGGAAGAAGTGATGACTGGCAGCGATGGCAGTTTCTCCATCAGTGATATTCCCGTAGGAGACTATGTGATAGATGTTTATGCCTCAGGTTATATTTCAGATGCCTATAATGTCACGCTGGAAGCAGGAGCAAATGATCTGGAATTTGTTCTGGTACCCTCTGAGGCGATCAGTTTTGAATCCGGTGACCTGCCCACTCAATACGATTTCAGTTTCAGTGGGAATGCTAACTGGTTTGTAGCAGATGATAATGCTCATAATGGATTATTTTCTGTTCGCAGTGGTGATATTGATGATCGGGAAGTTACCAGATTGCATCTTGAAGTGGAGCTCGTAGAAGATGGTTCAGTGTCTTTCTGGAAAAAAGTATCATCCGAGCAAAATTATGATTTTCTGCGTTTCTATATTGATAATGCTCTGCAAAATAGCTGGAGCGGTTCCTCTGACTGGTCAAACCATAGTTATAACCTCACATCCGGTGAACACTCCTTTACCTGGGAATATGATAAAGATACTTCTGTATCCAACGGCTCAGATTGCGGCTGGATAGATGATATATTGATTGAAGGTTTGCCTGAAGTAGCAATCGTGTATGGTGATGTGGATGATAATGGTGAGATAGGAGCTTATGATGCTTCTCTGGTGCAACGCTACTTTGTGGAAATGAATCCGGGACCTTCTGCTCCTCTGCCTTGGGCTTACTGGCGCATGCTTAGAGCTGATGTGGATGCAAATGGCAGTATTGAAGCTTATGACGCATCTTTGATCCTGCAATATTATGTGGGAATTATCGATCATTTCCCGGTAGAAGATTAAATAGATAGCTGTTTTTGGGCAAAAAAATACGCGGCAGGAAAAATGGTGATAAAACCTGCCGCAAATTAAACCAGAATCTGACTTTTATATAAACACTTTCTGTTCCATTCAGAATTTATTTTTTGCTGATCAGCTATATCCGCTTATAAATAGAGATTATAGAGCAGTAATATTTTTTTAAGACGAATAGAAATTTTGTGATTGAGCGCTATTTCATCATATTATGCTCGATATCGCACGTTGATTATCGCACATTTTTTCCCCGGGATCTGAAGCTTATGACGCATCTTTGATTCTGCAATATTATGTGGGAATTATAGATCATTTTCCGGTAGAAGATTAAATAGATAGCTGTTTTTGGGCAAAAAAATATGCGGCAGGAAAAATGGTGAAAAAACCTACCGCAAATTAAACCAGAATCTGACTTATATATAAACACTTTCTGTTCCATTCGGAATTTATTTTTCTCTGATCAGCTATATCCGCTTATAAATAGTGAATATAGAGCAGTAATATTTTTTTCAGACGATTAGAAATTTTGTGACTGAGCGCTATTTCATCATATTATGCTCGATATCGCACGTTGATTATCGCACAAAATATTTTAGTGATCATAATCATGATCTAAGTGTAATTATGTGATGTTATCCGATAAATATAATCCTGATAGTAATTTAAAGAAATAAAAAAGCGGAAGGAAAATGATGGGAACCCTCCGCTTTCATATCGTAAGAAGTTAACAACTATCTATCATACAATTATTGTACCATATGAAAATATAAATTCTGAATATTTAAAAAAAATAATATTTAAATTTCGTCAGTGTAAGGATATGGAGAAACGAGAAAAATCACACCCCTGATCTCAATGATAGCGTTGTAAAGTGCAAAGGTTTTCACCTCTTCTTCAACGCGATAATCTACTTCAATGCGGATAAACTTAAGATTACCCACATTAATATTAACAAACATCATGCGGATAGCCATAATATCAATTTTCCAAAGCGGATAGGATCTGAGCACTTCATTCCATTCCCTCAGAAAGATTTTGTGCCCATCCTTGATGAAATAATTCATCAATGGGTAGGGAAAAAGTTCGTCATTATCATGGAGAGCTCTTTTTAATGAGCGATTACGATCTCGAGGAGTTGTTCGGTATTTATCCGTGGTCTGCAGAAAAATTGAGCTGTAAAATGATTGCAGGTTATCCAAAGTACGGGGATTATTAAATTTAAGAAATCTACGCAAAAAAGATAATACACTGATAGTCAGAAAGAAAATAACAACACCTGAAACTATTCTGGCTACCAGATAACGAGGGTTACCCTGTGGTGCTGGCACCATAATAAAAACTATTATTAAAAGCAGTGCAGCTATTGATTTCTTTACAGCTTTCTGAATGTCTGATTTCAGAGAGATTGACCTTTGAGTTTCAAAGTTAAATCTCATATTCAGGGTCTGTACAAGATGCGAACTGCAAAGTTCTTTAAGATGCTTAATTTCCATATTTTTTCCCTAATCTAAAGATGGAGAAATATTTATATCCTGTCAAGAGAAAAGAAAAGTATCATCAATTTATTCACCAGTTAGGTATAATATAAAACCCGTTAAAAGTAAAAATATTCTACTGACAACGGGTTCTAATTTTATTCAGCTATAGTCATCAAAAACTTAAAAGAGACTATATGAGAGATTAACTCCCAGGTTTTCCTGATAGCGCGTTTCGTCGAGTACTTCCTTGTCATACAGCATTTCAAAATAAAGCTTCAAACCTATATAAGAATTAAATTTAAAGGTGAGTGTATTTTTAAATTCCACATCCATTGCTTTCCAGTTTTCATCTGGGTCATCGACATCATCTACTGAAGACATCAGTGCCTGATAAAGACGCAATGTGCTGGTGAATTTACCCATCTCTGAAGGGATCTTATGCCAGTAACTGAGCAGCATTTCTGCACCTGCATTACTTTGGCCGTCATAATCAGAATTCTGATTGATGATATTCTTATATGCCCCACCTAATCGTGTTTCCAGGTTCTGCATATCCTTATTTATCAGGATCTTTTGAGCACCAAGACTCAATGTTAGGATATTAGGATTAATATAAAAAGTTTCTTCTGGATCAGTTTCATCAACGTAATTACTCTCCCAGCGGAATGCCAGATAAGGATCTACGAATTTCTGCAGCGTGAAACTGAGCATATTCTCATAATCGATCACGTCAGTTGAGATCGTTGGCTTTTCCCAATGCAGGTCTCCCATATCATCAGGCACCTGATTATGAGTTTGTCCAAAAGATAAGATTAAGGTATTTTTGTCATAAAGCATGGCATTAAGCTGCTTTTCCATGATAAAATTAAAGCTGGCAGACCAGGTTACATTCCCGATCTCAGTACCAGCCCAGTTATCCGAGTAATAGGATTGACTAAGCATCAAATTGAAGTCTCCGGTTTTCTTCCAGCCTTCCGCACTCAGACTGACTGCAAGGATCAGCAGTAATATAATAATGGTTTTCTTCATAATTTTCTCCCTGTTTATTTTTTGAGATTAACGTCAACCTGCTGAAATGGAATAACTATTCCAGCTTCATCAAAGGCATTTTTCACTTGTTCCATAAGGTCAAAGTGAATATCCCAGTAATGAGCAGATTCTCCCCATACCCGTACTGTAATATCCAGCGAACTGGCAGCAAAATTGCCTAATCTGATAAAGGGTGCTGGATCCTTCAAAGTATATTGATGTTTATCGATCACATCAGCGATGATCTGCTTTGCCTTCTCGATATCAGTATCATAATCTACGTTGAATACCAGATCTACTCTTCTAGTTGCTTCAGCAGAAAAATTGGTGATATTATTATTGGAAACATTACTGTTTGGCAGAATGATCCGCTTATTATCCGGTGTGTTCAGGATCGTATTAAAGATAGAAATCTCCTTCACGGTTCCCATGATCCCGCCGGTTTCGATGAAATCACCTATTTTATAGGGCTTGAGCAAATTGATCAGCACACCGCCGGCAAAATTTGCCAGACTGCCCTGCATCGCCAGACCAAAAGCCAGTCCCATGGCACCAATAAGAGTGATAAAAGCGGTCATTTGAATGCCCACGATAGTGGCACAGGTGACAAAAAGCAGGATTTTGAGACCAAAATTTAGCAGTGATATTATGAATTTCCTTAGCGTAACTTCGACATTTGAACGGGTCATTCCCTTTTTCACAAGTTTAATGATCAGTTTGATGGCAAATAATCCGACCGTCCAGATTATTACTGCGACAACAAATTTTCCACCATACTTGATAATCAGATCCATGAATTTTTCCCAGTATAACTGGATATTTATATTCTCCATGAAAATCCCTCCTTGAAATTATATAATATATATAAATAATAAATAAATAACATATAATAGCAAGATATATTATCCTGCAAAGAATTTGAAAGCTTGACTAAAGACGGTGAAAGACTGGAATGTCTACATAAAATTACAGGTTTGCGGAGGAATTAATGCGAGTACTTCACACCTCTGACTGGCATCTGGGGCGTTCATTATATGGCAAAAAAAGATATGCTGAATTTGAAGCTTTTTTGAACTGGCTTACGGAGCTGATAGACAGCCAGTCAATTGATATACTGCTGATCGCTGGAGACATCTTTGATACCAGCACTCCCAACAATAGAGCTCAGAAATTATATTACAGATTTCTCTGCAAAGTGAATTCTATCTGCAAACACATTGTGATAATTGCCGGCAACCACGATTCACCTTCCTTCATCAATGCTCCTCAGCAGCTTTTAAAAACCTTGAATATTCATGTGAAAGGAGAAACGGATGAAAACCCCACCGATGAGGTGTTCATGCTTAGTGATGCAGAGGATAGTCCCCTGGCAATTGTGTGTGCTGTCCCCTATCTGCGAGATAAAGACCTGCGTCGTGCTGAAGCAGGAGAAAGCCAGGAAGATAAAAGTGCAAAATTGATCGCAGGATTGAGCGAGCATTATAAGACTGTTGCAGAAACTGCTCTGGAATACAGGCAGACTGCCGGAGATATTCCTATCATCGGCATGGGGCATCTCTTTACTGCCGGAGGTAAAACTATTCAGGATGATGGCGTTCGTGAGCTCTACGTAGGTTCTCTGGCACACATAAACACGGAGATTTTCCCCGAATGCTTTGATTATCTGGCACTGGGTCATTTACATATAGCTCAGCCAGCCAGTAATATAGATCATTTCCGTTATAGCGGTTCTCCCCTGCCCATAGGTTTTGGTGAAGCAGAGCAGGATAAAAAGGTGCTGATAATAGATTTTCAAGGTAGAACTCCGCAAATCCAGGAATGCATTGTCCCCAGATTTCAAATTCTTAAGCAAATCAAGGGAGATATTGATGAGATCATAACTCAGATCAATATTCTAAAAGAGAATAATTCCCTATCCTGGCTGGAAATCATCTACAATGGTGCAAGTAGTGCCCTTAATCTGCGGCAGATAGTAGAAGATGCCGTGGCAGATACTGAGCTGGAAGTACTGAGCATAAAAAATGAACGGATCATGTCCCGAATACTTTCCAGTCCTGAATTGCATGAAACCCTTGATGACCTGAATGTAGATGACGTATTTACCCGCTGCCTGAAATCACATGATATTGCTGAAGAAGACCAGCAGGAGCTTTGGCATTGCTATAAAGCGATCCTGAAAGAGATGCAGGAAGAAGACCTTAACAGGGAATAGAATATTATGAAAATATTAAAGATAAGATTTGAGAACCTGAATTCGCTATATGGTGAATGGGAAATTGATTTCACCTCAACAGATTACACTGCTAACGGTATATTTTCAATTACGGGACCCACTGGAGCTGGTAAATCTACAATCCTTGATGCCATTTGCCTGGCTTTATATGGCAGAACTCCCCGCTTGAAATCTATCAATAAATCAGACAATCAGATAATGTCCCGCAATACCGGAGGCTGTTTTGCGGAGGTAACTTTTGAGACGGTAAATGGGAAATTCAGAAGCACCTGGAGTCAGCATCGAGCTCGTAAAAAGCCTGATGGTAGCCTGCAGGATGCCCGGCACGAGGTATGTGAAGCAGATAGTGGAACTCTTCTGGAATCCCAAAAGAGACAGGTTGCTACCCTTATTGAAGAAAAAACGGGCATGGACTTTGATCGTTTCACCCGTTCTACCCTGCTTGCTCAAGGTGGTTTTGCAGCATTTCTCCAGGCAAATCCTGATGATCGTGCCCCCATCCTGGAACAGATAACAGGTACTGAAATCTATAGTCTTATTTCACAAAAAGTCCATGAACGCTATAAAGCAGAAAACGAAAAACTTGAACTTCTTCTTGCTGCTACGTCAGGTATTGAATTGCTCAATCCTGAAGAAGAATCCCTGCTACAATCTGAGCTGAAAAACAAGCAAGAAGAAGAAATTAAACTGACAGGTTCCAGCAAAACACTCACAGCTTCTATAAACTGGCTGAACAAAATAGATACCCTGAAAAAAGAACTTACAGTTTTGGAAACTGAAACCCAGACTACTCAAAAAACATTAGATGACTTTTTGCCTGAAAGAGAAAAACTCCGGCTGGCAAATAAAGCTGCTGAACTGGATAGTCAATATTCCATCCTGCTTTCAAACCGGCAGCAACAAAAAAATGAAACTGATGATCTGGAGACTAAACGGCAGCAGTTACCTGAATTGCAAAAAACACATGAGCAAAAGACTAAAGATGTGAAAGCAGCAGAAACTGACCTGCAAAACACGAAAAAAGGACAGGAAACGGAACATGGTCTGATCAAAGAAGTTCGTGCCCTTGATGTCATTCTGGCAGAAAAACAACAAAATCTTGTTATAGCTCAGGAAAATGCTCAAAGACTTAAGATTCAGCTTACTGCAAATATTGAATTGCAGGAAAAAAATACCACTGACCAGGAACTACTCCAAATAGACCTTCAAAAAATATCTGATTACCTCAAGGATAATGCCAGCGATGAATCTCTTATTGCTGATTTTACAGGTATTAAAGAACAATTGAAAGCCTTGAAAAAATACTCCGATGAACTGCTGGAAAAACATAAAGAGCACCAATCACAAATAAAATCTAATGAAAAACATTCTAAGGCTTATGAAAAACTGTTTAAAGATAAATCACTGAATTTACAAGCACAAAAAGTCGCTAAAGATAATGTGAAAAAAAATAATATATTGCAGGATAATCTTTTAGCGGGCAAATTGCTGCGGAAATATCGCAATGAGTATAACACTTTACTACGTGAACAGGCTTTCTTGAACAAGATTGCCTCTCTGGAAACTGATCGTAAAAAACTGCTGGATAATAAACCATGTCCGTTGTGCGGTTCAACCCATCATCCTTATGCTTTAGAAAATGTGCCACAAATAGATGAAACTGAGAAAAAAATCCAAAGCCTCGAAACTCTGATCCATCAAGCTGATAAACTGGAAAAAGATATTAAAATCCTGCTGGATATTGAAAAAAACACCGATAAAATATTACACGAAACAGAACTCTCCTGTGCTCAGGCAAAGCAGCAGTTCGAAACCTCAAATGGTTCTATATCAACCCTTTTCAGTACTATCAATCTGGCAAAAACTGAAAAACAAAAACTGGAAGATATTACCCTAAAAAACCTGAAAAAATACGGTATCAGACAATTGCAGGAAACTAAGCTGAACTCCATCTTAAGCATATTACAGAAAAAAAAGGATAACTGGATAACTAAGCAGGAAAAGATAAAAGAATTTGATGCTAAACAAACCGGGATATCAAATGACAAACTTAAACTACTGTCAATACATACCGAAATGGAAAAACAGCAGAAAGATATTGATGATACTTTGCTAATCTGCCAGAATATTTATGATAATAAAAACACGGAACGCCAGAGTAAATATGGCATAAAAATGCCGGATAAGGAAGAGGCTCGCTGGAAATTGCTGGTGAAATCAGCGGAAAATAAACTGAAATCTTATAATGAAGAACTTCAAATTGCCACTGACAAACTGAAAGAAATTTCTACTACTATCTCCAATCTGAAGAAAAGTATAGATAATAGAGATAGCTCACTCCAGAAACTGGAACCTGATTTTGTTACTGTTATCCAGACTGCCGGGTTTAATAATGAACAAATCTTTCTGACAGCACGACTTTCTCCAGCAGAACGAAATGAAATGAGCAGTAAAGAACAACTGCTCGACCATAAAAATACAGAGATTTCTGCTAGAAACAAGGATTGCCAGAGTAAATTAGAAATCGAACAGGATAAAAAACTCACAATTATCGCTCTGGAAGAATTGCAGCAGAAAAAATCAGAGACTGATACCTTGATCAAAGAGCTTTCAGAAAAAATCGGAGCAGATAAACAGAAACTTAAAGATAATCAAACAGAAAAGGTTAAATTAAAGGGTAAGCAGCAGGAAATTGATGCTCAGAAAATGGAATTAAACCGCTGGAGAGCTCTTCATGACCTGATTGGTTCTGCTGATGGTAAGAAATTCCGCAATTTTGCCCAGGGTCTCACCTTTGAGATGATGATCGCCCATGCCAATCAGCAGCTTGCCCGGATGAGTAACCGTTATCTGCTGGTGCACGATAAAGCCAATCCCCTGGAGCTCAATGTGATCGATAATTTTCAAGCAGGTGAAGAACGCTCCACGAAAAACCTCTCTGGTGGTGAGAGTTTTCTGGTTAGCCTCGCTCTGGCTTTGGGACTTTCCCAGATGGCAAGTCGCAAAGTCCAGGTAGATTCACTCTTTCTGGATGAAGGCTTTGGTACTCTGGATGAAGATGCTTTGGAAACAGCTCTCGAAAGCCTGGCTAATCTCCAGCAATCCGGTAAACTGATTGGGATAATCTCTCATGTGTCAGCCCTCAAAGAAAGAATAAGCACCCAGATAAAAGTTTCCCCCCTTACAGGAGGAAGAAGTAAAATCTCAGGACCCGGAATTTCGGCTTAAAGGGCAAAAATTGGTTGCTATTTTGCTAGAATTTCATCAATCATTCTGATTTTTCTCCATTGTTTAATTCCAGAATGGATTCTCAACTTTGTCTTTAACCTTGAGAAGGTACCTTCCATG
>Ga0208648_1001494_pt1 | contig 18801 bp, 6 predicted proteins | sample AntAceMetag02UKL_FD_184772 | JGI IMG/M metagenome (GOLD analysis project Ga0208648, IMG submission 184772) | Saline lake microbial communities from Ace Lake, Antarctica - Antarctic Ace Lake Metagenome 02UKL (SPAdes) (version 2) | ecosystem: Environmental > Aquatic > Non-marine Saline and Alkaline...
CAAGGCGGTACATGATCTGGTTGTAATCATAGCGTGGTGTTTGTTCCGGATTCCCTGAAAAACTATTTGTATAGGTCCCTTCAAAATAGATCAGTCTGCCGTTCTGCTGATCGAAAAGCGGATGTTGTCCAACATTATAAAAGGTGTAATTGTCGTGGGTAACAATTTTCCGGGCATAAACCCAGGGGCCGGTGGGAGTATCCCCTTCTGCGTACCATACCTCTCCCAAAAACGAAGATCCCCATTTCTGTTCCAGTATCATGATCCACTTCCTCCGGAAATTATTCCAGAAAACAGAACCGGAATGTGAGATGATTGGATCTCCGGTCTTGATATCGTACAGGTTGAACCAAGTTTCACTAGCTTTTAACTCACCTTTTTTTTGAAGGAATTGTTCTTTTTCGGCATTCAGAGGTTCGGTATTGGTTTTCCAGCCATAAATAAGTTGGCCATCAGGCCCACGGTCAATTTTCAATTGATTGGTGTCATACCTGGATCCTTCAGCCAGGCAGGTATAGGCTTCGTAGGCTGAAAGGTCTGTCACATGTTCCAGGTCAGCAATAACACGGAGCGAATATGGAGTTGAAAACGAAAAATAAAGGTATTCCTGTCCGTTTACCATTGCTCTGAAAGAATGCCCGTCCGGGAAAAGTGGAGAATTCAGCTCAAATCGTACCAAAGGTTCAAAAAGTTCAGTAGTTTCATTAAACATTACCAATCCCTGCTCATAGTTTTCTTTCAGGTTTTTAACCCTGGTATAAGAACCAATCAGTTTATCATTACCTGATTTGTCTTTTAATGTTGTTAGCCAGTGCATCCAGACAAGGCCGGGCCCTTCCAACGGGCACATTTTTTTACTAAATCCCTTGTCATTTACAAAATAGTCCAGCTCCACTCCTATATCAGGATCAGTCCCGCCTTTCCATGGAAGTATTGAGGTGGCACCTGAAGTGGCAAAATTACCAAGCGGATAGAAAGGGCAATCAGTATCGCCCCAAAGCCAGTAAATTTTTCCTTTAAATAGTGTTTCAACAAATGTATCCTGGCCCATAACTTTTCCTTTCAGAAGAGGCTCCTTAACAGGAACCGGATGACCAACCAACAAGCTGTGATGATATCGTCCCTCCCCTGTAATCCGGTAGAGTCGTTCAGCAATATTTATTCTCTTGATTTTTATTATAGCGCTGCCACCGGGTATTGGCTTCAATACTAACCCCCGGTATCCTAAACCATCAGCAGGGTATTCATATCCATGACTTTTGATATGGAAGTAAACCTCCTGGTTCATCAGGTCTGGTTCAAGAAATGCGATGATACCGTTGTTATCGGTGTAATAAGTGATCTTATTGGTGGTCTTAAGTTCCACCAAAGGCACACCCCGACCTGTTTTCTGATCAACAACCCTGAACGTAAAATACTTATTCCTGTCCTGAGCAAAAGTTACAGGTATCGTTATAGACAGAACGCACAACAGAGATATTATGGAAATCAATTTTGACATGCAGCCCTGAGTTGATTTCTTCTGGTAACAATCCAATTTATCAGGTAGAAAAGACCTACCAAAAAGGCAGGGGCTGCAAATATTGGAGGTCCGTCAAAACCAGCGATAATGACATAAAAAATGCAGCCAAGAATGATGATTATGGAACCCCATAGAGGCTTCCACCAGATAACTGTATAGCCAACTAAATATGTATAAAAGAATGCAGATGGATCATCCCAGGTGGTAAATGACTCTAAAATTTCACTAAAGGGTGGAGGGCCATCTTCAATAATTGATGGAACGATCTTAGATCCAACTACTAGAAGTAACAATGAGGTAAAAATAATGCCCAATACTTTTGACAAGAGATGGAGTTTGCTTTTAGGTTTATTGTTAGTTTTCATGTTTACTGATTTATCTTTTTTATTCATTTATGAGTTCATCTATCAATTTATAAAGTTCTTTGCCGGTACTTGGCTCCGGAGCATTGAGATAGGAAACACACCCTTTTTTGTTAACCAAAATGAATTTGGGATATCCCCGGGCAATTCCGGAAAGTTCTGATAAAATAGTATCCTTTAAATCTTCAGTCATCCAGATATGATACCCTTCCAAATTATATTTTTGCATCTCCTTCTCCCATTTTGACTTGCGAAACATTCCATAAGACCTTGCCAGATATAAAAATACAACATCTTTATCTTTATATCTGTTTTTCAATTTAGGCAGATGTTTGAATTCAGCAATGCATGGGCTACAGGGTGCTACCCATATATCAATATAGACTACTTTATTCTTAAATTCTTTCAGTGAAAGAATTTCTACAAAACTTGAAAGTGTATCATAGTCTTCAATAATTTTTACGCCAGGATTCATTTTTTCAGAATTTTCCTGACAAGCTGCTAATGAAGACAATAGTAATTGAATTAGTAAGAGATTCAAAGAAAATCTGTAAATTTTAGTATTCATTATTTTGCTTTTTCAGTTACTGATAACATATAGCTGTGTGATATGATTGAATTATTCAGGGTTTTATCAATTGTTATGCTTTTTAATACAGCTTTTTATATCATTTTTTCCAAACTCCAATTTTTTCTGTTTTTCCTTCATTTTTCATCTAATTAAAAACAAGCCATAAAGTATTATAAAATTAATCATCTAACAAAGTAAAACAAAATATTCCAAAAATCATATTAAACATTGAAATCTAATAAATGAAAATTAAAAAAGCCTGTTTTTCTTGTAAAATAGGGTGTTTTGATTTAACATAAAAAAAGATTGGTTGAAAGAATCACATTAGTGCCCGCTAGGAATGTATAAAAGGCCGGAAGCAATTTGGAATCCTTTATTCCGGTAAATCCTTCCCGAATTATAGTATTGTCCCATTGTTAAACTCTCTACAAATTTCATAGAAAAACTAAAAAAGAAAAACCCGTCAGTTGTAAAAATACTGACGGGTTTTGAAAAACAAACTAATAGAGGAAAATGTTTGTTAGTTTTTAGTATTTAATTATCTAATCACAATTTTCTTAACCTGATTAAAGTTATTGCCGCTAAAGTTTATAAAATAAACTCCCGTTGGTAATCCCTTAAGATCAAGTTGAGTGTTTGTGATTGATATTATTCCCTCAAACTCAAAGGAAAGATGCTCTTTTCCCCGCAAATCAATTACTTTCATTGTTACATCTCCAATGATTCCTTCGATCAAGATATTAAATTTCCCTTCTGAAGGATTTGGATAGATTGATAATAATGGATTATTGGTAATTTCATCCGAAATTCCGGTAATTGAATAGTTCAACATACTGTATTCGCCATCTTCGGTCGGGAAAACTTTGCCTGTATAAGCATCGCCATAAGGATTTAGATATGAATATTCTGCTAATAATAATTCCTTATTTTCACTCATATCCCAAAGTTTGAAAATCGGAGTATTACCGCTTTCGAAAACATTTCCGAAAACAGGGATAGAATTAGTCAGAATATCATTTGAATTTGTAATACCTGCACCTACAAGCACTTCACCATCATAAACAGCAATTTCATCACCGGCTTCTAAGCCGTTGGCTTCAAAATATATTGTCCAAACCGGATCATAAGGATTTCCATCAACGACTTTGTAATGATTAGGAGTTGCAGTTTTATACCCGCTTACATTATCAGATGCTAAAGGATAAATTAGCTGGTCGTTATTTGTCATCTTAACAAGATAACCTTCACCCGGATTCATATCTCCAATATTATTCACCCAAACAGGCCCGATTTTTCGGAACATTAATCCGTCTGAATTTCTTACAAATTCAAGATTTGTTAAAACACCTGCGAAAACATTGGATGTGTTCATTGGTTGGCCGGGCAAGTAACTAATTATCTGATAACCGGTAACAAGATCAATAGGCGTTTGCGGATTGATAACATTACCATAGATAAATAATTCGTCATCATAATTCATCTTGAATAAATATCCTTCGGTAGTTATCCAATCACCAATATTATTCACCCAAACAGGCCCGATTTTCCGTAGCATTAATCCGGCAGTATTTCTGACAAAATCTAGATTTGGAAGATTATTTGCCAAAACATTTAGCATATTTGGAGCATATGGAATTAATCGGGTTGATACGAATTGATAACCTACATTCAAGGGGTGGCCTCCTGATGGAGTTCCGGTATGGTTAATATTAAAAGCCAAATCCATTGATTGAGCAGTATCCATAGGCTGGTAAAGCTCCATCCAGTCATCCGGAAGGTAGTTGGGGAAAGGATAGTTGTAAACTCCATTGTCGTTCCACTGTTCGATTGCCGATTTCCAGCCAAAGAAAAAATTGTCGGGAAATTTGGATAGCATGGATATTCTTAGCCAATAAATGGTACCTTCTTCCTGAATAAAGGGCTCAATGGTATCATTGATATTGATCTGGAAGCAGTGGTAATGATCGTTGGGCTGGACAATACTATCGTAGGGCGAATACCAACCTTGCGGGAATTCAAAGTAATGGTTCCATGTATATTCGCCTTCAACAAATACACTTTCCCACAAAGGTGGATCAGCAGGCATGCTGTAGCCTGTTGGGCTTTCGCTTGCCGGAATATCTGCATGAATAGCTACAAATATCTTATCAATACAGGCATCCAATTCGAATGCTCCTATATCGCCCAACATTGAAATCCAGAAGTGGATATCTTGTACGGGACCGGTCATAGAGCACATCCAATCGTCTGCTAGTACATTAGGAACCGTAAAATTCACATCCCATCCAAGCATTTCAGGATATTGCGGGAAATGCATTTTATGTTCGACAGGTTTATGGATAAAGACTTTGTAGTCCTCCACTTCGCCATCAGTAGCTGGGCCAAAATAATCCAGGTTGGATTGCGTGCTGTAGCGGAAACGTGCGTACGTCTCACCTATTAATGCCGATGCAGGGATGGGAATGACAATGTCGAGTGAACCTGCCGAAGCAGTTAATTCAACCACTACATGTTCATTGGCTGCCGCAAAGTCTCCATTTCCATCAAAATCAATCCAAGCATTAAGCAACCCATTATCAGTTGATAATTCTACATTGAAGGTTGCATCTTTTCCTGCCACTAATGATGTCAGGAATTTAACACCGTCTTCATCGTCCAGGTTATCAAGGTTATCACCCAGAGCAAAGGGATCGGGCAGTCCATCGTATTCAGCATCAATCAAATTACCCATATAGGTTCCCACTCCTGCCAGGTGTTTCGGTCCATCACTTATGTTAAGGGTTTTGTACGAATCAGGTGCATCACCAAAGTCGAGTTCATCAGGTTCTCCAATATCAACTAAAAGCAGGTAATCTTCAGTTTCACCATCTTCGAATACTCCACTTCCATCCCAATTACTAGTTCCAACTTCATAGTCAGTGATAGAGAATCGTACCCAGACATTATTAGAATTAGGTCCTATCCGGAAGTTTGGTGGGTTCAAGACAGATAAGGCCCCAGTATGATTCAGAGGTACTTCGAAATCAACAAGGACATGTTCTTGAACTACACTATAACCACACACGGTATTAGGATCATTATGCCATTGTCCATCTTGATTCCAATCAATCAGTACATTAACGTATGCAGGGTCATATAAATTATTCGTTACATCTATATCAATATCAATACCCCAGATCGCAAGGTTACAGACAACTCCCAGAGAATCTCCTCCAGACCCTTGACAAGGAACTACAGTATTGGTTGCATCGATAGTGTAGGAAGCAGGAGTTATAAGTCCGGCATCTCCATCGTTGAAGCATTCATCTAAGTCATAAGAAGGAAAACAAGCGGGACATGCACCGGCATTACCGTCTGTTTCAAAATCAACCAAAGGTCCAAACCAAGCATTATTACTTATTCCACCCCCGTGTTTAATATAAGAATTTGGTACACCAACAGTCCTACAAGTTGGGAAAGTACCATTTACACCAGATGAAGGGTAGGCAATAGCTAATTCAGGAGCATCACCATAATCAGAAAAACTTGAAGGTAAGTTATCAATGTAAATTTCGTAATCTTCAACTTCACCATCAGAGGCTAAACCGTTGTATGTTAAACATCCTGTTGTGTTAAATCTGAAACGAGATATTGTAGTTCCAACTACTGCAGATAGTGGAACATTAAAACTAAACACGTTAGTCCCGGAAACTACGGGAACATCAGTAAATATTTGTTCATCGGTGTCTGCCCAACTACCATCACCGTCAAAATCAATCCAGGCATTTAGAAATCCAATAGCTGAAGCTATAACAACTATATCAGACATTTGACCTTGTATAAAAGAAGTATAAATAATTCCATCTTCATCATCAAGATTGTTATTATTATCACCGAGAGCATCCGGACTCTGCCAGCCGTCAGGTTCTCCATCAATATACATACCAAGGTAAACCAAGGTATCAATAATATGTCGGGCACCGTCGTTGGCAAGTAGTGTTGGGTAAAGTGGATCCGGTGCATCGCCAAAATCAAGGACTTCACCACAATCACCGGTTAAGGTTCCTCCCAGAGGTTCAACTCCACCTACTCCGTCATCAAATACAAGAGCTCCAAAACTATCGTAAACATAGTAATAGTTTTCATAAGCCCATCCACCCGCAGTATAATCAAACTGGATAAGTGAGCCTGTATTAACCGGTAAACTATACGTTAAAGGACCATAACCGGCGACAAGGGTTATCCCATTAAGCACCAAATTTCCATCAACATATACATCAAGGAAACCGCCATTCCAACCATCTCCATAATCATCCCACAATTCGATGGTGTAATTACACGAATATAATGTTGTAAATGTACAGGGGCCTGCCCATGTACTTAAACTCCCTCCACCACAATCGGCCTGAACATAAAAATCATAAGTAGTGGATGGAGTAAGCCCTGTAAGTAAATAGGGATTACCAATACCCGAAATTAATGTTCCGGTTCCCAAAATAAATCCGCCTGAACCATATTCAATATTCCAGGAGGTTTCGCTTCCGCCGGGAGTCCAGTCTAACTGTGCTGAAATATCTGTGATATTGGATGCGGATAAATTTGTCGGCATACTACATGTAAGATTTACCCAACCGTTAAAAGAGTGATCACAGAGGGCGATGGCATCAATATCATCATCCAAAGGACATACGGAAAATTCATAAGAAATTCCATTCAAAAACGAATAATAGATCATTGCAGGATCCAATCCACCTGATTCATCGTTGGGTGTAAGCAAATCATCATCATCCACACTAAAAAGTAAGGCAAGTCCTAATCTTCCAGCATCATTATCCCACACCCAACCAAATTCAAATGCATCAATATCGGTGTTTTCAATTATTCCAAGATGAACAACGCAATTTACAACCTCTATGATTTCATTAGTATTTGGGTCAACTTCATAAATTGATCCCCCGTTCAAAGGCAGCCCTGTTAACGGATGAGAAGAAGTAGCCTCATGATCCGGAGAAAAATAGTATATCCCCGATAGGTTCTCATCCCAGAAATAATCCAGAGCATCCACATCGTCATCATCTTCGGCAATATTATCCGGATTGGGTCCCATGCTGATATGAACATCTTCTTCATCGTAAAGTGAGTCAAGCGAAAATCCCGGGGATGGAATATTAAAAGCATCAAAATCAACCGCGATTACCTCGTCGGCATCTTTTGTTTGGCCAAGGGTATCCATCATAAAAGGTGAAAACGAATTAACAGGTACCGCTCCGTTAGATTCAGTGTAATTGGTGCTTTCGTCATCATCATAGGAAATCATAAAATTACATGCTATATAAACCAGTGAATCATTGTTTTGAGTAATTGAAGAATTACCAGGACCATAAGCACAATTTAGAAGCGAGGTTTGAATGTTATCCATACCGTCAAGATCAAAATAACTTGACGGTTCTAATAGCAATCCTGCTCCACAAGGCGCTGCTGTTGCAGGATCGGTGGGAATAGGCCAGGGATCAATAATGAAAAAACTTTTATCATCTATGATACCATTTGCCCCTGTTGGTGGAAGTAGAGGCCCTCTGAAAATATAGGCATCTCCCGGATCAAAAACCTCATCCCCATCGGCGAAGGGGTCACTTCTTTCTGTGTCAGAGCCAATATCCAATGAAAGTAACATTTTACTTGCAACAGGAAGAGGATTCACAATAATCGGATTAATTCCAAGCTGAAGCTTTCCCCAAAAGTGTGCTGAAGACCTATCTTGTTGCCATGGCCACCAAACTTTCGGAGGCGTAGCTATAAAATCTGACATATTTGAACTCACCTGGATTTTAAAAATGTCTCCAACTTTAACATAAAAAGCGTCGGATATTTCTTTTAAGTTCCATCCCGACAAACCCGGAGGATTATTAAAACTAAACCATGGCCCCGCTTGTTCAATTCCTTTTATTTTAAATGAATTATTCGAGCTAATCTGGTCTTCATTTCCTGCTTCATGCTTGGTAAGGCCTGAACTACAAATCTCGTAATTGTAATAAACTTTAATAGAGTCACCGATGGAATAGCCACCACCAGGTGAAATAAAAAGGATAATGGAAAAATTTAAAATATTATTGGCATTGGCAAGGTATCCAGACTCTACATTGCAACTCACTTTTGAGTAATTTTGCCAGTCGATTTCCATCAACATCAAGCTATCGCCCTTTATCCTGACATAGCTGTCGTTGTTAAACCTAGCATATGAGATGAAAAATCCTTCAGAACCCATGAAATGGCTCCATGAAAAATAGTCGAAACCGTTTACATTGGTTGAAAAAAAATTGGATGCGTTATTTCCCGTAACATTCCCTGCATAGTCAAAATTATCGGCAAAACCGTTACCATTATTATTAATGATGGTATTAATCGGATCAACAATAATTGTCTGGGAAAAATTTTCGTTAGGATTCAAAAGAAAAAATGTGATTATTACTAAAGAACAGAGTCCTTTAAATAACCTTGCTGAAATTGTTTTATTTGTTTTCATTACATAAGAATTTAAAAGTTATTGAATTTATTTAAATTAAGTACCTCAAAGTAAGATTTTGCCATGCTGATCTCTGCATGACCAATAATATCTTCTAGGTGGAATATCCCTTGTGAGGGATTTGGATAAATACGAATATTGCTGTTGAGAATAAGCTCTACACTTCTATAGAAATAAAAAATCATTCCAGTACATAAACCCGATTGGGTGAATATAACAAAAATATTTCCTTTTTCGAATGGTGTAATTGCTTCGGGATTGAATGCAACAATATTAAAAGTATAAAATTCATAAGCATAAATATTGTCGCCATAAGCATTTGTCCCCCTGAATCCGTTGTCCGGGATTTTATTATTACAGGGGGCATTAGGAAGAATAACAATGTTCGGAGCAAGTGTCAGAACATGTTTAGATTTTTTACTGTCGTTTTTACCAATCTCTGATGAATACATCCTTGTTTGGAAAACAAAACAAACCATTAAAAGTAAAATTAATGGAACTGTGTAATGATTTTTCATAAATTTTAAGTATTTGGTTAATAAAAAAAAGAATTACATTTAATAAGAATCCGGTTAAGGTTTAGTAGAAAAGAGAAAATACTATTTGATAACAGAATAAAACCTACAGGTATAAAAGTCAATTTGTAAGTTTTTTGCAGCAAACATATAAGTAATATTTTAATAAATGAAGCAAATACAGACGATAAATATACAAAATAATTTCTCATAAGTTAAATAGAATAATAAATATTTTAATTTGGACTTCATTACACTCTGATATTCAACTTTTAAAAATCGAAAAAAAGTAGAAAAATAAAAAACCCATCAATATTAAAAAATACCGACGGGTTTTGGTTTTCAAACTGACAAAAGAAAATATTTGTCGGTGTTTTTTTTAGTAGAGACAAGGCATGCCTTGTCTCTACGATATGTTTTATTTTATCACAATTTTCTTAACCTGAGTAAAGTTCTTGCCGCTAAAGTTTATAAAATAAACTCCTGCCGGTAAGCCTTTAAGATCAAGCTGTTTTTTAGTGATGGATTTTATTCCTTCGAATTCAATGGAAAGATGCTCTTTTCCCCGCAAATCAATTACTTTCATTGTTACATCTCCACTAATCCCTTCGATCAAGATGTTAAATTTTCCTTCAGAAGGATTTGGATAGATTGACAATGATGGATTATCGGAAATCTCATCCGAAATTCCGGTAATTGAATAGTTCAACATACTGTATTCGCCATCTTCGTTCGGGAAAACGTTGCCAGTATAAGCATCACCGTAAGGATTTAGATAGGAATATTCTGTTAATAATAATTCCTTATTCTTACTCATATCCCAAAGTTTGAAAATCGGAGTATTACCGCTTTCGAAAACATTGCCGAAAACAGGGATAGAATTAGTCAGAATATCATTTGAATTTGTAATACCTGCACCTACAAGCATTTCACCATCATAAACAGCAATTTCATCACCGGCTTCTAAACCGTTGGCTTCAAAATATATTGTCCAAACCAGATCATAAGGATTTCCATCAATGACTTTGTAATGATCGGGAATTGCAGTTTTATACCCGCTTACATTATCAGATGCTAAAGGATAAATTAGTTGGTCGTTATTTGTCATCTTCACAAGATAACCTTCACCCGGATTCATATCTCCAATATTATTCACCCAAACAGGCCCGATCTTTCGGAACATTAATCCGTCTGAATTTCTTACAAATTCAAGATTTGTTAAAACACCTGCGAAAACATTGGATGTGTTCATTGGTTGGCCGGGCAAGTAACTAATTATCTGATAACCGGTAACAAGATCAATAGGCGTTTGCGGATTGATAACATTACCATAGATAAATAATTCGTCATCATAATTCATCTTGAATAAATATCCTTCGGTAGTTATCCAATCACCAATATTATTAACCCAAACAGGCCCGATTTTCCGTAGCATTAATCCGGCAGTATTTCTTACAAAATCAATATTTGGAAGATTGTTTGCCAAAACACTAAGCATATTTGGAGCATAAGGAATTAATCGGGTCGATACGAACTGATAACCTACATTCAAGGGATGGCCTCCTGATGGAGTTCCGGTAAGAATGAAAGACATGTCAAGCACTTCTTGTGTTATGGGATCGTATAACTCAAACCAGTTTGAGCCTCCGTATTGCTCGTGATATACAGCATTATCGTTCCAATGATCAATTGATGTTTTCCACCCAAGGCTGTAAACACCGGCTTGTGTTTCAACTAATAATCGAATTTCTAATATCGCTCCTTCGTATGAAGAAACTGTTAACCTATCAACAGCACTTCCGGATGCATTATTCAGAATTAAAGTTTCGGGAGCACCGGTAATATTATTAGCTTTTTGGTCGATAATAATTGAACCTTCATACAAAATAGCTTCCGTACAAGCTTGTCCGCAATAATCGGTGATGTCAACTTCAGCATGTATTACGGTACCATTTAACTGAGTAAAATCTAAATTCAGTAAGGCAGGATATAGCCAGATTTTATCTGTCTCAATTCCATAAGAAGCCGGGCCATCATAATCCTGTATGCTTAAGATAACTCCTTCTTCATTCCATGTTTCATATGGCTGAATACCGGGATCAATATTGTCTAAAGTCAAAATAATATCCTGAGTTCCACCTGAACCGGATGTAAAAGAAGCATTTATTACAAGCCAGTAAATTGTGCCTTGTTCCTGTATAAACGGATCTTCAACACCTTCGATATCTATCCTATAGCAACCAAAGTGATTCATTGGATTATTATTGCCGGTATATGGATCGAACCAACCCTGCAGATCGTCGAAAGCCGGATGGTAAGTAAATTCTCCGGGAACAAAATTGCGATTCCACAATAATTCTCCGGGCATACTGTAGTTTGTAGAGCTTTGTTCTGCAGGAATATCAGTATATACCGAAATCTCAAAGTATTCGATTACATTTTCAAATTCATCGGGTATTATATCATCTAACCATGAGACCCAGAAATGGAAACCGTTAATCGGGCCGCTTTCGCTGCAAATCCAGTCGTCTCCAAGTTCGGCAGGAGAAGTGATATTAATATCCCAACCATTGGGATCAGGGAATTGTAGATTACCAGTCTTAATGTTGGGGATGGTATCGTTTATATAGAATTTATAATCTTCGACTTCTCCCTCATTACCAAAACCGTCAAATCCGATTCCACCATTTTGATTTACCCTAAACCGGGCATAAGCATCTCCAGTAAACGAATTTGCTGGAACATTAAAACTCATAGGATTTACACCCGGAACAAGAGGTACGTCAACAAATACATGATCGGACGGGTCTGCCCACGAACCATTATTATTAAAGTCTATCCATCCGTTTAACAGGCAGTTTCCATTAGAAATAAAATCAATATTCGCAGTTTGACCGATTATCATAGAACTTGTAAGTTTTACTCCATCTTCGTCATCAATATTATTAATATCGTCGCCCATAGCAATCAAATCTGGTTGTCCGTCAAATTCGGTATCAATGAACTGTCCTAAGAATGTATAATCGTCTTTAAAATGGTGTGCTCCATTTGAAGTTTTCAAAGTCGGGTAGGGCTCATCAGGAGCATCGCCCCAATCATATTCTTCTGAAGGATTCGGATGACCGCTAATATTGAAGGCCAAATCCATACAAGAATCATTCAAGGGATGTTGGATAGGATAACACAACATATTCCATACAGGAAATGCGGTCTGCCAAACGGCAAAATCATTGAAGTGATCAAGGCTACTCTTCCATCCAAACACATAATCTGTTCCGGACTGAGGATAAACCATAACACTTAACCAGTAAATAGTGGTTGAATCCTGAATAAAGGCTTCCTGTTCGGGTACTATGAAATCTAATTCATACACAGTCCAATCTCCGGGAAATATAGCTTGTTGGATATGTGGCCAATAAAACCATTCACCATCCGGAACAGGAGCATAATCAAACATCATATATTCATCGGGTATGAAAGATCGTTCCCACAGAAGGTCTTTTGGTTCGCTATGATTATTTGGCCCACTTGGATTATCCGACCACAGAGAAAGTTTAATATTTGGCATTTCTTCTTTAGTTGGGACAATATCATTAAGCCAGCTTCCCCAGATAGTAATATCAGTAATATAACCGGTTTCAGTACAACGAAAGTCATCGGCAAGTAATACATCTCCCATGCAATAAACATCAACACCCGTAGTATCCAAATCGGGCCATTGAGGAAAGTGCATTTTACTTACAGGGGAATCAATTATTTCTAAATTATAATCTTCGACTTCGCCATCGGGGGCAAGCCCTTCAAAGGTTAAGCCTGTAATACTACTAAATCTAAAACGGGTAAAAGTAAAGCCCGGATTAATACCTGCGGGAACATTAAAAGTAAGCATATTAACTCCGGCAATAAGGGGCTCGTCAGTAAAAATTTGTTCAGTTGGACCACTCCAATCACCATTGATATCATAATCAATCCAGACATTTAGGTAGCCTGGGCCGGAAGCAGTTACCGGAATAGTAATTGCAGTTGCAGAAGATATTGATGAAGGCAATGCTACTCCCTGTTCATCATTATTGCCGTCATAGTCGTCGCCATCGGCAAGGAAAGTTGGTTGACCATCGAATTCCTGGTCAATACTACTACCAAGATAATATCCCCTTAATATTTGATGAACTGCTCCATTGTTAGCTAATAGAGTAGGATAAAGTGGTATTTCTATATCATCGGGAGCATCACCAAAATCGAAGCTTGGTAAAGTATTTAAATTACAGTTGTTGGCTTCGTTTAACTCGATTATATAATCATAATAATCAGCACAAACAATAATTGTATCGCTACCAAAAGAATGAATTATTAAAGTGTCGAAATAGTCGGCATGAGAGGCAGCAGGCGGTAAAGCCGGAATCCACATTGTGTCGATAAAAACGCCATCAATTTCTAATCCGACTATACTTGCAGGTGCAATTATGTTACCTCCATTCAAAACTTCATAATGAACACGGTAATAAGGTTCATCAACCCATTCTTCGTATTTCTCGGTAACAATAAGGTCAGGTAATTCAGGTGGTGGAATAACCACTGCCTGAAGTGTGAGAAGTGCCCATTCTGTTGAAAGAATTTGTTCTCCGTCGTCCCACCATGATGAAGGCCACGAACCGTTTGAATTTTGTTCCGCAACCAAAGTATTTCTGAAATCAAGGTACCAGTCGATTGTATTTGCCGGCCAATCTACATAATGAATTCCCAGCGCTTCCAAGCCTTTCATTGCTGTGTACATTGCATGATATCCTGAAGTCGGCGACATTCCGGGTCCTCTCCATCCGGGTTCTCCAATATCATACCAATGCACTTCTAAATAATCAAGGGCAGCTTGAACTCTTGGAGTAGTAACAACATCGCCAAGCCAAGCCATTTGCTGTATCATATTACCTGTTCTGAGAATATTTGTCCCCATCATATCACCCATGCTTTCATAATGTGATCCTCCATCGTTGGGATCGCCATCAACAGGGTCCTGAATATTATTAACCCAAATATTTAATTCTGTCCTTACAAAATTTGGAACTATAATTGGAGAAGAAAGCGGAAGTCCAAATCCGTATGGTGGAGGTGCTTCTGCGTAAGCAAGTCCAAGCGAAGCATAACCGGAATTTGATTGATCACTTCTATTATCCTGATAAGGATCACCCGAAGGATTATTACAATCTTGTTGAACATAATTCCATCCACCACGTCCGACTCCTGCATCGGTTTGCCCCCATGCCAAAAAGTCAACCACATCGTCTAATACTTCTGAATAGGTCCAGCCATAAACAGGGCTGCCAACAACATCAACGATGGTATCAGGGAATGTGCTGGCAGCTATAGCCATTGCAACAATTGAAGTTTCATAAATTTCGCGAGTATGCCAACTTCCGCAAGTACCTGCCGGAGAAACAAAATAAACTCCAAGTCCATCACCATCAGAATCGGGATTTCCATGAGTCTGGGTCGCTATATTTATAATATGAGCATTAGCCATGATGTAATCTAGGCCATCTCTTACATTTTGATAAAATACATAGGTAGGATCAATCGGATAATAACCGGCTTCAATAGCATTGGTTTCAAGTTTAAGAACAGCGAGGCCTGTTTTAGCAACTGCACATATGTAATTTGCACAACAATTTCCCCATGATCCGTCAGGGTTTTGCTGTAATGCCAGCCATTGTTTTCCACTAATGATAGCACCGGGAGTCATCAATAGCCAACACGGTGCATGACCATCTGTATTGATTTGAATTTCGTTTGAGCCATCAATATCAATAACCCAAACACCTCCGTCAGTTGCATGCTCGAATGTTATTTGTTCTCCATTCGGGCGCCAGTCAGCCAATAAACCTAATTCTGTTGTAAGTTTTATCGAATTAGTTGCATCGTCATTCATTATCCAGATACAACCATCTGAACCGGTATATGCAATCTGAGAACCATCTGGTGACCAAGTCGGGTATGAACCATAATTTAACAGTTGAACTTCACCGCTTCCATCGGAATTAATTTGCCAAATACCTCCACCTTCACCATGGAAAAGTATCAAATCATCGACAGGTGACCATTTTGGAAAGCTAGCTGGTGAGTTTGAAATTTGTGTGGCTGTTGAAGGATCGTCGGAATCCATAACATAAATTCGTCTATCGGCACCTATCTCTTGACAATCAAAAAACGCAATTTGGTTTGCAGTAGGCGACCATGTCGGGCTATTTCCAAAATTCGTTAATTGCTCCTGCCCGCCAAATCGTCCTACTGTCCAGATACCATCGTTATTAAATTCACCGAAAGCAATTTTTTCTGAAATAGGAGAACCTTCACCATACCAACCATGGTCAGTAAGTTGTGTTTCATCAGTACCATCGCCTTTTGAAACATATATTCCGAGCTGTCCGGGATCTATTTTATGATAAATCAACCTACCGAAAGCTTCAGCTTGTGGCTCAATCATTACTTCATAATCTTCAACTTCACCATCGGAAGCATAGCCCTCTATCCAAATTCCCATTTCAGTGCTAAAGCGGAAACGCGCAAAGCTTAAACCCGAAAATTCCCCTGATGGTACATTAAAACTCAAATTATTAATACCGGGAACGAGAGGAATATCCATAAAAATTTGTTCAAAAGGATCATACCAATTACCGTTACCATTGAAGTCAACCCAGGCATTAAGATTTCCATTTGTGGAAGCTTCAACTGAAACAGTAGCATTAGTTCCGGGAATTATGACAGAAGTAAAAATAACACCGTCCTCATCATCTATGCCGGTATTATCATCACCTAAGGCCTGTAATTCAGGTATTCCATCGGTCTCATCGTCGATACTTGCACCTAAATTCACGCCTGAGATAGTATGAAAGGCACCGTTATGAACGGATAAGGTTGGATAACCCGGAGTGACTAAATCATCAGGAGCATCACCCCAGTCGTAAAGTTCTAAAGTGACTTCTCCATGCATGTTATTAATAAAATAACTTATAGCTTCGCTATTATTAATTTTATCGGTAAAAAGCTCACACAAAATTTTATTATAGGAAAGCGTTTTTGGAGTCAGGGAGTTTTCCCAGTTGAAGTTCTTACCAATAATTTTGGCATCTTCATTTTCAACTTCATTTGCTAACATACTTGAAATAACAAAAAGAAGCATAATCAATACATTTGTAAATTTTAATTTTTTCATACTTTTTAGTTTTAAATGAGTTATTATGATTTTGAATTACTAACAAAATTTCATTTTAATTTTTATTTACAAATTTAAGGTAGAAATAATGCGTAATCAAGTATGAATTAGAATTAGGAAGGATTTAGGTGATAAGCGGTGGATATTATTAATTATTTGAATTATAATTCATCTTCTTTTACACGAAATAGACTCCTCGCAAGCCAGTATTGGTATTGAAAACAAGCTCGCTTTTCAGGATTGTTCCGGAAATATTAGAATTCAAAGAATTTTTATGAAAACTCTATTACAACCCAAATTTTTCAAAAATTTCTTCACAAGGTTCAGATGAGTTGCTTTCGATTATTCTGATGGTCTTGATGTCCATTTTAAGAATACCGAATTTCTTTTTTTTGTTTTCAATGACAAGGGTTTCATTACCAATATTCTTAATTTGAAAGCTATTTAAAAGAAATTGATCTCTATCATTTTGTTCCCTAAAAATAATTTCGGCACATGAGATATTGGAATCTTGATTTTTGTATCGAAAATAATAGATTTTATAATCATCGAAATCTTCAAAAAGTCCAATCCATTTTGAAATTCCGTTTTGTAATCCGAGCCGTCCTTTAATTAGTTTAAAATCATTTAGAAAAAAATGATTCTTATTACAATTTTGAAAAACCGGTAATTTAAATTCACTTGCTTTTATTTTTTCAAGGATTTTTTTTCCGGTTTCAAGGCAGATTGCTTTTGCTTTAGCTGATCCGTTTTCGTTGGTAATCGAAATATAAACCGAGCCTTTTATTGCCTGATATTGGTAGTTATTAAGGCAATCGGGACAGAGCAAAGTATCAGAAAAAAGGCAATTGAATGTTTTAATGCTGTAAATTCCAAAAGCCGATTCCTGATCGTTCATCAGATAAATTTCGGCTTTAATAATTTGATCATCTATTTTAAACTCCTGAACTCTTAGTCCTTTAAATCCATATTCGAGATAAATATCGGCTCCACCGTTCATATAACCCCAAAGAGAATTTCCATTAAAGGTTTCGTTTCGTATTAACTCACTACCTTTTAGATCGCTTTCTGTGAGTTCGGGAATAATATTTCCTTCTTGCCCGAATACTGAAAATATGCTGAAAATTAAACAAATGAAAATTAAAATATTCTTCATTGTAATAATGTAGATTGCTAAATTGTTTTATGGTTAAATTGTTAATTGCAAATTTTTTAGTTTCTTGATTTATTAATTAGTTGGTTTGTGTAATTGTTAAATGATTGCATGATTAAAAAATTACTAAATATTTCTTCTCCACATCAACAAATTAACAATATTACCATTTAACCATTCAGTTTCTAAACCGCTTATCTTAACTGTGAATGTTTACATTATTAATTAGAGATTGATCTTTTTAAGCGTAATTTTTTCCTTATCGGCAACACCCAGGCCGAGATCATGGGCAATATCCAAAAATTTTCTACCTTTAGGTGATTCTTCTTCCTGCACACCTTCGGCAATTCGCTTCTTTATCATAATTTCGTAACCTATTCTATCGACAGCCACAGGGTCAGAACCGATAAGAATTGTGTTAAAATTGGTGATAAATTGAGGGTTCGCACCTGGCCCTCCGTCAAAACAACCTTTTATTCCGTCAACAATATTTAATACAACTTTATCGCGAAGAGGTGGAAAAGCACAAACTTCTGCACAAGTTTCCGACCAAAGCGGTTTATGCAATCTGCCTGTATTAGTAATTGCACCGTAAGAAAGATTTTTTAAACAAAGGCTAACGGTTGGCCCTGCATTTTTCAGAATTGGTACGTTTATGATCTTGTCAACTTCCTGTGTACAGATTTTTGAAAAATAGGATTCCTTGCCGCCGTTAACCATATAAGGCAAAGTGTAAGCATCATATTCTTCTTCGCAATCGGCCCAATAATACCATTTTTTATCAATCATTTTTTCACCGTAAAGAATTCCGTCTTTACCGAAAAAACTACCTTCGGCATCTTGCTGCTCAGTTCCCCTGATTTTTATTCCCGGATAATTTTCTTCTGTGTAACCGGTTTCGTGTAACTGCATTTCACGCCTGTCCCAAATTACAATATTATCCCGCGGAATACCGGCTTCCTCCAATTG
>Ga0208648_1001498_pt1 | contig 18769 bp, 17 predicted proteins | sample AntAceMetag02UKL_FD_184772 | JGI IMG/M metagenome (GOLD analysis project Ga0208648, IMG submission 184772) | Saline lake microbial communities from Ace Lake, Antarctica - Antarctic Ace Lake Metagenome 02UKL (SPAdes) (version 2) | ecosystem: Environmental > Aquatic > Non-marine Saline and...
TCACGCAAAAGGGCAAATTTAAAAAACCAAAAGGAACGTCCAACATCGAACATCGAACTTCCAACATCGAATTATGGTACGCCTTTGGCGTTTCAATTTTATTAAAAAAATGAGCGAAGCGATATCCACATTCGATGTTCGATGTTGAGCGTTCAATGTTCGACGTTCGTCTTTTTCAGGATATTTTAAGATATGCCTGTCTTTTTACTATCTGATAAAATTGAGTTTCCTCAACCTCATCTTGCGCGCAGCGACGGTTTGCTGGCAATAGGCGGTGACCTGAGTAAAAAACGTCTTTTGCTTGCATACAGTATGGGTATATTCCCATGGTTTTCTCATGAAAATCATATTTTTTGGTGGTCGCCCGATCCCCGGCTTGTGCTTTATCCAGGTGAGATAAACATCTCAAAATCATTAAAAAAAATCATTAAAAAAAAAATATTCAAAGTAACAATGGATCAGGCATTTTACCAGGTTGTTAATTCCTGTGCTGAGATTCGGTTGCAGAATAATGAGGACACCTGGATAGATAAGGATATTATTAAAGCATACTGCAATCTTCATGAATCAGGTTTCGCACATTCAGTGGAGACCTGGTACAAAGGCAAACTTGCAGGCGGGCTGTATGGCGTTTCCCTTGGAAAAATCTTTTGCGGCGAGTCTATGTTTGCAAGCATGAGCAATGCTTCAAAGGTGGCCTTTGTTTTTCTGGTGGAATATCTTAAAAAATTATCATTTGATATAATAGATTGCCAGGTTTCTACAGAGCATCTGATAAGTTTTGGAGCAAGAGAGATATCGAGAAAGGATTTTCTAAAGCAGCTTGCAAAATCTTTAAAAGCGCCAGCAAAAAGTTTTTGCCGGTTATCGCATCAGTTATAATTAAATTAAAACCAGAAAAAACTCATGTATAACAAATCGTAAACAAAGAACCGGCCATAATAAAAACAGCAATTGTGCTGATAATTTAATCTTTTATTAATAACAATACATCAACAGGTTCTTTGCTAACGATTTTTAATACATTCAAACAGTTTTCTAATTTTAATTTAATCATAACTGAAGACTGATTGTTTAAAAGTTATTCTGGTTTCCAGTGCTGTAAAGCGGCATGGTGGAGCTTTTTACGAGGCCATCAACATTAATAGTGGTAAAATTTTAAAATCAGCTATGGAAAGGATATCTTCTATGGAGAAAGACTGTATTTTCTGTAAGATTGTAAATGGTGAAACGAACACCAGATTTTTATATAAAAATGATACTCTTGTTGTTTTTAAAGATATTAATCCTGAGGCTCCTGTTCATCTATTGATTGTGCCTGAAAAACACATAAGAAGCATAAATGATTTGCAGGAGGAAGACAAAAACATAGTCTCTGAAATGATAATGACTGCCAGGGAAATGGCAAACAGGGAAGGTATCGCAAAGTCCGGTTACAAAATCGGATTTAATGTAGAAAGGGGAGGCGGTCAGGTTATTTTTCATTTACATCTTCATCTTGTCGGAGGATGGAGGAGATAGATCAGGTTTAAATATAATTTTGAGTTTTTAATTGCAGTTAATTAAACCACGGGCTCTGCCCGTGCTATCCTAAAATGTTTGACCGTTCCGGCGAGAATATTGAACGGCAGAGTAAAGCATTTTTTGAACGTCGAACCCTGGTCGCCTTTGGCGCCGCCTAAGGCGGGTAAACATCGAACGTTGAACATCGAATAATGAAATCGCTCCTGCCCGCCATCGCGAGCCGTACTCAACGCTCTTCGTATTTTTGTTGCCTGCCCGCCATCGGCTTCGCCTTCAGCCGGGTCGGGCGGGTCGCTCCGCCAGTTTATAAATTGGTAGAATACCTTATTTAAAATTCGATGTTGGACGTTCGATGTTGGACGTTCATAGCCTTTTAGCTTGATTTTCTATACCCTGTTTATTGCCGAGGCCATGTATCCGGCTCCAAATCCATTGTCTATGTTCACTACTGAAACATTTGAACTGCAGGAGTTCAGCATGGCAAAAAGAGCGGTAAGGCCCCCGAAGCTTGTTCCGTAGCCTGTGCTTGTAGGAACAGCTATTACAGGGCTTATTACCATTCCTGCAATTATGCTTGGAAGTGCGCCCTCCATTCCTGCAACTGCTATAATCACTGAAGCTTCTTCAATCAGTTTTTTATGATCGAACAACCTGTGAATTCCTGCAACACCCACGTCAAAAACAGTCTTAACATCATTTCCCATAGCCCTTGCCGTAAGATGTGCTTCTTTTGCTACAGGTATATCAGATGTGCCGGCTGAGATTACCAGTATAGTTCCTCTTCCGTTTTTCTGAGGCTTGTTTTCACCCCAGATTATTATTTTTGCATCATCATGATATATTGCATCCGGGAAACGCGAGAGCACTTTTTCAGCATTTTCTCTGTGAATACGGGTAACAAGAATGATGTTTTCCTGTATTATCATTCTTTGCATAATTCCTATAATCTGTTCGGCAGTTTTGCCCTGACCAAATATTACCTCCGGAAACCCCTTGCGAAGTGATCTATTATGGTCTATATGTGCGTAGTCTATATCCTCAAAGGATATGTGGACGAGTTTTTTTGCTGCATCTTCAACAGGCATTTTGCCTGCGGCAACAGATTTAAGCAGATGATTTAGTGAATTAATATCCATTTAATTTTGTCATACATGATATTTAGTATATATTGCAAGAAACAACATGCTTTTTTATGGAGAAAATAATATGAAAATAGTGGCAATTATTCCTTCAAGATACGGCTCTACACGATTTGATGGAAAGCCGCTTGCAGTTATTGCAGGAAAGCCTATGATAAGGCTGGTTTATGAAAGAGCGATTAAGGCAGAAAAAATATCGGATGTTTTTGTGGCAACAGATGATTCCAGGATTTATGATGCTGTTTTGGGCTTTGGCGGCAAGGCTGTAATGACTTCTGCTGAGAGTAGATCCGGCACAGACAGAGTAGCTGAAGCAGCGGAAAAAATCGGTCTTGCTATGGATGATATTGTTGTAAATGTGCAGGGAGATCAGCCTTTTTTTTATCAGGCATGTATTAATGATCTTGTAGAACCGTTTTTTGCTGATCCTGATCTTGGCATCAGCACTCTTGCCTTTAAAATCATTAATAAAAGGGAAATAACGGATCCAAAGGATGTTAAAGTAACATTTGACAGCGCCGGCTTTGCTCTTTATTTTTCCAGATCGCCCATACCTTTTGGCCGTGATTCATCTGACAGTTTTGATGTTTACAAGCATCTTGGTTTTTATGCATATACAAGAAATTTTCTGGAAATATACAGAAATCTGCCACGGGGAAGGCTGGAGGTTATAGAAAAACTTGAACAGCTCAGGGCGCTTGAATACGGGCATAAAATCAAGGTGATTGTAACTGATTACGATTCGCCGGAGGTTGATTTGCCGGAGGATATTGCAAGGGTGGAGAAAGCAATGCTCTCCTAACATCTAACGCTTAACACGTTTTTTTTACAGGAAAATCAAATGATATTAATTATTGATTTTGGATCGCAGTATAACCAGTTGATAGCCCGCAGGGTAAGGGAATTACATGTTTTTTGCAAGATAGAATCTCCAGGTATAGATATCGATTATATAAAGTCTATTAATCCTGAAGGAATAATATTATCAGGCGGGCCTTCAAGTATATACGAGAAAAACAGTCCCGGGATTGATAAGGCAATTTTTGATCTTGATATTCCTGTGCTTGGAATATGTTACGGCATGCAGTTTATGGTTAATGCGCTTGGGGGAAACGTAAAAAAAGCTGATAAACGTGAATACGGCCTTGCGGAACTTATAATTAAGAATCAGTCATATCTTTTTAGAAATGTAGATAAAAAAACGCAATGCTGGATGAGTCATGGTGATTCTATTGAAGATTTGCCAAAAGGCTTTACAATAACGGGTTCAACTAAAAATACAAAAATAGCCGCATTTGCCTGCAGCAAAAAAAAGTTTTATGGTTTGCAGTTTCATCCAGAGGTTAACCATACTCTTAAGGGCCTGAAAATGCTTGAAAACTTTGTTTTTGATATATGCGGATGCAAACGCAACTGGAACATGAGGTCGTTTGCAAAAGATTCTGTTGCTCAAATTAAAGAAACTCTAAAAGACAAAAAAGTTATTCTTGGTTTAAGCGGTGGCGTTGATTCTTCTGTTACGGCTATGCTTATACACAAGGCAGTGGGGAATAACCTCACATGTATATTCGTCGATAATGGTCTTCTTAGAAAGGATGAAGCCAGGAAACTTAAAAAGACCTTAAAACAGCATTTAGGGTTTAATATGCGTTTTGTAAACGCTGGAGACAAGTTTTTAAAAAAACTGGCAGGCGTTATTGATCCTGAAAAAAAGAGAAAAATTATTGGAAGGGTTTTTATAGAGGTTTTTGAATCTGAAGCAAAAAAAATAAAAGGGGTTGCTTATTTGGCCCAGGGCACATTGTATCCAGATGTTATTGAGTCAATATCAGCATTTGGAGGTCCTACAGCGGTTATTAAATCTCATCACAATGTTGGTGCTCTTCCTAAAAAAATGAAACTTAAACTTGTGGAGCCGTTAAAATTTTTGTTTAAGGATGAGGTGCGTTTGTTAGGCAAGTCAATAGGGCTTCCTGAAGAATTGATATGGCGCCAGCCGTTCCCAGGGCCGGGCCTTGGTGTAAGGATAATTGGCGAGATAACCCCAAAACGACTGTTAATATTGAGAAATGCCGATCACATTTTACTTGAAGAAATAAGAAATGCCGGATATTATAGAAAATTATGGCAGTCATTTGCGGTTCTGTTGCCTCTTAAAAGCGTAGGTGTAATGGGAGACATGCGAACCTATGAAAATATTATTGCCATAAGGGCAGTTACGAGTAAAGATGCCATGACAGCAGACTGGGCGAAGCTTCCTCACAAACTTTTAGGCAGTATTTCGAACAGGATAATAAACGAGGTAAAAGGTGTAAACAGGGTGGTTTACGACATAAGCTCAAAGCCGCCAAGTACGATTGAATGGGAATAGATACATATGACTGAAAAAGACCATGAAAAATTCAGAATACAATTCGATGATGAAAATAAGGATGTTATATTTGAAGAAGAACCAGAGGATATTCGTATTAAAAGGTTAAATAAAAGAATTACCGTTATATCAATTTTAATTTTCTGCTTTTTAGCCTTACTTATTTTTGCAGTTTATTTTGATATCAATAAAAGATTCGGCAGTCTCAATTCCGCCGGCAAAGCTGTTTCCAATGATCTTGGAGCAAAGCTGTCTTCAGTTTCTGAGAAACAGGCAAAATTTGAAGACATGCTTGTGAAGAAGATCGAGTCTGTGGAGAAAACCATGCTTTCCTTAGACACAGAAATAAAAGCTGCCACTACTGCCATAAAATATATCAGATCTGCGAGAAAGTCTGACAACAAATCTCTTAAAGAAGCCATGGCCGACATAGAAAACACCTTGAAGCCTGTAGGTAAAGATCTGGAAAATGCAGTATCCAGGATCAAGGCCATTGACAAGAACCTTTTGGATTCTGGGAAAGAGCTTGTTAATATAAAAGACGATTTAAATAAAACAAAGGCCGGCATATCTAAACTTTCTTCTTTGATAATAGATAGGAAAACCCTTGATAAAACAGTAAATGACAAACAGGAGATTTATGAAAAAAAGCTGAAACAAATGGCATCAGGTTTGGAAGAAAAAATAGGACTATTGCAAAAAAAGATAAATAAAATAGAAAAAAACATTCCACCGGTTGTCCAGGTTTCAAAACCGCTTCCCAAAAAAAAGCCTGTAGAAGAAACTCTAAAACCACAACCAGGAACTATTATTGAACAGGATATTAAGTGATGGTTGAGTAAAGAGCTCCACTATGCAGCTCTGCGGCACTTATGTTTCAATGCCATTAACTAAGGCAATTTTATTGTTGATAACCACGAAGAGCACGAAGGATTCTTTTCTTTATCTTCGATTACTTCGTGTTCTTCGTGGTAAAAATATTGCAGTACGCTCCATGTAACATTTTCAAGTTAATTTTGTTGAGTTATGATTTAGTTATTTGAAATAAAACTCGTAAATCAGTTTATCAGGATTGTATATTTGTTGAAAAAGTAAAAAATGCTGAAAATCATCAGAGAGGAGATTAAACTAAATGCTTGAAAGCGGTGACTTGAGAAAAGGTCTTAAGATTGAATTGGATGGTGACCCATATATTATAATTCAATTTGCATTTGTAAAGCCCGGAAAGGGAAAGTCTCTATATAAGTGCAAGTTGAAAAACATGCTCACAGGAGTTCAGTTTGACCGAACATTCAGATCAGGCGATAAGTTTAAGGAGGCAAATCTTGAAGAGCAGGAAATGGAATATCTTTATTCAGATAATAATGGTTACTGTTTCATGAATACATCTACATATGAGCAGGAATTTCTTTCAAAAGATCATGTTGATGAGTTAATGAAATTTTTAAAAGAGAATACTGTCTGCAATGTACTTTTTTTTAATGAGACGCCAATTGATTTATCATTGCCCAATTTTGTAAACCTGAGAGTTGTTAAAACTGATCCATGGGTAAAAGGTGATACCGCAGCAGGAAGCACAAAACCTGCAACACTTGAAACAGATTATGTTGTACAGGTACCCCCATTTATTAACGGGGAACAGCTTGTTAAAATAGATACCAGAACCGGTCAATATGTTGAGAGGGTTAAAGAATAGTCTAAACAACCTTTTCCACAAGAATTTTGTTAATTGCCTTTTTGCTTGACTGTACTACAGTATATTTTACATTTTTGTATAGTATCGTCTCTTTGTTCTTAGGGATCTTTCCCATTTTTTTCAGCAAAAAGCCTCCAATGGTCTCATAATTATTTTTGGGCAGATTAAGATTCATTATTTCGTTAACATTTCTTATTTCCATTCTTGCATTTACCAGAAAACGATTTTTATCGAGCCTGACAAACTGGCCGGGCTCGCTGTCGTGTTCATCGCGAATTTCTCCGACCACCTCTTCAAGTATGTCTTCAAGAGTAATAATACCAACAGATCCTCCATATTCATCAACAGCAATTGCAATGGAGTTATGGGTTTTCTGAAAAAAGATTAGAAGTTCATCAGCCTTTTTAAGCTCCGGCACAAAAATTACATCGCGCATAAATCCATTGATTTTTGCGCTGATATCCTGAGCATCAAGCAGGTCACGGGCAAATATAATACCTGTAAAATCATCTATTCTGTTTTTAAACACAGGAAGTCTGGAGTATCCTGTCTGGCTGATTATTTTTATGGCATCTCTTACAGTGGCAGTATCTGGTATGGAAGTAACATTAACAAGAGGGACCATAATATCAGCGATATCTGCTTTTCCCAGATGAAAAACTTTGCGTATGAGTTTCTTTTCTTTTTTTTGCACATCACTTTCCGTGCCTGATACCATTAACACCATAGATAGATCTTCTCTGGTTATAAGATGCTTTTTCTTAAAAGCTTCTTGTCCTGAACGACCGTAAAACAGTTTGCTTATAAAAAAAACCAGATATGTAACAGGTGATATGATGCGTGAGGCTATCAACAGCATACCGGCAATTTTAGGAGCTATTTCCGTTGCATTTCTCTGAAAAATTGTCCTTGGAATTATTTCTCCAAACATCAGAATTACAGGAGCCATTATGAAAATTGTCAGAGGCTCGCCGTAAATTCCAAAAAAATGATGAAAACACATGGCAGATATAGCCGAAGATATTATTACCGACATATTTGTTCCCGTGCTTGTAGTAGCAAGAAACCACGGTTGATTGTTGATTATCTCCAGCGCCAGTACTGCTCCTTTTGATCCTTTCGCAATTTTCTGCTTAATTCTTAGTTTATTTGAAGATATTATCATCATCTCAGAACCTGAAAAAAATGCCTGAACAAGAATGCATAAGCTTATTATTAAAATATTTATACTTATCATCACATTTCTTCCATGTCGTATTCGTCATATATTTCGCCGAAAAGTTCTTCCAGGATGTCTTCCATTGTAATTAGTCCTGAAACTTTTTCGTTTTCATCCATACATATTGCTATATGCGCATGTTTCTGTTTCAGTGTATAAAACAGATAGTCAACTTTTTTTGTTTCAGAGACAAAATACGGTTTTCTGCATATTTTTGGCAGAAGTTTTGTTTTGCCGCTGATTTTCTTATTTTTAATCTTTAACAAATCTTTTACATAAAGAATTCCGGTAATTTTATCAGGGCTTTCTTTGCATACCGGAATCCTTGAAAAACGTATGCCCTTAATATTTGTCAGGATTGTTTCTAAATCCATGTCTTCGGTCAGGAAGAACATTTCTTTAAGAGGGATCATGACATCAAAGACAGGGGTATCGCTCAGCTCAAAAACATTATGAATAAATTCTTTTTCTATGTTTTTCAGCTCACCATCTTTGTGGCTCAAATCTACCATATCACGAAAATCATCCTCCATAATGGTGGGTGCTATTGGTTTTTGTCTTTTTATTCCTGAAAGCCTTATTATTGAATTTGCAACGCGACTAAAGATCCATTGCAAAGGGAAAATTATTTTTCCAAACAGGTTAAGAGGTGTTGATATAAAAGGGGCGATACTTTCATTGTGGGCCACTGATAATGTTTTTGGTATAACTTCGGCAAATATCAGAGTCAAAGGAGTCATTACGATAATCGCAACCCATTTGCCATGTTGACCTAATATAGATATAAAAAGATATGTAGCCACAACAGATGCAGCGATATTTACAAAATCATTACCCATGAGTATGGTAATGATAAGTCTTTTCGGTCTTATTAAAAGTTTTTCTACAAGACGCGCGCCTTTGCCCTTCTTTTTTTTTATACGTTCGCGCTGTACCACGGAAAGAGAAAACAGAGCTGTCTCAGATCCTGAAAAAAAACCGGAAATAATCAGCAGGAAAAATATTATGCTGATTTTAATGATTATCGGAGATTCCAATTTGTAATCCTGCAATAAAGACTTATTGTTGTCGGCATATTTCACTTAGCCGTTTATCGTACATTTTGCCTATGCCATATTCTTTGCGCCGCATGAATCTTTCTCTTGGTGGGCCGGTAATTTGCATTTCCGGATATTTTTCCTGTACTTCAAGAGCTATCTTCATCTCTTTAGTGCATCCTGTGCTGAATGTAGCATCTTTTCCAATCCATTCAGGCTGGACTTTTTTATTCATAATCTGAAATGCCTGAATAATATCTTCGTAAGTTTGAAATCGCCATATATCTATAAAACCGCTTCTCTGAACTATTTCCCACATATACATAAGGTCATCCGCATCCATTCCCTTTTCATAATATTCCGCTGGATTTATTATAAAGGTCATTGCAAACTGTTCTTTGAGGAGACCGATGGAAACAGACATTATTTTTTTTGCAAGTTCTATTTTTCCCGGTATGGAACCGATAATACCACTGTAAAATATTACTTTCATCCCTTTTTCTCTGGAATCTTTCATTTTATCAATAATTGTTTTAGCCTTTTTTTCAAGTCCTGCGTGAGAAAATTTTATTACTGCCGGATGTTTGGGTTTAAAACTTATCAGGACTGAATCCTTATCTCCGGCTGAGATGCTATATATATTTTGCGTGAATTGAAAATGAGAGTCAAAGAAACGCCGTCTTTGATCCTTTCCCCTTGATATTACACCATCAACCTCCTTGAAAATTCTTGCAAATGCAGTAGATGCAAGAAGGAAGTTGAGGTTTTCACGTGTTCCATCAGATATAACAATAATGTTTTTATCGCTTTTCAGTATATCGGCGAGTTTGTTTTTGCCTAATTTTTTCCCAGGAACAAATAATGCGCCTCGAAGCTTATTACTGATCATTTCGTCTTCAACAGCATCACAATAATCAATTTTAGTAAAAGTCGGTCCTTCTTTAAAAGAAACAATAATTTTATGCCCAAGGTTTGCGAGATAATTGATTAAGGCAAGGTCTATCATAACCTCACCTGCTTCGTCAGCCAGCCATAGTATTTTCTTTGGCTGAAACGTATCTTCGTTGTTATTAGTGCGCAGAAAGTCAAATATAGGTTCTACGCCGTTACCAGTAAGGCAGCGGTTAAAAAAATCAAGATAGTCCTTTTTTGTATAATTAACAGCTTTATCAGATTCCCATAGAGAATTTTCTACTGACAGAGAAATAAGTCTTTTTATTTCCAGATAATTCAGGGTTTCTCTCATGCCGGAAAGAGTCGAAGGAGGATTTTCCTGCTCAGAGATATTTCCATGATTCATTGCATTAATTAAGGCTTTTGATTTCAATGCCCTGTTTGCACGACTATTACGTCTGGCTTTTGTGCATATGAAGGGGTCTTCAATCTGAGTGCGGTTTAAAAAGATTCCCAGCAGGCGCTTTTCAAGGCGTGACGGGATCATCATTTCATCCCTTGTTTCGTGGTTGAACTTTATTTTGATAAGCGATTTAAGATAGGCTTTTTCTTTCTCGTCTTCGATTTGATCATCAATAAGAGAGAGTATTTTATCTAAGATTTCATGATATTTTTCCTGAATAAATTCCGACTTGTTTTTATTCATGATTGCTTCAAACATTCGGTCTGAACAGGGGTAATACCTCTCGTTTTTTTCAGTATAAACAATAAATCTGATTTGTTCAGGTGTAGAAACATGATCGGGATGGGTATAAAAGTCAAGGTGGTTTTCTATAAAAAAGGCTGTAGCCCATGCTTCGGTTTCAGGGGTTTTTTCAGGCAGCTTCGGTCCTTTTTTTTTAATACTGTTCATGTTCAGGTATCCTGTTTGTTCTTAAGCAGTTGCAGCTTTTCCAGTGTTTTTTCAACCACTTTTTTTTCTTTATTAAAATATTTTATAATTCTGTTAAGGCATTGTTGCTTTTCTTCATCATCACCTGAATATTCAGCACAGGCATTCATGCAGTTTTTTGCCCAGAGTGTGTTTGCCGATACCTCATCGGGTATTTTTTCGCTGTCATGTCTTACTGCATCTACTGGACATACATCGTGACATTTGCCGCAGCGGATACAGTTGGTCATATTTATTTCCGCCTTTTCATTTTCCATATAGATTGTCTCTACAGGACATTCTTCAACACACATACCACATCCAGTACATTCATCTTTATCTATCCACGGCATTTTAAATTCTCCTGGTAACGATTTTTTCTCTTTGTTTATACCTAAGTTGAGCGATTTTTTGCGAAGCCTTTATGCGCAAGAGATTGGCGCAGATCGAGTAAAAAACTGCTCAATTTAGGTTATAATATATCCGGCTCATGTTTTATGGAAAAGGTTTGCCAGTAAATAATGCTAAAATTATATCTTTCAATTAAATAAGTCAAGGCAAGTCCTGTCGGCTCTTCAAATGCCTTGACATGGTTTGAGGTTATAAATATTATTGGATTATATTTATAGGAATACATAAAAAGTTATTAATTTTAAATGTTGAATTTTAAATTAATAATGGTTTTTTCTTCATTCAAAATTCAAAATTAAAAACTCAAAATTATTTTTAAACCTGATGCAAAAATTGGGCAAAAGGGAGTGTTTTGCAAAGGTCTCGATGCGATAACCGGCAAAAACCACAGTTGAGTTATTTGAAAGTCACGAATTTAACTGCAAACAAACTCGCGGAAGAATAAGGGTATAAAATTATGAAAAAATTCAGCGGACAAGTATTATTCCTCGACAGATCAGACATAAATACAGATGAAATAATTCCCGCAAGATATCTTACGGAAATATCAAGGCAGGCGCTTAAATCATATCTTTTAGAGGATATTAATCTTGAAGGATTCAAGCTCGGTGATATTAAAGATAAAAGCATTATTATAACAAGGGCAAATTTTGGATGTGGATCTTCCAGAGAGCATGCGCCATGGGCTCTTGAAGCAAACAACATAAATCTTGTTATAGGGGAGAGTTTTGCAAGAATTTTCAGACAGAACATGTTTAACTGTGGAATGATGGCAGTTGAACTGTCTGCTGTTGACATAGATCTTATTTTTAAACAATTTTCAGGTAAAAATACATTTCTTGAAACTGATCTTGAAAAAAATATATTTACCATTAAAACAGATAAAACGAAAAAGGAAATGTGTTTTAAAATTTCCGATTTTGACAGATCACTCGTATATGCAGGCGGGTGGCTTGAGTATGCTGAAAAAAAATATTAAAATATAAGGTTTTTTACCAATTGGCAATAAACTATTTATTTTGTCCTGAAAAGTCTGGTCCTTTGGGCTATGTCAGAGTTAGATGGTTTTGCCTTGGAGTTTTGTGTTTAAAAAAGGAACATCGAACCCTGGTCGCCTTCGGCGGCGCCAGAGGCGACCAGGGTTCATCTTTTGCGCCAGGATTCTTTACTTTACTTTTTTAAGTGCGTTACTCTTCAAGAAAGTCTTCCCAGATGTTTTTTACCCTTTTACGCAAACTGTAAAACTTTTCTTCAGGCATTATGGTTGGTTTTTCCTGGAGTCTCAGCCTGTGTACTGCAGCTCTGTATTTAAGAAAAGCCTCTTTAAGATCAACAGCAATATCGTTATCAATTATTTTAGTCTGAGTCAGTGTTTCAAGAATACGTACATTATCTGTCCATTTTAAAAGTTCATTGTGTTTGTGAGATTTTAAAAGCACTAAATACTGAACCAGAAATTCAATGTCAATGATTCCTCCCTTATCATTTATTAAATCAAACATGCCTGTTTCAGAATTTAGAAGCTCTTTATGCATAAGTTCGCGCATAGTAATGACCTCTTTTTGAAGAGCAGCCTTACTCCTGTATTTTGAAAGAGCTTCTTTTCTTGTTTTTTTAAAGTATTCTGAAAGCTCAATACTGCCGCTTATCGGTCTTGCTCTTACAAGCGCTTGGTGTTCCCACGTCCAGGCCTTTTTTATCTCATAATTTCTGAATGATTCAATATGGCTTACCAGAGGTCCTGAGCTTCCGCTGGGGCGCAGCCTCATATCTATTTTATAGAGCATGCCTGCTGTTGTATGGCTGGTTAAAATAAGGACTATTTTTTGCCCGAGCCTTGCAAAAAATTGTGAGTTTGCAACAGGACGTTTCCCTCCTTTAGTTTGTCCGCTTGTGCCTGCATGAAGAAAAACCAGATCAAGATCAGAACCATACCCCAGTTCAATTCCGCCAAGTTTTCCATAGGCGATTACGGCAAATCCTCTGTTAATTTCAGTGTCGTCTATAACGCAGGTTGGGATGCCGTGTTTTTCGGTTAGACTGTTCCATGCTAATTCAACGACTTTGTTAACTATAGTTTCGGCAATTTCAGTCAGATGATCACTGGTTCTCATAAGTTTTACGGCTCCGGTAACATCTGCCGCAGCAACACGCAGGATATTAAACTGTTTGAATATGCACAGTTCCTGTATCTGACTTTCAAGATCATCAGAAGGAATCATTTCCAACCTTTTATCTATTTCATTTTTAAGTTCTTTTCTTTCAGGCGGAACATATAAAATGCGCGGGTCAAGCAGTTCATCAAGAAGAACAGGATGGCGTGACAGGAATGATATAATCCAGGGGCTGATATTTGCGAGTTTGATCAGATGGGCAAGCGCTGCAGGGTTTTCCAGTAAAAGAGCAATATAGCAGGTTCGTCTTTCAATGGCTTTTATCAGATCGATTATTCGATTAAATACAGAATCAGATAGTCTGGATCTGCCGGCTTCTATCAGCAAAATTGGAATCAGCCGGTCAAGCCTCTGCCTTCCTTTGGCGCTGAGCTGGCGTGTATGAGGATCATTTTGAAGGTTATCCAGCAGTCTCAGAATTTGTGCAGGTTTGTCAAATCCTAAACCGGAAAGAGCATCCAGGCTTTTTTTATCATTTGTCAGATTTTGCCATACAACTTTTAATTCAATTTCGTGTTTTGTTTCTTTATCTTTTTCTATTCCACTGGCTATTGTTTTTTTAGCTAACAATGTATTAAAATGATAATGAGCTTTTTCCATATGTCTGCGAATATGCGAAGCAAAAGATTCCCAATCCATAAAACCCATTGAAAATGCCAGGCGTTCTTTGCCCAGACTATCAACTGGAAGCTTGTGGGTCTGCTGATCTGAAAATTCCTGGAGACGGTGTTCTGTATTGCGTAAAAATCTGTATGCTTTTATAAGTTCATCACATGTATTCTGCTCTATATAATTGTTTTGCGACAATGCTGTTAATATCTTATAAATACAGGGCTCACGAAGAACAGGAGTCACACCTCCTCGAATAAGCTGAAATATCTGGGCAAAGAATTCTATTTCTCTTATTCCTCCCGGACCGAGTTTAACATTATCCTGCATCCCTTTTTTTTTAACTTCAAGTGAAATTTTATTTTTCATTTTTCTTAAAGATTCAAATATCCCAAAATCCAGGTATTTTCGGTAAACAAAGGGCTGAAGCATTTTAAGGAGGTTTTTACCCTGTCCGTCTTCATCACCTGTAATTCTTGCTTTGATCCATGCATAACGTTCCCATTCACGCCCCTGGCTTTGATAATAAGACTCCATGTTGTCAAAGCTCATAACTAAAGGGCCGTTTTCTCCATAAGGGCGGAGGCGTGTGTCAACCCGGAAAACAAAGCCATCAGATGTAAATTCGCTTATAACAGTAAACAAATGTCTGCTAAGGCGGATAAAAAATTCCTCGTTGCTTATTACAGTCCCCCCTTTTTTTGTTTTTCCATGTTCAGGATATGCAAAGATTAGATCAATGTCAGAAGAAAAGTTAAGCTCTCGGGCACCCAGCTTTCCCATTGCTATAACTACAAGGTGTTGTTGAGATCCGTCAGGACTGCTCGGGATGCCGTGTTTTGAACATTGCCATTTATACAGATGTGACAGCGAAAGGTTTACGCAGGTATCGGCAAATGCCGAAAGATCTGTCATTGTTTCTTCAAGGTCTGCCCATCCCGCAAGGTCGCGCCAGGCAATACGTATCATTTCATAACGTCTGAACCGTCTAAGGATTTGCTGGATACGTGTTGTCAGTATATGTATGCTGGATTTTGCATCTTTTTCTAATGCTAAGAGGGCATTTTGAAGCTTATTATTATATTCATCTGGTTCGTAATGTTTTTTAAGATCATTCGTTTTGATAAGCCTTCCAAGCAGGTCAGGATCATGAATGCAGTTTTTTGCAACAAAATCGCTACAGACAAAGACCCGTTTAAGAGCGAAAAAAAACTCAGGATTATCATGCGGAATATTTTTTACCCATTGGGCTGAAACACACAGCGAATTCCATTTATTGTTAAAATCATTTTCCAGCAATTCCGGAAGGTTGTTTGCATGTTCCATAAATCTGACTTTCCTTTCAAATAATTTAGCTTATGCATAATACTGAAATATCATATTTAATATTTTAATATTATGCAATAAGCCATCTGTAGTTAAATTCGTGATTTTCAAATAACTCAACTGTAGTTTTTGCCGGTTATAGCAACAGTTATAATTAAATTAAAACCAGAAAAAACTCATGTATAACAAATCGTAAACAAAGAACCGGCCATAATAAAAACAGCAATTGTGCTAATGATTTAATCTTTTATTAATAACAATCTATCAACAGGTTCTTTGCTAACGATTTTTAATACATTCAGACAGTTTTCTAATTTTAATTTAATCACAACTGAAGCTAATCTCTTAAAGTTATTTTTGTCTACAGTGCTGCAGTGCGGCATAATGCAGCTTTTTACGATGCCGGCAATTTTAAAACTCTTTCAAACTGGAGAAGAGGTGGAATTTTGGTATTTTGCTTGAAACATTCATTTCAACTTATTATGATTATGTCTAAAACTGAGAGACTTGAAGGCTCGACAAATCCTTTATTTTGTCCTGAAAAACTTGGTCCTTTGGGCCAGGTCAGAGATAGATGGCTTTGTCTTGGAGTTTTGTGTTTAAAAATGAACGTCCAACATCGAACATCGAACTTCCAACGTCGAATTATGGTACGCCTTCGGCGTTTCAATTTTATTAAAAAAATGAGCGAAGCGATATCCACATTCGATGTTCGATGTTGAGCGTTCGATGTTCGATGTTCATCTTTCTCATGCAAAAGGGGTAAAATGTCCGTGAAAATTCATATCACAGAAAGAAATACATTAAGACTTCTCAAAGAATACAATATTCCGGTTATAGATGAGGGAATTGCGTTAAATAAAGATGAAGCTGTAAGAATCGCCGCAAAAATCGGTTTTCCAGTGGTTGTTAAGGGATTTGGCGTTGCTTTTTTACACAAGACTGAAAAAGGACTGGTATGCCTTAATTTAGACGATTCTGAATCTGTCAGAAAAGCGGCTGTTTCAATCCGGAAAAAAGCAGGAAATAAACTCGAAGGTTTTGTTATCCAGCCTTATGTGAAGGGAAAAAGGGAATTTGCCGCAGGAATGTTTCGCGATAAGCAATTTGGGCCGATAATAATGTTTGGTCTGGGAGGTATTTTTATCGAAGCTGTTTCAGATATTGTGTTCCGGCTTGCTCCGCTGACTGAAAACGATGCATCTGAAATGCTTGATGAGATCAAATCCAAATCTCTTTTTGGAAAATTTAGAGGAGAAGATAAGCTTGACCGGAATCAGTTGATTGAAGTTTTAATCAACATTTCCCGGCTTGCTGTTGAACACCCGGAAATTAACCAGATTGATATTAATCCTTTACTTGTAAACCGCAAAGGTAAGGCATGGGCTGTTGATTCATTATTTATAGCAGATGATAAGGAAGAGGGCAGGGAGCAGACAGATAAATTTTATCACAGTATTGATTCAAAACTGCTTCAGCGTTTTTTTTATCCGGAATCAATCGCATTTATCGGGGCTTCCGGCCAGCTCGTTAAATGGGGACACATGCTTTTGACAAATACTATAAGCGGAGGTTTTCGAGGGAAAATATATCCTGTGAATCCAAAAACAAAAGATATCGCAGGCAGGCGAACATATAAAACTGTTTTAGATATTCCAGGCAAGGTTGATCTCGCTGTTGTAACAATACCTGCAGATGGTGTTGTTGATCTTATACCGCAACTTAAAGAAAAACAGATAAAAAATGTTCTTCTTATTACTTCGGGCTTTGGTGAAACAGGTAAAGATGGAAAAAAAATAGAAAAAAATCTTGCAAAAAAAGCAAAAGAGGCCGGAATCCTTATAATCGGGCCAAATACAATGGGAATATGCAATCCGCATATCAATTTTTACTGTACCGGCACTCATGTGCGACCTTTTCAGGGCGTTACCTCTTTTGTGTCTCAGTCAGGATATATTGGAACACAGCTTCTTGTTATGGCAGAAAAGCAGGGAATAGGATTCCGCTGTTTTTGCGGTTCAGGCAACGAAGCCATGATTACAATCGAAGATTATCTTGAAGCACTGAAAAATGATCCTTTGACCAGTAATATAATACTCTATGTGGAAAGCGTAAAACAGGGACGCCGGTTTTTTGAAAATGCTCGCAGTATTGGACAAAGCAAGCCGGTTGTTTTGCTTAAAGGAGGCAGGAGCAAGGCGGGAAACAGGGCTATGGCAAGCCATACAGGGGCTCTTTCATCTGATAATATAGTTTTTGACTCAATGTGCCGCCAGGCAGGTATAATAAGAGTGAACAATCCCACGGATTTGCTGGATTTTGCGGCTGCATTTTCATCGCTTCCTCTGCCTGAAGGCAACCGCGCTGCGATTGTCACTTTTGGCGGAGGATGGGGAGTTATTGCCGCAGATCTGTGTTCAGAATACGGGCTTGAGATACCGGAACTTCCGCCTGAAATAGTGGAAAGGATAAATAAAATACTTCCCTGTTACTGGAGCAGGTCAAATCCGGTAGACCTGGTAAGCGAAAGCGATTATAATGCGCCGATGATTGTTATGGAAGAGCTTATAAAATGGGATGGATGTGATGCTGTGATCAATCTTGGCATATTCGGCCTGAAAGGCCTTGTAAATCGTCTTGTTGATTCGGCCCGGGATGCGGACCCATCATATTCTTCTGATCTTCTTAAAGCAATTTCTGACGAGTTTTCTGATATTGAAAAAAAATATATTAATCATATAAAGAATCTAATGGAAAAGTATAACAAACCTGTGTTCGGAGTAAGCCTCCAGACAGATGAATCAAATCAGATAGTTTTTGGTTCTGATAAAGACAGATTTAAAGCAGTATTTTATCCAGAACCGGATCGGGCGGCAAAGGCTTTTGCCGGCATGTATAAATATTGTCGATTCCGTAAAAAGTCTTTAGATGATTAATAGAACATGTTATAAACAATAAATTTGTAAAAAAACACCTTCAAATAACTTAATTTATGCTCAAATAAAAAGCATGGGTGTTTGTCGGTTATCGCTTAACACTTACTAATTAATATTTAGGTATAGAATTTTGAAATATTTATTCCATAAAAATAAATTTAACCACAGGTTTGATTTTGAAATAGGCTATCTTATGAAGAGCCCATGCAAGGAATGCGATAAACATGATGATTTTCCTGCTTGTATGGAGAGTTGTGAATTAATTGATGAAATCCATGATATTTTATCTGAATCAGTATCATGTTCAGGGAAATATTGATTGCTTCGTAAAAAGCCTGAAAAGTACTTTTTTCAAATAACTCAACTGTAGTTTTTGCTGGTTATCGCACTGGTCGCTTACGGCGCCGCCAAAGGTGGGCAAACCTTTTTACTTAGTGCTTTGGTTCGTAAATACGGTGACGTATTTAATATATAGGTGTTAACCATAGATGAGTTGAAGACT
>Ga0208648_1001500_pt1 | contig 18723 bp, 13 predicted proteins | sample AntAceMetag02UKL_FD_184772 | JGI IMG/M metagenome (GOLD analysis project Ga0208648, IMG submission 184772) | Saline lake microbial communities from Ace Lake, Antarctica - Antarctic Ace Lake Metagenome 02UKL (SPAdes) (version 2) | ecosystem: Environmental > Aquatic > Non-marine Saline and...
ATTAGTGAGATTATTTATGTTTACGTTTGTAACTATATTTGTTTTATATTCTAACGCGTTGATATTATGATTATTTATTACTAACAATGATTTGGTGTTACATTTGTAACATCACATAGAGATTTTTTAAAAACTCATAGAAAATTTGTAAAGGAATTAAAAATTTCCTTGGAAATTAGAAAAATTGGATTCCAAATTATTAAAATTGGAATACTAAAAATCTTATTTTCTCCCCTACCCTTTTCGTATAAAACAGAAAAATAACATCTAAAATAATTAAATACAAAATTAATTATTCGAAATCTTTATAAATAATTATTGAAATAAACCTATCCCCCTTTTCGCAGCAAAATATGGATTTGCTTTTTTTCTTTATTAACAATTCATTGTTAATTTAATTTTCAATTTTAAAATATTTCAATAATTATTTAAGTTAATTTTGGGATTATCATTTTTTAAAATGAAAAAGAAAAAGAAACATAGTTTTATAGCCTTAAAAGTTCTATTTGTTTTAGCAATTATTATTTGTGCAATTTATTTAATGAAATTTTTTCAGGAAAAAGCTGAAAAGGTAATCAAAGCAGTTCCTTTAAATACTTGTGTTTTCATCGAAACGAATAATTCAGCAATAATTTTCAATAAAGTTATTAGAGAAAATCAAATCTGGGTGCAATTATCGAATATTAAGGAATTTGATAATTTCAATAAACAGATTCATTTTATCGACTCATTAGCAAAAACAAATAAGAATCTTTCAGAAGTTTTCACGAAACAAAATTCTATAATTTCAATATCCTGTGAAAATGCTTCAATAAACTGTTTGTTTCTTGTTGAACTTATCAAAGGCAACAGAGAATCATTTGTAAAAGGCATTTTTAGATCAGCTTTTAATGGCAAAACACCTCTTTTAAAAGAAAAGTACAATTCTGTAAATATTTATAAAATTTCGAGGGGAAGTGAAATTCAATTTTATTTTGCCGTTTCCAAGGGTATTTTTATAGGAAGCAGCTACTTGCCTCTTGTCAAAGATGCCTTAAATCAATTGCATTTCGGGAAATCGTTTGAAAATACGACATCGTTTAAAAAAATTAAAGCTACTGCCGGTAAAAAAGTTGATGCAAATATTTATGTTAATTTTAACAAATTCAATGAATTATTACGAAATATTTCCAAAACCAATTACGGTCAAATACTCGACCGGTTTTCGCATTTTGCTGATTGGGCTGAACTCGACTTATTAATAAAAAGCGACGAAATATTATTGAACGGTTACACAATTACTATTGACTCTCTCGACCAATATTTATCTCTTTTTATTATACAAAAGCCTCAGGAAACCTTTGTAACAAAAGTCTTACCCTTTAATACCTCATTTTTTCTAAATCTTGGATTTAGCGATTTCAATAAATATTTCGACGGTTATAAGCAATATTTAAAGACTATTAATAAACTTTCGAGTTTTGAATCAGATATTCAAAGGATTAATAAAAAGTATAGAACAAATATTGAAAAGAATTTCAAATCATGGATTGGAAGTGAAGTTACTCTGGCTTATACAGGCTCAAGCTCTGAACAAATTGCACAAAATTCTTTTACAATTATAAGAGCAAAAAAATCAGAAGAAGCCAAGGCATTTTTGAATGAGCTTGCCAAAAAATCACAAAATAAAATTTTTAGAGAAAAATATAAAGAATTTCAAATAGGTAGAATTCAGATACCAAATTTACTACCTTTGTTTTTTGGCCCTATTTTCGAGAATTCTAAAACAGATTATTACACAATTATTGATGATTTTATAGTCTTTTCATCAAAAATATCCGATTTAAAAACATTTATAAATCAAATATTAGCCGGAAAAACTCTTGCTAACAATGTTAACTTTAGCAATTTCAGCAGTAATACTTCTACAAATTCAAATATTTTTCTTTATCTGAATATAAAAAATTCAATAAATTTTCTTCCCGAATACATTAATGAAAACTACCTTGCAAGTTTTGAAAACAATAAAAAATATCTTTCGGATTTTGAAGCTATTGCTATACAATTCAGTTCATTAAATTCAATGTTTTACACAAATGTTTACCTGAAATTTAATCCTGAATACAAACCGGAAAAATTCTCAAGTTGGAAAACTTCATTGGAAGCGGACATTATAAGCCCAGCTTATATTATTAAAGATCACACTAATAATTCAAAGAAAATTATTGTTTTCGATGAGGCAAATAACATGTATCTCATTGATTCTGACGGATCAATTATTTGGAAAATTCCGATCGGAGAAAAAATTATTAGCGATGTTTATCAAATAGATTATTTTAAAAACAATAAAATTCAATATCTTTTCAATACGGAAAATAATCTGTATCTTATTGATTTGAAGGGAAGAAATGTAGGAAATTATCCAATAAAACTGCCTAAAAAAGCAACGAATGGAATTGCTGTATTCGACTATGAAAATAATAAAAGTTACAGGGTAGTTTTTGCTGGAAATAACGATAAAATATATAATTTTGATATAAAAGGAGATGGCGTAAAAGGCTGGAATAAAACCCGAACTACTGCAAAAGTTACTGAGCCGCTTCAACATATTGTTGCTAATAAAAAGGATAATATTTTGATTACAGATAAAAATGGCAAAGTAATTATCGCTAACAGAAAAGGTATAAAAAGATTTACTCTCAAAACATCTTTTAAAAATGCTTCCGGATCAATGTTTTACGAAAATAAGACCAATAATAAAGGAAACATAATCAGCACGGACAGAAAAGGAAATCTCACCTATATTCCGAGAAACGGAAATGTAAAATTTACTTCTTTTGGAGACTTTACACGAAATCATTTTTTCTTTTACGAAGATTTTGATAAAGACGGAAATAAAGATTTTATTTTCATTGATAAGAATAAGCTTCAAATATTTAATCGATTTAAGAAACCAATTCTGGAATATACTTTCGATGCAAAGATTTCAAGAAAACCTGTTTTTGTGAACATTTCAAAAAACAGAAGCTTTCTTGGGGTAGTGTGTGATAATAACCAAGTTATCGTTTTTGAAAATAATGGAGGTGTTTATAAATCATCGGGAATGATAGGCGAAACACCTTTACTCATTAACGACATTGATGGTAACGGGAGAATAAATATTATTACGGGAGAAGGTGGCTTTTTATATAATTATGAGCCCGGTTTCTGAAAAAATTAGAAACTTCATTATTGATTCAGAGATTTTAGTATATAAGTTTTATTTTTTATTGGCTACTCCTGTGATTTTGTATTATTAATTTTTATTAGTTATTTTTAATTTTCATTTGAAAAAATGAAGATTATAATTTTAACTTTGTTATTGGTTTTATTGAAATGAATTTCGAAGTGATTTAGAGAAGTTAAAAAATGAATTAAGCCAACAATATGAAAGTTTTGAAAAATAAACACATAGAATTTCATTATAGTTTTTAAATAAAAAATAAAATATATGGACATGAGTGAAAAGTCATAGAAGAATGCTACATTTTTTTAAAAATAAATAAAACATAGTATATCTTTTACAATTATATCACATTATAAATAGACAAAATGGAAACACTAAATAATTTTTTAGATATTGAACTTTTTCATATAGGAGAATATACTTTTAAAATTCATAGCCTTTTAACTCTTCTAATAATAATTATAGCTACTAAGCTAATATTATGGGCAATAAAAAAAACCTTAAATAGAAAATATAAATTTAAAAAATTTGACACAGGAAACGCTTATGCTTTGTTTCAAATCATTAAATATGTAATATGGGTCATTGCAATTGGTTTGATTTTAGATTCAGTTGGACTTAAAGTTACAGTATTGTTAGCCGGATCTGCTGCTTTACTCGTTGGAGTAGGATTAGGGTTGCAGCAAACATTTAACGATGTTATATCAGGAATAATTCTACTTTCCGAAAGGTCAATAAAAGTAGGTGATATATTGGAAATAGATAGCGATATTATTAAAATTCAAAATATTGGGCTACGAACATCAAAAGGCCTGAACAGGGATGATATTTCAATAATAATTCCAAATTCATTGATTACAACTAATAAAGTAATAAATTGGAGCCATCAGGCAAAGAAAACCCGTTTCAGAATAAATGTTGGGGTTGCTTATGGAAGTGATGTTGACTTAGTTATTAGAGTTTTAGAAGCTAGTGTTTTAGAGCATCCCGATGTATTTGATAAAAACGCAATTGAAGCAAGGTTTTTAGATTTTAATAACTCATCGTTAGATTTTCAGGTATTGTTTTTTAGTGAAAATGTTTTTAGAATTGAAAAAGTAAAAAGTGATATTAGAAAAATTATAAATAGAAAATTCATTGAAAATAATATTACGATTCCTTTTCCTCAAATGGACTTACATTTAAAATCGAATTATACTGATAAAAAAAAGAATAATGAATAAAGAAACAATTAATTACATTATATTAATAGGAATTACCCTTTCAATTGCTATTATAGTAACCCTGATTTTAAGAAAAATTTTAAGCATATTTATTTCAAAATATGCTAAGAAATTGAAAACTGACCCTACTAATTTTTCATTCATTAAAAATTCGGTCGGCTTTTTAATATACACAGCTGCAATAATATTTATTTTTTACAAAATACCATACCTGAAATCTCTTGGCACTGCTCTATTAGCGAGTGCAGGTATTTTAACTGTTATTGTTGGATTTGCTTCACAAAAAGCTTTTTCTAATATTATAAGTGGAATATTTATTTTAGTATTTAAGCCATTTAAAATATCGGATATAATTGAATTTAAGGACGGACAAAAAGGAGTTGTTGAGGAAATTACACTTCGACATACAATAATTAGAGATTATGAAAACCGTAGAATAGTCATGCCAAACAGCAATATTAGTGAAGAGACTATTATAAATAGCTGCCTAACAGATGAAAAGATCAGGAAACACATAGTGTTTTCTATTAGTTATGATTCGGATATTGATAAAGCCATTGAAATAATTCGCGATGAGGCTCAAAACCACCCTCTAATTATTGATAGCCGGACAAAACATGAAAAAGCAATTAATGAGCCTTTTGTAATTATTCGTGTTATTTCCCTTTCAGACTTCTCGGTTGATTTAAAAGCCTATGTTTGGACAAATGGAAATGATAATGCATTTGTTATTAAATGCGATTTATTAAAATCGGTAAAACAAAGGTTTGATAAGGAAGGTATTGAAATTCCATTCCCACACAGAACAATAGTTTATAAAAAAGATTTAAAAAATGGAAGATAAAACAAAAAAAATAATTTATACATTTGATTAATAAAAACAGGAAACAATGTTATTGATAATTGACAATCAGAGCGCCTTTATAAAAAAGTTTAAAAGACAATATCTTTCCGAACAAGATTTTGACTATGTTTTTTTTGACCATAACCAACCAATAACCTTATCTGCCAAAGCTGAAATAAAAGGAATTATTCTTTCAGGTGGTAGAGGTAATCCTTTTGAACCCTTAAATCTGACCTCAAACTTTGTAGCCTTAATGAATTTTGATGTTCCCGTGCTAGGTATGTGTTTGGGGCATGAAATATTAGCTGTTGCTTATCGGGGGCGACTTAAAAGATTAGCAGAGTATCATAACAAGAAAGAATTAGTAACAATAAACAAACCTGATGATCCTATTTTTAAAGGATTAAATAAACAGGAGATTTTATTAGTAAAACGCCATACCTTTCATGTTTCAGAATTACCCGTTTCATTTGAAAGTTTGGCAACTTCAGATACTTGTGTAAACGAAATTATTAAACATAAGAAAAAACCAATTTATGGATTTCAATCACATCCGGAGGTTTCAGGTGTAGATGGAATGCTTATGGTAAAGAATTTTTTGAAAATTTGTAAAATTATTGATTAACAAAATATTGAGATTTTTAAATGAGAGTAGCAATCATATACAACAAAGACATACAGGGGGTTATTAACACCTTTGGGATTCAAAATAAAGAATTTTATAAAGAACAAACTGTTAGAAAAGTAGCTCAGAGCCTTGAAAAAGCCGGTCATAATGTTACGGTGATGGATGGAAATAAGCATATAATTGAAAGGTTGGAAAATTTTATGCCGCGTGTAATGGAGGGGGAACAGATGGGAATGGTTTTTAACATGGCTTATGGCATTCAGGGAGAAAGTCGTTATACACATATTCCATCTTTGCTTGAAATGCTTGGATTACCTTATGTGGGTTCGTCTCCATCTGGTCATACATTAGCTTTGGATAAAGTTCTAACAAAAATTGTATGGAAAAATAACAATTTACCAACACCTGAATTCTGGGTATTTAACTCACCTGAAGAAGATTTAAGCAGGGTAAAATATCCGGTTATTGTAAAACCAAAAATGGAAAGTGTTTCGTTTGGTTTGAAAGTTGTATTCAACGATGATGAATTACGGGAAGCTATACACTTTATTATAACAGAATTTGACCAACAAGCATTGGTTGAGCAATTTATTCGGGGTAGAGAATTTTGTGTCGGACTACTTGGGAATTCGCCTATTGAAACTTTCCCCATATTAGAAATTGATTTAGATGGCGACCCAGATGCAATTCAAACAGTTGAAAATAAACAAAGTAAGCCTAAAATGAAAGTTTGTCCGGCAAATATTCCTACCACCTTAGCTGAAAAAATGCAAAACATAAGCGTCGAGGCATTCAAATCATTAAACTTGCGCGATTTTTCAAGGGTCGATATTCGTTTAGACGAGAATAATAATATCTATCTTCTGGAGATAAATTCAATGGCAAGTTTAGGAGAAACGGGCTCATATTTAACAGCAGCAGAAGTTGCAGGTTATAATTTTGAAAGTTTAGTAAATAAAATGCTTGATGTTGCGTCTGTACGCTATTTTGCAAATACAATGATGACCCGATTGCCTGAAGAAGGTAAAAAAGGTAAAATGTCGCAAGCTGCTCGTATGCTTACATTTATAAAAGCAAGACAACAGCAGACCGAAAAATTTCTCAAAACTCTTGTCGATACTAATTCATACCTGCGAAATGTGGAAGGAGTTAATCATTGTAGTGAATTAATTAGCTCTGAACTAAGCCATTTGGGTTTTACGCATGAAATTTATCCGCAATTAGAGGTAGGCAATATTATGTATTTTACAAACTCTTCTAATAAAGAAGTTGATTATTTGATTTTGTTGCCAATTGATAATAGAATTAAATTGGCTCAACATGAGAATTTTAAAGAACAAGAACAATATCTTGAGGGAACAGGTATTTGGGAAAATAAAGGTGGCATTGCTATTTTGTTATCCGCATTGCAAACCTTGCGATTTATACGGGGATTAAGAAAACTTAAAATAGGAATCTTATTAACAACCGATTCAATAATAGACGGTAGGTATTCAAAAAACATTATTCAACAAAAAGCAGAATCAGCAAAAAAAATAATTGCCCTTAGTGGTTCATCAAAAAATGGCGGATTGATACTTTCACGCTCTGGTTCGTCTCTATATAATTTTGAAACAAAACTGATTAAAAAAGATGGCCCTGAAAATGTATCCTTAACAGCTATAAATTTTAACAAAACTTTGGCAGCAATTACAGATATTTCAAGAAATGATAACGAGAACGTTATTGCACCTTTCGATGTCCAATTTAAAAGTAACATTTTTAAAGTATATGCCTATGGTTCAGCCGGTATAAGTGTCAGATATAATTCAAAAGAAACATTAGAACTAATTGAGCAGAAAATTAAAAAAATAATAAGTCAACAAAAAAGAAGTAAGATTTATCAGATTCAATTTGAAGGTGGACAAAAACGACCTTCAATGGAACAAACCGAAAAAATAAATGATTTTTATAAAAGTATTCAAGCTATTACAAAACAAATTGATGTTAGAATATCAAAGGAACATCGATGGAGCTCGTCAGATATTTGTCACATTTCCAAAGATCAACCTAAAATAGATGGGCTTGGACCTGTTGGGGAGTTTTTATTATCAGATAATGAACGAATAATCAGACACAGCTTGATAGAACGTTCTTTGTTGGTGGCTTTGATTTTAAACAGTGATATATAAAGCCAGAGGTTTTTCGTAGTATTTTTTTTATTTCCCCCTACCCTGAATTACAATTAATATTGTATAAATCATTATTTTGAAATCCATTGCAAGCGATTGATTTTCTATATATAAAATATCATATTTCAATCTTTCAACCATTTCATCCACATTTTCTGCATAGCCAAATTTGACTTGGCCCCAGGAAGTAATTCCGGGTTTTGCTTTCAATAATAATCTATAATGAGGAGATCGTTCAATAATTTTATCAATATAAAATTGGCGTTCGGGCCGCGGGCCAACAAGAGACATATCTCCTTTAAGTACAGAATAAAACTGAGGAGTTTCATCTAATCGGACTTTCCTCATGAATTTTCCGAAAGGAGTAATTCTACAATCGTTTTTTGATGAAAGCTGAGGGCCTTTTTCTTCAGCATCATTATACATCGACCGAAACTTATGCATAAAAAATGGTTCTCCACCAATTCCAATTCTTTCCTGCGAATAAAATATTGAGCCCTGTGATGAAAATTTTACACATAATGCAACAATTAGATAAACAGGAGACAGCAATATCATACAGATTATCGAAACCGAAACATCAATGAATCTTTTGAGAGATTGTTGCCAAACAGGCATTAATTCGGGTGATATATGAACTAAGGGCGCATTAAAAATTGAGGAAGTTTTAACGGAACCGAAAAGAATATCCTGCATTATAGGAATGATCTTTATTATTACGTTAGTTTCTTCAATTTCAGATATAATTTTGTCAACTGTATCGTTTTCCGATCTTTCGATTGCTATTATTACTTCTTCAATCTTTCTTTCCTTTATAATTTTTTTAAGATCAGTATAGTATCCGAGGTGAGGCAGATATTTCGATAATTTATATTTCTTATATTGTATTGCGTTAACAAAACCTACGAAAATATTCCCTGAAGATTTTCTTTGATTTTCCATTTCTTCATACAAAGCGATGGCATTTCCATTACTCCCGACAATTATTGAGTTGAAGCCAATCATCCTGTTGTGTATTTTATGAGCCGTTATAGATGATAATGTAAACCGGAAAAGAAAAGTAATAAAAAATTGCAAGGAAAACAATACAAGGAACGATTTATAATAGGATTTATATGAAATAATTACATCATCCAAGAGCAAAGAAAAGAAAATAAATATAACTCCTATTAGAGTGATAATAAAAGTAACACCCAATTCCTTTAACCTTGATTTTCTGTAAATTTTCCGGTACGTGCCAATCAAGACATAAAGAATTAACCAGAATAAAGGAATAACAACTATTCCATAGTAAAATTTCGTATCTGTGAACACATCCTCAAGATGACTAAATATAGTTGGATCAACTGAATATTTTCTGTAAGTAAAAAATAAACTCCAAGCTAATATTGCAGATAATAAATCGGCTATTACATATTTTAATACTTGTAATTTCCTATTCATCAAATATCCGATTTATTATATAATAGTTTTATATTATCAAGAAATATTTGAGATTCGTTGAGGCCCTCATCAATGATTGCACCAAGAAATATTTTAAAATCAATTGCATCAGTTGAACCACTTACAATTGGAGTAAGATTAATATAAATCTTTTTCCAATTTTCTGATGTATTAATATTAACAATCGGTGTTTGAATAATTTGGTTATTAGTTTGTTCAAATACTCCTATAGTTAGGATATTAGAAGTTTTATAGTTTACCTCCAAAAAGACCGGCCGGCCTAATTGAGGTAGTACGTAAGCATTATAAGTTGCACATTCAAAAAAATCTTCTTCGCTCAAAAGGTTCACAATTCCGGAATGAAGCCCCTCAAAAGTCAAAGGAGAGCCTGGAGCCGTTTCATGGATACCCACTTTACTTTTTGCTGTGGTATCTAATGAAATATTTGTGAACTCAAAAGCTTCTATCCAAGCAAATTCAGTATCATCAATATATGAAGTTGAAATATTTAACTTTGTGATTGAGTCGGGAGCAAGCTTTACACTTTTTAAAATAATCTGTTGATAGAACGGATAGGGAACTCGTGTGGCAGCTATTCCATTTAATTTAATACCAGCCATAATAGTTACTTTAACTATACCTTCATTTAATACGGGAAAAGTTGCAGGCATTTCATAAGCTCCGAGTAATTGGTCGTTTATATAAACCCAGACATCAGTAATATTATTTGATAATGAGCCTTCACTTAATGCCGGATTATCAACCAAAACAATTGTATCAATTTGAATGTATGCCGGTATTTCTTGATCAGAATCAAATTTATCACATGATGAAAGTAAAACTATAAAGAAGAAAGACGAAATTATTCCCCAAAAATTTATTTTATTCATTATCATTTTTTATGATAGAGAAACTAATTATTAGTTAACTTATTATTTATTTTATTATTATAATTATTATTCAATAATTTTTTCCAATTATAATTATCAAAAAAAAACTGAAAAAATTAATTAGAAATTTTATCAATAATTTTATATGCTACATCAAGTGCCTGGTATCCATCATTAATTGTTACAAAAGGTGTTGAATTATTAACAATGGCATCATAAAAACTTTCAAGTTCGGTTTTGATTGCGTTAATTTGCTTAATTTCCGGCTTTTCAAAAAATATTTGTTTAGATCCCTTATTTTCACCAAGGTCAATTACCATGGCTAAAGGATCACAATCATTAACATCAATGTCTTTCATTCGTACAATTTCCAATTCTTTTTCAAGAAAATCAACAGAGATGTAAGCATCGCGTTGGAAAAACCGAGACTTTCTCATGTTTTTGAGTGAGATCCTGCTTGCCGTAAGATTTGCAACACATCCGTTATCAAATTCAATTCTTGCGTTTGCGATATCAGGTGTATCACTAACCACCGAAACACCGCTTGCACTAATTTTTTTAATATTAGATTTCACAATACTTAACACAATGTCAATATCATGTATCATTAAATCGAGAATAACAGGCACATCCGTTCCTCTTGGATTAAACTGTGCCAACCGGTGTGTTTCAATGAACATGGGTTGAGAAAAATAAGGTAGTGCAGCAAGAAAAGCCGGATTGAATCTTTCAACATGCCCCACTTGAACTTTAATATTAGCTTCACCGGCAGTTTTAATTAATTCCTGAGCCTGAGAAGGTGAGGTAACAATCGGTTTTTCAATAAATACGTTCTTTGATTTTTTTGCTGCTTGCATTGCACAATCGAAATGTGAGATGGTTGGTGTTACGATATCTACAACATCAACAGCGTCAATCAAATCACTAATTGAATCGAATTGTTTTATTTCCAATTCCTTTTTCACCTGGTCAGAGATTTCTTTGTTTGGATCATAAAAACCAACTAAATTATAATCAGATATATCTTTTATACATTTAAGATGTATTTTTCCAAGATGTCCGGCTCCTAAAACTCCTATGTTTAACATGTGATTTTTTTTTATAGAGGTACTTATTTTTAGTCAGCGAAATTATTAATTTCGCTGCAATAATTATCAAATAAAATGCTTTTTATTTTTTTAATTTGAAAATGAAATTTGTTGAAAAAAAAACATGATAGATTCGTTCAGGCATAAGGGCCTTAGAAAAAAATTAGTTGAAATAATTAGAAGAAGAGAAGGAATTAGCGAAAAAGTTTTAGCGGCAATTGGAGCCGTGCCGAGACATTTTTTTATGGACTCAACTTTTTTGGATTTTGCTTATGAAGATAATGCCTTCCCAATTTCTGCCGGGCAAACTATTTCTCAACCTTATACGGTTGCTTTTCAAACAGAATTATTGAATATCGGAAAGGGTGATAAAATTCTTGAAATCGGAACCGGATCGGGTTATCAAGCCTGTGTTTTGATTGAAATGGGCGCAAAAGTGTTTTCAATCGAAAGGCAAAAAGTTTTATTTAGCAGGGTAAAAGAATTTCTTCCGTCGATAAACTATAATCCAAAATTATTTTATGGTGATGGTTATAAGGGTCTAACGGCATTCGCTCCTTTTGACAAAGTTTTAATCACAGCCGGTGCCGACTCTATTCCTCAAGCTTTGATTGACCAATTAAAAATTGGAGGTATTTTAGTAGCTCCCATTGGAAAAAGAGACATTCAAATAATGACTAAAATTGTAAAGATCACTGAAACAGATTATGAAAAATCTGAACATGGAACATTCAGATTTGTCCCTCTCTTGAAGGATAAGGCTAAGGATTGACAATTGTTTGGTAACAATCTAAAATTCTACCCCCCCTACTCTGTTTTTGCAAATGTTGCCTTTCCAATATCTGTACCCGAACCATTTTTGTAGGTAATTGAGAATTCTAAATGAATGGATTTACCATCTTTTGCAAACATACCTTTACCCGATAAAGAGTCTTGATTTTCAGATAATAATTGTTGTGAAATTGTGAGAAGGCCATACTTTTCAAATTCTACAATGGCCACATAAGATATCCCTAAGCCTGCAAAATTTGACAATAATAATTTGTTTTTAGATAATGCTGAAGCTGTTATAGTTGAAGTGTAATTATGAATGCCTTCGTTAGGGCCTGATGAAATTGTATCTGAAACACTATAATTTGATTCAAATGACGATTGATCGACAATTACATTTACTGTTCGTGTAGCAATTGTTTCGTTACCTGCTTCGTCTAAAACTATGTATGCAACTTCGTAAGATCCGATTTTGTTTTCATCAAGATCAGAATCAACTCTGGTGGAATAAACTGCAATATTGTCCCAATACTCAGCACCCGGGTCGTCAAATTCCGAATTTAATAGAATCTCCATAGGATTTTCACCTAATATTTCCACAATCGGGAAAACAATGTCAGGATCTTCTTTTTTGCACGAAAAGCAAAATAAAATCAATGATAGAAAAATTACAGAGGCAAATAGTAAAGATATTTTTTTCATTGTAAAATTAATTTTCTGTGAATATATAATTTAATAAATAATTCATTCAAAACTATTAATAATTTCAATACATTTATTTATTTTAGTTTCTAAATTTAATTTTCCATCAATCCAATTTATTTTAAATCCCTTTTTTTCCATTCTTCTAAACCAGGTCATTTGTCGTTTTGCAAATTGATGAATAGCTGTGTTTAATTGCCTGAACATTTCATCATAAGAAAATTCATCCATAATATAAGATGTTAAAAACTTATATTCCAGTCCGTAAAATTTTATTTGTTCGCTTGAAAGCCCTTCTTTCATCAATTCTTTAACTTCTTCTATCATTCCCTCCTGAAGCCTCGTTTTTAATCGTTTTGTGATTCTGTTTCTCACCTCATCTCTCTCTAAATCAATTCCGAAAACGATACTTTTTATGGCGGGAAGTTTTGTTTGAATATCTTTATTAGTTTTATGATATTGCTGAATCTCGATTGCACGAATCAAGCGTTTTCGGTCTGATGTATCTGAAATATTATGAAGAGAACCGTATGATGAAAGTATTTTAACAAGTTTTTCAGTTTTTATTTTTTCAAGTTCATCTCTTAAAACTTTATTTTCGGGGACTTGAATAAGCTTGTATCCGTTGAGTATGGATTCAATATACATTCCACTACCTCCGCATAAAATCGGAATTTTTCTTCGATCTTTAATTTCATTAAAAACTTTATAAAAATCTTTTTGGTATTCGAAAATATTATATTCGTAACCTGCATCAACTATGTCTATCAAGTGATAGGGAATCATTCGTTGTCCGACAATATAATCTTTCAAATCTTTTCCGGTTCCGATATCCATTCCCCGATAAACCTGCCTTGAATCGCCGCTAATTATTTCAGCATTTAAATTCGTTGCTAAATTAGCAGCAAAAGAGGTCTTTCCGCTTGCAGTAGGGCCTAAAATCGTAATAATATCATAATTCATTTGTCCTGAGATGATCTTAGTTTTGGAGAAATTTAAATATTTTTAAGCGATTTCTTATCGATTGGAAAATATTTTTCCAATAATTTCCAATAATGTTTTCAAATTTACCGGTTTTGTAATGTATTCAGTAAAAGGTAGTTTTAAAATTTCATTTCTTTGATGCTGCAAAACATAAGCTGTTAATGCAATAATCGGTACTTTTTTGTTAAGTTTATTTATTTCAATTGTTGCATCTTTCCCGTTCATAATAGGCATCTCTAAGTCCATTAATACCAGGTCGATACTATCTTGTGTTTTAAATATTTCAACTGCTTCTTTGCCGTTTCTTGCATGAATTACCGAAGCATTAGTTTTCTTTAACTCTATTTCAATTAAATTAAAATTTGATTCAACATCTTCTGCAACTAAAATGTTTTTTTCCAACCAATTATATTTATTCGCTTGTGAATAATCGTTAAAATTTTGCTGATTTGTTTCATGTTCTAAAGCGAGAGGCAAGGCAAAATAAAATGTTGACCCTTTACCAACTTCCGACTCAACCCAAATATCCCCATCCATAAGGTTAACTAATTGTTTTGAAATCGCGAGTCCTAATCCTGTTCCACCATATTCACGTGATAAGCTTTCGTCAACCTGTCGGAATCTATCAAATATCATTTTAAGATTTTCTTTTGGAATTCCTATTCCTGAGTCTTTTACAAAAAATTGTATTATTTCATTTTTAAAAACATAACCAAATTCAATGAAACCTTTGTCCGTAAATTTAGTGGCATTTCCAATAAGATTTGAAAGTATTTGTTTCAAGCGATAGGCATCAAACTTAAGGATTAAATCTGTTTTTTGGGGAGGTGTTTTAATTTTTATTTTAATATCAGGCTTTCCAATAACCTTTTTATACCCCTCATAATATGTTATCAAATCAAATAACAGACTGTCAATATTACAATCTACAGGATTGATTTTTAATTGTCCGGTTTCAATTTGAGAAATATCGATTATATCATTTAAGATAGCAACTAATTGTTGGCCATTCAAACTAATCAAATCAATATATTCATTTCTTTCAGATCTCGAAAGCTCCATATCTCTAATTAGTTCTGAGAAACCAAGAATGCCATTCAAGGGTGTTCTTATTTCGTGTGAAATACTTGCTAAAAAGGCAGACTTCAATCTATCGGATTCCTCGGCACTTTCTTTTGCAGCGATTATTTCAATACGATTTTTTTTAATTTCCTCATTCTGAAGTCGCAAAAGCTTATAGGCCTTATTTTTCTTTTTGTTCTGCCGAATTAGCAGATAAATAAAAACCAAAAATACAAGAATTCCAAAATAAAGTACATAAACTAAGAAGTCCTGGCGACTTAGCTTCAGTTCTTTCTTACTGATTTCTAAAGCTCTTACTTGCTTTTCTGCATTCAATAATTTAATTTCCTTTTCTCTCTTTTCAATTTCAAAATCAGCATGAAGATTATTTTGCCGTTCTAACATTTCTTTACTAAAAATTGAATCTTTTAAGGCATGGTATTTATTACTATAATAATATGCCTTTTGAAAATCATTAATTTTTGCATAAATATTTCCAAGCCCTTTATAATTTTCGGTAATTGTTTCGATAATATTTAAGGGTTCAACAATTTCATTGCTTCGGAGGTAGTAGTTTATCGCTTTTTTATATTGCTTTTTTCGAGCAAGAAGATTTCCTAATTGATTGTAAGTTTGTCCAATACCAGGCTTATTACCAATTTTCTCATCAATTTCTATTGACCTCATATAATAATCAAGAGCTTTTTCGTAATCATTTCTGTTTTCGTAAAATTCTCCAATATTGCTTAAAGAAATTGCAACACCTAATTGATTGCCAATTTCTTCCTCAATTTCCAGAGATTTATTATAATAATCAATTGCTTCGTCGTATTTACCTGTTTCATCGAATATTATTGCAATATTATTCATGGATTTTGCAATGCCTGATTTATTTTGAAGTTCCTTTTCAATATTAAGACCTTGTTGATAATATTCAAGAGCTTTTTCGTAATTTTTCCAATTATGATAGACAATACCAATATTATTTAAAGCAATTGCAACTCCACTTTTAGAGTTTAATCCTTCTTCGATCTTCAATGATTTTAAATAATAAAATAATGCTTTTTCATTGTTACCCCATGTTACGTAAATGTTTCCGATATTATTGGATGAAGTTGAAATTCCTTCTTTATTGTAATGATTTTCATCTATTTTCAACGCCTCTAAATAACAATTAAGAGCATTTTTATATTTCCCGAGATAATCAAAAGCAAGGCCAACATTATTTAAGGCCTGTGCAATTTCTATTTCAGAACCTCTTAATCTTTCAAATTCAAGAGATTTGTTGAAATTATTGAAGGCGCCCTGATAATCTGAAAGTTCTAAACAAACATATCCTATATTATCATAATTTATCGCTATAAGAGAGGAATCTTTCAGGTCGAATGATAAAGCCAAAGCTTGCCTGTAATAGTTTTTAGCATTATTCATTTTGTTTGAAAAATATGCTGCCTCACCTAAATTAATTAAGGCTTTAAGTTCTTCAGACTTTAAGTTAAATTTCTTTGCAATCTTTAAGGCTGAATCAGCAAATTCGAAGGAATATTCAGCTGAATCAGAAAGAATTTCTTCTGAAAGAGCATTAAAAATTGCAGCTTTTTCAGAAATAGGAGTAACTTTTAAAACAGTTTTCAAACTGTCAATTTTAGATAAACTTGATGGAAAAACCAAAACAGGAAAAAAATAAAAGAAAGCAATAAAATATAGTAATAATATTCGAGATTTAAACATATATTCTATCCTCATTATAAGAATTATACTTCATAAATTATCTTATTATAAAATAAATCTATTGAAAAAAATACATATTCAAAACTTTGCATTTTTTTTTAAAATTTTCACAAAAATATGCAAACTATTATCAAAAACAAAACTGCAAAGTGATTATTTAGGAAATAAAATTTTGTGGAGTATTCAATGAAAATATAAAAAAAGTGCGGATGAAGGGACTCGAACCCCCACGGTCCAGGACCACTAGATCCTAAGTCTAGCGCGGCTACCAATTACGCCACATCCGCAGCATATTTTCTCAATTTTTGAGAGTGCAAATTTATATATTAATAAATTACAATATACAATATTCAAATAAAAAACATATTTTTCTATTTCTTTGATTCTGTAGCTTTTAAAAAATAATTATTTTTTTATTACAGAATAATGAATTTCTTTAGCTGATTTTATTGCCCTATCGGAGAAGAAATCGCAGCTTGGAAACAGCCTGAATGCTCCTCCATCTTTATTCTCTATATCTTCGATGAGCAAGATTTCAGATTGATCGTTTCTATTCATCAACTCACTATAAGTAAAAACACCGCGATAGCCGTCCTCGGCAACAATTACAAAAATTCCATGCTTAATATTTTCTATATTAAATTCAAATTCAGGTTTAAGAATGTCTTTTAACCTACCACCTTTGAAAGGAGTTGTTGAGTGTATTCCTCGGCCCCTACCATAAAAAATTGCCTCATAATCCTCATTTTGAATGTTTTTTGGTAATTTTTTTAAGGATAAAATTTCTTTATTATTCTTAAATATAGAAATATCAGGTGAATACATTGGTTTTAATCCTTTACGAACTTCAAATATATTTTCGGCAGAAACGACTGTAATTTTAACAGGCATTGAAATATTTCGTTCGGCAATTAAATCGGAAGCAACTATAAGCCTTGTTTCGGTTGGAAGCGGCCATAACTCATTTGTTTTAGACGGTACAATTCTGGCGACATTAGTGGCAATAATTATTTCGTGCCTGTGTATCGGATAATAAATTTCGCCCCAACTCAACACGCATGATTCTCCTTTTTCGTTTTCAATGATAACGAATAAATCAATAATCGGCTTAAAATGTTCCTCGTTTTTTTTCTTTAAAATTCTATCATTCAATAAATCATAAATTGAATAGCCATCGAAACGATAAGCTCCGACAAATTTATTTTTATCACCGTCAAGAACTGTTTCTTTTACAATTACCGATCTTTTTTCGAATTTTGTCATATCGACAATTCCGGCATTTGCAATTTCACCTTCGATTAAAATTTCTTCAGGGCCGAATAAACTATAAGTTTCGGCATTATCATAAAAATCGTTTGTTTCTTCCGATTGCGATTTAGCTTCAAAAGAAAGCATTGTTAAAATTATTAACATACTAATAAATAACCTTTTCATTTGTATAATATTTTAATTGATTTATTTTTTTTATTACTGGATTTTCTATTCTATTAATTATTGCTCATCAAAAATCTTGTATCATGTATCCTGAATCTTGCATCCTACATCCCGAACCCTTTATCCAATATCCGGCATCTTGTACCCTCTTTAATTTTCAGCATATTTCTTCAATTCCAAAGGGATATTTTTATAAGTATTACTTTTAGAAGGAATTAGGGAAGGCTGTCCGTTTTCTTCCATAATTTTCATTCCTTTTTCCGAAAGCAAAAAATCGACAAATGCAAAAGCTGCTTTTTTATTCGGGGCATTTTTCAAAATTGTAATTCCATAAACCATAGGTTCACCTTTTTGAGTAATAAACTCACCCGGTTTTTTGCCGTTAATTTTAACTTCAACGCTTGAATAATACTCTTTAAGCTCAGGTGATTTCAGATTAATTGAATCGGGTAAGATAATATATTTTAATTTATGTTGTTCGGCAACCGAGCGATAAATAAAAATATAATCAATGGCATTTACTTGCAAAAGGCCGAGAAGATCAACT
>Ga0208648_1001501_pt1 | contig 18711 bp, 24 predicted proteins | sample AntAceMetag02UKL_FD_184772 | JGI IMG/M metagenome (GOLD analysis project Ga0208648, IMG submission 184772) | Saline lake microbial communities from Ace Lake, Antarctica - Antarctic Ace Lake Metagenome 02UKL (SPAdes) (version 2) | ecosystem: Environmental > Aquatic > Non-marine Saline and...
CCCCACCCATCTTGCTAGTCTTTTTGTCCTTCTTCTGAGTTGTAGAAATAGTTACGTAGCCTGCTATGTGCCTATTTCTACGCCTAGAAGACAAACAAAAATCCTGCGCAATATGGAGGTAGGTTATTTATTGCGCGCTGCCTTACAAGACCTAGCAGAGACAAAAAGAGTTGGTAAAAGGAGAAATAGAGATATAGCTAATTTTTAAAAATATGACCATTACTCAAATAGAGACCGATTTACTGCTTTGCGCAAAGCTCTCTTTTAGTAAACCTGGATTCAACCAGTATGAGCAGATTGAGGAAGTAATGAATAAAATCAACCATCGCCTACGAAAAATTCTAAACTATGAAACACCTCATGCTGTATTTTTTGTAGACTTTGAGGGAGATGCTGCTTGAAAACTAGAATTGCACTTTAGAGTTGCATTCACCTTTCTTTTTAGTTTTGGTTTTGATTTTCAATTTTAGCAAATGTACACGTCTGCCATCAGCTCTTAGCACCTCAAAACGAAATCTATCTTGTTCCACTTTTTCACCTTTTTTAGGCATATGCTCTAAACGTCCAACAATAAAACCGCCTACAGTATCAAATTCTTCAGTATCAAAATCCGCTGAGAAATATGCGTTAAAATCATCTAGCGGTGTTAATGCTTGTACAATATATTCTTTATCATTACGTTTCGTAATGTATTCTTCGTCAGCATAGTCATGTTCATCTTCTATCTCACCAACAATTTGCTCTAACACATCTTCAATGGTGACTACACCTGCTACCGCACCGTATTCATCTACCACAATCGCCATATGACTACGTTTAGATCGAAACTCCTTTAGCAGAACATTTAATCTTTTACTTTCCGGCACAACTGTTGCTACGCGCATCAATTCCTCAACCTTCATATCTTTTCTGTCTAAAGCATGCGCCAACAAATCTTTAGCCAATAAAATTCCGACGACTTCACTTTTATCTTCGCTTATAACTGGAAACCGGGAATGTCCATATTCGATAACGACCGGATAAACCTCTTCTAATGACGCATCTTTTTTTAATACAATCATTTTCTTGCGCGGCACCATAACATCTCGTGCTCGTTGCTCTGAGACTTGTAACACACCTTCTATCATCTTCAATGCATATTTATCTAAAAGATGCTTTTCTTCAGCTTCTCTTAAAATTGCCAGCAAATCCTCTCTATCTTTAGGCTCTCCTCCTATGATTTGCCCAATACGTTCCATCCAGTTTTTTTGCGAAGATTTATTACTCTCCCCGACCTCGTCAGCCATTTATTTATTTCTCCTGATAAGGATTATCAATATTTAATTGTTGTAACAAGTGAATTTCCCTCGTTTCCATCTCAAGAGCTTGTGTTTCATTACCATGATCGAAACCAATAAGATGTAAAATGCCATGGATAATTATATGTGCCCAGTGATCTTGTAAAGTTTTATTTTGCATTATTGCTTCCTGCTGCAAAACTTCAGCACAAACAACTAAGTCACCTAACAGGTTAACTCCTTCGATACCTTCTGGCATTTCAAACGGAAAGCTTAAAATATTTGTAGCTCCCTGTTTATGTCGGTATTGTTCATTCAGCTCTGTTATCTCTTGTGTATCGACTATACGGATAAGAATTTCAGTATCCCGTTGATAATCAACCAGTGCCTTTTCTACCCAAAGCAATAACTCTTCATCACTGGGCAAAAGGGATGAATCAATAATTCGTTGTACCTCTAAATCACGAATTGCCATCAACCTTGCTCGCGTTCATAGCTTTCATATGCCAGGACAATACGTTGCACCAAAGGATGTCGCACTACATCTTTAGCACTAAAAAATGTGAAGCTAATGCCATTGACATCCTTGAGTACCTGTAAAACATGTTTAAGGCCTGACATTTTATCGTGGGGCAAATCAACCTGGGTAATATCCCCAGTAATAACAGTTGTCGAACCAAACCCTACACGAGTTAAAAACATTTTGATCTGCTCATTGGTGGTATTTTGAGCTTCATCTAAAATTATAAACGAATCATTTAAGGTTCGTCCGCGCATAAATGCCAACGGAGCCACCTCAATAATCTTACGTTCAATAAGTTTCTCTGCCCGTTCAAAACCTAACATTTCATATAGGGCATCATAAAGCGGTCTTAAATAAGGATCGATTTTTTGCGCCATATCACCAGGCAAAAAGCCCAGTTTCTCGCCTGCCTCTACGGCAGGCCTCACCAGCACGATACGTCGCACTTGTTCTGACTGTAATGCCTCTACAGCACAAGCCACAGCTAAATATGTTTTTCCTGTGCCTGCAGGTCCGACCCCAAAATTAATATCATGAGACATTATTTTTTTCAGATAGTCCCGCTGATTTGTACCACGTCCTTTTAAAACACCTCGCTTGGTTTTAATCATGACTTCTGACTGCGCAGCATCATCCTGAGGCAATTCCTGTACTATATCCTCAATATTTGCCTGCTGCATGGATAGGTGAATTTGTTCAGGAGTAATTTCTTCATTTGCTGCGTCACTAAACAGCGCTTGTAATATCGACTGGGTTGCTTTAGTCGCCTGAACAAGCCCGGTTATTTTAAATTGATTACCACGATTGGCAATTTCTACATTTAAACGACGTTCTATTTGTTGTAAATGTGCATTAAACTGTCCACACAAATTGGCTAAGCGCTGGTTATCTATCGGCTCTAGGGTTAATTCTAATGTTTCTCTATTCACCCTTTATGCCTGCTGTATGATTTTATCAAAAGAGGATTCTACTAACCTGCCACGTAATGAATTAGGCAGAGCTTCGGTAATCAGCACATCCAAAAACTGCCCTGCTAAACGAGGGTGACCAATAAAATTTACCACTCGATTGTTTTCAGTCCGACCGGTAACCTGAAGTTGATTTTTCTTCGATACACCTTCAACCAATACTGTCTGCACTGTACCCACCATCGATGCTGATATAGACATGGTCATTTCATCTAAACGTGTTTGCAATGCTTTAAGCCGTTGCTTTTTTGTTTCTTCAGAGGTGTCATCTGGTAGATCAGCAGCAGGTGTGCCTGGTCTGGCGCTGTAAATAAAGCTATAAGAAAAATCGAATCCAACTTGTTCAATTAAATCCATGGTGTCGGCAAAATCTGCATCCGTTTCACCTGGAAAACCAATAATAAAATCAGAAGATAGACTAATACCCGGACGTACTGCTTTGACTTTTTCCATGGTTGCTAAATAATCAGCACGCGTATGCCCACGTTTCATCATCGATAAAATGCTATCGCTACCACTTTGTACGGGCAAATGAAGATGGCTGACGAGTTCAGGAATTTCAGCAAAGGCATCCACTAATTCATCCGTAAATTCGATAGGATGTGAGGTGGTAAAACGAATACGGTCAATACCGTCAATGGCCGCGACAAAATGTAGTAATAAGGCAAAATCTGCAATATCGCCATCATCCATCGCACCACGATAGGCATTAACGTTTTGTCCGAGTAAATTGACTTCACGCACACCTTGCTCAGCCAGAGTACTAATTTCATCTAGCACACTTTGTACTGGGCGGCTAATTTCCTCGCCACGTGTATAAGGTACAACACAAAACGTACAATACTTACTACAGCCTTCCATCACGGAAACAAATGCCTTAGGGCCTTCAGCTCTGGGCTCAGGTAAAGCATCAAATTTTTCAATTTCAGGAAAAGATATATCAACAACCCGCTTAACACCACTGCGAGATTTATTTAATAATTCAGGTAACCGATGCAAGGTTTGCGGACCAAAAACAATATCCACATAAGGGGCTCTTTTTTGAATCGCTTCGCCTTCTTGACTTGCCACACAACCGCCAACCCCAATGATAACATCAGGACGCTTTTCTTTAATTTTTCGCCAACGACCCAACAAAGAAAAAACTTTCTCTTGTGCTTTTTCTCGAATTGAACAGGTATTTAAAAGTAAAACATCGGCTTCTTCAGGTGTTTCTGTTAATTCCATTGCGTGCGAAGCTTTAAGTACGTCGGCCATCTTATCCGAATCGTACTCGTTCATTTGACAACCTGTCGTCAAAATAAATAATTTCTGCGTCATAGACTGCGTGGGTTCTAGCTCGTGTTACTAACAACTGTCTTGTTATGTGACAGTAAAAGAGATGCATTATACCCTTGCCGATGTATTTGGTGAAATAATTAGCAATAAATACAACACAGACGGCTATCTTGCAATCAAATCAAAGTCATTTATTTTTTCGTTTTGGTCAAAAAATGATCCATTTTATGTGCTTTTGTTTGCAAATAAACGCGATTATCACAATTTGATTCGATTTCAATAGCAATACGCCCCTCAACGTTAACTCCGAGTGTTTGTAATTGTTCTATCTTATTCGGATTATTAGTAATCAGTTGAATAGACTCTATCTGCAAGTCTTCCAGAATCAATGCAGCTATTGTATATTCACGTTCATCAGCTCTGTGGCCCAGGTGAATATTCGCATCTACCGTATCCATTCCCTGATCTTGTAAATTATAGGCTTGTAACTTTTTGAGTAAACCTATACCCCGTCCTTCCTGACGAAGATATATCAACACACCAAAACCATGGTCACTGATTAATTGTAGTGCTTTATCCAGTTGATCCCCACAATCACAACGCCGGGAACCTAACACATCGCCGGTAAAACATTCCGAATGAATACGTACAGGAACTTGCGTTTTAAGAGCGACATCACCAAACACCAGCGCAACATGCTCTTTATCATCGATGGTATTACTAAAATAATGTAATACAAACTCACCATGCTCAGTCGGAATTCGAGTTTGTACTAGATTTTTAATTTCTGCTGTCAATGCATTAAAACCTAAAGAATAATCGATAAAAAAAGTGGAATCACAGCTTAACTAAAACTTCAGCACGGCCTTTTTCAGCCATATCACCGCCAAAACGCTGTACTCGATCAAACGCCTGTGTCGCATCGGCAAACTTAGAATCTAACTTAGCAAAGGACTTAAACAGGATCGGTAAAAATGCCAGCGTATGCGAACCACAATCATTGAAGGTTGCTGATAGTGTGGGTTGTTGCCATAGCAATAGCGTACCGCGCTGCATCGCATAGCCTAAGAAACGCCCAGTAGAACCCATGACTGCAATGGTTCCAGCAATCATGCGTGAAGCACAATAATCACCGGCATTGCCTTCAATAAGCATCGTGCCACGGCGCATATGATCACCCGCTCGTTGCCCGACATTACCCTTAACGATAATCGTACCCCCTTTCATACCTTGTTTATTGCCTGGTAAAGCCGCACCTAAAAAATCACCCGCACTGCCATTAATGGTTAATAAACCATTTTTCATTTCGCATGCAGCATACAAACCTGCATCACCATTGACAGTAACCGCACCTGACTTCATTCCTATTGCCAAATAAGCACCGGCCTGACCCTCGACCGTCATCTTGCCATCTTGCAATTCTTTGGCGATAAAATCTAATTTAGCAAAGCTGTTTTTAATGATAATATTTTGTGTATCTGAACCCGTAATTTCAAACAACTCATCTGCACGAATTTTACGTTTACCATTTTGCAGTTCAATAGCTGCAATCTGAGCTATGCTTTTATCTTTTAATAACTGACATACCAAAGGTGACATATCTACGCGTTGTGCGGTTTCTTGTTTAACCGTAAAAGTTAAAGCACTCATGCCATGATCTCCTGTAAATGAAAATGGAACGGCCCTAATTTACCACCGTAATTTCCTGCACTAATACGTTTAATACCATTTTCTGCACCTAAATCACAGACCGCTTGCATACCCACGCGCATAGCATTATCGATATCTTCTTTAGTCAAGCCATCAATGACGATTTCCATCACCGATTCAATTTCCGGAGAAAGATCAGTTTGAGTTATACCTTTTAATGTAGGGCAGAAAGCATCATTGGTAGATGCACCTAAAGCAGGATATTTAGAACCTACCTTAGAACCTGAGCGCACTACACCACCTGGAAACGGCATAATGACATTAGCTATTTTCCGCATCTCGATTATCGCTGCTTCACACGCTGCAAGTGCCTGATGCTGGGATTCAGCTAATACCAAAAAGTTGCCACCACCAACAGCATCCACTCGACCTGTAGTTGCCTCGGTTAAAAATTCACCATCCATAACTGGTACACGCCAATAGCGTTTACCATCAATCTTTTTCGAAGTCTGGAAGCCATCACCGAAATAACGTAGATTTTTACCGAGTGGAATTTGCTCACCCTCATCAATTCCAGCAAATAATGCTGATGTTGGAGACGTTAAGACACACTGCCCTGCTCGGGTTTCTAATTGCTTGGCTAAACTTTTACCACCCATGGCAAAAATCAATATCGACACACCGGGACGCCCATCAGGTGTTTCTGAAGGATCTAGAACACGCTCAATACCCGCCTCACACCCACAAGCAATCACTGAGGTGGCAAATCCTGTCATTGCTTGCGCTGAAATCATCGCCCACTTTTCATTTTGCGCAGTAATAATTGCGCGTGTCGCTTTCATTGGAAACGCTTCAGCGAAGGTTGCATCAATGCTTACACCATTAATAATCATAATTTTGAACTCACTTTTAGTAATAATGCCGTCATCATGAAATAGAATTTAACGTATGGGTCGTCAAACTGCCTCGTCCATCTTCTGTAATTTCATCATCACTGATTTTGAAGTTACCGACCTTCATCGTCATAAAGCGATCAAAATATTTTTGTAAATCCTGCTCAACAGAAATATCCCAGTCAGGACGAACAATATGCGTAGTGCCCCATTTGGTATGTACGATTTTACCGTCAACGACCACTAATTCACCATCCTTGAATACATAGTCCGGTTTTTCAAACATCTTTTCGCGATCAGCATTATCAGTGTAAACAGTAATATCAGCCCAAGCACCCTCACCTAAACTACCACGGTCATCTAAACCGATTAGTTTAGCCGCACCAGCACGGGTTAAAATAGCTATTTCTTGCAAACTATATTCACGATCAATCGAAGCCAGCGTCGTCATTTTTTGCGCTTCAGGATGGATGGTTGCCAACATATCGTTACGGAAGCTCTTATCCATCAATAAACGAATCAAATGTGGATAGGTAGTAAACGGAGCACCATTTGGATGGTCTGTGGTTAAAAACACCCGCCACGGATCATCTACAAGTAAGAAAATTTCTAAACCAATTGCCCATTGCAATGCATTAACAAAGTTTTGGTCGCGATATTTAAACGGCACCACACCACAACCCGCATCACATTCAATGTCCATGCACACCCATTTATTAGGGTTGGCAAAACCATGATTCGCATGTTGACGCATACTATCACCTGAGGCGGTAATCGTCTGACCAAATAAAATCTGACCGACATCGGTAGTGATATTTTTATTTTTATTAATCGCTTCTGCAATCGCCTCACCGCCTGAGGAAAATTTTAAATCGCCTTCAGTGCCATAACTATGAAATTGAATATGCGTTAAATGCATCGGCAAACCACCAATCCCTTGAATGGTATCTAAGGTGGTATTGACATTACCCGGCACACCTAGGTTACAACCATGCACATGCAAAGGATGCTTAACGCCCAACTCTTTAACCGCTGTCGCTAAAACTTGTAAAATCTCACGCGGCGACACACCGTAATGGATATTATTTTCATCCAGATCCAGTTTACGCTGGTTAAATTTAAACGCGTTAATACCTCCGGGGTTCACCACTTTTACGCCTATGGCTTTAGCAGCATTCATCGTCCATGCCACATAATCATTAATGGCTTTTTGATCTTTTTTAGCGGTCAGCATACGCAGTAAATAATCATCACTGCCCATCAGAACATAACCGCCCTTATCTAAAATAGGAATATCGCCCATTTCCATATGCGCTTGACGGGCATTAACAGGTAATACAGCCGGCTCAAAACCGGCGGTATAGCCCATTTCTGCATAACGGTAACCGGTTGCGAAAGTGCTCGGCATCGCATGACCACAGCCTGAACGCGTAATATCAGAACGATAAACCGGATCTTTACGGTGATCTTCAGGAATTAACATACGCGCAATATTTCCTTTTCCGCCACCAATATGCGTATGCATATCAATCGCGCCAGACATCACCACCTTATCTTTTAGATCATATTCTTTATCGATTTTTACATCCGCTGCAGGCTGTTTTACAAAACGCCCATCCTGAACATACAGCGTTTGCACCTGACCATCAATGCCACTGGCTGGATCATAAACGGTTCCACCTGTTAACTTTATCAACATGATTATTCTTTCCTACAAAGCGCGTTCAATTGCATTCAAAACATCTGCCGTACTTGGCAAGCCTGAATCACGTAATTTTTTAAGACGAATGGCGACCACATTATCTAAACGATAAGCATGTCCAGCATGATCTATACCCGGTGTACCCACGGGAATAAAGACAGCAGGTTGTTTAGCGAAAGTCATACCTGAGCGCGCCACAACAATGGTTGGTAACTCTGTTATGGGTGGTACAGAAGCACTATTAAAGGCTTGCACCCAGACCAAAACATCCGCTTCGCCATTGGCTAGCATCGCATTGCTATCATATAGAAAAGGGTCATATTCCGGAAATCCACTAGAAAAACGTGCTCTAGCCGGATAAGCAGAGGTCCAACCACACACCTGGTTAGCCGTTTGATCTCCTTCTTTACCCCCCAATGGAAAACCAGAACAACGCGTATTCATGGTATTTATATCTTTTACCATTTCCGAGAGCATTTGTACCGTCAATTCCGCTTGATCATAGTCCAAAGCACCTGCCGCCCACGTTACTACCGAATATTTTGCGGCTTTTAACTGATCTGCCACTATCTGTAAATCGCTTAGCGTAATTCCACAAACAGATTCAGCTACAATTTTTTTACTTTTCACTAAAGCACGTAAAACAGCCATCACTTCAGGTAAATCAGTTTCAGCACATTCCAGCACTTTAGCTTTGACGCCTGCGGGTGAGGTCGAGACATCGCCCGAGGGTGCTTTACCTAAATAAACGACATTGCGCTGGCTGGTATCGTCCAGAAACATGGACTCTTTATTCCATAAATAGCGCTCAAAAAATCGCGGTGCAAAACCTTCTAAATCAACACCAACAATCAACAACAAATCACAACGGTTTTTAATTTCCGCTAAAGTGGTATTCATCCAGCCAGTATCTTGCAAAGCCAGGAAATTACGACGAGCAGCAGTGAAATTAATGTTATCAACTACGGCACCACTTTTATCAGCTAAAGCCATAACGCCACGCATACCATTGACATCGGTCGCACAACCGCCGATAACAGGCTGATTACTGCCGCGCAACAATTCAGCTGCCTGCGCAACAGCGACATCCAAACTAACTTTCTTACCGTCCACGCACGCACTGGTATCGGTAATCGTTTGTTCAAACGCAGGTGTGTTCACTGTACAACCATTGGCACTAACTTTTACAGTCAATCCGTCAATTTGAACCGTCAGATCATCCGTTCCAATACCACAAAAAGGACTGGGTACTTCAGTTATTTCAATCACTCGCTGTTCCTCTATGTATCTTTTTTAATATATTTAAAACGTGGGTCATCGGGCGTACCTTCAAAAACACCTTGTGATGTTTCTGCGGCATCCCACATGACCACTTCTTCAATTTTTTTCGCTAAAGCAAAATCTTTTTCAGTAATGCCTTTTGCTGAATGTGTGACAAGTTTAACAATCACAAACGCATAAGACACTGTTAAATCCGGGTGATGCCAGGCTTTTTCAGCTAAATGTCCCACCGTATTGACTACCATTAAACTGGCTTTCCAACCGCTGGTCTTAATTTTGCGGCGAATCCAGCCTTTTTCGTAGATCCAGTGTGGCAATTCGGTTGTTAACCGGTTTTCAATCTCTGCTTCTGTATAGGCTTCGGTCATGGCTCACCTCTATTGACTGTCATTACGACTTATATTATGCCACACATCATGTTGTTTAAAGGTGCGGGATGAATTTATAGATTTGATTTATTCTTGCAAAAACTCTGACAAACCAATAACCTTAATCCCTTTCATTACGGCATTAGTTCTGTCTTGCTCGGTATTATATCCCCAATCGACTAATTGCATATCCACTGAACTTAATTGTGCATTACCTAAAACACCCAATAAGGTTGGCAATCTATCTTCTATTAATCGAATCGTTTTGCTTCCATGCTGTCCTAATAATTCTAGCAATACGTCTTGTTTGCCCATTTTTCGATCTAAGCCATAAATATCAATGGGTAAATCAATCTGGTTTGCCTGTAATATTTGCTCAACAAAGCGTTCCTGTTTAGTGGTAACTATATACCATGCCTGACCATTTAAATTCTGCAATTTCTCGGCAATTCCCGCGAATAAAGGATTCATTACAATCCATTCATCTCTGGCATGTTGAATCCATTGATCTCGCGTTTCACCAAAAAGCTGCTTCAAAAGCTTGCCATCTGGCCCTAGCTCCTTTATGAAACTTGTTAGATTCGCTTTAATATTTTCAACAGACTCACCTTGCTGTAAAAGGCGCATTAATATAATCGCCTCATAGCCTGTCTCTAACAGAGGACGCAATTTACGAAATTGCTCAATATGCGTTTCATCAGGAATAGTATTTGCCATATCAGGCCATACATAAGTAGCCGCTTTCCAGCCAGTAATCGCTGTTTCTACGGCACTATCACAGATAACACCATCAAAATCTAATGCGTAAATTAAGGATTCGTTCATATAAGACTTAGGGTAGGCCGGCTTAAATCCTGGATTGCTAAGCAATAAAGATCTAAAACCGGCAAGGTATGGATTTTACCGATAATAATTAGCTTAAATATCATGCTTTCTTAATAAACTAAGCTCGGCTACAAAATATTTATCCGGCATAGACACCGCGAATTACAGCAACAATCTCTTTAACTGTTGCATCGCTCAATTCAGAACAAATCGGCAAAGATAGACAGCGTGCGGCAATTGCTTCAGTTACTGGCAAGCTAACGCCAGCATAATCTTCTTTAAATACATTTTGCTGGTGCAATGGCACTGGGTAATAAATCGCACAGCCTATTTGTTTTGCTTGTAAAGCCTCTAGAATCTCATCACGTCTATCTGCCAATAAAGTGTATTGATGATAAACATGTACACCCACGCCATCTTCAAACGGAGTTTCTAGTGGCAAATCTGCCATTAATTCCGAATACAAATGCGCCGCATGACGACGGCTGTCATTATAACGATCGATATGCTTTAACTTGGCACGTAACACAACCGCTTGCATATCATCAAGACGGCTATTAAAACCAATCACATCATGATAATAACGCACATCAGAGCCATGATTACGCAATTGTTTAACTTTAGCAGCGGTAACATCAGAGTTAGTCGTCACTAAACCTCCATCACCAAAAGCGCCTAAATTTTTGCTGGGGAAAAAGCTAAATCCTGCAGAATCACCTATGCTACCTGTTTGCTTACCACCTATAGATGCGCCAAAAGACTGCGCGCAATCTTCTACTAATTTAAGATTATGCTTATCACATACCACTTTAATCGCAGACATATCGACAGGTTGACCAAATAAATGTACTGGCATCACTGCGGTGGTTTTATCAGTAATAGCCGCTTCAATTGCTTCGGCAGTGATATTAAATGTTTTTGGATCAACATCGACAAACACTGGCTTTGCACCTACATAGCAAATAGCTTCAGCCGTAGCGATAAAAGTAAACGCACTGGTAATAACCTCGTCACCCTCACCAATCCCTTCAGCCAGTAATGCCAAATGCAAAGCATCTGTTCCCGAAGCTACACCAATAGCATGTTTAACACCTAAATACTCCGCCGCTTCTTTTTCAAAGCCTTGTACATTAGGCCCTAAGATAAAAGAACAATTTTCTATTGTTTTTGCCAGACCCTGCTCAACTTCCTCTCTTATTTCTGCATACTGCGCTTTCAGGTTTACCATTGGGATCATATTTATCACCTTTTACTATTAAATGTTTTGTAGCGGCATAACAAACGGACCAAAGTCCTTGCTAAAACTTTGTTCTATTGAAGCAACTTAGTAATCTCTATCGCTGTTGCCAGGGCACGTCGCCCTGCTTCACCTGACACATCAGGCGTGCTTCCCGTTTTAATACAGTCAACAAAGTGCTTAATTTCCTCTAACAATGCATCCCCATTTTCAAAAACAGATTTCTCGGTTTCAATTTCAGGTATACCGGGAAACATTTCTTTGTCACCGGCAAAATGCTTGGTTAAAACACGATTCTGGAAATCAATGGAAATATATGAATTAGGACGGAACATACGCATTTTACGTTCCATCTTCATACTTATACGACTGGCCGTGACATTGGCTACACATCCATTCTTAAAGGTCAATCGAGCATTGGCTATATCTGTTCCTTTAGTCAATACCGCCGTACCACTGGCTTCGATATGATCTACTTCGGAATCAACAATAGCTAGAATAATATCAATATCATGAATCATTAAATCCAGAACGACACTAACATCATTGGCACGAGGATTAAAAGGTGATAAGCGATGAGATTCGATAAATAAGGGTTTATCCTCCAGAACACCTAAACCCATCACTGCAGGGTTAAAACGCTCTAAATGCCCCACCTGTAAAACAAGATTTTTCTGTTTAGCAATCGATATTAGTTCATCTGCTTCTTCAACCGTAACAGTCACTGGTTTTTCTACTAAAACATGTGCCCCCGCGTTTAAAAAATCTTTGGAAACCTGATGGTGCAAAGTTGTTGGTACGACAATACTAACCGCATCGACCTTACCTAATAGAGACTGATAATCTGTCAAGGCTTCAGCACCATGTTTTTCGGCAACATCTTTAGCCGCCTGCTGATTAATATCAACGACAGCGACTAATTCACAATCAGGCAGTGAAGCGTACTTTTCTGCATGAAATTTACCCAGATAACCTGTTCCAATAACTGCACACTTAAGTTTACTCATTAGTTTTTTTCTCTTAAAAATTTTTTTGTATTGTATATTATTTACGGCTTACACCAAAATCAGCCGACCCAATAACCAGATGTCAGCCACCACAGTCTGACTCTTAAACCTATTTCCGTTACATACCCCAGCGTAATGAAACTTATTTCTCCATCAGCCCCTAAGATAAAAACAGCAGGCACTGCGCTCACTCCGAAACTTTCTGCTAGAGCCCCGTCATTATCATTAATGACTTGCCAATTCAGTTTATGTTTTTGCATATAGCTTAAAACATTGGCATTATTTCCTGAGCGCAAGGCGACTGTTACCCCTGCATAATCATGCAACACCTCGCTGATTGTGCCCTGAATAGCAGCACAAATGCCACACCAACTTCCCCAGAAATAAATAATAGCCGGTTTATTGGCCAACAGCTTTGCGCTATCTTCCCTGCTTAGGGTTTTAATCGGCAAATCGGGCGTAGCGCCTGAGCGCATATCACGCTGCATAAAGCTTTGTAACAAGCCGATAAACATAATGAATAAAATTAAATCCCTTATGATTTTCATAAGCCGAGCATTAAACTCGCCCCGTTCTTTTTAAGCCATCGTCGTTGTAGCTGATAACCCGGGCAATGTCTGGCTACAAGAGCCCAAAATGCAGCAGAATGATTACGTTGTTGTAGATGACATAACTCATGTATCACCACGTATTCAAATACCTCGGCAGGCGCTAGAATCAATAACCAATTTAAATTAATATCATTATGAATACCACAACTACCCCAGCGACTTTTCTGGGTTTTAATGCTAATAGAACGGGGCCTAAGCTTATACAAAGGAGCGAATTGATCAGTAACTTTTAGCGCCTGCTTTGCCGCTGCCTGTCCCATCCAGTTAATCAGTGCCAGACGAATTTGTTCATTCAATGCTGATTCATTATGCATTTTTTTAAATTTTTCAGGCACATAAGCAATAAAAGACTGAGAAAATTCGATTCTAATCTGCGTTTGCTGGCTAATTTCAATGTGCAATAAATATTTTTTTCCTAGATAGGGAATCTTCACTCCATGCTGATAACTGTCGGGCGCAAAGCTCACGATATTATCAACATGCTGTTGCACTTTATTTTTTGCTGCTTCAATCCATGTCTGCTTAGCGCGCATAAATTGCTGAATTTGTTTTTCGGGCATACGCAACGGCGCTACAACTTCTACTTTATCAGCTGTCACCACGATCCTGGCACGCTGAGCACGCTGACTTCGACGAATTTGATAATTTTCCTGCTGACTCATTTTATTCGGCTATCTGATAATAGTTACAGTGAAAAAAAGTTTCTGGCCAGCGCTCAGACTAACAGGCAGGCTAGATCTCATTGCAGCAGTAATGCTATTCACGGTAATCCACATATATACCGACTCTGTAGCGAAAAACACTGTCAATATAGCAATAGTCAACAACACCGGTGTCACCGCCAAAGCGGGTATTCCAGCTGACATAGATTGCGTGCCTAATGACTGCGACAAAATAAACGCTATCAATGGTAATCACCACACTGGCATAAGCTGAACTGGCAAAATCATACAATACCCTGGAGATTATTACCTTGCACTCTACTACTAGCGTTATTTGCTGCCCAGAAAACAAAGTCATTTTATTTTTGCCTGATTACTCCAGCCACGCAAAAAACAATCTATTAGCAATATAATTTCTGCCTTTGCTGATTTGATGTTTTCCGACGATTGATCTTGCATTAATAATTGCATTACGATTCCTTGTACACTTTTAATTAGAACCTGTGCAGCCAGTAGCACCTGATCATCGGCATGTGATTGATCAAGCTGTCTAATCATTTCATACATTAGCTTAAAAGAACGCTGATTTTCTTGCAAATACCATTTAGGAACGGGGTCTCCCAGCGCCAACTGATGCTCAAATAGCATACGCCACAAACCCTCATTAGCCATGGCAAAATCAAGATAAGCAAGAGCAATACCTTGCACAGTTCCAGTTATTTGTAATTGCGCCTGTAAGTAATGGTGCAATTTCTGCCATGTCCGCGCTTTAATATGCATGTTTAAATCATTCATATTAGTAAAAACCATATAAACGCTACCGACGGTATAACCGATATCGGCGGCAATTTTACGCACTTTTAGCGACGAGTATCCATACTCATGGACAATATCTTCTGCAGCTTCCAACACCATTTGCTTTATTTCCGCCTGACTATGCTCACTACGTCTTGCCATATTATTACCGTATTAGCTGATGAATGTTTTAGAATACCCCAATACTAAAAAAGGCTAAAGCCTTTATCCTGGAAGAATCAGATTAATGAAATATTAGTCTTATTGATCTTTGTAGGTTTATGCTTATTCGGAGACATATGAACCCTGAACTAATTGCTGTTGTTGATGAAAATGACCAATTTATCGAAAACCAGCCCCGTAATAAAGTCCATGAACTTGGCCTGCGTCATAGAGCAGTACATATTCTGGTATTCAATGATAAGCAGCAACTTTTTTTACAAAAACGCTCACTGACTAAAGATATCAATGCCGGGCTATGGGATACTTCCGCTGCGGGTCATGTCGATGCAGGGGAAACATACGCAGCCTGTGCTCACAGGGAAACTATCGAAGAACTAGGCGTTTGTGTAGACTCAACACTCGCTTTTCTCTTCAAACTACCTGCAATACCCGAAACGGGCATGGAATTTGTCCAGGTCTATAGTAGTTCACACAATGGTCCGTTTATATTAGAAGCTGAAGAAATAGATGGCGGTCAGTGGTTTAACATAAAAGATATTTCCCAGCGTGTTGCCGGTAACGACCAGACTCTTACTGACACGTTTAAAACCTTATGGACAAAATTCGAGGAAAAAAACCATGCATAGGGACGAATTAAATCGCTATTTTAATGACCTACTCAATCCTGAAAGCTTTCAAGACTATTGTCCTAATGGCTTGCAAATCGAGGGCTCAGAAAACATCCAAAAAATAGCCTTTGCTGTTTCTGCTACACGTGACTCAATCACCCAGGCAGCAAATCTTGGCGCTGACACATTGGTTGTACATCACGGCTTATTCTGGCATTTCCACGGCGCTCGTACACTGACCGGATCTTTTGCCAAACGCATTTTCCCTTTGGTACAGCACAATTTCAATTTATTTGCCTACCACCTCCCTTTGGATGCACACCCTGAAGTCGGTAATGCAGCTGTCTTGGGGCAACTGCTAGGCTGTCATCAACAAAGTCCGTTTGGGGATTATAAAGGCAACCCGACCGGGATTGAAGGTCTGCTTGAGCAACCACTCTCTGCCAAAGAACTGGCCTTGAAATTACATGCCGTACTTAATCATGATGTCATTATAGCCAGCCCGGATGAAAATCAGCTGATTGAATCAATTGGAATTATTACTGGCGGTGCGAACAGTGATTGGGTTCTGGCACAGAAAGCAGGACTGGATGCTTATATTACCGGTGAAATATCCGAACATGACTGGCATGAAAGTCAGGAAAACGGCATCCATATGTTTGCCGGCGGGCATTATGCAACAGAAATTTTTGGCGTACTTGCGCTGATGCAAAAAATACAAATGCACCTGCATTTAGAGTGTGTATTTATTGATAGTGATAATCCCGCATAATACTGTGGGGTACATTGCTTACTCCGCTTAATTCATAACGGTTCACCCAGGGCTTTAACTCAAACGGTATAATCAACGGCGTATTGTATCGCTGTGTTAAGCACACAAGGTTGAACTAATATTACTTACCTCTGTGACATTACTATTAGCTCGCTTTTATTATTCAGTGTTTGTGTTGAACCTGAAGATAGCACGGTAGGTCCGATTAGCGCAGCGTAATCGGACGAATAATTATCTAAGCTAACATTCATTCCATAACAATACACATCATGCCTAATTATCGACGAGCATTCATTCCTGGGAGAACCTATTTTTTTACGGTTAATCTATTGCAACGGCATGATAACAACTTATTGATACGAGAGATCAATTTGCTACGCGATACGGTGCGGCGTGTTCGTAAACGTCATCCTTTTCAAATCGATGCATGAGTTGTGTTACCGGATCATTTGCATTGTGTCTGGACATTGCCGCCAAATGACAGTAATTTTAGTATGCGTTGGCGTTTAATTAAAAGCGGCTTCACGCGCCTTACCAAAAACCGAACGACGCTCTGAGATAAGAGAATCAGCAGGAGAACGGGGAATATGGCAGCGGCATTATTGGAAACATTCCATTCGTGACGATTTGGACTATGAACGCCATATCGACTACGTGCATGTGAATCCTTTGAAACATGAATTGGTAAGACGTGTTATAGACTGGCCTTACTCTACTTTTCATCAATACGTTGCTCAGGGTATTTATTTGCCGAACTGGGGAGGCGATATAAATATTTCGGTGGGCAGCGATGAATAACATACGTCCGATTACGCTACGCTAATCGGACCTACCGGGCTGGCTGGTGAAATAGGTACCTTAGAGCGTTTTCCGAAACAGAGCAGTTTTTCAATCTATATCGGAATGGCTCCTCTGGATAATCAATCGGGTGCTTACCAAGGTACGAAATCACCTAAGCACGTCAATACTCGAGCTCGCAAAGCGATGATGACGGCTGTTTGTGGTCATATGAACTGTGTACCTGAATCTCGCGCTTAGTATGATAAAAAACGCTCCGAAGGAAAGACGCACAACATGGCTATTCGTGCATTGGGGCGTCATATATCGCGAGTTATCTGGTCTATGTTGCGCCATGGCCGGGATTATATAGAACCGGCTCGGGAACAATTGAAAAAAAGCCGCTTAGTGACTAAAAAGTATGCCTGTATACTGATTTACATGAAATGATGCCAAAGTATGACATGCCAAAATAAGAGAAATACATCAGTATTCTGGCCTATTTTTTGCTTGGCGAGGGAGGGGGAATAATCATGTCAAATTTATTTGTGGAATTTGAAATAAAACTTGAAAATTCCAGAAGGATGTTCAGGTGTTCTGAGAATGCGAATAATTATGATAGTCGTCTTAAGTGATGGAAGTTGCTTTTTTATGAGCTCACAACAATATTTAGATCACTATCTTGGTTGGCGACAATGGCAAGATTCGCACGCGATGATGACGCCTTAAGCATTTAATCGAAGTGGCTAGCGCTAAAGTAATGGACTTTAGCAAAAATTTATACAGAGATAACCATTAAATAAAGTATTGGAAGTGTTATTTTAATGCACTCCCAATACTTATCAAAACTACTTAGATAAAAATTAAAGAATTACTCTACTTCTTCTACATAACCTTTTGCAGTCATCATTTCTACTACAGCTGCACGAACTTGTGCTTCATTAGCATCCGCGGCTAAAGCTCTATTATCAGCGTTGGCAAAAGGTACGATAGGAAGGACTCCGTGCGTAATCATTGAGCAATGTGCCCATCTTGCGTATCTTGATTTGACTGCTAAATCAACTTCCACTCGACAAGCAGTGCCGGTGAGGGGGGTCTGCCAGAAATCGTCAAGAGCTATTACCGGTGTAATAGTAACAAAGTGATCGTCATCCAAACTAAAAGTTAAGGCATAGGGTGCTTCCTGGCCACAAAACTCGACATGTTTGGCCCATACACCGTATCCGGTATAAATTACAGGGAAAGTCTAATTTTTTAGATAAACAGCCAAAAAAACTAAAAAAGTTCTTGACAG
>Ga0208648_1001502_pt1 | contig 18704 bp, 14 predicted proteins | sample AntAceMetag02UKL_FD_184772 | JGI IMG/M metagenome (GOLD analysis project Ga0208648, IMG submission 184772) | Saline lake microbial communities from Ace Lake, Antarctica - Antarctic Ace Lake Metagenome 02UKL (SPAdes) (version 2) | ecosystem: Environmental > Aquatic > Non-marine Saline and...
AGGCGGTAATATCGGTATTCCACTTATGGGCGCTGTGGAACTCAATCCCGAGCCAGACTATGTTGTTGTTGAGATGAGCAGCTTTCAGTTGGAGACCATTCAGCGTTTTCGTCCTTTCATCAGTGTGCTGCTGAATATAACAGACGATCATCTCGACCGTTATGCCTCCTTTGATGACTATCGGCAGGCCAAGGCCGCGATATGCAGAAATCAGTGTGAAAGCGATTTTTTGATAGCCAACCGGGATGACCCCGCGCTGCTGCCGGTTATTGAGAAGACTCTGGCCACGGTGTTTTTATTCAGCCGGCGAGCTGCATTGAACAGCGGTGCTTTTGACGATGGTACGCTGCGGTTTAACTATCCGGGTCGTGAGCCATTGAGTATTGATAGTACGCGTGCCGGTTTGATTGGAAACCATAACCGCGAAAATATGCTTGCTGCTGTTTCGGTCGCCTATCTGTGTGGCCTTCCCGCGCCGGCAATTCAAGAGGGTATTGAAAGTTTTCGCGGATTGCCGCACCGCATGGAGTTTGCCGGTGAAATTAACGGCATAACCTATATTAACGATTCGAAGGGAACAAACGTTGGCGCCTGCTGTAGTTCAATTGCCGGTATAGACGGGAATCTGGTTTTGATTGCCGGCGGGCAGGACAAGGGCGGCAGTTATGCGCCGCTCGCGGAACCGCTTCGCCGGAAAGCCCGCGCTGTGGTGCTGTTGGGAGAGGCTGCTGATCGCATGCAGGCTGAACTGGAAGAGTTTGTGGAGATTGTGCGGGTTGTCTCGTTTGAGGAGGCACTGCATGCGGCTGTGAGTCTGGCGCGTCCGGGTGACAGCGTGCTGCTTTCGCCGGCCTGCTCCAGCTTTGATATGTTTGATAATTATGAGCAGCGCGGCAATTGTTTTAAAACACTGGTCGGAAACCTTAAGCGCACAGCGGGCACCAATGCATACTAAAAGCATTACCCAGAGTATTTTATTGTTTGGACCGCTCCTGCTGACGGGTTTGGGGATCATCATGATTTACAGTGCCAGTTCCATTTTCGCCGATTATAAGTTTCAAGACGGCGGGTATTTCATGAAAAAGCAGTTTATTTTTGCCGTGTTCGGAACACTGTGTATGCTGCTGGTGATGCGTATCCCCTATGATGTACTGCGTCGTTTGGCCTATCCCTTGTGGATCATAAGTTTGGGACTGCTCATAGGCGTTCTGCTGCCGGGCATTGGCACCGAAATCGGGGGCGCCGTGCGCTGGCTGCGAATTGGGCCGCTGTCATTTCAACCTGCGGAATTTGCCAAGCTTGCCGTGATTATCCTGCTGGCTTATTCCCTTTCCAAGAAGGGCCGCGATAAAATTAAAAATTTTTCTATCGGGGTTGTGCCGCATCTGCTTCTGGTTCTGCCTCTGAGCATCTTGATTCTGGTGCAGCCTGACTTTGGAACCGCGGCGATGATTACCACTCTGCTCTTCGGAATGATGTTTATCGGGGGCGTGCGCCTGCGTTATCTGGCAGGGCTTTTCGCGGCAGCGCTGTGTGCCGGTGCGCCGTTGATCTTGTTTAAGGGTTATCGGATGGAGCGCATGCTGACCTTTCTTGATCCCTGGGAAAAATCAACCGGGTCGGGATTTCAGATTATTCAGTCTTTTTTGGCTTTCGGTGCCGGCGGGCTGCGCGGAACCGGGCTGGGTCGCGGCACTCAGAAACTATTTTATCTACCAGAGCCGCATACGGATTTTATTTTAGCGGTTATTGGCGAAGAATTCGGGTTTGTGGGTGTTATGGCGGTGATTATCGTGTTTGTCGCGATTATTTTGTGTGGTCTTAAGGTTGCCAGACACGCACAGGATCTGTTCGGGGCCTACGTGGCACTGGGAATTGTGCTTCTGCTTGGTGTTCAAACCATTATCAACATGGGTGTGGTGCTGGGCCTGCTGCCGACTAAAGGCATGCCGTTGCCGTTTGTGAGTTACGGCGGAACTTCGCTGGTAATGAATTTGATGGCTGTAGGGGTATTGTTGAGTGTTTCATCACATGCGGATTTTAAAAGCAAATGAACATAACCATTACCGGTGGCGGAACCGGCGGGCATCTTTTTCCGGCAATCGCTGTCGCGAAGGAGTTTCAACGGCGCGATCGAACACATGCAATTCAGTTTATCGGAAGTTCACGCGGTATTGAAGCGCAGGTGCTTCCCAGGGCGGGCTATCAATTGCAGACAGTGGAGATTAAAGGCTTTATGGGTAAGGGACCGTTGAAAAAAATTGAATCGCTTATTTCGATAGTACCGGCGGTATTGAAGGCCCGCAGATTGCTGCGCGCGTTTGGGTCGGAAATCGTTATCGGGTTCGGTGGTTATATTTCATTTCCGGCTATTATTGCCGGCCGGCTGCTCGGGCTGCCGGTGGTCCTGCATGAGCAGAACAGTGTGCCGGGTCTCAGCAACAGGTTGTTAGGCTTCTGGGCGAAGCGTGTTTTTGTTACGTATGCTGAAAGCATGGGTTGTTTTTCGGCTCGTAAAATAATTCATTCCGGATTGCCGCTGCGGACCCTGCCAGCTGGTGATCGGGATCAGGACCGTGACAGCAGCGTGTTTACTGTCTGCGTTATGGGCGGAAGCCAGGGCGCCCGCGAGATAAACACTGCAATGATCGGGGCTTTGCAGGCCTTGCGGCAAAGCGGCTTTCGTATTCGCTTTATCCATCAGACCGGGGTGCAGGATGCCCGCAGCGTGACGGACGCGTACCGGCGACACAGCCTGCAGGCTGAGGTGGCACCGTTTTTTGATGATATGCTCACGCGGTTTCTTGACGCCGACCTTGTGATCGCCCGTGCCGGCGCCGGCACGCTTGCCGAGCTTGCAGTGTGTGGCCGGGCTGCGATTTTGATTCCATATTCGTTTGCCGCTGGTGATCATCAGAAAAAAAATGCCCTGACGTTTACACGGCAGGGAGCTGCGCTGCTGCTGGAATCACGTGAACTGACCAGTGCTGTGCTGGCGCAGAAGGTTATTGATTTGATTCGCACCCCCGAGCGCCTGCACGCTATGGAGCAGCAGGCTTGCGTGCTTGCGCAGCCGCAAGCCGCGCAGATAATTGTTGACGAGTGCTGCCGCCTGGTTGCGGCATAGACAGGATGCGTTGGATGATACTCACTATTCGTAACAGCATCAATCATATTGTTTTGCATTTTTTACTGAAATGCAGATATCAGGCCCGTCGGCGTCCCGGGATGGTTAAATGTATTCTGGCGACCGAGGTAGTGTGTATTAAGACCGGTTTGATTTATTACGGCAGGCCGCAGGCATAGCAGGGCGCGACACCTAGCCCGGAAAGGTACGGAAGAACAGTGTATAAAAAGAATCATCACATTCATTTTGTCGGTATCGGCGGTATCGGTATGAGCGGCATAGCTGAACTGTTGCTTAACCTTGGTTACCGCGTGAGCGGTTCCGACATCAAGGAGAGTGAAATCGTTCAGCGGCTCAGCTCTCTCGGAGCCAGCGTGTACTACGGGCATGAAAAAAAGAATTTAAAAGACGCTGACGTCGTGGTTGTTTCTTCAGCGGTTCGATCTGATAATCCTGAGGTCGTGCAGGCACACGACAAGAATATTCCCGTTATACCCCGGGCGGAAATGCTCGGGGAACTCATGCGTTTAAAGTACGGCATCGCTATCGCAGGCGCACACGGCAAGACCACCACGACATCACTGATTGCTGCGGTTCTTGAGTACGGTCACTTTGACCCGACCGTGGTGATTGGCGGCAAGCTGATGAAAACCAATACCAACGCTTTTCTGGGTTCGGGTGATTTTCTGGTTGCAGAGGCGGATGAAAGCGACGGATCGTTTCTAACCCTGCCCCCGACCATAGCAGTCGTTACCAATATTGATCGCGAGCACCTTGATTACTACAGCGGCATTGAGCAGATTAAAAGCTGCTTCCTTCAGTTTCTAAATAAGGTTCCTTTCTACGGACTGTGCCTGATTTGTCTGGATGATGAACACCTGCAAAGTACCATTCCCTCTATGGAAAAACGTACCATGACGTACGGCCGCGCAAGCCAGGCTGACCTACAGGCTCGCGAGCTCACCTTTGATGGGTTTAGTTCAATGTTTACTGTGTATCTGCACGATAAGCGTTTGGGCCAAATCACGATTCGTCTTCCGGGCAGTCATAATGTGCTCAACGCCCTGGCTGCAATCGGCGTGGGACTGGAGCTTGAGATTCCTTTTAAAATCATTAAAAAAGCGTTGCGTGAGTTCAAGGGCATTCAGCGACGCTTTCAGTTATTGGGACAGAGGCGCGGCATTACCCTGATTGATGATTATGCGCATCATCCGACCGAGATTAAAATGACCCTGAAGGCGGCCCGGCAACTTAAATCAAAGCGGGTTGTGGCCCTGTTTCAGCCACATCGTTACAGTCGCACTAAGCATCTTTTCAATGAGTTTATGACCGCATTCTATGATGCTGATGTATTGATTGTGACCGGCATTTACGCGGCGAGTGAGCAGCCTATTGCGGGCGTGACCGCGGAGCGTTTGTGTGAAGGCCTCAGGGAATACGGACATAAAAACGTGCTGTATGCGTGTGACCTGCAGCAGGCCGAAAAACTGGTACTTGAAACTGTTGAATCGGGAGATGTTTTTTTGACGCTGGGGGCCGGTGATGTTTGTACGGTCGGACCCCGGATTATGAAGACCCTGCGGAAACAAACCGGGCAGGGGGACAGTAAAACAGGGAGAACCAAGACATGAGCGAAAAATCGGAAGTTACTACTAAAAAAACAAACGGTAACGGTAAACGCGGCAACAGGTTGATTACAACGGTGTCGAGTCACATGGTTAATCATCCGATCGGGCTCCAGGCTGCACGGCCTGAGCGAACCAGGCAAAGCCTGCTCAATGCAAGCCCGGCATATCGCACACGTACCGCAGCATAATGGAACAGCAGGAATCCTCTATGGCAGAACAACAGCGGCATTCCGGAGCTTATTTTAAAGACAGGCGCATTGGCGTTTTGCAGGGCGGCTTGTCCCCGGAAAGTGATGTGTCGCGGCGGAGCGGTTCGGCAATGGCTGCAGCTCTGCAGCGCCTGGGTTACTCGGTTATAGCCCTTGAGGCTGACCGTAGCCTTGTTGCTGCAATTGAACATAGCAGGATCGAGATTGCCATGCTTGCTTTGCATGGTCCGCTTGGTGAGGATGGAACCGTGCAGGGTTTGCTTGAATTGGTGGGGATTCCGTATACAGGCTCAGGTGTGCTTGCCAGCGCAGTTGCAATGCATAAGGCCCTTTCGAAAAAAATATTTGTTTTTCATGAACTGCCGACGCCTGCCTTTCAGGTTCTCTCACGCCCGGATTGTGATGCGGAGCCTGCATCCGTTCAGGTTACCATGCAACCTCCTTTCGTGGTTAAGCCCTGCGAGGGCGGCTCAAGCATCGGTATCAGCATTGTACGCGAGCAGGCCGGGATTGCTGAAGCATTGCGCGCTGCCGCCTGTGCGGACAGCGGTGACATTCTGGTTGAAGCCTACGTGGGCGGCCGGGAAATAACCGTGGGGGTGTTGAACGGACGCGCGCTGCCCGCGATTGAAGTTAGTCCGGACAGTGATTTTTATGACTATTCAGCTAAGTACAACAGCAAGGGTGCAACCCGCTACATTGAGAATCCGGATTTGCCCTCAGGTCTGCCTGAACGCCTGCAGGGTCTGGCAGAAACCGTTTACCGTGTATTGGGGTGCTCCGGGGCAGCCCGGGTTGATTTTATCGTGAATGCCGAGGGGCAGCCGTTTGTGCTTGAAATCAATACAATACCGGGCATGACGGAAACAAGTCTGCTGCCCATGGCCGCCAGACAGGCCGGTATATCGTTTGATGAACTTGTTGAGCAGATTTTACACGGGGCAGCGCTGCATAAAATTTCGGAAAGGAGCAGGGCGATATGAGAAAACGAACTGTTCACAGGATGCGCATGAAAAGAAAAGCGCACTATGTCCGTTTCGTGCGCGCAGTTGGTATTGTAGCCATTGTTCTTCTTGCGCTGGGCGCTGCCGTGCTTGCCGGTATTTTGGTCTATGATGCTCCGGGGTTGCGTATTGCCCATATCTATGTTGGCGGTTGCGAGGACGGTATTGCTGAAGAGGTGCTTGGGTTCGCGGAGTTCTATCGTAATGAAAATATTTTGGCCGCTGATCTGAGCGCGCTCAGATGCCGGATTGAAGGCAATCCCTGGATTGAGCAGGCGGTTATTCGCAGGCAGTATCCTGATACGGTTTCAATAATGGTCAGCGTGCGTGAAGCCCGGGCGGTTATCGCCCTTGATGAGGCGTTTCTGGTTGATGGCAATGGCATTATTTTTAGCAGGGCCCCTGAGCGTTGTACGGATTTACCGATTTTATACGGGCTGCAGCGGGATGATTTTGCAAATGATCCGGCTACTGCCGCGCGGATGATCAATGACGGTCTGCAGATTATCGCGGGACTGCAGATTCACGAATTTCCTCTGGACGATAATGTTCGCATAACCTACAGCCGTGAATTTGGGTATACGCTGCAAATGGAACCGTGCGGACCTGAAATTTATCTCGGGTTTGATAACTATCAGCATAAATTGTCAGCATTGCCCCGCATGCTTGCAGATCTTCGCAGCCGGGGTTTGTATGCCCGCTCTATTCATTTGCACTCGCATGAGCGTGCGTTTGTGAAACTTATTGATCGGGACGGCAGCACCCGCCAGGCTAAGGCTGTAAGAACGGTTGGTGGAGATTTGCCATCCTGATGACAGTGGTTCAGGTTTATTTAACAATGGAGAGAGTCAGCATATGGCCAAAAGAAGCAGACCACTTGTAGCAATTGATATCGGAACCACTAAAATCACCGCACTTGCCGCTGAGCAGGAGAATGGCGAGATTATTGTTACCGGTTTCAGTTCGCATCCTTCTCATGGCGTGAAAAAGGGTCTGATCATTAATATGGACTCTACCGTAGATGCTATTCGCCGTGCGGTTGAGGATGTTGAAATCATGTCGGATATAGAAGTGCTCAACGTGCGCATCGGTATTGCCGGAAGTCACCTGCAGGGGTTTCAGAGTAGTGGGGCCATTCCGTTGAGCACGCGTGAGGTTCGCAAGCTTGACGTGCAGGCTGTGCTGGAGGCCGCTAAGTCGATTGTAATCCCGACCGAGCGTGAGGTGATTCAGATTATTTCCCAGGAGTATCGGGTTGATGATCAAGATGATATTGTCGATCCGCTCGGCATGGCGGGTGTACGGCTTGAATCGCGCGTATACATCATTACGGGAGCGATTTCAGTTGCCCGAAATGTTGTTAAGTGCATGAATCGCAGCGGGCTGAAGGTCGTCGATATGGTGCCGCACCATCTTGCTTCGTCGGAAGCGGTTTTGACCGTTGATGAAAAGGAACTTGGCTGCGCAGTTTTGGATATTGGCGGCGGCACAACCGATCTTGCGGTGTTTTGCCGCGGAAGTCTGCGCTATTGCAGTACGCTTCCGATCGGAGGCAATCAGATAACATCCGATATTGCGATCGGTTTGCGAACACCTCTTTCGCAGGCTGAAATCATCAAGAAGGATTTCGGCCATGCTGTATTTCCCTCCGATTATCCCGAACACTCCATTACGGTAGCAAGCATCGGAAGTGAAGATGCACGTTCAATCTCTGCTGGTACGCTTTCTCGTATTATCGGGGCGCGGGTGGAGGAAACATTGCAGATTGTGCGTCGCGAACTTCTGCAGAGCGGCATGATTGAGCATCTCGCAGCCGGTGTTGTATTGACCGGCGGCAGTTCTCAGCTCGAGGGCCTGCGTGAAATGGCGGAGCAGATATTGGGTGTGCCGGTCCGAGGTGGAATTCCGAACGATATCAGGGGCATTACCGATATCCAAAGTCCACAGTTTGCAACAGCCGTCGGTCTTTTGAAAACAGCATCGTCGCAGCCGGTTGTAAGTGTGCCGGCTGCTAATCGTAACGCCACGCATACCTGGAGTCTGGGTGAGCGCATGAAACACTGGCTTGCGGAAGCTTTTTAAACACAAGGTTAGAAAAGAAAAAGTACATATAATTTTTTCAAGGAGGACAGAGATGACATTTACATTCGATCAACCTAACAGGCAGGGCGCTTCAATAAAGGTAATCGGCGTGGGCGGAGCGGGTTGCAATGCGGTAAATACCATGATTGCCGCAGGGCTGGACAGTGTTGATTTTATTGTTGCCAACACCGACCGCCAAGCGCTTGAAAACAATCATTCATCGCAAAAGATTCAAATGGGTGATGCTATCACCCGTGGGCTGGGTGCGGGTGCAAACCCTGAGATCGGGCGCAATTCCGCTATGGAGGATATTGATAAGATCCAGCAGATGATGGAAAACGCTGACATGGTTTTTGTGGCGGCCGGTATGGGCGGTGGCACGGGAACCGGTGCCGCACCGGTGATTGCTAGAGCTGCAAAGGAGATGGGCGCTTTGACTGTCGGCGTGGTCACCAAGCCTTTTAAGTTCGAGGGTAAACGCAGAGCCCGCATCGCTGAAGAAGGGCTGCGCGAACTCAGGGAGCATGTTGATTCCCTGATCGTGATCCCGAATGAAAAACTGTTCAAGATCGCTGAGAAAAAGACAACGTTGCAGGAAGGGTTTAAAATGGCTGATGATGTTTTGCTGCATGCCATTAAATCCATTTCCGATCTTATCAACATGCCCGGTCTTATCAACCTCGATTTCGCGGATGTTAAAACCATTATGTCGGATATGGGTATGGCCTTCATGGGCATGGGCCTTCACAGCGGAGACGATCGTGCCGCTGAAGCTGCGCGCAAGGCAATTTCAAATCCGCTGCTGGATGATATATCCATCAAGGGTGCTCGGGGCATGCTCATCAACGTTACGGGCAGCAGCTCGTTGAGTTTTGAGGATCTGGAAAAGGCCACCGACTTCATACGTGAAGAGGCGCATGAAGACGCCAATATTATTTTTGGAGCTGCAATTGATGAGACAATGGGGGATAACTTCCGCATTACGGTTATCGCTACTGGTTTTTCCAATGAACTGGGCCAGTTGCAGCCTGATGCCGCTGGGGCGGTTCTGCCGGGTGCAGAGCAAAAAGTCATCCCGGAACTGGTTGTAAACGCTGAACCGGCGCCCGCGATGCAACTGCCGGATATCGAGCTTCCCAAAACCCCTCAGGATGCAAAAGTTATTAAAATCGGAACCATTATCAGTGACTTCGGTGAGGATGGTCAATATGATATACCGACCTTTGTCCGTCAGCAGCAGGTTATTTAGCGGACAGGTTCGCTGTACGATGTTGGACAAAGCCCCCGAATTAATTTTCGGGGGCTTTGTATTGTGGCGGTAATGACAGCCCTATAGTATCTGAACTGTGGTATATTTAGATATTCTTTTTCTTAGGTGGTTGTCGAGTACGCGTAGTAGAAACAATAAGCTCTGCACAGGATTGAAGACGTCTATGGCCCGGGAAGCGTCCCGTAAAAAAAAATATCCCTCAGTCGGCATGTACAGGGATCACGAACAGTGCCTGATTGCGTCCTGCGGCACACAGGGTCGGTTGCGTATAGCGCTTGTATTTCCGAATACGTATTATGTAGGGATGTCAAATCTTGGTTTTCAGTTGGTCTACCGGTTGTGCGCCCTGCATCCGGAGGTGTGCTGTGAACGTTTCTTTCTGCCGGATCCGGCAGCGCGCGGATCCTCTCAGCCCGTGGGCCTGCGCTCTATTGAAAGCGGTGCTCAGCTTGGCACTTTTGACTGTATTGCGTTTTCACTTTCGTTTGAAAGTGATTATCTGAATGTTGTGCGCATGCTCGCCATATCTGGTATACCAGCACTGCGCTCCGAACGCAGCCCGGGTTTTCCGTTGCTTGTAGCAGGCGGTGTGGCGGTCAGTATGAACCCTGAACCGCTGGCTGACATTTTTGACCTCTTTGTGGTTGGAGAGGCGGAGGCTGTACTGCCGGAATTCCTTTCGCAGGCCTTGGAATGCATGCAGCGGGGACGCACGTGCAGGCTTCACGCCGCAGATTTTGAACATATCGGCGGTATCTATGCTCCCGGGCGCGTGAGTCCGTTGTACGACGGCCCGCGCATGCTCGGTATGCAGGGCGCATCGCAGGCCGGGCTACCAGTTACAAGCAGACGTCCTGCGGATTTAAATACCTGTCATGGCAGTTCCTGTATCCTGACACCGCATACGCAGTTTGCCGACATGGCGCTTGTAGAGGTGAGCCGTGGGTGCCCCCGTCGTTGCCGGTTCTGCGCTGTGGGCAGCCTGTATCCGCCGTATCGCGTACGCTCCCTTGAGAGCCTGTCAACCGAGATAGATCTTTTTCTGGAGCGGGGGATAAAAATCGGGCTTCTGGGCGCGGCTGTTTCGGATCACCCCGACCTTGAGTCTTTACTGCGCTCCATTGTGGAGCGAGGTGGAAAAGTTTCCATAGCATCACTGCGCGCGGATGCGTTGACCCCTGATATGGTTGGTTTGTTGGCCGCCAGTGGGCATGGAACATTTACGATTGCTCCGGAGGCGGCTACGCAGCGTCTGCGCAATGTTCTGGGCAAGGGTATTTCTCATAGTGATATTATGCGCGCTGCGGAAATGTTCGCGGACCATGGCGTGAACTCCATTCGCTTGTATTTCATGATTGGTCTGCCCAGTGAGCGCGATGAGGATATCGACGCTATTGCGGACCTGGCAATTGAGATTGCGGCCCGATACCGCGCAGCATGCGGGGGCAGGGACCGTCTGCGCCGGTTGACGCTTAGTATCAGTCCCTTTGTGCCCAAACCGTTTACGCCGTTTCAGTGGCACCCTTTTGATTTAGTTGACGGCCTTAAATACAAGATGGCGCGTATACAGGCAGCCTTGCGCAATGAAAAAAAGATTGTTCTGACCTGTGATTCGCCAAGAATGAGCCTGATTCAGGCACTATTGAGCACAGGTGACCGCAGGCTCTCTACGATCCTGCTCAGCGCACATGCGCTGCAGGGTAATTGGGCTCGGGCCTTTAGGGAGAATGGTTTTGATCCTGCTGCAACTGCCTGCCGGGAGCGCTCTCCTGATGAGTTCCTGCCCTGGGATGTTCTTGATCATGGGATTGATAGGGCTGTGCTTTGGCAGCGCTACCAAAAGGCTCTTTCAGGCTGTTGAAAAAACCTATCTGCTGCGTTCTGCTCGCCATTTGTCACTGCGGCGTACGGAAAAGTACGCCTCATTCCTCATGGCTTCACGTGCCTTGCATACAAATTTTTTTCAACAGCCTGAAAAAATGTGTGGGCTGGACAGTTCTGTTTTGTATGGGGTTGTGCGGGAGATTACAAAAGACGCGGTTGGTTGTTGTTTTTGCGGCGTTTTTTGCGCGCGGGCGGTTTTTCATCTGTGTCAATGCGGCGCTGCAGGGTGTTGCGGGAGACACCTAAAACTTTTGCTGTTTTGCTTTTATTGTTATTCAGGCGGCGCAAAACAGTGTTGATATAAATGTGTTCTATTTCTTCCAGCGTGAAAAAATCCTCACGGCTTAAGAAGCTTTCAAGGGCAATTGCTTTTTTTGAAATATTAAAGCGGATATCGTCTCTTGTAATAAGGGGTCCGTCGGCGAGCAGCACGGCGTTTTCCATGACATCCCGCAGTTCGCTTACATTCTCTGGCCAGTCATGCTTTTCCAGAAGGACCATGGCGCGGCTGTGAATTCCGCCGACATCCTTTCCATACTCCTTGCTGTATTTATCTATAAAGAAAGTCGCCAGGGGTTTGATATCATCCCGCCTGCTACGTAACGGTAGTATCGTAAGCTGGTATGGATTGAATAGTGCAACGGATGCGCTGCCCTTTGTACGGGTGCTTGTTTTCGGTAGAGGCTCTTTTGACGAAAAGATCAGCCGTACCGGGGCCCCCCCGTTTTTTCTCAGGGCCTTAATTTTGGTAGAGAGCAGTTCCAGGAGGTCTTGTTTTACGTTTACTTCAAGCTTGCTGAGATCACGCAGGAACAGGGTTGATTCAGGCGCATGCAGGGGTCGGGTTCCATTGCTGTCTGAAACATCGAGTGCTGACATACAGGCGTTGATTTTTTCTTCGAAGTGATCAAACGGCAGATTAATGCAGTTCATGGTTATAAAGGGGGCATTCGGGGAGCGACTGTAGTGAATGCTCTTTGCCAACAATTCTTTGCCTGTGCCGCTCTCTCCTGTGATCAGGATCGAGTGAAATTTTTTTTTCGAGAGGCCTTCGCATTGCTCATAGAGTTGCTTCAGGCTGCTGGTTAAATACACAACCGGTAGGTACGCAATATTTTTTTCAAGTAGCTGTGTGTGACTCATAGCTTCCTTGTTCTTATAGTATTGAATTTTTTTTAAGTTTGGGTGCTGCAAAGTGAGCACCAGTAATAAATGATCACGTCAACGCAAGTCAAGAAATATTTTATTTTTTTTAAAAGGTAAGTATTGTTCAATAGATACGGCAGGGCAGTTAAGGGTGGCAGAGGGGTCTGAAAAGTACAATTGTGCAGGGGTTATAAAAACATCAGATAATTCAAAGGGGTGGCTTACTTTTTGAGATCGGAAATGAAAAAGGGGGGGGGTTGTGATTCGCACATGGCATGCGTTGATGCAGGCTTTTAGCATATAAACGAATTAAAAAATGTATTGTCAATGTAGTAAAATATTGTATGATGTGGCCTTTGATGGACGTGCCGTTGTGTCGGCCCATACTAGCTAAAAAAAAGTGCATGAGCAGCAGGGCCCTTGTCGGTGTGCCCTGCAGTAACAAGCGCACGATAGGTATATACATGACCATAATGCCGTTTACCCCTGAAGATCTTAAAAGAAGTCCCCCGCGTATGCTGGCCAGGGGCCGCTGGGCCAATGCAGATTTATCCCTGTTTGAGATTGGTTCCGTAACCTGGGTGATCAAAGATTTTAGTCCCTGCAAGGTGCCGGTCAGGTACACCTTGGGCAAATTTATGGTGCGTCGTGAATTGCAGGCACTCAAGCGGCTGCAGGGTATTCCCGGTATTGCGGCCGAACCGTTTCGTCTGAGTCCGTTTGCGGTGGCATATCAGTATATCCCCGGCACAACCCTGAAGGAATCCCGTCGAACAGGCGCGGTTACCCCGGATTTTTTTCTGCTTCTGGAAGAACTCGTGCAGCGGATGCATGAGCGCAATATTGTGCATCTTGATATTCGCTACATGCGCAATATTCTTATAACCCCTGAGGGTACTCCGGCGCTTCTGGATTTCCAGACAAGTCTGGCGTTGGACCGCATCCCGCGCATGTTTCAACGCCTGCTTAAGGCGATTGATTTATCAGGTGTCTATAAGTGCTGGCAAAAGGCCTGTCCCGGAACCATGGATGCGGAGCGCCTGGCGCTGCTTGAGGCGATTCAAAAAAAACGCTCGCTTTGGATTTTTAAGGGTTATCCCCTGGGTACCCGGACCTCTAGACGATAACTAACTCTCTGGTCTCTACTGTTGCTATGATTTCTAAAAATTTTTTTAGACACCTGATGGAATTCTGTGCTGTTTGGCTGCTGGCGGCCTTTATCCGGCTTTTGCCTGCAAGGTTAGCCATCAGGCTTGGTCGTTTTCTGGGTGCTGTTACAGGTCGCCTCATCAAGGAGCGCATGCGTCTGGGGCATGAAAACCTCAAGCGGGCCTTTGGCGATCAGTTGTCCCACGAGGAGCGTTGCCGCATTTTGCGCTCTTTGATGAAATTGCTGGGAGAGGCACTGGTTGAGTCAATTATCATTACGCCTGAAGACGTTGAAAAAAATGTGGAGGTCGAAGGCTTTCAGCATCTTGAACAGGCCCTCTCACTCGGCAAAGGGGTCATTATGCTGGGGCCGCATTTTGGCATGTGGGAATTGGCAGGGTATGTGTTTGGTGCGCGTTTGCCCAAGGCTGCCACGTTGTATAAACCCTTGAAAAACACGTTTATTGATCGCTACGTGCGCGCGAACCGTGAAACATGCAAGATGGAAATTATTCCCAATCAGAATACGCTTCGGGGCATCATGCGTCGTCTCAGGGAAAACTACCTGGTTGTTTTTTTGTATGACCAGAATGCCGGTCGCGATGGAATTTTGGCCGGATTTTTCGGGCATCCGGCAATAACCTATGCTGCGCCGGCAGCGCTTGCCCGTAAGATAGGCTGTCCAGTTGTCCCGGCCTACATGCTTAAGCTTCCCGGGTTTCGTCGGCACCGTATGGTGCTTGGCGAGCCTTTTACGCCGATTGATACAGGGGATCCTGCAAAGGATATGCTCGCCACTGTGCAGCAGTATAATGATTTTATTGAAGAGCTCGTGCGGCGCCACCCTGAGCAGTGGTTCGGATGGCTGCATAACCGCTGGAAAATTAAAAGCATGTTTAAAGAAGAAGCAAAGGCCTTTGTGAAAACCGTATAACAGGCTTGCGTAGCAGGAAGTATCAGTATATAAATATAATAATGATAATGTAATGATAATGATTATAATATACGGCTCCATGTAGTGGGAAATGGTGCCTGATTTTCCTCTGGAAAGTTATTCGCGTGCGTATTTGGTTTGTATTTATCAGTTTTTTCATGATTATTGCCTCCTCTGAACCGGCATATGCCTATATCGGTCCGGGAGCTGGCTTTGCGGTGGCCGGTTCGTTTCTGGTTATTTTCGCTGCAGTTGCTTCTGCGCTTATTATCCTGATTACCTGGCCCGTGCGTGCTGTTATCAGGGCGGTCAGGTTCCGCAAGGTGTATGCCCGCGCACGTATTCGCCGTGCAATCGTGCTCGGGTTTGACGGCATGGATCACGCGTTGACCAGCAAAATGATCGATGAAGGCAAGCTGCCCAATTTTGCCGCCCTGCGTGATGAGGGCTGTTTTAAACCTTTGCGCTCAACCATTCCGCCTATTTCACCGGTAGCCTGGTCATCATTTCAAACCGGCGTTAATCCCGGCAAGCATAATATTTTTGATTTCCTCACCCGTGATCCGCAAACCTATCTGCCCAAACTCAGCTCGTCGGAAATTCACGGTTCGGCCAGAACTCTGTCCCTGGGCCGCTACCGTATCCCTATAGGCCGGCCTGACATACGCTTGTTGCGCAAAAGCATTCCGTTCTGGAAAATTCTTGGTGATAACGGCATTTTCAGCAGCGTTCTTCGCGTGCCAATCACGTTTCCGCCGGAGAAATTCTACGGCGTGCAGCTCTCGGGAATGTGTGCGCCTGATTTGCGTGGCTCACAGGGGATTTTTTCCTACTTTACAACGGCCGCGCCCGCCGAGGGAGAGAGCACCGGCGGTGAAGTAACACGGGTCAGTAAAAACGGATCAATTATTGAGGCTGCTCTTCTGGGCCCCGATGATCCGATGCTCAAGGATGCTGTTCCGCTGACCTGTCCGTTTAAGCTTGAGCTTAATGGTACGGATCAGGCTGAGCTGCATGTGAATGGATCACATTACACCTTGACTGTCGGTTCGTATTCTGACTGGATACCGGTAGTGTTCAGGGCATCTTTGGGCTTAAAAGTATCAGGTATCTGTCGTTTTCAGTTGCAGGAAATCAATCCTGAATTTCGCCTGTATGTCACGCCTGTGCAGATTGACCCTGCAAAGCCGGTGATGCCGGTCAGCCATCCTCGTATTTATTCAACCTATCTTGCTAAAAACCAGGGCCGCTATGCTACCTTAGGGCTTGCAGAGGACAGCTGGGCCTTGAATAACCGCTGTCTTGATGATGAAGGGTTTTTGGAGCAGTGCCGCCAGAATGATCGCGAGCGTGAGGAGATGTTTTTTGATGCGCTTAAGAAAACTAACCGCGGCCTGTGCGTGTGCGTGTTTGATGGAACCGACCGGGTCCAGCACTCATTCTGGCGCCAGATCGACCCGCAGCATCCCGTTCATAAAGGCGACTATCAGCCGCCCGTGAAAAACGCGATTGAAGAAGCCTACCAGAATGCCGACCGGATTGTCGGGCAGACGCTTCAGAAATGCCGTGATGATGAGACATTGTTGATGGTTATTTCCGATCATGGGTTCAATACGTTTCGTTACGGCGTTGATCTTAATTGCTGGCTTGAAAAAAATGGATACCTGGTCCTCAAGGAAAAGGGCTTGGGGCTAAAAAATCTTGCTGGTATTGATTGGTCGCAAACGCGCGCGTTTGCAGTCGGGCTGGCGGGCCTTTATTTGAATTTGAAAGGCCGTGAGGCCCAAGGTATAGTCGATCCCGGAGCTGAGGCTGCGGCCCTGCGCGATGAAATAGCAGCTAAACTGAATACCTTGATTGATCCGGAACACGACGACCAGCCGGTTGTCAAGCAGGTATACAACGCGCTAAAAACCTATGCCGGTCCTTATAAGCAGGATGCGCCCGATCTTCTGGTCGGCTTTCACATTGGTTACCGCGCTTCCTGGGAAACTGCAGTGGGGCAGGTGACGGATCAATTGTTTCATCCTAATATGAAGGCTTGGAGCGGGGATCATTGCGTTGATCAGTCGTTGGTACCGGGTATTCTCTTTTGTAACCGGAAGGTTGATGATGCAATGCTCCGGTTGCTTGATATCGGGCCGACCATTATGAAGCAATTTGGTGTTGATGTTCCGACACACATGGATGGTAAGGCCTGGAGCGTGGGCGATACGCCTGCACAACAGCCTGAATAGATGCTAGGCGGGTTTGTAGAGCCTGTCCGCACAGAACGGGAGTACGTCCCATGAAAAAATATACACGGCGTGATTTTATTAAGACATCAGCTGCGGTAACGGCACTCACGGCCCTTAATCCGCTTCCCGGTTTCGCGCGTCCCCCCCGTGTAAGCCGGGCAGCAGGGCGCAAGGTTATTGTTGTCGGTTTTGACGGTGTTGATCCCTTTCTATGTGAATTGCTGATGCAGCAGGGACGCCTGCCTAACCTCAGCCGCATGCGTCAGGCCGGAGGGTACCGTCGTCTGGGAACCAGCAATCCCCCGCAGAGCCCGGTGGCCTGGGCTAATTTCATTAACGGTGCCGGACCCGGCTCGCATGGCATATTTGATTTCATCCATCGGGACCCCAAGCGGCAGGTGTATCCGTTTTTTTCCGCGGCTGAGACCATGCCCGGACTTGGTTACGTAGAACTGGGAGATTATAAGCTCCAGTTTGATTTCTGGCCGTTTAAGCATGTACCGCCACAGACTGTTTTGAAACGTGAAGGCATTCCGTTTTGGAATTATCTGGATGCGGCCGGTATTCCCTCAACATTTTACTGCCTGCCGTCAAATTATCCGCCCAGCCCGTCCACGCACGGCAACCATCGCTGTTTGTCAGGCATGGGGACTCCTGACCTGCTCGGCACCTACGGTACTTACCAGTATTTTAGCGAAGATGCCCCGATAACGCCCCTGAGTGAGGGCGGCGGCCGCAGGGTGCGCCTGCATTTTGACGGTGAGTCATCGAGTCCTTTTGCCATTACAGGACCGCCCAATACCTTTTTAAAAGAGCCAAAGCCCAGCGAGGTACCATGCACGGTGCACCGCGACTGCAGCGCTAACGCGGCAATTCTTGAAGTCAACAACCGCACTCTTGTGCTCAAGCAGGGAGACTGGAGCGACTGGGTCGATATTGAATTCAATTTGGAAACACTTGCGATTACTCCCGATCAGAAGGTCAACGGCCTCGTTCGTTTTTACCTGCAGGAGGTTTCACCGATCTTCAAGCTGTACGTATCACCGGTAAATGCTGATCCGCGCAACCCGGCCATTGATATTTCGGAGCCGCCCGGATTCGTGAAGGGTATTGGCGACCGGCTCGGTGCTTTTTACACCACCGGTTTTCAGGAAGATCATAAGGCCCTGTCTAATAAAATTTTCAATGATGATGAATATGTTCGGCAGGCGGGCATGGTATTAAACGAGCGCCTGGCACTGTACGAATACGCTTTGAGTGACTATGATGACGGCCTGTTGTTTTTCTATTTTTCGAGTACGGACATGCAGGCGCATATGCTCTGGTGGAACACTGACGATCCGCATCCCTATCGCAGTAAACCTGAGGCCAAACACTATTTTAATCATATCCATGAAATCTATGAACGCATGGATGCTATCGTGGGCGATCTGGTGAAGCGCCATGGTGACAAGGCTCATATCATGATCATGAGCGATCACGGGTTTTCCAATTTCAGGCGGCAGTTTAATATCAATACCTGGTTGCGCGATAACGGATACCTGGGGCCGCCGGACTGCACGGGTGTTCTTTCTGATGTTGACTGGCGTGTCAGCCGGGCGTTCGGGTTGGGAATTAACAGCGTGTATTTGAATATGAAGGGCAGGGAGGTCTACGGTATTGTTGAGCCGGGACAAGAGCGCGATCAATTGCTCGACGAGCTGGTCCTTAAACTTCAGGAGGTTCGTGATGTTGACGGCCGGAAAGTTATTCGCACGGTGTACCGTGCTGATAAAATATATCAGGGCCCGTCTCTGAAATATTCACCTGATTTGATAATCGGGTATCACCGTGATTATCGTTGTTCCTGGGCGGCCTGCCTGGGAGATATCACAGAGGATATGCTGCTGGACAATACCTCGGCCTGGTCTGCTGATCACTGCATGGATCCTGTTGAGTTGCCCGGTGTGTTGTTCAGTAACCGTCCGGTTGCCTCGGCAACTGCCGATCTTACGGACCTTGGTCCTTCTATCCTGACGCATTTTGGGCTGCCGG
>Ga0208648_1001507_pt1 | contig 18614 bp, 17 predicted proteins | sample AntAceMetag02UKL_FD_184772 | JGI IMG/M metagenome (GOLD analysis project Ga0208648, IMG submission 184772) | Saline lake microbial communities from Ace Lake, Antarctica - Antarctic Ace Lake Metagenome 02UKL (SPAdes) (version 2) | ecosystem: Environmental > Aquatic > Non-marine Saline and...
GGTGCAGTATGTGCAACAAGGCTGCCTGGTTTCCATGAAGGGTTTGAGCCTATGCTGCCGGGTTTTGCGCATATTGACCTCCCTTATTGCTATTTATGCCCATGGAAAAAACAAGTGGACTCCTGTGGTCTTGAATGTGCCCAGGCATTGGAAGAAAAAATTATAGAACTGGGCAAGGATAAGGTTGCAGCGTTTGTTGCCGAGCCTATCATTGGAACCGGCGGCATCATCGTGCCACCCCCTGGATATTATGAAAAAATAAGAAAAATCTGTACTGATAATGATGTCCTTTTTATTGCAGATGAGGTCATAAATGCTTTTGGAAGGACAGGGAAAATGTTTGGGATAGAACATTGGGAAGGGGTTGTCCCAGACCTCATGACCATGGCAAAGGGCATTACCAGCGGATATGTTCCACTTGGCGCAGTTGCTCTGTCCGGTGAAATATTTGATACCCTTATACAAAAGGAAAAGTTTTTACATGGATTTACCTATAGCGGCCACCCACTGGCCTGTGCCGTTGGACTGAAAAACCTTGAGATCGTTGAGAATGAAGCCCTTGTTGATAATTCTGAAAAAATGGGCAAACTTCTGAAAGAAAAAATTCAGGCCCTTGACTTTGATGTTATCGGTGACGTTAGGGGTATAGGACTCATGGTTGGGGTGGAACTTGTTAAAAATAAAGAGACCAAAGAAAAACATGACCCTCCTCTGGCACCTTCAGTTGTTGACGCTGCCTATGAACTGGGTCTGATCACAAGACCGCTTATCGGAGATGTTTTACAATTTTCACCGGCCATGGTGATTACAGAACCGGAAATTGATGCTATTGTAAAAATTTTGGGAGAAGCCATTGCCAAGGCTTTAAAAGCCAGAGAATAAAGAATTTTTACAAAAAATACAAAAAGCCCACTGGAAGCAACATGTTTCCAATGGGCTTTTTGTATCTATCGAGTTTTTTAAAATAATTGAGCCATGAAAGTGTATGAGTTAGATTAAAATCTTCTCACAAATTCACAACATCAATTATTCTGAAAAACACCTGTATTACAGAAATTATTTTATTGCAGGAATCATCTTATTCCCAAAGAACCTTCATGCTCTTTGATAATTTCTTTCATGCTTTCTTTTGCGCCCTTGGGAAGATCAAGTGGTTTATGGATTTCTAAAATCTGGTTTGCCCTTTCATAGGCCCTTGATGTCAAATCTTTTCCTTTAGTTTGTTCCATCCACTTATCCCTGTTCCTCCGATCAAATAATGAAGATCGTGACATTTGTCTCATATGGTCAAAGGTGTGCTGTTTGGTTAAAAACTCGCCTCCTGGTCCTGCCTCATGTATAATGTCCAGGGCAATTGTTTGTTCATTCACCTCAATACCTTTTAAAACATGGTGGATATTATCAATGAGTTCACTATCCATCACCATTTTTGCAAAATCAAATGTAAGCCCGGATTCAAGGCAACCCATACCATAAACAATATTAGCACCTGAAAGAGCGCTGATAGTAGCTGTAAGGGATGATTCATAGGCAGCCTGGGCATCGGGAATCTTGCTGTCGGAATGCCCGCCACCTACCCATGAGGGCAAATCGTAAAATCTGGCCAGTTTTGCCAGGCCCGCACTGATAATACCAAATTCCGGAGCACCTACCGCAGGTGTGGAAAACCTTAAATCCATGATGGTGCTGCAGCTTGCATAGGTGCAATGGGTTCCCTTTGCAGTAAGCTGGGCCAAAGTGATGGCGCTTAAGACTTCGGCATTGTGCTGGACAATGGCGCCAGCCAGGGTTGCTGGGGCAGTTGCCCCGCCTAAAACCATGGAAATGGGAGCAACACCAACACCGGCCCTGGCGCATTCAATAATCACATCGCAACAATTTTGTACCAGTTCCAGGGGGCTTGTGGGGGTCACAAAGGCTGTGATGATGGGATGCTCCCTGAACTTATCAGCACCTCCCATACAGATAGCTGCCAGCTCAAAAATTTTTCTGGCATTTTCTCCACTATTGCAGCCCATGAAAATATGCTTACTGGAATTTGACACCATGGCCTCAAAATTGTGAAGGGGCTGAGTCATGGCAGGTTTATCCAATGATCCCATTGGTCGTTCCAGAACAGCAACCTGATCCAGATAATCAACAAGAAGGCTTGCCTTTTCAAGGGCCTGCTTGGTTGCCGGACCTATTGACCTGGTTTCAGGATCAATAACCTTAATGCATTCGCCAAAGGTTGAAAAACCAACATGGCCCTGACAGATCTTATAACTGTGTGCAGGCTTTCTGCCATAGCAGGTGATGTTACCGGGAGATGATTTAACGCATTCTTCAACCAGATATCCTGGTATTTTGACAATCCCTGTATTTCCTTTTTGATTTATTTTTGCACCGCTTCCATAAAATATTTCCAGGGCTTCTTTAGACTCAACTTTGACCCCGGTTTTTTCAAGCAGCTCAAGTGTTGCATGATGCAGGGTATTTATTTCATCATCAGTAAATATCGGCAGGGAAAAGCCTGGCATTGTTTTATGCCCTGATTTTATTTTTTGCATGATACGCGCATCCTTAATTCATAGAATAAACCCGGTTCTTTTGCAAAAGAACTATCCTGCCCCCCCCCGGAGCAATGAAATTTAAAGAGTGACAGATCTTACTCGCAAAAGAACCGGAGAATTTTAAATTATCCGTTTAAAATTCAGGGGTGCTCTTTTCAACGCCCAGATGACTTTCCGTCTCTTCCACAATAGCTCTCAACTCAGCCTTAATATCATCGGATAGCGGTGGTGGCGTATGTTTATCAAGGATATATTTTGCTTCTTTAAGAGATCTTTGATAAATATCCGTGGATCCTTGAGCCTCCCATTTTGCCCTGACCCTTCGATCAATTAATTTGGGGTGGGAAATGGATCTCATGTGTTCATATGTCTCTTTCCTGGTGACAAAATCATTAAAGGATCCTACCTCTTTGATTGCATCAACTGAAAGTGTTTCATCATTAACAGGGATACCATTTACACAATAATTGATCATCCTGGCAAATTCATTATCCATGACCAATTGAGCAAAATCAAAAGTGACACCCATTTCAAGCATCCCCAGACCATAAATCAGGTTGGCGCCTGCCAACGCTGTGAGTAGTCCGGAAAGGGTCTTTTCATGACCCAGCTGAGCATCGGAAACTTTGCTGTCGCCCTAGCCACCGGCAACAAAAGATGGCAGGCTGTTATACCTTGCCAGACGGGCCACAGCCGCATTAATAATGGCGCATTCCGGGGCCCCCACTGTTGCGGTTGCAAAGCGTAAATCCATTGCCGTGGTTGAGCTGCCATACATAATGGGTGCCCCCTTGACCGTCAGCTGGCTTAAAGCAACCGAAGCCAGGAGTTCTGCATTATGGTCAACCAATGTTCCGGCCAGATGAATGGAAGAGGATGCGCCTGCCATGGCCATGGTGATAACATTCACCATCATGCCGGCTTTTGCAGATTCCATGATCACCTCACAGGTATCGTTCACAAGTCTGAGAGGGCTGACCGGGCATGTATGAAAGGAGACCAGGGGTCTTTCCCTCAAGGCCTCTTCGCCGCCGGCAACCACCTGGGCCATTTTGACGATCTGCCTTGCAAGATACCCGCTGAAAGGTCCGATCATGACATGCTTGGTGGTGTTGGCAAAAATAGCTTCTGCATTGTGGACCGGTGCTACTTCTGCCGGCACATCATGGGAGCCCATGGCACGATTATAAACAGATATTTCACTTAAAAAATCACCTAATTTTGCCGACATGCCCACATCTTTTTTAGTGGGGGCTCTGAGTTTTCCTGAATCCAGGTCATTGAGCTGGATTCCCTCACCAAAATTTGTAAATCCCACACGGTTATTTTCAACCACAAAATCGTCCTGGGGCCTGCGTCCGGCCATGACGAATTTTGGCGGTGCGGATCGAAGGGTATCTTCAATCATGTATGGTGGCAATTTGACAATTTTCCTTTTCTTGTCAATTTTAGCGCCACTTGCATGAAAAATCTCCAGGGCATCCTCATTTTCAACGAAAATGCCGGTTTTTTCCAAAACTTCCAGAGTTGCCAGATGGATCTCATAGAGTTCATCATCTGTGAGAGTGTTCAGGCTGTAGCCACCACTCCCCAGTCTTCCTGCGTTGATGTTACGTCTCACAAAAAAACCTCCTAAGGTATTAAAAAATTTAAATCTAATCTGTCAATTATGACATAGGTTATGCGTAAAAAAATTAAACTCGCAACAGACCCTTATGACTTATTGTGCATAATGGCATCCTGCTGCTTTTTGGTTATTCCCTGGAGAATCCTGTCCAGGACAACGGCAATAAACAAAATACCCAGTCCGGATTCAATCCCGACCCCCAGATCAATGCGCTGGATGCTGTATAATATTTTAGAACCCAGTCCCCCGGCTCCGATCATGGCCGCAACCACAACCATGGACAAGGCCATCATTACTGTTTGATTTACCCCGGTCATGATGCTTGGGATGGCAAGGGGCAACTGGATCTTTAGCAGCAATTGGATGGGAGTGCAGCCAAAAGCTATCCCGGCTTCGATCACCTCATTGTCCACCTGCTGGATTCCAAGACTGGTAAGCCTGACCATGGGCGGTAAAGCAAAAATTACAGTTGCGATGATACCCGGCACATTACCGATACCAAAAAACATGATTGCCGGAATCAAATAGACAAAACTGGGGATGGTCTGCATCCCATCAAGAATTGGTTTAAGTAACATATCAAATTTGGGACTTTTTGCAGCGAGGATTCCCATGGGAAGTCCAAATAGAACAGATATAAACACGGCCGTCATGACAAGGGCCATGGTGCTCATGCCGATAATCCACAGGTCCATACACCCAAGGCCGAAAAGACAGGCCGCTGTAATGATACCAACCTTGCGTCCGGCAACGGCCCAGCCGATTAGGGTTAGGGCTATCAATGAAACAGGCCAGGGTACCCAGACAAAAAAGCTGTCCAGCTGAATCAGCAAAAATTCGACAACGACTTTAATGGAATCAAAAACCGTTGAAAAATTTTCTGTCAACCAGTTAACAAAACTTTCCACCCACTTTCCCAGGGGTATACGTATGGGAAAATCCATAATTGCTCTCCTTAAAATTTAAGCTGATTGTAAAGACATCAATATTGTTTCCCTGGGAATAATTCCCTGGATTTTGCCCTGATTATCATTGACCACAATTGGAACCTTGGTGTCTGCAGCCTGCTTGAGCAATGATTCCAGGAAGGTATCTCCTGACACACTTATTGTTGGAAAATAGCTTGGCCGCTTTTCCTTAGGGATCTCTTCAATGGAGTTAGAAAACCCGTTTGTGGCGATAAAATTAAAATAGTCCACAGTATCCTGTACCTGCTGATTTTCATCCACTAAAAAAGCATACCGAAGAGTATGTTCATTCATTTTATTGACCAGCTCTTCAGTGGTGCAGCCCACAGGCAATACCCAGTTATCAGGCTTCTGCATAATATCCCGGGCTGTGATGAATTTGGTTTTGGGAAGATCCTGTACAAATTCTTCAACATATCCCTTTGCCGGATTAAGCACTATCTCTGAGGGGGTGCCCTGCTGAACGATAGCGCCATCCTTCATAATGGCGATATGGTTGGCGATTCTTAACGCTTCATGTAAATCATGGGTAACAAATACAATAGTTTTTTTAACTTTTTTGATTAATTTTACAAATTCATCCTGCATTTGCCTTTTGATTAGAGGGTCCAGGGCGCTGAAGGCTTCATCCATCAGAAGGATTTCAGGATTTGTTGCCAGGGCTCGAGCCAGCCCCACTCGTTGCTGCATACCGCCGCTCAACTCATAGGGATAACTTTTTTCCCATCCTTTCAGCCCCACCAGCTCCAGGGCTTCATAGGCTTTTTTCTCCCGCTCTTTTTTATCCACACCCTGTACTTCCAAACCTAGGGCTGCGTTATTCACAAGTCTTCTATGGGGAAGCAACGCAAAATTCTGAAAAACCATTCCCATCTTTTTCCGCCGCACTTCCCGCAGTTCCAGGCCGGATAAAGCTGTGATGTCCTCATCGTCGATAAACACCTTTCCTGCACTTGGTTCATGGAGCCGGTTGATGCATCTCACCAAAGTTGATTTGCCACTTCCTGAAAGGCCCATGAGACAGAAAATTTCACCTTCGGAAACCTGGAATGTGGCCTGCCGGGTTCCCACTACGCAGCCTGTCTTTTCGAGACGTTCCACTTTGGTCATTTCCTTGTATTTATCCCAGTCTTTAATGATGCTATCTGCTCCGGATCCAAATACTTTCCAGACATCTTCACATTTTATTTTTGGATTTTTTTCATCCGCCATGGAATTCCTTTCAAATAAAAGGTTATTTTATACTGAACATCCTGATCACAGGATAATGCCATGGCTCTCCTATCAATAGAACCACGGCATCATTAAATTTTATTCAATGCCTTTTAACCAGGTATTCACAATCTCAGGATTGGCTTCAACCCATTTTTTAGCAGCATCTTCCGGGCTTAGTTTCGGATTTTCCGGCAGGTCTGTTACCATGGCGATGAGTGCATTAACCTCATTAATAGGGATGGACCAGTTTTTAAAGAATTTGTAGGCTTTTGGAAGTCTTGTTTCCATTTCTTTACTTAAGCCGACCCATACATTGGTGGGCTTGATTTCACAGGTGATTTTGCTTTGTTCAGGATGTTTCTGAACAAATTTCCATTTAGCATCATCATAGGCAGGTTCTTCGATTTTGACCAGATCGTATTCAGTAAAAAGCCACTCAGGTTCCCAATAATAAAAAATCACCGGCTTTTTTTTAAGCATGGCTGATTTCAAGGTTGCAAGCCATGCCCACTGCTCAACACCCAGGGTTTCAAAATCAAGGCCATAATCCCGGACTCTTATGGAGGTTATTTCATTTACTTTCCAGCTGGTAGGGCCGCCCCAAATGTCACCCTTGCCATTTGCATCAATATCAAAGAGTTTTTCTTTGCCTTTTAAATCCTCAATGGTTTTAATCCCGTGTTCCTCAGCAGCAAACCGCGGGATATACCAGCCCTGGGGTGCATTGGCATAGCTTAAAACTACTTCAGCCGTTTTTTTCTCTTTGGTATATTTTTCAATACCTGCAATTTCTGCAGTTTCCCAGATATCAGAAAAAACATCCACATCGCCCTTGTCCATGCCAACCCATGTGACGGCTCCATTGAGCTGGGTGATCTTGGCAGGGATGTCCAATTTTTCTTCAAGCACATACTTCATTACCTGACAGATCACGGTAGACCCTGTCCAGCTTTGTTCAGCAATGATAACATTTTTCCTGGCAGCCCAGGAGGTTCCCACTACAATAACCATACTTACTATTATCAGTAAAATAATTAATATGCTCTTTTTTAATTTAGGCATTCTTCAATCTCCTTGTTTTTAATTTGGTCATTAATCCAGGTCTTCCCATAATTATCTTTTATTTTTGTGTTGCCTTCACCTCCTTTTTAATTAATGGAACCAATAATCCAAACTTAATAAATGTTAAACGTTTAAGTTAATTAAATTCATTCGATCTGTTTTGTCAAGAAATAATTTAAAATTTATTTCAAGCTGGATGGCTAAAATTATTTCACGCTACTTCACGAGGAAGACACAAGGCCCTATACCAAAGGATCATCTAATAAAAAAATATCTTGACAAGCTGAAGATTTTTAATATACTTTATTATCTACTTAAACGATAAAGCAATTTTAATGAGCCAAGCCAAACGTTTCCAAGGAGAATTAACAATAACTAATTTTGCAAACGGATTTTAAGCAGATGCCGGATCTACCATAAAACTTGCTGAATTATTGATGACTTAATTGTATATGAACCCTTACTTTTAAAAAAGGAGAAAACATGGCCCAGTATTTTAGCCGAATGGGTGATGGGTCCCCCATCGCGGTGACAAAAGATGAAATCATGGCAGATCTGATCGAAGGAAGCGAGGATGCTGCCGATCGCGCTAAGGTGCCTGCACTATCCCAGGGGGAATATGAACACCTCCTGGATATATTCTGTGCTCGTGAGAAATTTATGAGCGTGGAAGCGGGAAAGGAAGTTATTTTAACCTATGACGCAGGCACTCTGAAAATAAGGCGTGTCGGGGTCAATGTCGACCGGATACAGGCCCTGCAGATCTATGAAAAACTGCTGGGCGCCGATACAATGGAATTGTCCCATGTGGATTATAGTTACAAACCTGTAAAACACATTGCAATTTTTGAGCAGCCCATCCTTGAACAGGCCTTGCTGGGAACCCACATTCCTTTGTTTTACGGTGCTCAACCCAACCTTGGCATGTACAGCCAGCCGGATGGTCCTTTTCCAAACCCGGCAGAACTCATGCCCATGGGAAAGATCCAGGAAGCCCAGGAATCCTATGAAGCATCTGTTGTAGATCTGGTCAAGGATATTGTATATGTGGCAAGCCTGATGTATGAGTCCGGGGCGGACGGTATCAACCTGGATACAACAGGCGCTGCCGGGGATGCTGATTTTCTGGCCGCATTGCTGGCCACGGAAGAACTAAGGGCCAAGTATCCTGATATGTGCATAGAACTGGGCATGGCAGGTGAATTTGTCCTGGGCATGCACAGCCAGTTGAAATATAAAGGCCACCGCTTAGCAGGCATGTATCCCCATGATCAATTAAAGATGGCTGAACTTGCCGGAGCAACCATTTTCGGTCCTGTGGCAAATACCAACACCAGCAAATCATCAGCCTGGAACCTGGCCCGCACCATTACCTTTATGAAACCATGCGGAGAAATTGCAAATATCCCGGTTCATCCCAATATGGGTATGGGCGTGGGAGGGATCACAGTGAACGACCATCCACCCATTGACATTGTATCACGATCATCCAAGGCAATGGTGGAAATCTGTCGCCTGGACGGGCTGTAGGTTGGCGTCGGCGATCCATTTGCAATGGCAATAACACATGCACATGCCTCTGGAATGGGCGGAATGCGGGGAGCCGGAGATCTGGTTGCCCGGATGCAAATGTCCAAAGGCATGAGAAATGAAGAAGCAAAAGCATATGTTGCCAAAAAACTTTCGGTGGGTATTGAAGATCTTACAGACCCTGTTATTATGAACGAAGTGCGGACTGATCTTGGAATCGGTGTGATGACGCCCCTGCCAGGTGTGCCCAAAGGCATTGAAGCCAAGTTCAACATAGCTAAAGCACTGGATATTGATATTAATTGTGTTAAACGGTTTTTGGCAAGGACGTCTTAAAGCTTTAACAAGATTAATTTTGTATGCGGGGAGTGGATCGGTATGAGATCGCATGGACTCTAAATCCATGTAGCCGGGTGCGACTCCCGGGCTTCCCGCCATTCGCTGAAAGTTAGGACCTTAACAAGGAAACAAATTATGATAGAAGAATCCATCTTAAAACAAGCAAAACAGGCTATTCTTGACCAGGACAAGGCAAAGGCCTCTGAGCTGGCCAGATTAATTATTGATCAGGGACATGATCCCATGATATTGATGACCCAGGGGTTTATTCCAGGCATCAATCAGGTAGGAGATCTGTTTGGCAGAGGGACCCTTTTTCTGCCGGAATTGATACAAGCTGCAGCAGTGATGAAGGAAGTTACCGATATCTTCAATGATGCTTTGGCAAAATCATCCGGAGTGATAAAAAAAAGCAATAAAATTCTCATAGCGACTGTCAAAGGTGATGTCCACGACATTGGAAAGTGTATAGTCGTTTCCCTTCTCCAGGCCAATGGATACGATATCCTTGATCTTGGAAGGGATGTGGAAACAGACAAAATTATTGAACAGGCTATTGAAAACAAAGTTGAAATTATTGGGACCAGCGCTCTTTTGACCACCACAATGGGAAGGCAGAAGGATGTGGAAGATGCACTTAAAAGTGCTGGTTATAAAGATAAGATCAAAACTATAATCGGCGGAGCTCCGGTCACGGGCAGATGGGCGGCCAAAATAGGCTGTGATGCCTATGCCGAAGATGCCCAGGATGCTGTGGTTAAAGTCAGGGAATTATTGGGGCAATAAATAGTTGGCAAAAAAACATGGATTTTAAAAACAAGACGGCCACGCAGATTTCTGATGACCCGGTCAATAAAAAAGACTGGGTCATCATTCCTGTAGACATAAGGTTTTCAGACACAGATGCCAATGGCCATGTGTTTTTTGGTAATTATTTCACACTGTTTGATACAGCATTTTTGAAATACTTGAAAATCATCGGGTATTCTTTTAACCGGTTTCTTCAAAACAATCTTAATTTTTATTATGTGGAAGCAAAAAGCCAGTATAAATCTTCGGTTAAATTTGATGATGAATTATATATAAAAGTTCATGTGAATCATCTGGGTAAAACAAGTTTTACCATTAAATTTGAAGCGATTAATAAAACAAGCGGCAGCCTTGCTGCCCTTGGCCATATTGTGGCTGTGGTGGTGGACCAGAAAACAGAAAAGCCATCAGCTATCCCAATTGAATTCATTGAAGCATTAGGATGTGTTGGTTTATGAAACAAGATGGAAACAAAAAAAACCATGCTGCAATTTTACAAAAAGCCCTGCAGGAAGACAGCTTGTCAAGGCAGGAAATTACCTGCCTTTTAGAGTCCTGCCCTGGGCAGGAAACCGATTCTCTCTTTAAAACTGCAAGACAATTAAGAGAAAAATATTTTGATAATAAAATTTTTCTCTATGGGTTTGTTTATAACAGCACCCATTGCAGAAACAATTGCAGATTTTGCTACTATAGAAAGGACAACACCCAATCTCCGCGGTACAGCAAATCCCGGACAGAAATCTTGGATATTTCCTGTAAGCTTGCAGAATCAGGGGTTCATCTCATTGATCTTACCATGGGAGAGTCTGTTTCATTGCATAAAAATAATGTTGAACAGGTTCAAAAACTGGGCAGCATTATTTCTGATATCAAAAACCAAACCAATCTGCCTGTAATGGTTTCCCCAGGCGTTCTGCCGGGCTGGGCCCTAAGACAAATGGCTGATTCTGGAGCTGACTTTTATGCCTGCTACCAGGAAACCCATAACCCTGAGCTGTTTTCACAATTAAGAACAGGCCAGAGTTTTTCAGAACGACTGGCCGTCAAACAAAAAGCCGCTGAATTTAATCTTTTAATTGAAGAAGGTATTTTGTGCGGCGTAGGTGAAACCCTTGAAGATGTAATTGATTCCTTTTATGTCATGAAAACACTGAACGTTGACCAGACCAGGGTCATGGGATTTGTCCCCCAGATGGGCACCCCCATGGAAAACCATCCAGTGGCTGACATCAAAATGGAATTGATCATCCTGGCTGTTTTACGCCTGCTCTTTCCTGACAGGCTTATCCCTGCTTCCCTTGATGTTGAGGGGGTCAGCGGGCTTGCAAAAAGACTTGATGCCGGTGCCAATGTGGTGACCTCAATTGTTCCTGCAGGAAAAGGCCTTGCCGGTGTGGCTCAGAACTCTCTGGATATTGAGGATTCCAGGCGAACCGTAACCCAGGTGGAAAAAATACTTTTATCCTGTGGAAATTATGAAATTGCCCGTCCTGAAACTTACAAAGCCTGGATAAAGCAAAGAAAAAAAGATAGATTGACTTTTCTTATCTCCCCCCAGAACCTTAAGGCTATATAAAGGAAACCCTCTTTGACACGCCTTACATCAGGTGACATAAACACGCTTTCAGATCAACTAACAGACTTTGATGAAAGACTCCTGCTTCAAACAGGCCGGGATATGCTGGGAATAGCCTGCCATGGCGCCGGGATTTCTGTAAAAAACATACAGGACAAAATCCATACCCTGAGCATTGCTGTAGTGACCATAACGGCAGGCCTTGGGAAAATTACAGAATTCGCACAAACCATAAAAGATATCCTCAGCCATCTTGGGTTCACAGCCTTTATACCAACCCAGACAGATGCTGCAGGGCTGGCCCGGGCCATTGAGGACAAAGCCGATATCATATTTATGGCGGATGATAACCAATATTTTGCCATTAATTTAAAAAAATCCCTTTTGATTGACAACATACAGGCCACGGGAAATGTCTTTGCTTCAGCCCTGGATCTCATGGCAAATGGAGTAAAGGGCAAAAAGGTGTTGGTGTTGGGCGCAGGTCCCGTTGGAATGGCAGCTGCCCTAACCCTGGCTGAATTTGGCGCCAATGTGGGTATCCATGACAAGGACATGGTAAAATGCCAGGAAAATTGTGCTGCACTTGAAAAAAACATGGCAAAAAACATGGCAAAAAACATTGAGCCAATCCATGACCTCACCTCAGCTGGCAAAAATTTTTGTTTTTTTATAGAGGCAACCAATGCCAAAGATGTTATAACCAGTGCCATGATTGGTCCTGAAACATTTATTGCTGCGCCCGGGGTTCCCCTGGGAGTTACGCAAAAGGGAATAAAAAAAGCGGGCAACAGGATTTTATATGACCCTCTACAGCTTGGGACAGCAGCCATGGCTGTCCGAGCTGCATTTCCCCTTAAAAAAGGTTAGCTATGTCAGGAAAGAAAAAACCACCTCCTAAAAAATTTTATAGAAAACGTATAGACCTGTTAAGGCTCATTGACAAGATCAAATTGTGGCCGTCCAGAAAGGGGATTCTCCATGGCATTAGAGTTATAGAAAAGCATGACACCTATGCCATCATCACCACACACTGCAATAAGACATTTTTGGCCAACAACTCCCGGAACAGCCGGGCTGCCAGATGGGTCAGGAACAAGTGGTTTCACAGTACCTGCAAATCCTGCGGCATACCTGACTGGAAACTTGAAAAATATTCAGTAACCCAGTTCAGACGTCATCATGGATCCAGCTTATTAAATTCCGATACAAATATGCCCAATGAAAAGTCAACCAATGAGAAATCAAGTTGATCAATAAATCAAAAAGACATTTTATGCACTTAAATAACGCTTTCCAGGAAAAATTTATTCATGTTAGACAACATATTAGAAAATAAAATAAAAATACATACACGGGATATTCAACTTGCCACCTACCCTCACACAGACTCCCGGGTGATTGTTCATGGGGTTTTAAAAGACGAACGATACATAAGAATATTTGATGTGACAGGAGCTGTTATAGAACCTGGAATCATTCACCACATGGATGTAAAGCTATTGATAAAGCCAGATCCACTCACGATAGAAGATGCTAAAGTACAGATGATCCAGGTCCCCATGACTGAATGCACCACCACCCTTGATACAATAGAAAAACTAAAAGGGCTTGAGATTAAATCAGGATTTTCAAAAAATATCCGGGATATCATGGGTGGGAAAAAAGGATGCACCCATCTTTGCCAGTTGGTCATTGTTATGGGCCAGGAAATTGTCCATGGCTGGCTGACCCAGAAAAGAAAAGATAAATCATCTATACCAAAGGATCTTGACCATTTCAGCGAAAAAAACTTTTTAATCGATTCCTGCCGGCTGTGGACCCGGAAAGGCCCAAAAATGAAAAGCCTTGAACAGGCAATAAAGGACCGGCATTCTTTTTAACGCAAGTTTTAATAAGGACTTTCCTTTTGAACAGGGTTGATCCATAAGTAAACCTTAAGATCAATGGTGTCACTTTTAGAAAATTTAACACCCTCTGATTCAAGAAGCGCCTTTTGCAGTTCATACCCCTGGGACGGCCTCAAGGAAATTTTCCCTTTTGAGTTTACAATACGATGCCAGGGCAGATCATGCTTTCTTGACATTGAATGAAGCAGCCTTGAAATCTGGCGGGCACCATTTGGTTTCCCGGCAAGAGCGGCTGCCCAGCCATAGGTCAGCACCTTTCCTTCCGGGATATGCTGGATAATCTTCAAAGCTTTTTGGGTGAATTGTGTTAACATGCCTGACACCTTGTCATGATTACCCTTTTTGTACAATTTTTAATTTGATTTATTTTCTTCAATCCTTTATTGAGGGTGGGTGAATTTGAAAATCAAAAACATGTTGCCGATCCTGTCGATTCTTGGGGCGGTTTTTTTATGGGGCAGTTCATTCTCTGCCATGCGGATAGTACTTCAGGATTTAAATCCCTTTGCAGTGATGTTTTGCCGACTTTTCACAGCCTTTATATTTATTATTCCGATTTCAATAAAAATGCTTCCAAAATCATATCAAAAAGGTGATTGGAAAATCCTGTTACCCATGGTTTTATTCCAGCCCTGCCTCTATTTTTTATTTGAGTCCAAGGCCCTAATGTTTACCACCTCATCACAGGCCGGGATTATTTCAGCTTGTCTGCCTTTAATGGTAGCTGTTGCTGCTTGGTTTTTTCTTGCAGAAAAAATAAATACCAGAACAATCTTTGGGCTTGGTTTATCAATTTTTGGTGTGGTGCTTTTAACCCTCTTTCAAAGTGAACAAGTCAATGCCCCCCATCCGATTCTTGGGAATCTCCTGGAAGTCGGCGCAATGGTCAGTGCCTGTGCAAATATGATTTTGATCAAAAAACTCAGTACAAGGTATGACACATGGTCTTTGACCGGGATGCAAATCTGCGCCGGAACCCTCTTTTTTCTACCTGGAATCAGAGATATTATTATTGCAGACCCATCCATATGGACCTTTAAGCTGGTTTCCCTAGTATTCTATTTAGGCGTTTGTGTCTCTTTTTTTTCCTTTGGGCTTTATAATTGGGGAATCAGCAAAATCCCCGCATCCAGGGCCTCTATCTTTATTAACCTGATCCCGGTTACAGCAGTCTTGTTGGGCTGGCTGATTTTAGGCGAGATATTAAATCCCAAACAAATTATTGCGACTATTATTGTCATTTCAGGCGTTTTGCTCAGTAATAAACGATAAAAAAATGTGTGCAACTGACTTAAATTTCTAAACAATTACTGAAAAAAATAAAAACTACCGCCATTTTGAAAAATCACAATTAAATTTGGTATTCTTAAAAATTACACCCTTTTACAGTGTCAAGGATAGAGATAATCATCCTTTACTTCAGGAGGGATGTATTTTCAACGAAATATATTATAAAAAACACTCTGAGAGAATGCCTTTTAAAAGCGGTTGAGGCTCATATAATGTAATATGAATTCAGAAAGTATGGAGAGGAATACAAATAAAAACAGGGTCATTTCTGACCCTGTCGTCGTTGAACACCTTAATTTGAAACTGAGTATAAAATTTGGCTTCCCATGGGATTATCACTGTAATATTTAAAATCATCCAATCCATCGCCGTTATAATCACTGATTTCAAAGACCACATTGTTATAAACAACGCCTCCCGCAGCAGTGATTGCAGCGTAATCAATACTTGCAAGCGTTGTAAAAAGATAATCCGGTTTAAGTTTCAAGGTTGAAACGGAAAGGACCCCAGTATTGAGATCAATAGAGTAATCTGTCGGTACAAGGACATCCAACATTTGTGTTAATGAATCCAATGCCTGGACTGCCGGTGGTATGAGCTGGCTTAATCCAGTATCATAAGTGACTATAATAGAATACGCCTCGGCTGAAGGATCTGCCCCCCCGGTAGTACTGAAGCTGGTAGTCAGACTGCTAAACAAGTTGCTTTTTGAATATTCCCAACCGATTCTTGCCGATAATGTCAGGTTGTTAGATATGTCCACACTAAGTGAACCATCCTGTTTTAAGATCGGATCAACACCCAGTTTAATCACTTCAGCGGTAAAATCAAACGGGAATACAGGATAGGACACAAATGTTAAAGCATATGACCCGAATATCCCAAGTTTTTTACCGTCCGGAAGATCAAATAATCCATCAGGAAGATGATCATCTACAATGAAAATGTTTTTAACCAAAAGGGACAGGTAGGTGCCATCGGAAAATGCAAGCAGGATATTCTTTGTAACAGAATCCACTGTTGATGTGGAAACGGTTTTACCAGAATAATAGGTATTGAAAATCTCCTTGACAATATCAGCAATGGTTTGATTTGAAACTGAACTTAAGGCAATTGTCTGATTAACATTATTGGTTGTTTCAATGGCACTGAATAGCTTTGCCGCCTGCTGATCTGTCAAGCTGTGGTTTGTTGCAATGGTATCCACATCATCCACATCAAAAGTTGTTTTGACATCCACTTCGATGCCCACTGTATCCACAACATCATCAAGGAGGTATTCTTTGGTCTTAAAAAAATCTTGTGACTTTGTTTTGTTTGTTTTTATTTCATTGAGCTGTGTTGAGGATAAATTCTCATTGGCCAAAAGGGTGCCTGCAGTTGTTGTAAAAATATCGTCCACAATTGTTTCAAGGTCTGTCAAGGTGTTTTTCGATACCGACACACTGTTTTTAACCATATTGGATATTATACCTGAAAGGCCCTTTGAGATATCCTTAAGCTCACTTTCCAGTACCTGGTTATTGGTCACAAATGTATCGAGCGTGGTTTTGGTGTTGGTAATCAACTCGCCGGCGATTAACTGCACCGAGTCCTGAACACTTTGTTTCAATGTAGCATCTGCATTTGTTATGGATGAAAGGCTCTTTTCAACCTGGCTTTGAGCGTCTGCCAATATCGTATACATATCACCCGCAACAGTGACCTGTTTCATTTGGCTGGCATCCGCCGAAAGATTAGATTGATATGCTGTAAGATCGTTTGAGTCTACAATTAAAATTGTTGTGGTAAGATTAAGTGTTGTACCGACGGAATCAGTGATGGTAACAGTTACATTGTAGGTTCCCTTTTGCTGGTAAGTATGGGTTTCTTTGTCAGTACCATTTTGAGGTGGAGTTCCATCGTCAAAATCATATTGATATGTTAATGTTCCAGTGCCCTCAGAGATCAATGTGTAAAATATTATATCAGCCGGTGCTACACCGCTGTCGAGATCTGATTTCAACTGTCCTGCTAATAATGGAACTAAATCTTTCAAGTCACAGTTCTGATCAATTCCATCTCCTGCTATTTCTGTAGCAATAGGGTTGATGGTTGCATCCGTGTCATCGCAATCTGTATTGTCGGTAACATATCCCGCAGGCTGTGATGTAGCAGTCGTTGGATTATTGGGATCGCCGTATCCATCTCCGTCATTATCCAAGTACCAAATAACCGAATTACCAAGTGCCCCAGCCCGCACAGCCCGAATGGAATAAGTATCTGACTTACTGAAACTGCTACCGTCGCCTTTGGAGAAATTCACGTACCACGCGTAGCTAATACTTTTAGAGAAAGTAGTAGACGACCAGTAGCTGGACGACACTGTATTAGGGAAAAAAGTTGTATCAATGGCCGGCTGCTCAGCTGAATAATCAATCAGAGACAATAGTTCTTGTATTGTAGGTGAACGCCAGTCATTTTGACCAGCAAGAGATAGGGATTTGCAATATGTATTTGCATCATCCCAGTTCATTTTCCCTCCTGATGCGTCCTGTTGCCAGATAAGACCAGTATCATTATCAGTTACAGTACCATCTCCGTTATCGACCAAATCACCCAATGAGCCAGACTGTCCTGCCCGCACAGCCCGAAAGTAATACGTAAATGACTTATGAAAGTTGCTGCCGAAGCCGAAGCCGAAATCCACGTACCACGCATAGTCAGTATTATTTGCCTTGGGAGTTGACGACCAGTAGTCGGACGACACTGTATTAGGGAAAAAAGTTGTATCAATGGCCGGACTAGATTTTGTGTAATCGATCAAAGACCGCAGTTCTTCAATTGTAGGCAAACGCCAGTCATTATGACCAGCAAGAGATAGGGATTTGCAATATGTATTTGCATCATCCCATTTCATTCCTCCTGCTGGCGTATCCTGTTGCCACACAAGACCTGTATCATTATCTGTTACTGTGCCGTCTCCGTTGTTAACAAAATCTGCTGCTGAAACAAACGTCATACTCACTAAAAAAAACAAAACTGCCAGAAAAATAGCTCTGCTCATCTACTCCACCCCGCTAAAAAAAAATAACCCATTGTTTTTTTAAGAATTAGAATTGGATTTGTCAATCATAATAAAAATATATCTCAAGAAAAAAGCATTGATGATTGAGCTATTGTCAAATGTTGTGTTTAGCATCAGGCAGCGTTCCTTTCCTGTTCCACTCCATTTACAAATTTGACACCCTGTATCAATTGCCCTAATTTTTTATAATGATGTAATTTTATCCAATTTTTCTCTGCTGATTTACAAAGCTTAAAAGCCATTGATAAAACTGATTTTGAAGAGAAACATCCCCTTACTCTGGCAGTTCTTAGCTTTACTGTAGCAAAGGTCGATTCTATAGGGTTGGATGTCCTGATATATCTCCAGTGAGAAGCAGGGAAATTATAAAAATTTAATAACACATCTCTGTCTTTTTCCAGACACATAGCGGCCTTTGGATATTTTGCTTCATAAATATTTATAAAAGAATCAAAAGAATCAAGGTCCCACTCAAGTTGATTGGAAAAATAGCAGAGTCAAAAAATCGACCGGCCATTACACTTATTACATACAAAAGTATAATCAAAAACTCATCCTGATATTAATCTTTATTGGAGTTATGTTGCGAGTGGATTTAACCCTCTAAAATAATAGCAAAACTTGACTTGTTGACTGCAAATCAATATTGATAACAAATTCAATGA
>Ga0208648_1001509_pt1 | contig 18598 bp, 18 predicted proteins | sample AntAceMetag02UKL_FD_184772 | JGI IMG/M metagenome (GOLD analysis project Ga0208648, IMG submission 184772) | Saline lake microbial communities from Ace Lake, Antarctica - Antarctic Ace Lake Metagenome 02UKL (SPAdes) (version 2) | ecosystem: Environmental > Aquatic > Non-marine Saline and...
GCATTTTCAAACTGGTTTAATTTTGCGTTTAATTTTTCTTTTTCCTTTTCAACCTTAATCAAAACAGCATTAAGCCTGACAATCTGAGTCTCAGCTTCCTGAAGTTTTACCAGGGCTTCTATATCTTGTTTAGTGGAAATATCATCGTTCATAATATTTTATCCTTAAACTATAATAAATGGATCTTTTTCTTTTGTAAATTTTTCTATTTTTATATTCAGTCCGGCTTTGAAAATCGCCTGACCTAATTTGTCAAACAGCAGATCAACAGCCATATGTTCAGAACCAAAATGGCCCACATCAATAAGACCCTTTGAATTTTCTTCAACACGTCTTGCTTCATGATATTTAATATCACCTGTGATATATACATCTGCCTTTGATCTTAAAAATTCATCAAGTAAAGAACCGCCGCTGCCAGTACAGACGGCAACGCAACTTACAGGCAAATCCAAATCTCCTGTTACTCGAAGATAGCTCAAATCAAGCTTTTCTTTTATTTGATGAACCACCTGTTTAAGTGGCGCTTGGGATTTAAGGTATCCGATTCTGCCAATGCCGATCATTTCATCCAATGGCATTGATGAAGAATTCTCCATAAAAAAAACTTTTGTTTTTCCCAGGCCAATCTTTGATGCAAAATAATCATTTAAACCATCATTGGCCTTGTCAAGATTTGTATGGGCAGAAAGTATACTGATACCATATCTTGCAGCAATTTCAATGGCACTGCCAGGCATTATATTAAAATCAATGGATTTTTCCGGTTGAATCATTAAGGGATGGTGGGTGAGCACAAGATCACAATGGTTTTTTTTTGCAGCCATCATCAAGGGCATGGAAACATCAAGGGCGATCATCACTTTTTTTACTTCCCAGTTCAAATTGCCAACCTGAAACCCTGAATTATCCCAGTCTTCAGCAATATCAAAAGGGGCAATAATATTAAGCAATTCCAGTATATCTTTTGTTTTCACCATAATAAATCCGGCAGCAAATAAAAAAAGCGTGGTATTTTACCACGCTTTTGATTTTGTATATCCAATCGATATTCTTCGGGCACATTCATATATAAATTGAATATCCTTTTTGGTTTTCAATTCCTTTCATCAAACATGCCCTTACTATTTATTGGTGGGCCCACCTGGGTTCGAACCAGGGACCGACCGGTTATGAGCCGGTGGCTCTGCCAAACTGAGCTATGGGCCCTTTTATTCACATAAACTTGCAATATATATATAAAAACAGTTTTTGTGTCAAGATTTAATTCTCAATTAATTTAATTTTCAATAAAGGTCTTGAGTTTTTTACTTCTTGTCGGATGTCGCAGCTTTCTTAATGCTTTTGCCTCAATCTGACGAATACGCTCCCTTGTCACTGTAAAATCCTTGCCCACTTCTTCCAGGGTATGGTCTGATTTTTCACCAATACCAAACCTCATGCGAAGGACTTTTTCCTCCCGGGGTGTCAAAGTGGCCAGGATCTTCCTGGTTTGTTCTGCCAGGCTGAAATCAATGGCTGCATCCGAGGGAATGGCAAATTTTTTATCTTCTATAAAATCACCCAAATGGCTGTCTTCTTCCTCTCCAATAGGGGTTTCAAGAGAAATAGGTTCTTTTGCAATCTTTAAAACCCGTCGAACTTTTTCAATGGGGATTTCCATCTTTTCTGCAATTTCTTCCGGAGAGGGCTCCTTGCCCATTTCCTGCACAAGGTATCGGGATGTTCGAATCAGCTTGTTTATGGTTTCAATCATATGGACGGGGATCCTTATGGTTCTGGCCTGGTCTGCGATGGCTCTTGTGATGGCCTGCCTGATCCACCATGTGGCATATGTGGAAAATTTATATCCCCTTCTGTATTCAAATTTATCCACTGCCTTCATCAAACCGATGTTACCTTCCTGAATCAAGTCAAGAAATTGTAATCCTCTGTTTGTATATTTTTTTGCAATACTGACCACCAGTCTTAAATTTGCCCTTACCAATTCTCTTTTTGCAAAGTCAGCATCCCTGCGTCCTTTATCAATAGTATCCGTAATCTGTCTTAAAAAGGTTGAATCTCCTTTTATGTGATCTTTTCGTAAAGAAATCTGATTTAAAAGGGAACAGATATCCTGGTATAATATTTTGGCTCGCTCCATGCTAATATCAGACCTGTCAGATGCCCACTTTACAAAGGCCTTTTCATCGGAAACTTGATCAAGCATTGTTTTGGGTTTGACTTTAAAGGTTTTAGCACATTTTTCAAATAGCGCGTCTACTGTATCAAACCAGGCAATGGTGTTTCTAATGCTTTTTTCAATAGTATCAATAACATTGGATTCAAACCGCCATTTTTTTAATTCCTCAAATATGATTTCCGTGTTATTAAATATCTCGCTTGCGTAAATCTCATATTTTTTAGATTTTTTTTTCTCCAGGAGCAACAGATCTCTTTTTTTCAGGGTTTCCTGGTGAATATCTTTTATTACTTTTAAAGAGTTTAAAAATTTTTCCTGTTTGGAAACCTCATCAACAACTCCATCCCCTTCATCTACATCCCTTAAAACATGCTTGGGCCGCACAGATTTTTTTTCCATCCTGGCGCCATAGATGAAAATCGTGGATAATGCTATGGGACAATCCAGCATGGTTCGCAGGATATCATGCTCCCCGCGTTCAATTTTTTTGGCAATTTCAATCTCACCTTCACGGCTGAGTAAAGTGACCATCCCCATTTCCTTGAGATACATTTTCACAGGATCTGTAACAGCACCAAACTCAATATCAGAACTATCTTTTTTAGGAGAAAGAATGGCTTTGGTAATTTCTTTTTTAATAGCTTCTTCACTCTTTTCTTTTCCAGAGGTTTTTTTAATCTTACCTTTAGCAACTTTTTTAGTTGCTGTTTTACCTGCTGCTTTAGTCGTTACTTTTGCAGCACTTTTCTTTGTGGCCTTTTTTTCTTTTTCCTTATCCACAAGTTTTATCCCAAGCTCTTTAAGCTGCAGAACAATATCTTCTATTTGTTCCAATGATTTTAAATCATCGGAAATTGCATCATTAATTTCGGCAAAAGAGAGGGAACCGGTTTTTTCACCTTTTTCAATCAATTTTTCTAATTCTTTTTTACTAATCACAACATTCTCTCCAGACGTATTTGTCTTTACTGCCATAAAATGCCTCCCAAAGGCTTAGGACCGCAAATTTTATAACTTGAACGAAATTGCTTGTCTTTTGCTCCATCTACTGTGTTGCACCAAAGGCCTAATACGTATAGTATTAAACATTTGATGCGCCTTGTAGATGAACCAAAATCCTGCGCTATTTCTGCTCAATTTATTTCATTTGAGGTCCTTAACTTAAAGTTATAATTGATCATGTAATTGCTGAATCTCTGCCTGCTTTTGTTTTAACAGGTCCATTAAATCAGAATCACAGCCCTTTTCCGCACTTATAATTTTAGTTGTTAAAATGTTTTCCTGCTTTTTTCTTACTCTAATAATTCTATGGATTATAGACAAAGCAGTTTGATGAATATCTAGTTCTGAAAAAAAATCATCCATGGCATAGGAAGCAATAAGTTCCTGATCCTCAATATTTTCCATACCAGCCATAACATTTGTAATGAAGGCTTCTTTTTTGGGATCCATACTTAAAATTTTCTGGGCCAGATGTTTTAATTTTTCAGAGTAAAAATAATCTAAAACCTCTTTGTCTTTAATTTCACCTATGATTTCGGGATAGTTCAGCATCAATGAAATCATCTGTTCTTCTCTTCGATCAGATTCCAGTTTAGCATCCTGTTTTTTCCCATCACTTAAAAAGGATTTTTTTTCGGGATGACTTAAATATTGTTCCCTGACCTTCTCCAAAACAGCTTTTTCATCAATATTCAGGGTTTCGGCAAGCTCTTTTACATATAAAGATCTTAATGCGCTGTCTTGAATTAAAATCAGCTGCTTTTTCATATCCTCTAGAATCCGAATCCGGCCTTCCACAGACAGCCCATGTGTATCAATGGAAACCTGCAAAAGAAACTGCATAATGGTTTTGGCATTTAAAGCCAGTTCATTAAATGCCTTTTGTCCATGTTTTACCACATAGGAATCCGGATCATTTCCTTGTGGAAGCACAAGGATTCTTGTATCAACACCCTCATTCATGAAAATTTTAATACTTCTTTTGGCAGCATTAATTCCAGCTGTATCAGAGTCAAAAACCAATACCATCCTGGGAGCATATCCTTTAAGTATCCTGACATGATCAGCAGTTAATGCAGTACCAAGACTTGCCACTGTGTTTTTAATACCGTGTTGATAAAGGGATAAAAAATCAAAATATCCTTCAACAATGTAGACTAAACCTTGCTGCCGGCAAAATTGTTTTGACATATGGAGGCCGTAAAGGATACGACTTTTGTTATATATTGGCGTTTCAGGGGAATTCATATATTTTGGCATGGAATCATCCATCACCCTGCCGCCAAACCCTGCTACCTGCATATTTATATCAAAAATGGGAAACATGATACGATTTCTAAATCGGTCATAATACCCATTATTCTGCTTTCTTTCCAAAATCAAACCACTTTGGACTGCAATATTTTTAGAAATTTTCCGCTCTTTTAAAACCTTAACAATGGTATCCCAGTTATCTGGTGAAAACCCCAACCTGAACAGCTCGATCGTATCGTCTAAAATCCCTCTGTCTTTAAGGTATTGTCTTGCAATCTCTCCTGTTTTTGAATTTTTTAATTCATCAAAATAAGTTCCCATAACTATTTTATTCAATCGGAACAGATTCTCTTTGAGGTGAAGCTGTCTTTTTATTGCAGGATCAATTTCCTTGGTTTCTATTGTTATATTATACTTGCGTGCCATCATTTTTGCAGCCTCAGGAAATGTAATTCCATGATATTTCATTACATAGGACAATACATTTCCACCAGCACTGCAGCCAAAACAATGGAAGATCTGTTTGCTTGCATTTACAGAAAAAGAAGGGGTTTTTTCAGAGTGAAACGGGCATAAGCCAAAAAAATTTCCTCCAGATTTTTTTAAAATAACAGATTCTGAAATGACGTCAACAATATCTGAAGTATTTAAAATCTCTGAAACTTTTTCCTCAGGAATATACATCTTGGCCGTGCTGACTCCAAAATTTAACGGGTTATCAAATAAAACAAGCTAAGTATTTAAAATTACATGTCAATAATTATCTTTATAGATAATTATTATTTTGCAATCCTGATGGCTTCTTTTAAATCAAGGGTTCCTTCATAAAGTGCCCTTCCGGTTATAACTCCGGTCACACCATGGCTTTCTATTTCAAGAAGATTTTTAATATCCTGAAGGGTACTTACTCCACCGGATGCCACGATGGGTATTGACACAGCGCAAGCTAGTGCAGCTGTTTCTTCAATGTTAGGGCCGGTCTGCATGCCGTCCTTGTGTATATCAGTAAAATTGATTGCTGAAACACCGCAGGACTCAAATTCTTTTGCCAGATCAATGGCAAGGGTTTCAGATGTCCGGCTCCAACCTTCGACGGCAACCCTGCCATTTCTGGCATCAATCCCAACAATAATTTTATCTGGAAATAGTTTGCAGGCATCTTTGACAAATCCTGGATGATAAAGCGCTTCACTTCCAATAATGACCTTTGACACACCTGCAGCCAAATACATTTCAATGGTTGTAAGATCTCTGATACCTCCACCAACCTGTATGGGGACATTTATGCCGGCTAAAATATCCTGTATGGTTTTAAGATTTTTTACCTGTTTTGCAAAAGCACCATCAAGATCCACCACATGGATAAGACTCGCACCGGCAGCCTCCCATCTTTTAGCCATCATTACGGGATCATCCGAGTAATGAGTGGTATCTTCCATCCGGCCCTGTAACAACCGGACACATTTGCCTTGTTTAATATCAACAGCAGGTATTATTAACATTTATGTTCACTGTATTTTAATTTTTTAATTATTTGAAATGTATAAACGATTTTTAGAGACTTCCCTTGCTGGACAAGACACCGGAAATTCTTTCATCAGTTCTGGTGGCCATATGCAAAGATTTTCCAAAGGCTTTAAAAATCGATTCAAGGACATGATGCTCATTTTCACCATAATACGAATTAATATGAAGGTTAATGGCCCCTTGAACACAAAATGCCTGGAAAAATTCTTTGGCAAGATAAGCATCAAACGTTCCTTTCACTTTAAGATCGCTTGGAAAATTGTAAACAAGATAAGGTCTGTTTGACACATCGATGGTAACCCTTGACAAGGCTTCATCCATTGGAACACAGCTATCTCCAAACCGGATAATGGATTTTTTATTTTCAAGCGCTTTTGAAAGCGCCTGGCCAAGGACCAGACCGATATCCTCAACCGTGTGGTGATAATCAACGTCAAGATCTCCTTTGGCAGTGATCTCAAGATCAAAAAAACCATGGACTGTGAAAGCTGTAAGCATGTGGTCAAAAAAAGGAATTCCCGTTGAAATATCTGCCTTGCCTGAACCATCTAAATCAAAACCAATGTTTATCGCAGTCTCTTTTGTTTTTCGGGAAACGTTTGCCTTTCGATCCATAAGAAAATCCTTGAATTGCTTTCAGATAAGTCATAATCAACTAGTATATGAATAAACCCCATCAAAACTAATCTTTTAAGATACACAAATCAATTTTTTTTGTCAAATATTTTTTTGTTCAATATTTTTTTAATTAAATACAAATCTTTTATAAATTTAAGGACTTAATACGAAACCGCCCTTTATTGTTACCAAACCTATTTGATCAATTTTATAACCTGCTTGAATTTATCGCCCTGGGCAGCCCGCAACAATTCAAAAAATACCATTTCAACACAGGTAACCTGACCGCCGGACTGAACAATCCTCTGGATGCCGATTTCCTTGTTTTCTTTTGTCCTGGAAGAAACACAATCTGTGACCACCTGGACCTGGCAGCCTTGTTTGTTGATCAAGTCATATCCCGTCTGAAATACACAGATATGGGTCTCAATGCCGGTTAAAAGGACCTGGGTTCTCCCGGCTTTTTTGAATTTTTCCATAAATCGAGGTTCACCACAGCATGAAAATGAAAACTTTTCAATGGGCGCATTGTCTGTCAAATATTTAGAAACAGCTTCTGTGGTTGGGCCTAAATTCTTTGGGATTTGTTCCATCCAGATGATAGGCACGCCAAGGATTCCCATCCCCTGAATCAGGTTCCCAAGTGATTTAAACAATTTATCTTTTTCGTGCATTAACTGGGCCAGCTGTCCTTGAACATCTATCAGCAGCAGTATGGTATTATCAATGGTAAACATCATCTTCCCCCTTTGAATAGATTTATAAAAACATAATTTGTAATTCCTGTTATTTTTTGTTAATTTTAATACAACAAATAAAGAATCAATACAAATAAAGAAATTCATTAAGGTATTGCCGGGCAAGGGAATCAGACCGGTAATAAAAGGATTTAAATTACAGGAAAACAAATGAAAAAAAAATATGCCCTATTGTTTATTCTTTTTTTAGTCTTTGTTTCGGGTTGCGCCACGCTCCAGCCAGGATTTGAAACACCTGTGGTCAGCATTACCTCTTTTAAAGCAATGCCGACACAAGGCATGATCCCCCAGTTTCAAATAAACCTTCACATTGTAAATCCCAATCGATCTCCGCTTGATTTAAAAGGCATTTCTTATACCATTGCGCTTGAAGGGCATAAAATCATGACCGGCGTATCCAATAAGCTTCCAAGAATAGACGCTTATGGTGAAGGGGATGTTGTACTGAATGCATCGGTTGATCTTTTCAGCAGCATTAAATTTTTCACAGATCTTATAGGCACTCCTAACAAAAATCTGATATCTTACAGTTTTAATGCAAAGCTTGATGCTGGTGGTTTACATCCTTTCATTCGCGCTAGCAAAAAAGGACAAATTTCTTTTAAACAATAGTTGCAGGACCGATAAATGAATAGATTTAAAAAATATTTTTCCTGCCTGATTTCCTGCATGATGTTGATAGCTTTATCATTTTCATGCGCAGCACATAAACAAATTGATCATAAACAACAAGTCCCACCACCACAGCCGGAATCAAGCCTTCAGAACACAGATCGGCATCTTCCCCCGGTCCAATTGTCACAGCAAAGAGAAATTATCGCCCATTATGCCATCCAGAGCATTGGCATTCCATATAAATGGGGCGGCCAATCTCCGGAAACAGGATTTGACTGCAGCGGCCTGGCCAGTTACACCTATAAAAAAGCAGGGATTGTTATCCCAAGGAATAGCAAAGCCCAGCTTGCCAGCGGCCAATTTGTAGAAAAAAACAAGTTGCAGGTCGGAGATCTTGTCTTTTTTAAAGGTACCCAAAAAAAGGGCGGCCTTCATGTTGGAATTTATCTTGGCGACGGCGTTTTGATCCATGCACCCGGAAAAGGTGGTCATGTTAGTTTTGAAAAATTAGACCACCCATATTTTAAAAAATATTATATCGGTTCGAGACAATATTTATAGAACATTGCCCGGATCATAAAAATCTTCCGAAAAAAAAAGAAAAAATGACTGATAATAAAAACTATTTCGGCCTATAACAGACGCGTTTCAAGCTGCATGTTCAACTATAACAGCAATATGGAGCCCTGCCTTTGTTAACATATCAACCAGGGAATCAATGGTAAATTTATCTATTTTACCCCGCATTACATCACTAATTCGCGGTCTGGAAACACCCATTACTTTGGATGCCTGATCTTGAGTAATACCTTTCTTTTTTATGTAAGTTTCAACTTCAGCCATCAGATAGGATTTAATGGTCAGCTTATCTGATTGTTCCTGGGAAAAATCCAAATCCTTAAAAATATCCCCGCTTGATTCCGTAATTTGATTATCCATTTTGTCCTCCTTTGTCAATCTGTATTGCCTTTAGACGCAGTTTAGCAGTATCCAGATCATACTTTTCTGTCTTCTGAGATTTCTTTTTAAAAGCATGCAGGACATATATTTTCTCTGAAATTGAAGCAATATAAATTACTCTGTATTGATCCTTAACTCTGATCCGGATCTCTTTAACTCCCTGGCCAATGCTTTTCATGGACTTCCAGTCATTGGGATCTTCACCCTTTTGAATTCTATAAAGCTGATATCCGATTCTCTGTCTCACTTTTTCAGAAAAACTTTTAATATCATCCAGGGAAGCTCCAATAAAGTTTATTATTTTCATAATATTAATGTATAAAATTTTGTACATTAAAGCAATAGAAATTTGTAGATTTCTTTTAACTGGAATATTAGCTGCTGTTTTACTATCGGCTGTTACATAAGGTATTGATCAGCTTGAACCATACGCACCATCTTTTAATCCCATAAAAAAACGGAAATCTGTAATGATTCCCGCTAATTATATGGTACCGAAGAAAGGACTTGAACCTTCACGTCTCTCGACACTAGATCCTAAGTCTAGCGTGTCTACCAATTCCACCACTTCGGCTTAACTCTCTGGGGTTGTCTGGTGCCGAAGGGGAGATTCGAACTCCCACAAGCATACGCTCGCCAGTCCCTGAAACTGGTGCGTCTACCAATTCCGCCACTTCGGCACTAAACTGTCCTTAATTGCCCTTGGTTGGGCAATTAAGGATTGCTTAAAAATGACAGTTAGGCTATATATATTCCTTTATAAATTTTGTCAAGATTATTGTTCCAAATTTAAAAGGTAACCATGGAATTAATAGAAAATATAGATCAAATTAACTATCCCTTTAAAAATACTGTCATTACCATAGGCAACTTTGACGGGGTTCATAAAGGGCATCAGAGCCTTTTTCGGCAAGTGATGAAAAAAGCAGAACAAATCAATGGAACATCTGTCGCCATGACCTTTGATCCTCACCCCTTAAAAGCATTGGGAATTTCAGGGCCTGCCTTGATTACGAGACGAGACCAGAAAATCGAACTCATTGAAAAGTGCGGAATCGACATATTATTGTGTATCCCATTTGATAAGGCATTTGCCGCCATTACTGCCCATGATTTTATTGAAAAAATTCTTGTGAATAAAATCGGGATGAAAGCGATCATTATTGGTGCAGACTATTTATTTGGGAAAGACCGACAGGGAAATATTGAACTTTTAAAAAAAGAAGAAGGCCGACTGGGATTTGAAACCATTGTTTCTCCCTGGATAAATAATACAGGTTCAGATCTGGAACGGATCAGCAGCACAAGAATACGTGAAATTGTCATGGAAGGAAAAGTTGATCAGGCCATGAAATACCTTGGCCGGCACTATCAAATCCGGGGGAAAGTTATCAAAGGCCGGAAACGTGGCGGAACCCAGCTGGGATTTCCCACGGCCAATATCAAACTTCATGATGAACTCTGCCCCAAAATAGGTGTTTATGCTGTCAATGTGGAAACAATTAAAGGCAATTTCTGGGGAGTTGCCAATATTGGATTTGCACCTACCTTTGGTGACCAGATGTTCACCATTGAAGTGCATATCCTTGATTTTAACCATGACATTTATGATACCAGAATCCGTGTCAATATGGTTAAAAAGCTAAGGGATGAAAAAAAGTTTTCCAGTATTCAGGAACTTTCCCAGCAGATTAAAAAAGATATTAAAATTACAAAGGACATATTAGAGAAAAATGGCTATTCGAAAAATCTTAACATATCCTGAAAAATCCTTATTGCAGCCATCTATTAAGGTTGACACCATTGATGAAGACATAAAAAATTTGATTGCCGACATGGGGGAAACCATGTTCAATGCACCGGGGGTTGGGCTTGCCAGCCCACAGGTAGGCGTAAACAAAAGGGTTATTGTTTATGACTCTAATGCAGCAAATCCAGATAAGGATGACTCGGTTCAAGAATTTACAGCTTTGATAAACCCTGAAATCATAACCGGTTCCGGCAGTATTATTTCAGAAAAAGAGGCATGTTTAAGCGTTGTTGACTATAGTGCAGACGTGAAACGATATGAAAAAGTGCGGGTAAAAGCACTTGATATTGAAGGCAACCCGCTTGACTTTGAGGCACAGGGTATTCTTGCCATCATCATGCAGCATGAAATCGATCATCTTGATGGCATCTTATTTATCGACAGGATCAGTGTCTTAAAAAGAACCATGTATAAAAAAAAAATGGCAAGAATGCAGGATGATCAGTGAGACACAGGACCCATATAATCTACATGGGAACACCTGATTTCAGCGTACCTGCTTTGCAGGAACTGGCAGCACAGGATGATTTTTTTATCAGCCTTGTGATCACCCAGCCGGACAGGCCCAAAGGCCGTGGAAAAAAACTTGCACCCTCACCTGTCAAGACTGCTGCGCTGAACCTTGGCCTTAATGTTTTTCAACCGGAAAATCTCAATACAAAAGAAGCCAGAGACAAACTTTTATCCCTTAATCCTGATTTTTTTGTTGTAGCAGCCTTTGGTCAGATCCTTTCCCAGGAGATTTTAAACATTCCTAAAATAATGCCCATTAATATCCATGCATCCCTTTTACCCAGATACAGGGGAGCTTCTCCTATCCAGGCATCTATTCTGAACATGGACAGGGAAACCGGGGTTAGCACCATGGTCATGGCAAAAAAAATGGATGCAGGAGACCTTTTGCTGTCATCTTCAACCCCTATATCTAAACAGGACACTGCCCAGGATATCCATGACAGGCTGGGATTAATCGGTGCTGATCTTATTGTAGAAACCCTTCATACCATTCTGGACAATCGCCTTAACCCGACTCCCCAGGATCATTCAAAGGCAACTTATGTAAAAATGTTAAAAAAAGGCGATGGCAAAATTGACTGGAATCTTTCCAATGAGCAGATCTGTGCCCACATTAACGCCATGACCCCCTGGCCCGGAGCATTCACCCTTCTTGGGAATAAAATAATAAAAATTTATAAAGCCACTCCCTCTGATACGCCTTTCTCTGATATCCTGACCCATCATGAGCCTGGCGTTATTTTTCAATGCGACAAAGAAGGGATTCATGTTGCCACAGGCAAAGGCAGCCTTATTATTCTGGAGCTAATGGGAATATCTGGGAAACGATTGAAGGCCAGACAATTTTTATGCGGCCACAAAATTGATCCTTTTGTAAGATTTGATCTTGCATGATTAACGACCCCAGACACATAGCTGTAAACGTTCTGGTTTCCTGGGACAATTCGTTTCATAACCTTGATAAAAGTCTGGAAAATCATTCAAAAGAGATATCCTCTCTTTCCAAAAATGATAGAAGTCTTTGCAATGCGCTGATATTTGGAGTTCTTCGTCAACGAGAATCCATTGACTGGATACTTCGTGCATTTTCAAATACACCTTTGGAAAAATTAAATATAACAACTTTATATTTATTAAGGGTAGCCCTTTTTCAAATTTTAAATATGGACAGGATTCCTGTCTTTGCCGCGATTAACACAATAGTTAATATTGCAAAAAAGCTTTTGGACAAAAAAGCTGCTGGATTTATTAATGCAGTGTTAAGAAATGCAGCAGACAACTTTTCAAAGGTCCCTTTTCCAGACGCAAAAGATAATAGATCCAAATATATTTCTGTGAAATTTTCCCTGCCTTTATGGCTTTCCAAAAAATGGAACCATGCCTTTGGGTTTGAAAAAACATGCTTGCTTTGCCAACAAATCAATACCATTCCCCAGATCACGCTGAGAACCAATACTTTAAAAAGTGATAGACAATCCCTTGCCAAAAGCCTTTCTTTAGTCGCAAAAAATATCCAACTGACTGATTATGCTTCACAGGGAATCAGCTTTACCAACCCCAGCATACCTATAGATGAATTTGAAGCATTTAAACTTGGATTATTTCAAGTCCAGGACGAAGCAACACAGATTGTTACCCAGTTTCTGGCACCCAAACCCAAAGAAAAAATTCTGGATGCCTGTGCAGGTTTTGGAGGAAAAACAGGACATATTGCCCAGCTCATGGAAAACAAAGGGATAATTATTGCGGCAGATCTTGAATCGAAAAAACTTGAATCCCTTCAATTGGAATCAAAAAGGCTGGGCATTGATATTATCCAGACAAAACCTTTGAATCTTTTAAAGACCACTATTAAGGATTTTGACTTTTATTTTGACCGTGTCCTGATTGATGCCCCCTGTACAGGGCTTGGAGTAATCCGACGTAATCCTGACACAAAATGGAAACGCTCAAAAAATGATATTACCCGGCTTTCAGCACAGCAAAAAAAAATGCTCAATGCTGCAGCAAACCTGGTTAAACCAGGCGGGCTACTTGTCTATGCAGTGTGTTCCTGTGAAAAAGAAGAAAATGAAGATGTTGTTTATACATTTTTAGAAAAAAGAAAAGATTTTTCAATTGATAAAGATTTTGAATCTGGTAATTATAATAAATTAAAAACCAATTTAATATCTGGATTAATATCACAGGAAGGATTTTTGAAGACATATCCTGATGCAAATAATATGGATGGTTTTTTTGCCGTACGACTAAAAAGGAAATCCAAAGACCCCAGGTGAAATCTTTTTTAAAATACGTACTTATTTTTTCAATGGCATTTCTCATTGCCGGCGCCATGGCCTATTACTCAGTTAGCCTTTTTACGCAAAGCGCAGATGAAATCATTTTACCTGAATTAACCGGCAAAAACATTATATATGTTTTAGAAACCCTGAACAGCATGGGATTAAACGCAAAACTGCATGGGACCCGATATGATGATACGATTCCCAGGCATAATGTTATTTCCCAGGACCCAAAGCCCGGGACCACCATAAAAAAGGGCAGGGATGTCATTATTTATATTTCAAAAGGACCAAAAGAAAACAGCGTTCCGGATTTAAGACAAATCCCACTTAAACAGGCCTTGATTCTCCTTGAAAAAAATGAATTTAAAAAAGGATCTGTCTCGTTTACATATTCTTCAAAAACTCCAAAAGACCATATTATCGAACAGCATCCAGGCCCTTTTTCCTTTGCCTTAAAAGAATCTTTCTGCCATCTGCTTGTCAGCCGGGGAGCCAATCCCATAGGCATGGTTATGCCGGATATAAACGGATTACGACTGGAAAAAGCAGCTGCAATTATAAAGAATCACAATCTTCATATTTCAAAAATTATTTCAAAGAAGGAGCTGAATCAGGATAAGGGAACTATTTTATCTTATACACCCCATTCCGGCAGCTATGTGACGGGGGACACACCCATAATCCTTGTTGTAAACAGCCCTGAAAACAATAAAATAATGGACCCGGATAAATTAAGCCGGGTCATCTTTGTAACATATTCTTTAGGTCCCGGGTTTTTAAAACAACATGTCAGGGTTGAAACTGACATGTTCGGACCTATTATTGATCTTTACAATGAATACATGAAACCGGGCGAAGATATTAACATTTTAGTTCCTTCTGGAATTCATACGAAAATTAATATATTTATTGACCACAGGTTTGAAAAAACAATAATAATTGATCCTTGGAAAGAGGATAACGATACAGGAGAATTACCATGGGAATCATTGCCCCTTCAATTTTATCAGCCGATTTTACCAGACTTAGTGAAGAATTAATAAGTGTTGAACAGGCAGGAGCAGACTGGATACATATTGATGTTATGGATGGACAATTTGTACCCAATATCACCTATGGCCCCATTATTGTGGAAGCATGCAAAAGAGCCACCAACCTTGTTCTGGACGTTCACTTAATGATTGAAACGCCGGATCTGATTATCCCGGAGTTTGCCCGCGCAGGGGCCAATTACATTTCAGTTCACCAGGAAGCCTGCCCCCACCTTCACAGAAGCCTGCAACTCATTAAAAGCTTTGGTGTAAAGGCTGGAGTGGCATTAAATCCGGCAACGCCGCTATCTTCCATAGAATGGGTTATAGATCAGCTTGATTTTGTTTTGATCATGAGTGTAAATCCAGGATTTGGCGGCCAGAAATTCATTAAATCAAGTATTGATAAAATAAAAACCTTATCTAAACTGCTTAAAGAAAAAAATTCCAATGCCATTATCCAGGTGGATGGCGGTATCAATAACAGCACCATAAAGGCGGTCTCCATGGCAGGCGCCACCTCTTTTGTTGCAGGATCTGCCATCTTTCACACTGAAAACTACAAAGAAACCATTTCAAGTTTACGGCAAAATATATAAAGGTTACGATCTAAAAAAACAAACCATAATGACACAATCTGATTCCCCTGAAAACACTGTTAATTACAGAATAATTTTTATTTTAACCCTGGTTCATTTTACCGGTGATTTTTATTCATCTTTTTTTACGCCCTTATTACCCGCTTTTGTTGACAAGCTTGGGTTAACCCTTGCCCAGGTCGGTTTAATTACTGGAATGGTCAGGCTTCTTGCATTTATTGTACAGCCGGTCACAGGCTATTTTGCAGATCGGTATGAAACAAGAAGTTTTGTTTTTGCAGGACTTTTTTTTTCTTTTTTCTTTATTCCCTTTTCAGGAATTGCCCCAAATTTTTGGGTCTTACTTATCATCCTTTGTCTAGGTTCCATTGGATCATCCATGTTTCACCCCTCCACAACCGGAATGGTGCCATTATATTCAGGCCACCGCACCGGATTTTCTCTTTCAATTTTCAATACTGGTGGAGCCCTTGCCTTTGCTGCGGGACCTATATTTATCACCTTGTATGTGACAAGGTTTGGCCTTGAACAAATGCCATATACGATTTTTATGGGCGCCATCGCCTTTTTTTTCTGTATAAAATACATGCCCTCTCCTGTCAGCGAGAACCTCTCACACTTAGGATTTATTGGTTCCATGAAAGAAACCCTTGGCAAGGTATATAAATCCATCTTCCTGATATGGCTTACAATGGTACTTCGAGCTGTCACCGGGCAGACCTTTATGACTTTTATGCCCATTTATCTCACTAACAAAGGTCATGACCTTGTTTCTGTAGGATTTATTTTTTCTATCTTTATTATGGCAGGTACTTTCAGCGGCCTTCTGGCAGGCTATCTTGCTGACCGAACAGATATTAAAAAAATCTTTTTTGTTTCCCATGCGTTGATGGCCCCTACCCTTTTATTATATCTCTATCTTCCTGGGCCCTTTGTTTACCTTGGATCTTTTTTAGCCGGTTTTGCTGCCCTGGCATCCCTTCCTCTTGGCGTTTTAATGGCCCAAAAATTAGCTCCTAAATCAAGATCCATGGTATCCAGCATCATGATGGGACTTGCCTATGGCCTGGGAGGCGCCCTATCTCCTTTTATGGGAAAACTTGCCGACATTTACGGCCTTGAAAATGTTCTTTTTTATTCCGCATTTATACCCATTGTCTCCCTTTTGCCCATTATGAAATTTCCCAGGGTTAAATAGTGGTTGACCAGAAACAGGCAATTTTTCCCAATCTTTGCGTTGGGATCAAATTTTATAATTTTCAATTAAGCAAGGTGTCCCCATAATAATGAAGGTAATTCTGGTTCAACCGCCCCTGGAAGATTTTTATCTGACAAAAAAAAGAACCATACCCTATGGACTTGCCTCCATTGCCGCATGCATCAGGGAAAAAGGCTTTGATGTTGAAATTCTTGATTCCCTTGCAACGGACAAATCAAAAACCATTGCATATCCAGATGAATTTTCTTTTCTTTTACCATTTTATGGAAAAAAGGATGTCACGGCTTTTTCACTGTTCCATGAGTTTAAACATTTTGGATACTCCTATGAATATATCGGGACAAAAATCAGAGAAAAACAACCTTTTATTGTGGGCATATCCTCTTTGTTTACTGCTTATTGTAATGAAGCATTAAAAACCGCTCAAACCATCAAAAAATTTTATCCCCATTGTAAAATAGTATTGGGCGGTCATCATCCCACCATATTTCCTGAAAAAGTATTAAACTGCCCTGAAATTGATTTTGTTCTGCAAGGCGAGGGTGAGACCAGCATGGGTCTGCTTTGCGAAGCATTAAAGAATGGTTCAGATTTAAAACAAATACCTGGAATTGCCTTTAAAAAAAACAATTCTATCCATATTTCGAATCCATCCTGGGTTACAGACATTAACAACCTTCCTCTGCCTGCCTCAGACCTGATCAATCATGATTATTATCAAAGGAAAAACAGACTTTCCACCATGGTTGTTTCAAGCAGAGGATGTCCCATGCAGTGTTCATATTGTTCTGTATCTGCTTCATCATCCCATGCACCATTCAGACAGCGGAAAGTTGAGGATGTAATCAGGGAAATTGAACTTCAGGCCAAAATCCATGACATTGGATTTATTGATTTTGAAGATGAAAACCTGTGTTTAAACAAGCCATGGTTTATGGAGCTTTTCTCTCAGATAAAAAAGCTGTTTGCAGATAAAAATGTCGAGCTTCGGGCCATGAACGGCCTTTATCCCCCTGCAATTGATGAAGACATCGTCTCTTTGATGAAAGCATCAGGGTTTAAGACTCTCAACCTTTCTTTGGGATCAACATCAAAAGAACAATTGAAAAAATTCAAACGGCCTGACGTTAGAGCCTCTTTTGAACATGCCCTTTTTCTTGCCAAAAAATATGATCTTGAATGCGTTTCCTATATTATTGCTGCAGCACCTGGTCAAAGTGCACAAAGTTCTTTGGAAGATCTTTTATACCTGGCACAAAAAAGGACCCTTGCAGGATTGTCGATTTATTACCCAGCACCAGGAAGCCTGGATTATCAGTTTTGCAAGGCAAATCATCTTCTGCCGGACAGCTTTTCCCTGATGCGGTCAACAGCACTGCCTTTAAATGATACAACATCAAGAATAGAAGCTGTAACCCTGTTAAGGCTTTCAAGAATCATAAATTTTATAAAGCATTTGATTGACACAAAGGGTGAAATACCTGAATCCAAGCCTTTTTGTGATCAAAAAAAAGCCTCTTCCTTAGACAGACAGGCCTTATCAGAAGAACTGGTTCAATGGTTTCTCCATGATGAGAAAATCCGGGGAGTTTATCCAGATGGTGAGATTTATACCCATATTGCAGATAGCAACCTGATCAAAAAATTTATTAAAAAAATAAAAACCATTGCCATTGCCGGCATAAAATAATCTATATAGTTCCTGACCGAAAACCCCGTGTTTGAGCGAAAAGTTGCCCATATACAAGGCGCAAAAAATTTTGAAACCGGAGTGTACTACTGTACATGAGGATTTCAGGATTTTGCAGCAACGCAGTAGATGGGTGAGTTTTCGTTCAAACACTGAATCAGTCCCCGGCCTTTAAAGCTCATAGGGTGTAAGACTTTCCCATCCATTTTCAGTTACAAGCAGGGTCTGCTCAAACTGTGCAGATAAGGATCCATCATTGGTGACGGCTGTCCACCGGTCTTCAAGCACATGGAGCTCTTTTTTGCCAAGATTGATCATGGGCTCGATTGTAAACACCATACCCGGAACAAGAGTGACACCTTTTTCCCTGGTTCCAAAATGAAGAATCTGGGGCTGCTCATGGAAATCAATGCCTACGCCATGACCGACAAACTCACGAACCACGGAACAGCCCTGGGACTCTGCATAACTTTGGATGGCATAACCGATATCGCCCAATCTAACACCCGGGGCTATTGTTTCAATCCCT
>Ga0208648_1001511_pt1 | contig 18567 bp, 14 predicted proteins | sample AntAceMetag02UKL_FD_184772 | JGI IMG/M metagenome (GOLD analysis project Ga0208648, IMG submission 184772) | Saline lake microbial communities from Ace Lake, Antarctica - Antarctic Ace Lake Metagenome 02UKL (SPAdes) (version 2) | ecosystem: Environmental > Aquatic > Non-marine Saline and...
TCTTGGCCCTTCTCCCTTTCCTTGGGCCGGCTTGACCGATCACCAGGAACCAGAGGGCTCGTAGAACACTTCCAGAGGATCACAATAAACACTGCCTCAAGTGGTACAACTTTTTGGGGGAACCCCCTTTGTCTTCATTTACGGGTTGACTTGGTTGCTGGGTCTGGGCCAGCCAGATTGGGAGTTGGAGCAGTTCCTGGCAACAATCCGCTCGGCTGCCGGGACTGATCTTCCTCCCATGCCCTCCCCAGCGTTAGTGCTCCCTGTGCTGTTTGTAGTGACGCTCGTCATAGCCCCCTTCATCAACGGACTGTTCGGCTTCGGCGAGGAACTCGGCTGGCGTGGTTACCTACTGCCCAAGTTGATGGTATTGGGTAAGGTCAAAGCTTACCTGCTTTTAGGAATTGTGTGGGGTTTGTGGCATCTGCCGCTTATCTTGATTGGATTCACATATCCCGGTCAACCCATTCTTGGTACACTGGCCTTTATAGTTCTGACAATCACTTTTGGGATATATATAAACGAGTTGACCCTACGCCATAGGAGTTCGATCTTGGCGGGTTGGATTCACGGCGTATTCAACAGTCAGAAGCTAGGTATTTGGGCTCTAATTTTTCCAATCACAAACCCCCTTCTTGGTGGTTTCGCTGGCATAGTAGGCATTATGGTCTGGCTATCCCTTGGGCTGTGGGAAATGCGGCGTCACAAATGATACGAGTGAGCGGGCTAACAAGGGCGTGGTGTGTCCTGAAAGCTGTCATCTACTAGCCGGTGAAAGTCCGGTCGCGGTAATGGTCAGGCAGCCGCGTAGCAGGCAACCAGTGCTATTGGGTGACCGATGGTGCTGAAGCGTTGTAACCTCCTGAGAAAGGAGAGCAAAACCGCAGCCCGCAACATAAAGTGAATCCTGCAGCGTCGAAAGGTTAGCCCCGGAAGGGGAACAAGGGAGAGCCGAGCTTGTCATGCAAAGTGAAGGCCACGGAAGGCGTGAAGAACCTGGAAAGGCAGCGCCGAAGAACCCTTCGACAAGCTCACCGCCACGAGTACTCGCGGTGGCAGGGCAGGCTTCCCCGGCGTAGGGGGAACGGGTAGTCCCCCTGTAGAGTGTTGTTAGGGGGGCGCAACGGTTTTCAGCAGCTCTTTAACAGTCCAAATGTGATCAGTTAGTCCCGCAGTCATAGCAGGCGTGTGTGGTTGCCAGCGGCGCTTGGAGTCACCATAGATCTCCACGCGCAACGTCTTGACCGGACGCGCGAAGTTGTATACGAGGTCCTCCCAGGCAGCAGACGCACGATACATCTCCAGCTCCTTCGAGAAGCCCAGTGTCTTGCGCGTCAACCGGCTGTTGAAGAGACGCATGGTGAGATGTGTCCTTTCGACGTAAGATGTGCTCTTCCCCAGGAGTTCCAACACTTCATCCTCGTCACCAAAGATGACGCGCAAGCTGACGCCCGCGACACGTCCATTCTCACGCTGCTTGACTGCCTGTAGATACTGCCAACCTGGCTGAGGGCTTTTGAGCGTTGGTGGCCGTCCAACTCCCTTGTACTCAGGAACTACCCCGTAGACTTCTACCATCGCGTCGTCAATCCCTCCCCAGCCATCCGAGACGGTAGGGGGTGGTGCATCGGGATGTCCTCGGCGCTTGAGCGTCTCGAACACTTCGATACTGGCTTTCGTTTCCGTTTTGGCAATGCCACGGGCGGCGCGGAGACGGTTATCCATATCGATCATGGTAGAGCGCCAGAACTGGCCGGTCTCTTCGGTTTCGGGATAGTCTTTTTTTCCCCCTTGTTACGAACGTAGGCCCATAGGCCGTCCAACTGGCCACGTTCGATCCGATGTTCCGCCAGCAACATTTCCTCAACTCTCTCGGCATGTTGGCCTGCCGCGCGAATCCAATCGATGATGGTTTCTTCTTTGTGCCCTTTAGCACGCGCCAAGCTGCTTATACGGCTATCCTCCGCGATCAGGGTCAGGGTGTCGACGATCTCGTCTTCGGGCGTGCGACGGCGATAGAAGATCGTTCCTTTGGTTTCGACGAAGGTACAATTGCACGTCTTGCACTTGTGACGCTGGCGGCCTGCCTTGGTTTTGCCGAACTTGATGATGTTCTGCTGTCGCTCACTTTGCAGTTTCCCATAATCATCACAGTCTCGATTTGGGCAGAAGTCACCTGGCTGGGCTAGATTTGACACATTAGCGCCTCCTTCCGAGTGTTGACGGTGCTGTATTATACCTCATCACCTAACAACACTCAAGAGGGGGACTACCATACTTCGGAATAAATGAAAAGGTTAGGACTCACGCACAAAGCCTTCCACGTGACCTCAAGAGCGGCTCATTTTTATAAAAGTTGCCTTGCGTGGGTCAGTTGGTGGTGATAGTTTGGTTCGGAGCAGGCGCGTGAAGGCTAGGCGTTGGCGGCTTCCCGAGTGGCAAGATGATTTTTGGGCAAAAGGCGTAGCGCCGGATACCGCCGGCCGCGATTTTTGCCTGCTACCAAGTTCAAATTGATGAATAGGGAGGAACAGTATGGAGGATAACTCAGTCATCATCATCGGGGCCGGGTTCGCAGGGCTTTCGGCTGGGATCTATGCCCAGATGAATGGTTACCGCACGCAAATCTTTGAGATGCACGACTTGCCAGGTGGCTTGTGCACGGCCTGGAAACGCAAAGGGTACACCATTGACGGCTGTATCCACTGGCTGGTGGGCTCCTCACCCCAGAGCGGCATGTACCGCTACTGGGAGGAAGTCGGCATTGCCCAGGGGCGCGAGTTCATCAACATGGACGAATACATGCGTTACGAGAGCGCCGATGGGCGCACCCTCATCCTCTACACGAACGTGGACAGGCTGGAAAAGCATCTGCTGGAGTTTTCGCCGCAGGACGCCGAGCCCATCCAGGATTTCATCCAAGGTATTCGGATGTGCCTCGATTTTGACCAGCCCTCCGAATCAGACCCGCCGCTCAAACGTCTGCGAAAAGGTCTTAAGCTTGGGCTGATTCTGGCGACCAAAGGGAGAGAAATGCGGAAGTGGATGAAGATCTCCGCCGCGGAATTTGTCATGCGCTTCAAAGACCCAGTGCTCCGCGAAGCGCTGCGGGAAATGTGGGTTCCAGAATTCTCGATGTTCTTTATGCTCTTCACCTTTGCCTACCTGCATAACAGGAATGCGGGTTACCCCATCGGCGGTTCCTTGCCCATGTCGCTGGCACTGGCCAAGCGCTACACTAACCTGGGGGGAGTAATCCATTACGATAGGCGGGTGGAGAAAATTCTGGTGGAAGGGGATAAAGCGGTGGGCGTCCGACTGGCGGATGGGAGTGAGCACCGCTCCGGGCGGGTGATCTCCGCGGCGGATGGGTATACCACCATCTTTAAAATGCTGGAAGGGAAATACGTGGATGAAAAGACACGCGAGCCTTACGAGAAATGGCCCATTTTCCCGCCGCTGTTGTTCGTGGGAGTGGGGGTGAACCGCTCTTTTGCCAATGAGCCCAAAACGGTCTCTGGCATGAGTTTCCCCTTGCGCCAGCCGACGGAAATCGGGGATGCGGTGCGGAACAGAATGCCGATCGACATTTTTAACCAGGATCCTACATTGGCGCCGGCCGGCAAGACCAGCTTGGTGGTGATGATGCCCAGCAGTTACGAGTATTGGAAAGAGCTAGCGCAGGATCGGGCAGCCTACAAGGAGAAGAAAGACCAGGTGGCGCGCACAGTGGTGGAACTGCTGGACCAGCGCTTCCCCGGTATCTCCCAGCAGGTGGAGATGGTGGACGTGGCGACGCCGTTGACTTTTGAGCGCTACACGGGTAACTGGAAAGGCAGTTTTGAAGGCTGGCTGCTCACGCCGCAGAACTCGTTCATCGTGATGAACCGCATGCGCCAGACCCTGCCCGGCCTGCAGAACTTCTATATGTGCGGGCAGTGGGTCGAGCCGGGCGGCGGTCTTCCGACCAGTGTCATGTCCGGCCGTCGGCTTGTGCAGGCGCTGTGCAAACAGGACGGGAAAAAATTCCAGACCACAGTGGCGTAGGTTAATGGGTTTTGACGTTCACAGTTGGCAATGACTAGCAAACAGAGAGCCGCCCAACCATTCGCTGGAGCCGACCGCGCCTTTGGCGCTCGTTGACAGTGGCGCTTTTGCATTTGGTTGTGGGGCTTGTAGCGAAGCAGGTTTTGCCTGGCCCGGCGCGGTGGCTCAGCTCCCAGTCGTTAGGCGCACGAATCGCAGTCGGAGGGCAAGCCGGGAGTGAATCTGGGAAAGGCCAGGATATGGGCTGGACCATCTTGTGCCCTCGGGTGAGTCTGGGGAGGTGGGCAATTTGAGCGGCGGCCATAAAAATGGGGCGTTCGGGCACAAAATTGCCTGGATTGAGGGGCTTCTTCAATGGGAGAAAGAGCGCGGCGTGCTTATGCGCACCGCTGGTCTGAGCGTGTGGGAGGTGTGAATTCGGATCGAGAGCCGCCCTCGCTTGGCTAGTCAGGCTGGCTGCTGCAAAAGGGGCTCTCGACGCCTCTAACACATGGATCGCCAGCGGTCGGCCAGGCTTTGCGATTGGGTGGTCTGTTGTATCAGCGCCTTGACCGAGGGCCTGGCCCACGAGGGCGTTGGCACGTCGTAGTCGAACCCTGGCAGGGTCTTGCGCTCAATCTTGCGGTCCAGCAAGTATTCGATCCGATGGATCAGCCCTTCGTCGTCAGGAGTGACGAGAGTGATGGCGTCGCCATCGGCCTCGGCGCGGGCGGTGCGCCCGATGCGGTGCACGTAATCCTCGGGATGTTCTGGCACGTCGTAGTTGATCACATGCGAGATCCCTTCTATGTCCAATCCTCGCGCGGCGATGTTGGTGGCGACCAGGATTAGGTGCTTGCCCGACCGGAACCCTTCCAGCGCAGATATCCTGTCTCGTTGGCTAAAATCCCCGTGAATGCAAGCCACGGCGGTCCTGGTCTGGCGCAATTGCCGGGTCACAATGTCGGCTTGTTGCTTGGTCCTGGTAAAGACCAGCATACTGTTGACTTCCATCTGCTCAAGTATGGCCAGGAGAAGTTGAATCTTGAGGTGCTTGGGTACCGGGTAGAGGGCCTGTTGGATTGCCTCAGGAGGACGGGCCATATCTATCTCAATACTCATCGGGTTGCGCTGAAACTGGCGAGCGAGAGCCGAAATCGTCGGAGGAATCATGGCCGAGAAGATCATCGTCTGGCGCTGACGGGGCATACGGCTGACGATTTGCTTGATGTCGGGCAGAAAGCCCATATCCAGCATCCGGTCGGCTTCGTCTAACACAAGAACCTGCAAGTGCTTGAAGTTCACGTTCTTGCGGCGCATGTGATCCATCAGGCGGCCTGGCGTGGCGACGACGACGTCAACACCTCGGTGCAGTTTTTCGGTTTGTTTTCTCATTCCGGCTCCGCCATATACGGGAACGCTGCGCAGTGAGGTGCGGGCGGCCAGCTTCCGGGCTTCCCCGGCGACCTGAATGACCAACTCACGGGTCGGCTCCAGGACGACGACCCGGGGGTTCTTGGTTTTGGCCGGATCCCGCAGCAAGCGCTCCAACGCTGGCAGAAGAAAAGCCAACGTCTTGCCGGTGCCCGTCTGGGCGCAACCGACGATGTCGCATCTCTGCAAAGCAGGCGGGATAGCCTGGGTCTGGATGGGGGTCGTTTCCTCATATCCCAAGGCGTTGATTGCCTTTTGTAAAGGTTCGCTTAAATCTAACTCTGTGAAACGCATGAAACTCCTTAATGTTGTATTACCTGACTCACACAGGTATTCGACCTGTGGGTTTGTGTTGGTTTGGATTGTCACAAAAAGACCGCTCCGATTGCGTGAATCGGAGCGGTGCGAGATGCCAAACCGATTGACTTGACTAACGGCAGTGATTATACCAGCAAACAGGATTCGTGTCAAAGCGAGCAGCCGTGATGTTCACGTGGGTTTCAAATGCACCTGACTGGCGCCGGCTAACCACTCGCCGCTTCAGCCGACCGCCCCATCAAGAATTCTATTGAGGGGGTGCTGCCGCCAGATTGCCGAAGCACAGAACCTTGGATGGTATTTCATTTCTGGCGGTTCTGGTCGGGGGTGTGGGCATGATGAATACCATGCTGATGGCCGTGCTCGAACGCACCCGCGAGATTGGCATACTGCGAGCGCTGGGCTGGCGGCGGAGAGCGGTTTTGAGTCTGATTATGCGTGAATCGCTGGCGCTGGGTTTGTTGGGTGGCCTGGCCGGGATTGCTTTATCTATTTGTTTGGTAACTCTGATCCAGTCTATCATCTTCCATGACGACTCGATTAGGATGATCTGGACGATGGAGAATGTGATCCGGGCTCTGGTTGTGGCTTCGCTGCTAGCATTGGTGGGTGGTTTCTATCCACTTTACGGGCGACCCGCCTGCAGCCGGTCGAAGCCTTGCATTATGACTGACAAGGGATTGCAGCCACAACCGCCACGAACAGAACTTTGTGGCTATGAAGGTCGATAACCGCGATGTTTAATCTCGGTGAGTACTTGTTTAGCGTTCAACGTGTAGGTCATCAGGTTGCCCACTGGACAAAATGGCCACCTGTGGCATAATCAGTGCCGTTGTGATCGAGGCTTGTGCTTTCTCGAACGGTATCCCAATAGACTCTCGTGATCGACGCATCGCCGAGTTGGAAGCTCAACTGCGTGAGTGTGATCGACTGATTGCAGCGCTTCAGGAAAAGGTCCAGCACCTCGAGGAAGAGCTGGAGAAGACGAAGCGCGCCGGTAAGCGCCAGGCGACACCGTTTGCTCGTAAGAAGCGGGTTGGCAAGCCGAAGCGACCTGGGCGCGAGAAAGGGCAAGGGAAGTTCTCCTACCGGCGCAAACCTGCGCCCGAGGAGGTGAAAGAGACCAAGGAAGCGCCGTTGGACTGCTGTCCGGAGTGCGGAGGTTCCCTGACTGAGCGGAAGGCGCACGAGCAGTTCGCGGTGGACATTCCACCGGTGGAGCCGGAGATCACGCGCTACGTGACGTATAGCGGATACTGTTCCTGCTGTCAGCAGCGGGTTCGGTCGCGTCATCCCGAGCAGATTTCGGATGCTACCGGTGCGGCGGGAGTGGTTGTCGGGCCACGGGCCAAGGCGCTGGCGGCAGACGTGAAGCACCGTTTCGGGCTTTCGTACGGCAAGGTCTGCGGCCTGCTGAGTGATGCCTTTGGGTTGCACGTAAGCCGTGGTGGCTGGTGCCAGGCGGATGGGCGGCTGGCCGACCAGGCGCAGCCAGTGTACGAGGGGCTGGTGGAGACGCTGCGAGAGAGTGCAGTGGTACACGTCGATGAAACGGGCTGGCGAATAGGGACACTGTCGGCCTGGTTGTGGGTGTTCACGAACCGAGAGACGACGGTGTACACTATCCGCCGCAGCCGAGGGCACGGGGTGGTCGTCGATATCCTGGGAGCTGAGTTCGCCGGCGTGCTGAATTCGGACTGCTTCCTGGCCTACGATGCCAAGGCGCTGGACAATTGGTTGAAGCAGAAATGCGTAGGGCACTCGTCGAGGAACTTGAGCGAGATGGAGGCCGGCAAGACGCGTGGCGCGGTGCGGTTTGCCCGAAACGTGACGGCCCTGCTCCGAGAAGCGCTGCGGCTGAAAGCGGAGAAACCGGAGCTGCCTGGGGAGACCTTCACCGAGCAGGCGGCAGTGCTGGAAGAGCGGCTGGACCAACTGATCCACGAGCGCCGACAGTTCACCGACCCTGACGACGCCCGGTTCGCCAAGCGGCTGCGGAAACATCGAGAGCATCTGTTGCGTTTCCTGTACGTGGACGAGATGGACGCGACCAACAACCGGGCTGAACGGTAGTTGCGACCGGCCGTGATCACGCGCAAGACTACGGGATGCAACCGCGTGGCAGACGGTGCGGAAGCCCACTCTATTCTGGCCAGCGTGTTGGCAACCTATCATCAGAGAGAGATTCCCATCTTGGACTTCTTGGTCGAGCTACAGCGTGCTGCAGGAAACCCGCCGTCACTAGGCCCGCCGCAGCCCGCCCCTACCTGACGCTAAACAAGTACGTCAAAACAATGCGCATTCCAGATACGCTGGCAGACCACCCAATCGAACCTGCAACTCACATCCGCAGCACTTTCAGCCCGGCACGGGCCTTGCGTAGAAGCTCACCCACCGACCGCACCTGCAGGGCCTGTCGGACTATGTATCCAGGGCGAAGGTAAAAACTCTTGTAGGCATACTCCAGCAACTCAATCAACTCAGCAGCAGACAAATCCTTCTCCCAATAGCAAGGTCTGAAATCGGATGTGGGATTGGCAGCAAAATGCTGCCAGAAATCCTCCTCGAAGACACCCTGTGCTAGCCCGTCGAGGTAGATCTGCGTGCCCGGGAAAGGAGTGAGAATCGTGATATGAACGTAATGGGGAGCCAACGACTTGGCGAACTCAATCGTTTGCAGAATGTCCCCCCGCGTCTCTGTGGGCGCACCGATCATGAAATAGGCCAACACGGAGATTCCCGCCTGCTTCGTCCATCGGAAAACCTCACGTACCTGGTCCATCGTAATTTGCTTGTTCAACACTTTGAGAATCTTGTCGGTGCCCGCTTCCACACCGTAGTGAATACGCTCGCACCCGGCAGCCCGCAGCGCTCTCAACATCTCTGGGGTTACGGTGTCCGCCCGGGCACGGATATCCCAGCCCACGTCAAGCCCGCGGTTTTGGACCTCCTGGCAGATATCTGCGACCCGCTTGGCATCCACCGTGAAGGTGTCGTCGTATATAAGGAACTCGTAAATGCCGAGCTGGGTGCAGGCTTCCATCTCATCCACAACATCCCGCGGCGATCGCGCGCGAAAACGCTTTCCCAAGTGAGGACGATCACAAAAAGTACAACGATAGGGACATCCTCGGCTGGTGATCATGGTAGTGATAGAAGACCGCTTGGCCAGGAGAGAGGAATACTTCCAGTACGGGGTTAAGTGCCTGGCCGGGAAGGGCAGCTCATCGAGATCCTGCGTCAAGTCCCTCATGCCAGTGCTAACGATCTGGTCACCGTCACGAAATACGAGCCCTTTTATTTCCTTGAGCGCTTCTGGCCTATGCAAATTATCCACCAATTCTCTGAAGGTGACCTCCCCTTCGCCCAGTACTCCATAGTCAACCCCGGGAAGGTTGATTGTCTCTACTGGAAAAATGTGGACGTGAGGTCCTCCCAGTACAACCTTGATATCCTTGTCCACCTCCTTGACAGTACAAACTGTCTTCATCACGTCAATCAGCGTGAGGGTCATTGCCGTAATACCCACCACATTGGGCCTCTTCTGAGCAATGGTATGCCTTAACTGCTCATATCCGAGTTCCTCCACCTGGGTATCCAGTATCTCTACATGGTGTTGGGTGTGTTTTTCGAGATAGGCAGCAATATACAAGAGTCCCAGAGGTGGGTTGTATCCTCGTTCCTCTTCAATAATGGCTGGGTTGTTACCCATTATTTCGTTTTCGGCCGGCGGGTTGATCAGCAAGATATCCAAGAACAGCAACTCCTATAGTCCGGTGCCAGAACAGTTGGGACCCGGTCATGAACCAAACCGCGCCCACTAAACTGGACGCAACTCTCCCAATGTGTTCTTCGAAGGCTAGCAGCCTGCCGGAGAGAACACGTTTTGCTGAGAAAAGCCCCACTCAAGCACGATTTTGAGCCTGAATTCAGGTCTCGCGCCCCATTTTTGCCGCAAAAAGCCACGAATTTAGGGATGGCACTTTTTACTCCGACAGCCTGCTAGAATGGAATAAGCAAGCGTAGGATCTAACTAAGCCCTTTCTCGGCGCACACTCCATAAACCATTCATCGCTTGTGCACCAGTGTTTAGAAGCGCGGCGTGCGCTTATCCACCATGTCAGCTAACAAACCCGCAGCGGCGATCTGAAGCGCTGCGAGCACAAGCACCACCGTCGTCACGTCCATAAGACGGCCTAGAGCAAAGAACGAGTAGAGACCAACGACAATACCAGCCAGGAGCAAAAACCCACTGAGCGGAAGAAAAACCCGCAGCGGCGCGTAGTAGATAGTCGTGCGCACAATGAGCAAGGCAAAGTTCAGCGTGTCGTGAAGAGGGCGGATCTTGGATCTACCGACCCGCCGCTGATAGTTGATGGGTACATAACCGACCAAGTAACCATTGGCAAGCATCGCCAGCGTGATAGTCGTTGTGAAGGAAAAGCCATCAGGCAGGATGGGGTAGAAACGGAGTGCGAATTCCTTGCGAAACGCCCGCAGCCCGGAATTGATGTCAGGAATACGGGTATGTGCGAAGTAGTTGGCCAATGTATTAATGAACCACTTAGCCGGACGCCGGAGAAGCGGAACGTGAACCTCTTCACCTGTACGTGCCCCAACTACCATATCGTAATCGTCCATCAGCTCGATCAGGCGCGGGATCACCTCGTTCGGATAAGTGCCATCAGCGTCGGTGATGACGATAATCTCGTGTCGCGCATGGCGAATACCCGCTTTCAGAGCCGCACCGTACCCTCGGTTAGCGGGATGTCGAACAACCTCCACACCCTTTGACTGCACCACCTCCACGGTACGGTCAGTGGAACCATCGTCTACGACGAGCAGTTGATAAGACAAGCCACTGTCTGCCATTATTTCCTGGAGGTGATCCAACGTCGGGCCGATGCTCTTCCCCTCGTTGTAAGCCGGCACGATGATCGTTGCAGCCAGTTCTGGAGTGTCAATAGACATTTCGTCAATACTACAGGGACGTAGCTTCATCGGGGATGATTCACCTATTCCGTGAACATCAGAGAAATTGTTGGGAGGCTGACCCTGCCATGCCCCATCACCGGTCTTGTGTTACTCTTCGAGAAGAACCTGATAGACCCGCATTGGACTCTCCTTCCACAGATGGAGATCAAAATTCTGTCGCAGGAGTTCTAGACTGTTCGCAAGAGGAGGATGGCAATCCTCCGCGTAATAAACCGGCAGACCATCCCCCAACAAGCTAGTAACGACCTGTGTCAACGTGTACTCGAACTCCGCTGGATCATGCAAGTTCATCCGGCGATAGAACAGCGTGGTGCGGTTACCGAAGTAGTTGACCGGGTCATTCCAAAGATAGGCAAGGAAAACCGCGTTGTCTTCACTATTGGCTGTCAAAGACCGCGCAACTCTCTGAACCTCCAAGCCACCCCGATTTCGCCCCGTAACGAGGTGCCACGATTTCACAAGAGATAATGACAGTGTCACGCCAACACCGACCAGCACCAATCCCAAACCCCACTTCTTCCAGGTCACACGTAGATCAAGAACAGACAGGCAACCTCGTGCTGCGAACAATCCCACTGGCGCGAAGAGCGGTAGCAAGTAGCGAGTAGCCTGATTCAGAGGAGATCGGGCAAACGTGCTACTCAACACAAGAAAAACCAGGAACAATCCCAAAAGCAAGCTAACCGCCTTGCGTGATGCCTTTGCCAACCCCAGGACAGCAAGGGCGAGCAGCCACGAGAAGTTGCTCCACAGCGTTCTGCCAACACCCAACAAACTGTAACCATCGAATGGGCTTGGACCTAGTGCGTAAGAAATACTGAGCAGTGGGAAATGGAACCCAGACCGGGAAGCTGAATAATGTGTGTCAAGCGGACTACCATATATGGTGTGATTATACACACCCAAACCAATCATCCCAACGATGACGACAACCCCGAAGGTCCAGTTGACCACAGAGCCTAACATAGCCCTCCGTTGTGTGCAAACAGCGTATACGAAGATGGGTAGCAATACCAAGATGTCACTATACTTGATCAACACGGTCAAGACTGTCATTGCCCCTGCAACCCCACCGAGTACAATTCGCCACATACGCGTCTTCTTGCGACAAGCAGCCACGTAAGCTGCAAGTGCTCCTACTATAAAGCAGGTCCCAGGCACATCTGCCCAGAGCGAAGTTCCCCATTCCAGGAACACAGGCGTAAAGGCCACGACGGCTGCCCCCAGAAGTCCTGTCCAGCGATTAAATAGCATACTGCCCAACAAGTAAGTGAAAAGCACACTCATCATGCTTATTACAGGCACCGCGAGAAAATCCGGCAAACCCAGCCATTGTGGGATCGTCAGGAGTAGCGGGAACCCAGGAGGATAGTTCAAATACAGACGACTAGGATTGGGGTCCTGCAGGCGCTGATCTGCGAAGGCTGCCAGCGTAAAGTAAGGCCCCAATTTCTCGTTAAGTGGATGCTCAATGGCAGGCCCGATGCCCTGCACGATGTTCCTTCCCGCCACTTGGTAGCCCAGGGCATCCCATCCCGTCGGTTGGCGCTCAAGCAAAGCCGCGCATACGAACAGACTGAGAAGCAGTAAACTGCTAAGCAACCACGAATGGACGTGACCACTGGATCGTGACTTCATAAATCAGATACTCCACACACACTCACCTGGAAAAAACCTTCTGCACCATCGGCAAAAACAGCCATTCCGTAGCCACCAATGCGGTGCTCTCTGCGGCATTATTGGTCAGGTTGGCGTCAGTATCACCCGCCTGTACCCGGATCGAGAAAGGATGGCTTCCTGCGTCCAACCCCTCCCACGTCACCGAGACCACCGTGGAGGCAGCACATCCATGGAGGCCAGGCATGATCACTCGCGGCTCACCGATGGCACTCACATCCGCCTGGCCCAACGGGCCGTCGTAGAATGTGACGGTGATCGGCTTGGTTGTGGCAACGTCGCCCGCATTGGAGACTAACGCCTTCAAGGTGGCGGTAACCGGGGCTCCCTCGTACCGGATAGCGGCTGGCTCCGCAAAGGCTCGCACTGCCACCGGATCAATCGTAGGGGCAAGCGCGTTGGTGTAGTCGCGAAAGTCCTCCCCGAGGGGGCGCAGAGAGCGCGTATCGGGGTCAAACAGAGTCCCCCCCCAGAACCACGGGTCACCGTCTACGCTAAACCAGGCCCAGCGTTGCACCAACCGGTTGCCGTCGGCGGGGTAGCCGATGGAGGTATCGGTGTAGGTCCGGAAGAAATCAAAGGTGCCCTGCATGAAAGCACTCACTCGCTCAGCCGAAAGTTGTTGGCCTTTCTCATCGTAGTAATCCTCGGGGAAAAGCACGCCATATTCTGTCACAATCAGAGGCTTGTCGCGGTGGCCCTTGGCTGCCATCCACTGGCGGAATTCAATGATCCGCTGCTGAAAGATCGCCAGGTCGTCCTGCTGGCTTACCTCATACAGTTCCCCTTCCATCACACTGTCGAACTGTGTGCCCCGGGGAATACCCGCCCCCCACACCTCGTACCCTGGTTGTTGTGCTTGCGGGTGGTCAGGTGAAATCTCCCGCAAGATAAAGGAGTGCACATTCCAAATATCTACGGGCATCGGTGTGCCGTACTCTTGCACATAGGCACCCCACACCAGGTCAAGATATTGGAAGCGCAGAGAGGTGGGCTGCACGACACCCCCGATGGCAATCTGCGCCGATGGGTCGCGTCCTTTGATCAGACCATAAAGATGATGATAGGCTCGTGCATAGATCTCCGGCGCCAGGTCATCCTGGTAGATTCGCCTGTCTTGCTCATTGCCAATCAGCCATACAGCCCCCGGATTGGCGTCAATAATGGTATAGAGCGTGCTTGTGAGGGGCTTGAAAGTGAACCCGTTACCCACCTGCGCCAGTTGCACTAGCTGGAAGTGCTCGGCGCCTCCTGGCTGCTGAGGGGCTATCGCGGTACTCCAATCCAGGTACCAACCCACGTTCAGACTCGTCACGTCATAGAGCGCTACATTCCCCCCAACTGTCACGCCGAAGCGGCACGAGGCATAGTGATCTGGCTGAGGACGAGTGGTAGAGACTGGGGGTAGGTGGGCTATGGATGGCGATTTGGTGCTATCAGTGTAACGGATGGCATAGGTCGGGATCGGCCCAACGGCCGGCGAGGCTTCCGCCTGTCTCGGGAGGAGAGCGGTGATGATCAGCACCAATGTCACTCCGCTGACCAGAGCGACTGTCCAAAGCCACCAACGTTGTCTCTCTTGCGAAACAGGCATTGGCATTCCTTTTCTTGCCCAATCAGGGCAGCGGACGCACGTATACAGGGCTGGGGCCGACGTTGACTGTCACCACGCCGTCCACACTCCCATCGTCCCCGTCGCTGATACTGGTTTGCGCTCCGTACTTATCCACCACCCAGGCTGCCGATCCTCCAAAATGGACCGGTCGGGTGGCCTCGTCGTTCATCCACACTGCGTAGATGTCCTGAGCCTGATCCTGAAAGATGTACCCCTCCGCCTCGGCACAGCCCAGCTCATTAGCAGACATAGTGCGGATGAAAGCTGCATCCCCCAACTGTTCCGTAATCGTCCTGAAGGCGTAAAAAGAGGGCTTTCGCTGCCACGAATCATCGAGCAACCCGTATAGATACGGGAACCCACTGGTGATATCCCGCAGTGCAAACCAATTCGCATACTCCAGGTCGGCGGCCATCGCCCAGACAAAGGCCTTGACCACATACCTGCTCTGGCCCTCGTCGCTGCCTCCCCGGCTTGGGTCGCTATGTTCCCCAATTTCCGTGCAAACCACGGGCAAGTCGAGCCCATAATTAGCCATCTTGGAGCGAAAATAGGCTGCTTTGCCCATCAACTCCCGCCCGTAGGGTTCCCAGCGATAAGCGAAGTTGGGATAGTAGTGAAAGTTGAACAAGTCAATATAACTGCCACCGCCTGCTGCGAAGAAATCGTCCACGAATTGTCTTACGAACGGGTAGTCCGGATCGTCCTCCCGGCAGCGCTCGTGGGAGACTCCCCCGTTTAGAAGTTTGACAGCCGGGTTCGCTGCCTTCATAGCAGGGTATACCTGGCGGCAGAGGTCAGCGTACTCAGCACCATAGTCGCCCCAGTACCCATAGCCGGCCTCGGCCAAGAAAACAGATGCGTTGTCGGGTTCGTTGTAGAGCTCCCAGTGTTCAATCACAGGGGAACCTGGTGCGTCCAAGTACCCGTCCCCATCGTACCGCTCTGTGGCTGCCTGCATAAATTCTACGAAGTCCGCCACATGCTCTGGATACAGAGGGCCTGCCCGGTACTCGGCTGCCCATGAAGGATTGTCGTGGATGGTGGCGACGAGTAACAGACCGGCCGAGGTCGCTCCTGACGCTTTCGCATCCCAGGAACTCCAGTCGAAGTGATCGGACGTGGTGTCCACGGGCTCCACGTTGTTCCACGAGAACGCAACCCGCGCCCACTGGGCATTCATCGCCTGTATCTCACCCAGGCCGTTATCATTGTTCAAAGGCCAGTAAGTTTGCACGCCAAAAACTGGGGGCGGAGAAATCTTGGAGATGAACGGGAGGAAAATCCGCGGCTGCATCAGGTCCGTCGGTTTGCTCAAGCCAGATGCCTTGGCAAGGATTTCACCGGGTGTTTGCGCTAGTGCACCGAACGGTGTCAGAGTAACGCTTGCCAGTACGAACGACAGGGTGATCTGAGACAATGCCTTCTGAAACTTCATGTTTTGCTCCTACTCTCGCATAACCAGCGGAAGGTGGACGGTATACCAGGTATCGGCCACGAACCACACGACATCATCCGAGTCAACCGCGATTCCCTGGATGCGTGGCCGGGGCAACGGCACAGGGAACTCCGTGAAAGTGGCCGTCGTCGTGACAACCAGCCGGCCGATATTGCCGCCAAACTGTTCACTGAACCAGACGGCTCCTGTTGAGTCCACGCTGAGATCGTAGGGACGGCTATCGGCGGTGGGAACGGTATAGCGCAGGCCGAACTCCTGTGTGGTGAGGATAAACAGAGATATGTGATTTCCATACAACTCTGTGAACCACAGGCGGTTTGGAGCCAGGGTAGCCATGAACGGATGGGCTGGCGTCGGATAAAGAGGCGGCGTTCTGTCCACTCGGGGAACGGAGGGTTGAAGGCGGGCCAACTTATTCTGGTTGCTCAACACGGCCCAGATACTGTCGTTATTCTCCACCAAGATCCCCGCGAGTCCTGCGTCGCTCAGTCCGACGTGAAACTCGCGCACCTCGTAGTCAGACGGTGTATTGACGACCAGTTTCCCGATGTGATCGGTGCCTTGCTCGGTGAACCAGATCGAGCCATCGAGCGCGATGTCCAGGTCCATGGGAGCAACGTTCGTTGTGGAGATCACAAATTCATGCGTTATTCCTGTGGCACCATCAATGCGCCCGATCCGATTCCGCCCGTTCTCGGTGAACCATGCTCGGCCGGTGCCGTCAACAACGACGTTCAGCGGCCGGCTACCCGCTGGCAGTCCGTACTCCTGAAACGTATAGTGCGTAGTATCGGTGTAGATCAGACGACCGATCCGATCAGCACCGGATTCGGCAAACCAAACCTCCATGGTGTCCTGCCGCTCGAACACAGCAATGCCATCGGGAGCAGCACCCGCTGTGGGAATCGTGAAAACCTCAAACGTCTCTAACGTTGGACTGAACCGTAAGACGAACGAAGTTCCAGGCGCAGCGAGGGCGGACGATGAGACTTCTGCTTGTGGCGTTTCAACAACCAGAGCATGCGCCTTGGGCCAAAGCAAGATAGCACCCGCCAGCACTAGACCAATCGCCAGGCTGATCACCAGGTAAGACTGTCTATATAGATGTCGTCTCATTATACTCCCTGGGCGATGTTCAGTACACATCGAACCTTCTCCCTGCTGTCCATGTGGCGCTCCTGTCCTGCCCAGACGTAGAGACAGGCGTAAATGCGATTATGTCTGCACCAGGAACGATCCTGCTCAAAGCGATTGCCTTCCCTCTCACGCACGCCGTCTAATCACCACCATGACAAGGAGACCGCCTATGAGCATCGCCACGCCCAGGTGGAGGCGGACGCTCCGCCCCCCAGCCTCCGGCAGCAATGGCCCCGCTGCCGTGCCAACGGGGGTTACCTCCACTGCGGCGGTGGAAGCGGCCGGCGGTTCGACCTGCGGCACACTGTCTGCGTTGGAGACGGTGACAAGCTCACCAAAAACCCAACCCGGCGCATCGTTGTACCGGATCTGCCACCAATCGCCGTAGCGGCCAATCACCTCGGCCTGAGCACCAGGGTCAAGGTAGCCCAGATGCGCGTAGTTAGTACCCGGCCCACTGCGGACATTCACCCCATCAGCCCCAGCCACCATGGTCGCCACGGCAGAGGGTACCGTCGTAGGAACCGGTGTGGGCTCGGACGACGGAGGTTCATCAGTCGGCTCCGCCGGTTCGTCGGGTTCGTCGGGTTTGTCAGTCGGCTCCGGTTTCGGCGTCCGCGTCGGCACTGTCTGACGCTCTGGGCTCTGCCCTGGCGCGGCCCACAGGTCGGGACCAGCGACCAATCCTAGCACCAGTATCCCTAACGCTGCGATCCAGACCATGCTTTTCTTCACTGCTACCTCCTGAAGTGAAATCAGGACTCCCAGTCGCACTCCAACGGTGTCCGGTAGATCACACGTTCCCCTTTCACCACTGCCGCCATTGTCGGCTCCGGTGTCGTGTCCAAAAAAGAAGAGCCTTCCAACAGCCAGACTCACACGGTCAGTGGGCGGCCGGGTGTTCTTGGGCATTTCCGAACCCGCAGGAGATATACCGTTCGTCCTCCTGTTATTCTACCACATCCGCCGAAAGAGTCCAGATAAATTGGTGCATCTGGATCACCAAGACCATCGGCGTGAAGGTCCATACTCTCCAGGTGTGAGGGAGGAATCGCAGTTCTTAGACATGCATTTCTTACTCATACTCGTAGGTAACCTCCACGATGATGTCGGCGTCGAGACTTAGGTCGAACGTCAACGTCTCTTCGTCAATCATGCGCGGGGGTGGTGTAGTTGCCACCAGTTGTGCACCTGGTGGAAGCACAATCGTAAACGACACTGGTGTGTTATCCGTGCCTGGTTGCTTCTGAACCAAGAGCGAATAGTGCCACTGTCCCTCGCTGAACTGTGCGATGCGCGGCAAGTCGTACTCGAGGCACGTCGTCAGCGTCTCTCCGTACTCAACGACAAAGAACTGAGCGAAGACTGTCTTCCCTGCTTCGTCACTCAGCGTGACTGCCTGACCATCATCTGGCTCGCCGCGAAGGAGATACTCGCCTGGTGTCGGACGCGGCGTCGCAGCCCGAAGCACACTGCCGGCTGGAACGTACACGCGAAGATAGTCGTAGTAACAGCGATGTATCAGCGCCTCGTAGGTCAAATCGCCGCTGTATCCCGGTTGATGCTGGCAGTGCACACCCGCCTTCTGGCCCTGATGCGCATACGTCAGCGATAATCCGGCGGCGGCCGTTCCATCGGCACACAGCACGACGCGATAGTCCGCCCTCTCGCTGACCAACGAGTTGACTTTGCCGAAGCCCAGGTTCGCATCAACGATCATCAAGTAGTCGCCTGCGCTCTCACGCAACGCCCCGTCCCAGCCAACCCGCGCCAGTGCAGTGGTCACGTCTATATCTTCTACGGAGATCAACAGGTGACGGCCCTCCAGCGCGCGGTATAAAGCCTTCGCGACCTGCACCCAGTCCACGCTGCCGGGGTCGTTCTCTACGCGCTCGCGGACGGCAGC
>Ga0208648_1001512_pt1 | contig 18524 bp, 22 predicted proteins | sample AntAceMetag02UKL_FD_184772 | JGI IMG/M metagenome (GOLD analysis project Ga0208648, IMG submission 184772) | Saline lake microbial communities from Ace Lake, Antarctica - Antarctic Ace Lake Metagenome 02UKL (SPAdes) (version 2) | ecosystem: Environmental > Aquatic > Non-marine Saline and...
AGTACGATAGATACTTTCTGTTGAAAATGCCTTTTTTACACAAAAAACCTGTCAAGAACTTTTTTAGTTTTTTTGGCTGTTTATCTAAAAAATTAGACTTTCCCTGTAATTTATACCGGATACAGAATTAGGTGGCTTTGATTATTTTAGTTTCTGTTGTGTGCAACGTGCTGATGATCATCCCTTGCGCCCTCTTGATTATGTGCCTCTGGATAAATTCTGGAATAAAAGGGGCTATAGTAAACATCCTGAGCTTGTCACTCATTATGCCTGGAAAGATATAGATCAGGCAGAGGAAACATCAAAAGCCATGACTTTCTGGTTAAAAAAAGTATGACAGTAACAAATAAAGTCAGGTTGGCAACTGCGCAATATGATATCAGTCAATTACAAAACTGGCAGCAATATGTAGAAAAAATACATCATTGGGTAAATGATGCTGTCAGCCACGGGAGTGAGATATTATTATTTCCTGAATATGCCAGTATGGAGCTAGTTGCGCTTTTTTCTGCTGGCATTATGCAAAGTTTAGACAAGCAACTAGAAGCCATGCAGGATTTGCATGATGACTTTTTAAGCGTGTTTAAACAACTCGCTATACAACACGATGTTTATCTGCAAGCTGGTACCTTTCCGGTCAAGCTAAAAGATAACAGATATCGCAATCGCGCTTATTTTTTTAAACCCGATGGTACTGTTGATTTTCAAGACAAGCTACAAATGACCCGGTTTGAAAATGAACAATGGTTTATCAGCTCTGGTGACGAGATAAAAGTATTTGCTACTCGTTTTGGCAATATTGGGATTAATGTCTGTTATGACAGCGAATTTCCGATGATTGCGCGCAAACAAGTTGAAATGGGCGCTAATGTAATCCTGGTTCCTAGTTGCACAGACACCTTGGCAGGCTATCACCGCGTTCGCATTGGCTGTCAGGCTCGTGCTCTGGAAAATCAATGTTATGTCGTTCAATCACCGACTGTAGGAAGTGCACCCTGGTCAGAAGCCGTCGATATTAACATTGGTGCGGCCGCTGTTTATACTCCGGTTGATTATGGATTTCCTGATAATGGTATTTTAGCGATCGGTCAATTAAATCAGGCTCAATGGGTATATGCAGATCTTGACCTGAGTAGTATAGCCAATATCAGAACAACCGGGCAGGTATTTAACTATCGTGATTGGCCTGCTCAGTTTAATTTTTTTAGTGTGTCGTAGAGAAAAAATAATGCTTTTTGCCTGAATGTGACCATTCATTAGTCAGACGTAAAGGTAAAAACGGATTCTTTTGAGGCTGTCGCAGCTATCCAGAATGTAGTTATACAAGAGGGTTAAGATAAACTTGATTAATTGAATTGACCAGAGTTTGATTGAGAATAACTGAAAATTAGTTAAGTTGTAAACTGGCTGGCAAAAAAAAATTGAATAGGTGGATGAACAAAAACTAACGCTACGCAACAAATATAATATAACTATCAAACAGGTGATTTGTTATCATCATGAGCTAGTTTAGTGAATAAAAATGCATATAAATGAAACTGACAATCGGTAAATTAGCCAAACAAGCTAACGTAACCATTGAAACCATCCGATATTACCAACGTAAAGGATTGATAAATGAACCTACAAAGCCAGCAATTGGTTATCGCCTATATCCATCAGAAGCGATTGCCCGAATTCAATTTATTAAACGTGCCCAGCAATCAGGCTTTACCTTAAAAGAAATCTTAGAATTATTATCTTTGGATGGTGAACATTGCGCAGATATTCAAAAAATGGCTGAGCAAAAACGGCAACAAATTGATGATCAATTAAAAGACTTAACCGCACTTCGTAACGTTCTTGATAGCTTAGTCAAGGGCTGTCAGCAAGATCAATCATCTCAACACTGTTCTCTCATTGATGCGCTTTCCAATCAGGAAGACGCTCAGTCCTGAGCATTCCGAAAATTATTATAACAACTCTTGACCCCGTTCCTGTGAACAGGGTTTATTCTCCTAATTAAACGCTATGAAAGTCTATTTATTTTAGCAATAATTTTTTGCTGACTTATTAATGACAGACTACAACATAGCTGTTATTTAGGAGAGTCACCATAAAACAAAACAAAGAAAAGGCATCTAAAAATGAAACCTGGCTGGTCATTGGTTTTATGTTCGCTTGTTGTCTTGCTCCCATAATATTCATAGGAATGACTGGCGCATAGTTCAGCTCTTTAACGGGAAAAGAAACTGTCTCATTAGTTTCTTTTCGTTAGTTCTCTGGTTTTTATCGGTTTTGGGTATCGTAAACTCTATTTTTCAGACAACTGTTGCCAAGTGTACCAAGCGCAGTTAAACAAAAACAGCGGATGATTTTCTGGACAACTTCTGTATTGGCATTGATGTCATGGGTTTTGTTCTGGTAAGTCCTTTCCTTCTGACTTAACTTCACAAACAAGAATTTCAAAAAATGAAAACTCCTCTTGACTATGTTCTATAGAACAGGGTTTAGAATTTATCCCAAGCTTACTAAATAACGTTTTACCCTTAAATACTGGGTTTACAAACAATTTATTTTTAACTTAGGGGAACAAAAATGGCACAAGAACAAGACATCAAAGAAAAAAGTACGCCTTGGTTAGGCATAGGTGCGGTACTCGCAGCAATTGGGGCATCAGTCTGCTGCGTGGGTCCCTTGTTACTTTTATCTCTAGGCATAGGTGGGGCATGGATGAGCACCTTAACCTCAATGGAAACAGTTCGACCATTCTTCTTCATCGTCACGTTAATTTTTATTGGTTTGAGCTATCGCAAACTGTATTTAATTCCAGAAAACTGTGAAGAAGGTCAAGCCTGTGCAGTTTCTGAAGTTAAACAAAGACAAAGAATGATTTTTTGGATCGGTTCAGTATTGATTTTATTGTTATTAATATTCCCTTGGTATGCCGTTTATATTCTTTAATGGAGCAAAAAATGAAAAATTTAAAATATTTATTACTTGTGTTGAGTTTAATGGCTGGTTTTGTTTTTACCCAAACAGTACAAGCTAAATCCACAGAGCAAACACAGAATAATAGTCAATCTGTTGTACTTGATGTGCAAAACATGACTTGTGCCATGTGTCCTATCACTATCAGAAAGGCGTTACAGGGGGTTGACGGTGTGCAGAGTGCAAAGGTGGACTTTGCCAGTAGAACAGCGAATGTTACTTTTGATCCCAAGAAAACCAATATAGAAAATCTGATCAAAACCACAACCAATGTGGGCTATCCTGCGACTATTCATTCAGAAAAATAAACCAAGGAACATTCATGTGGACTAAACAACTAAAAATTGACGGTATGACCTGCCCAAGTTGTGTCGGTGGTATTGAAAACAAACTGAATGCATTAGACGGTGTAGAGATTAAAGTTTCTTACCCTGAAGGCATTGGATTACTCTCAGTAAAAGGTGATGCTAGTCTTAAATCACTGATCGGTAAGATCGAAGATAAAGGCTATCAAGTAACAGAAATGGATAAGGAGAAGGCGAGTTCAGATAACCCAACCGTTTCTGCTACAAACAACAGTCAGCAACTCCATGTGGCTATTATCGGCACTGGGTCAGGGGCTTTTGCCTGTGCTCTCAGAGCAGTTGAAAATGGTGCTAAAGTCACTTTAATTGAACGTAAACCCATTATAGGTGGAACTTGCGTTAATACCGGCTGTGTGCCATCAAAAATCATGATTCGGGCAGCACATATTGCGCATTTGCAACAAGAGCACGCTTTTGACGGTATTAAAAAACAAAAGCCAGTCATTGACCGTAAACAATTACTAGCACAGCAACAAGCCAGAGTGGATGAATTGAGAGCCGCTAAATATGAAAATATTTTAGAGGCCAACCCAAATATTAACTTAGTAAAAGGCGATGCTCGATTTAAAGACAGTAAAATCTTGATTGTCGATCAGGAACACGGTGATTTCACTGAAATAAAGGCTGATCGCTTTTTAATTGCAACAGGTGCATCCTCCAGTATTCCACCGATACCTGGTTTAACAGAAACGCCTTATTGGACATCAACAGAAGCTCTGGAAGCAGATTCTCTGCCCGAACATTTGGTCGTGATTGGTTCTTCGATTGTTGCCCTAGAATTAGCACAGGCTTATTTAAGATTAGGTACCAAAGTCACTTTGTTAGCTCGACACTCCTTAATGTTTAATGAAGACCCTGATATTGGTGCAGAACTGCATAAAATTCTGAAAAACGAAGGGATGACTATTTTGGATCATACGCAAGCTGAAGCTGTCTCTTACAAAAAAGGCATGCTTTCGTCAGGCAAGTTCACAATTAAAACCACGAAAGGACAAACATTGATAAGTGATCAATTATTGATTGCGACAGGTCGTCCACCTAATACAAACAGTTTAGCATTAGACCAAGCTGGAGTAGCCATGGGTAAAGGTGGCACCATTACCGTGGATGATCACATGCGTACCAATGTAGAGCATATTTATGCAGCAGGTGATTGTACCAATCAGCCACAGTTTGTTTATGTTGCCGCAGCAGCAGGAACCCGTGCCGCCATCAATATGACAGGCGGTGATGCGGCCATTAATTTATCCGCCATGCCTGCTGTGATGTTCACTGAGCCACAAATGGCCACAGTGGGTTTAACTTTGGCAGAAGCGCATCATAATAATATTGAAACCGATGTTCGTTTATTGTCATTAGAAAATGTGCCGCGAGCACTCGCTAACTTTGAAACCAAAGGCTTTGTCAAACTGGTCATGGAAGAAGGCAGTAGGCGTTTAATAGGGGCACAAATACTGGCTCCTGAAGCGGGAGAAATGATTCAGACAGCCGTATTGGCGATTCATAACCAAATGACCATAGAAGATCTGGCTGGACAGCTATTTCCTTATTTAACCATGGTAGAAGGGATTAAACTTTGTGCCCAAACTTTTAACAAAGATGTGAAAGAACTCTCCTGTTGCGCGGGGTAATCATGAATGACAATCTCAACAATAACAGCTTAATCAGACTTTCAACACTAACTGAACAAACTGGACTGAGTATTCATTGCATTAGAGCGTACGTGGATCACATCTTTGATTCAAGTTAGTGATAGAACAAGTGGTTGACTGTTATTGTTTGATGAATTTGCCATTCAACGCTTACGCTTTATTAAAACGGCTAGAGATGCAGGTGTGCCCTTAGCGAAAATAGTCTGTTTATTGGTTGCCAGTGATAAGGGGGATGATAAAGAAACAAGCACAGGACTCGCAGAGCTGAATAAATATATTGAAGATATGCGAAATAAAGTGAGTGAATTTGAATAAAGCTTACTCACCTTCTAGAAGGTGATAACACTATAGTGAGGAAACACCATGAAAGAAAAAACCAAACAAATGACCAGTTTAATCGGTACCGCCATTACTGCGGCCTGTTGTTCTTAGTGCATTAACAGCTATCGGACTGGGGGTCTTAATCCATGACGCAATTCTTATTCCGTTATTTATCGGTTTTATAGGTTTCAATCTATGGATGTTACACCGTTCAGTCAATAAACAGGAAGCTTGTGCCACTGAAACCATATCCACTTTTAAATTAGCGACGACTGGCAGAGCAATCAGTATTCTTGGGTTATTACTATCAGTCGCAGGTATTGGCTTGGCAACTTTGTTGATTTACATAGGCTTGGGTCTATTTTTTGTCGGTAATTTTCGAGGGTATAAAGGAGACTCTCATGCCTGTTAACACACTACAAGCGCTTTAAATTCACAAATAAAGAAAATGAAATATCAGTATTGTTTACCAATAGTGGCAAATAAATGACATAAAATAAGGCATCCTTCATTTGAAGCTAAAAGTAGTTTACACTTTTTTAGGGTGAGTTACCGTCATTCCTGCAGGCTTTTAGCAGGAATCTTGCTTAACCAAAGAGATTCCCGATAAAGCTTGTGCCCAGCCTGACTGGGTAACACTCGGGAATGACGGTGCTAATGAAATGCAAGTGTAAACTGACCAATGAAAGATGCCCAAAATAAGGAGTAAATCATGTTAATTAAAATCAAAATTGCAGATTACATGAGCAAAAATATTACGACTTTAAAAAAGAGACAGATGTATTTATGGCTATTCAACAATTATTAAATCATAAACAAACCAGTGTCCCTGTTGTTGATGAATCAGGAAAACTTATTGGCATATTTTCTGAAAAAGATTGCATGGAAGTCGTACTGGAAGCTTCATATAACCAAGGGACTTAGCGGTAAGGTTGCTGACTTTATGAGTAATGAGTCAATATCAGTGGATGCTGAAACTAATATCATAGATATTGCAAAAAAATTTACAACGTGTTCGGAAAGAATCTTACCCGTCATGACTGCAAATCAAATCGTTGGTTTAGTCAGTGGAGAAGATCTATTGAAAGCGCTTGTTTCTATAAGGTAATTTAAGAATTTAAGAGGCTTTTATGGAAACTCCCATTTGTCCTGCTTGTGGTTGCTCGTTAGTCCGATTAGGAATCAGCAAGGAAAAAGCTATTTCCCATCATTACAGGGAAAAACAATATTGGTTTTGTTGTGATGGTTGCCTAGAACTTTTTAAATCTCAACCTGAACAATTATTAAATGAGACATCAGACTTAGTAGTTTGCCCCGTTTGTTTGGCTGAAAAACCGATCAAGGTAACGGTAGAGCATATAGTTAATAAAACTGTATTCAATTTTTGTCGATGCCCTTATTGTCTGGATGTCTTTGAACAAGATCAAATTTTTTTTATTAAACGTTTGGCTTGGCAAACAAACTACGTAGGTATCTTTGGTGAACAGGAGGGGTGTTGCAAAAAGAATTAACTAATATTCCAACTAATCTGATCGTGGGTTTTCTAGGCGTAGGCAAAACCACCGCTATTTTGGATTTGCTAAAACAAAAGCCAAAAAATGAAAACTGGGCTGTATTGGTTAATGAGTTTGGCAAAATAGGGATAGATGGAGACATTTATACCGCTGCGGGTGTCACGGTAAAAGAAATAGCGGGGGGATGTTTATGCTGTGCGGTTGGTTTGCCTTTTCAGGTAAGTGTAAACCGTTTGTTAAAAGAAGTGAGACCTGACCGACTTCTGATTGAACCAACAGGTTTGGGACACCCTAAAAAAGTATTGGATATGTTGGTAAATGGATCGTTTAAAGACGTTCTGGAGTTAAGAGCAAGCATTTGTCTGGTTGATCCAGAAAAATTAAAAGACAGCCGTTACACCACACACGAAACGTTCATTGATCAAATCGCTTTATCCGATGTTTTAGTGGCCAATAAATTGGATTTGGCTGATCAAGAAGCGATTAAATTATTCTATCAGTGGGCTAAGAACAGTAGACCAGAAAAAGCATTGATTGCACAGACCATGCAAGGACAGCTGGATGTTACTTGGCTTGATATGCCAAGACAGCCAAAAAGACAAGCGGCATTTCCTAATGCCCATAAGATATCTAAAATTTATCCTGCTAATAACACTGATCACCAGTTAAGCAATAAGGCAGATGGCTTTCAGAGTTTTGGGCACATATTCCCTGCACAAAGTTGTTTTGATTATAAGCAGTTAAATGACTTTTTAAGTCAGCTCAACGTAGAAAGAATAAAAGGTATTGTAAATACTGATAAAGGTTGGTTCATCATTAATGGCACTGATAACAAAATTAATTATGTACCAGCACCTCCGTCAACCAATAGTCGAATTGAAATAATCGCAAGACAAAATTGTTTTCAAGATATTTCAAGAACATTCAATCAAATCTTAAGACGGATACTGTAAATATATGAATTTTGAAAAAGATAATATATTGATAATATTCAATATGATATAAGATTTATTGTTTATGGATTGAAAGTAAATGTTTCGCCTACAGGTCTGTAGTATCAATAGATATAGGGAGTTTCTGAGATAATCGGTTCTTTTGGTTAGTCAGCTTCTAAATAGGGTTTATATCGCAGCTCGAATCACAGTAATTTCTTGCTGAATTTGTTGTTTTTTTTCTTTACAAAAGATTATTTTTCGATTAAAAATGAATTTTTATTATTAATTGAATTTAGAGTTGATAGACATGAATAAAACGTCATCCAAACATAAATCAAAGGCTGCAGTTAAGCAGCAATTTAACGAAACTGACGACTCCGATGATGATATTATTGATACGTCAGTGAACGAATATATGCAGTATGCTATGGAGGATGAAAGAGCCTCAAAAAAATTTGCTGCGAGAAGAAAAATTGACCTATATATGGAAAAAAAACGACTCAGAGACGAGCTAAGCGATTCCAGTTTTGATGATTTTTAAGCATGAATCGATAATTTATCCAGAGTGGCTTGATAGGTGAATCCGTTTTTAAATGCTAAGTTATGACACTTAGTGAGATCTTATGCGAAACTCTGGATTTACTATAGTTTGAGATTAAAAACTACTCCGTGTATTTAATATCAAAGCTGGTTTTTTTGCTGCGTCGTTTGGCCTTATCAATGGCATATTTCATCTAGCCATTCAGGTTGTTATGGATCTTGATAAGCCGATAGAAAACAGTAACACTGGCACAGCGGTAAGTATAATTTCATATAGGCCGTTAAAAAAGAGTATAGTGAAAGCCGTAATTTAAACTCTATATTGGAGCTAGCTTATGAACACTATTAAATTAATAACAGTCCTTATACTTACCGTATTCAGTAGTAACTTATTAGCTTATGGAAGTAGCAGTAGTAGTAAAAAGGCTTGTAATAAGCCTAAATTCACCCAGTTCACCCCACCTCACTTAGCTGTCGTAGCGGCACAATCCGAGTTTTCATTTCAAACTTCAGCCTCAACCAATCCAGACAGTATTGAAGTCAGTGTAAAAAATCAGCCTGTAGAAATCACCATTGATAAAGTAAATAATGCCTACTCAGTCACTGGGAAGCTTCCCGCCTCGCTGAAGGGTACTTTTGCCAGAGTCCAAATTGAGGCTAAAGGGACAAATAATTGTAAAGGCAGTGATGGCTGGCTGCTGAATATTGAAGAATAACTACTTCAATACTTAAAGTTTGTATGTGCAGAAAAATATTCTAGTCCTGTATTGATTCTGGTATGAAGCTGTTTTCAGAAACATTCTGGAATCGATATAGTTCAAGCTCTATTTTAGCTGGCTGGGTATTTTTGAGAAGCCTGGCATTCGTCTATTTCTGTGCCTTTGCTTCAATGTCGGTGCAAATAGAAGGGCTAATAGGTACGAATGGTCTATTGCCCGTCACCAGCCATTTAGCATTGATTGAACATTTTTATCAGGAGCAGAAATTTTGGCATACGCCGACAATTTTCTGGATAAATTCTTCTGATGCCATGCTCGGTTTTATCTGCTATTTTGGCATGGCTGCAGCCTGTCTGCTATTGTTTGACATATTTACACGGGCTTCGTTAATTGTTTGTTATTTTCTGTATCTGTCGATTGTTGAAGTTGGTCAAGATTTTACGCATTTTCAATGGGATGTTTTATTACTAGAGGTAGGTTTTCTAGCTATTTTTCTCACGTGGGGGTCAGGTATTATCGTCCTGTTATTTCGCTTTTTACTCGCACGATTTATGTTTATGGGAGGCTTGGTGAAAATCGCGAGTGGTGATCCCAACTGGGCAAATCTAGGCGCTTTGACATTTCATTATGAAACTCAGCCTTTGCCTACACCTGTTGCTTATTACGCCTATCATTTACCAGGCTGGTTGCATACAGTTAGTGTAGGCGGGGTATTTTTTATTGAGTTGGTCATTCCATTTTTTGTTTTTTTGCCAAGACTTTTCCGGCTTTTTGCTTGTTGTGCATTTATCTTACTGCAAACGAGCATTATATTGACGGGCAATTATAATTTTTTCAATATATTAGTGATTTTTCTGTGTCTGCTCTTGCTGGAGGATAGGGACCTGGAAAAAATATTACCGCAGCAGTTAAGTGCCTTTATTCAGCACAAAAAAGCCGTCCCGGGATCTATTGCGCATATTATTGCAGGGCTATGGGCAAGTCTGGTTATGTTGATATGTATCAGTCAGATCTGGTTATATAATGCGCATATGCCTTTGCCTGGCCCTCTGAAATCATTACTTAGAATGACTGCTACATTTTCTTTAATTAATAATTATGGCCCTTTTGCAGTGATGACTACACGGCGCAATGAAATCATTGTGCAAGGTTCTAATGATGGGCAACATTGGTTAGATTATGAATTCAAATATAAACCAGGAAAATTGAATCGTAAATCAGGCTGGAATATCCCGCACCAACCGCGACTGGACTGGCAAATGTGGTTTGCAGCGTTGGGTCCACAGCGCAAAGGTTCCTGGTTTGACAGTTTGGTAAATAAATTATTGCAAGGCTCTCCGGAGGTTTTATCATTGCTGGATGAAAACCCGTTTGCGGATAAACCGCCAAGATATGTCCGGGCTTTACTGTATCACTATTCGTACACTTCTTTACAGCAGAGAAAAAACAACGGACAAATCTGGCAACGTCAATACCAGAGTATATACTGGCCTGTAAGTAGCATCAACAGCCTGGCACTTCAAGAAACTTTTGATAGGTTTAACTAAGGAACCTAGTTATTTCAGGAGAGCAGGTAGCTTGCCTAAGGTATTTAGGTACATCTCTAAGTACATAAAAATAGTTAATATTTCCACCACACTGAGAACATAGGGGTTAGCTACACTCTAAGCTACAGCGTATGATAACTTTATATCAATTTCCTATTTCTCACTATTGCGAAAAAGTTCGCTGGTCACTTGATTACAAGCAACTAGATTATCGGGTAAAAAACCTGCTTCCGGGACTTCATGTAATGAAAACCAAAAAATTGGCAGCGCATTCATTTGTGCCAATTTTAGTGGTTAAGAATAATGTTATTCAAGGATCAGCGCATATCATTACTTATCTGGATGAAAATTTTCCACAACCTAGTCTAACACCAGATGATTTTCAGTTTAAAGAACAGGCCTTAGAGTGGGAGAGGTATGTTGATAAGGAAATAGGCCCGCATATCCGTCGCTGTTTTTATCATATATTGCTGCAACACCCAGATATAGTGATTCCTTTTTTTACCCATAATGGACCCTGGTACGGAAAGTTTCTAATACGCAGGATATTTCCGAAATTAAAAAACAGGATGCAATTGTTAATGAATATTAATGAACTATCAGCCCGGGAATCTCAACAAAAAATGGCTGTTGCCATTGAACGGCTACATCAACATTATCAGCAACATGATTTTCTGGTCGGTAATCGATTTACACGGGCTGATTTGGCTGCAGCCTCTTTATTGGCACCTTTTTGTATGCCAGAGAAATATGGTCTAGATTGGCCGGAGTGTTTACCGGTAGAACTTGAGGATCTAATCAGGCAATTTCAGCAAAGAACAGACTGGGTTAATGACATGTATGCCCAGTTCAGGTAGGGGATGGTTTGATAAAAAATCTTGCCTAGCACTAGGGGGCGTTGCTTTAGCTCGCCGGAATCGCATAACAGGCGAGTAACTTTGTAAATGGAAGTGGTGAGGGCGTAATTCAATCGAGTCTGCCCTTTTTGGTTCTATTGTGGCCTTTTTAAACTGCAGGGGAAGCTCATATCTTGCTTTATTCTTGTTATTACCTCTGAATTTGAAAGACTTTATCCTGATATTCCACGACTATGCTATCAGGGCGAATTTCTTGTAATTCCATTTCTTTATTTATTTTCTGACCTATCTGATACTTACGCATACCCACTATGATAAAGCGATTTTCTGGGTGTTCTGTGTAAACAAAGGCATTTATATTAAGTTTGGGTACTGACAGTTGAAAGTCATAAGGCATGTCTGATAAATAAGGCGGATCATTTTCTCTGTTTTGCTCTATCACATCAGGTTTTTGGATGACTGATTTAAGCTCAGTTATGTTTTTCATGACCTTTTTGGGTTGAGGTTGTTTAACAATAGCAGCTGGTTTAATTATTTGCTTAGTTTTTGAACTGCTTTGCGGTTTGCTGTATTTTAGTGTCTGTGCTTGATGGTTATTAATTTGTTGAGCAATAGTGAATTCAGGCGTCGTGTTGAGTTTGGAGGCTTCAACTTGCAGGGGTTGTTGTTTTTTTATTTGCACAGGAATATTAACTTGTGCTGAAGTCTTGACTGATTTTTTATCATTACTTCGCTTTTCTTGTAGGATAAAATACCAAAAAAAGAAGGCTAACAAAAGTAAATTAATAATGATCAAAATCGTTAAAAACTTAGGTCTTTTTTTTCTGTCTGCCCCTTGTTGAAGCAATATTTTATCTTCCAGTGTGTCAGCATGGTTTGATAGCCTTTCCTGTTCGGATTTCCTTAGGGCATTTAAAATAAAAGACATCAGTAATTCTTCCTTAGCATTGTGTAATTATTTTGTGAATCCTTATTTTGTAGTTGAATAAACGTTCTGAAGCCTACAATTCCGTCAACAGATAATTTATATCGTGTTTGAAATTTTATCACTTCCTTTTTTAATTCATCATCAAAATAATCAGCCTGTTTTGACTGGGTCAAAGCTTCCATATAGACAGATAATTTTTTTCTAAGCCATAAAACTGCTGTAGATCTCTGTTGGGGATAAATAACTCTAATATTTTTGATGGGCGGTTGCCATAACAATAAATAATAACCGTCCCAAGCTGCCAATACCTGCTTAAGAGGAAAGCTCAATTCTTCATTATCAAATTGAAAGACGGGGTTATTACCGTTCAAGCCCACCAATAATGCATAAACATGTTTTGTCGCTGATAGAGAAAATTCCATCATGACTGGTCTATTAAGCGCAATCAGTTTTTCCCAATTCGATTGTTCAAATAAACACTCTATGCCCAGCTTTTTTAGTTGATTACAATTTGAAATATTCAGTAATCGTTTGTCAAAATTGCGAATCAATTGGGGGCGTGCAATATCAAAAGAAATATTTTGTTGTTTAATAACTGATTTGAAATCCTTAGGTCTGGTTTGTTTAACCTCACTCGTGGGTATTATTTTAATTGCTTGGGTCGGTCCAGTGGGTAAATTTACGTGTTTATTTTGTTCTTTGAAGGTTAGTGGTTGTTTTTGTTCCTGAACAATTTTTTTATTTAATGGCAATAAATTAACAGAGTCTTTGAGAAAATTTTCTTTAGGTAAAAAAAATACAGCTATCAGTAAAAGTGCCAACATCGATACACTGGTTAATACTTTTTTTATAGAAGGAGTAATGGGTGAATAGGAGGGGTAGAAGTTTTCATGAGCTGCCTGAACAACGGTTTTTGCTGTGACCATTTTTTGATTGTCAGCATAAGCACCTAATAAAGCTCTGTCACAAATCACATTAATTAATCGAGGAATTCCTTTGGATAATTTATAAACTTTTTTTACTGCGGCTCGGTTAAAAAGCGCTGCCTGACCTCCGCTGATCGCCAGGCGATGTGAAATATACTCTTGAGTCTCAGAATAAGATAAGGGAGGTAAATGATAGCGTGCAGTAATCCGTTGATTAAGTTGGCGTAATTCAGGCTTTTCTAGTAGATGTTTTAGCTCTGGTTGCCCCACTAGAATGATTTGTAATAGTTTTGATTTGCTGGTCTCCAGGTTAGTGAGTAGCCTAATTTGTTCCAGCACATCCAGGCTCAGGTTCTGAGCCTCATCAATCATCAGGATGGTTTTTCTGTTATTCGCATGGGCTGCGAGCAGGTGCTTGTTTAATCGGTCAATTAAATGCTTAAGACTCTGTTTTTCTTCATCATACTCAATCTGTAGTTCATCACAAATTGTGGCCAGCAATTCTAGAGTATTAAGCTTTGGATTTAAAACCAGAGCTATATTCACATTTTCCGGCAGCTGCTCAAGCAAGCAATGACATAAGGTTGTTTTGCCCGTGCCCACTTCACCTGTTAAAGCAACGAACCCACCGCCTTGTTTAATTCCATACAATAAAAGGGCCAGGCCTTCCTGATGATGCCCACTCATGAAAATAAAGTGAGGATCTGGAGCAATAGAAAAAGGCGGGCTGTTAAAATGAAAATATTGTTGGTACAAAAATAGTGTCCTTAAACAATATGGGTGAATAGCACCCAGAAGCAGAAATGGCTGTAAAAAACCTAAATATATCACCTCTATTATTTATTTGTTAACTTTAGCTTATTCAGTCATGCAGCGTAATTATTAATTTTTATTAGCTTTGTGCAACAATATTAGAGATATGCTGCCTTTTATATAAGCAACAGAACAGCGTCGAACGGCAATAAATGAAAATTATCTAACAAATTATTATAATAGTCTAAATCCATAAGAGTCTGCGAGGAAGTCTTGTTCATAGATCGCTAGTAGGCTTCTGACTAAACCTGCCTGTACCAGTTTATCGTCGAGTGTAGGAATTCCCAGTGGTGGTCGTTGTTGCTTACTGCCTGGTTTGGGGATATATACTTAACACAGGCTTTGGTTTATACGCCATTTTATGCAGTCGCTCGACTAGGTTTTTCAGGTTTGCGTCTAAATGAATAGCATATTGATCTTTGGTGATATTGTCTATGCCTGATGCGGCTTTTTCTTTGAGTTCCGTGAAGCATTCCAGCAGGTGTTCTTTATTCATCAGATGATACAGACTGGTGAATTGACAGACCTTATCTGCGCTGGCTTTCTTGGCTATGCGTTGCAGTTTTGTTGACACGCTTTCTTCATTGCAGTGCATGATACGTGTGTCCTTGCTTCACTGTTGTTGTCATGTTGGCCTTCCCTCCAGTCGCATTACACACTTTCATTGGTACTATGCCAAAACGTGCGACGTCGCAATATGACTATTCAGTTTATAGCGTCTAGATTTTCGTTATTTTGTTTGTCTCTACCATAATGCCTCCGTATTCAGCGCGCACTTCAATGCTTCATCAGGTGTGGTATCAACGCGACGTTTAAGCACAAGTTATAGGCAATGAAACCGATTGACTTATAGATCAATATCGCATAGATCATGGTCAATACTGGCATCAGTAAGGCAATCAATTTATAGTAGAATATTCTAATTACAAACCTAATTATCGACAAAGTCGAACTCTTTATGAAATCAGATGTTAAGTCATTACCATTGTTAGTTCGTGGACCTTACAAGGGCTATAGTGGTCATGATTGTACCGTACGCAGTTTTGTGCGCTACCTTGTTAAAGCTGGGGCACGTATAAATTTGCAGGATCTTGCGTATTGGTCGCCAGCAAAACTAACGACGGATCAACGAGAATCATGGTTTGATCAATTTGAAAAACCGATAGAATCGAACATTGCCTTACATTTTTGCATGCCTCATCAAGTTAAGGTTTTGGCCGATAAAACTAACGTGAATTTCACTATGTTTGAAGCCAGTCGTATTCCTGAGTTTTGGCTACGGCAAAATCAACTGCATGATTTGGTCATCGTCCCGACCGAATCTTCTAAACGCTTCTGGTGTGATTCTGGATTTCCAGAACAACGTATTCGCATTTGCCCACTTGGTGTTGATAGCCAACGCTTTCGACCGACTGTTGCCCCTTTGAACTTAACCGATAAAAATGGCAAAGCGGTTAGCGAATACCGAGTACGTGTTTTGAACATTTCAGAAATTGTTACCCGTAAGAATTTATTATCATTACTCCGCGTATGGATTCAAGCTACCCATCAAGATGATGATGCCATACTGATTATCAAACTCAATCATAGCCCAGCATCGTTGCTTAAATTTTTGCGAGATCTAACCCTAATGGAAAAAGCCATCGGTAAAGATCGCAGTCAAGCAGCGAGCATTTTATTCACCGATCAAGTGCTTACTGATGCGCAAATGCCAGCACTATATACTACGTCCACCCATTATTGGAGTATGTCGTTTGGCGAAGGTTGGGATCAACCGATGACTGAAGCGGGTGCCAGCGGTTTGCGTTTGATTGCTCCCGATCATACCGCTTATCAAAGTTATCTTGATAACAGTGTCGCACGCTTACTGCCGTGTCGAAAAGTCTCTATAGACTCAAACAAGATAGATAAAAATATCCGCTCCTTATTCCAAAATGCCCAGTGGTGGCAAGCTGATGAAGAGGCAGCCGCGGCAGCTATTAAGCAGGCAATAGCTGAAACTGACCAGCCGCAAGCAGATATACGTCAACGCTTAAATCGTCAATTTAACTGGACGCTTGCGGCTCAGCGCTTATTAGAAATTGTTAATGATATTTAATTGGGTTTGTCATCAAGTAATATACGTGCCATGGACAACTGAATTTGTTTCATGATGATTTCCTGGCTGTAGTTTAGACATACAAGCACGTAAGCATTATCTGATAATTTTTTTGCTTGATCAGCTTGATTAATTAAACTGATACACGCATTGATAAATGCTTCGCTGTTATCAGCAATTAATACATGTGTTTCGTGGATTGCTGCAATCCCTTCCAATGCCAAAGTGGTGGCTATTACCGGACGTTGGTAGGCAAAGGCTTCTAGAATTTTAATGCGAGTACCACCACCAGCACGTATGGGCGCAACCACTATATCGGCTTGATAATACAGCGGAGCCAAATCGCTAACTCGCCCAGTCACTTGAACGCCTGGTTGTTTGCTTAAAGCCAGAACATTTTGGCTTGGATTGGCACCGGCAATCACTAGGTTCACTTCACAGGCGAGTGCTTGACGCAATGCAGGTAAAATATCTTTACAAAAATACATCACGGCATCTTGATTAGGAAAATAGCTCATGGTCCCAATGTATAGCAAGGTGAATGGCTTACTTGGCTCTGGCTTCGGCATTGTTTTGGGTATCGATACGGCATTAGCCAAAGTCCGAAATTTAGTTTTTGGAAAGCGCTTAACAAGGCCTGAATAATCTTGCTCATTACTAAGATACACATGCTTAAAGCAAGGTATCCAGTGCTGCTCCATTTGTGTATATTTAACGGCTTCTGCATGTTCTAAAAATACATGGGCAGGCATTTGTCTGCGCCTATATAATTCGGCAAGACGATGATGCGTAACAGACTCGTAATCATCCATGTCCAAAATAATAGGAATTTTGTTATCACCAAAATAAGCTTGGATAAAGGCCACCATATACAAACGAAAAACATGGATAGCTGCGAATTCAACCGATGCATAAAGGCTCTGTATTTGACTACGTGCTTCTGGCGTTGCAAAACGACTGAGTGCAACTTGATGATATTCAGCTAATGCCGCCAAGCGATGTCGATCTAAACTAATATTATTTATAAATTCATAAACGGGATCTTGCTGTAATTTTTGTACGGTCACTTGTCTGCAAAAATCATCAAGATTCAAGGTATTTAAAGCGTCAGGTACGGTGCCTAAAACGGGAATAACATGAAGATAAACTTGATAATTTTTTGCCAATGCGCGCACAAATAAAGCGGCACGCATTGCCGGCCCGTTACCGCCATCACTTGGCATAATCGGGCTAATAAATAAAATTTTGGGCCGTTGATCTAAGGCTTTATCAGGTATCATATGGCTACTTCTTTTTATTGTTTAATCCCTATGATAACGAGGCAAACATAATTTGACTACAAAACCCGTAATCAATTTAGGTGCACATTTTCATGCCCAAGACGGTATTGGCCGACATGCACGCAGTTTTGCAAGGGTTTTAAAAACGTATGCACAGGTATCGCCCTTATATTTTTTTCGTCCTCCTGCACAAATGCATATGGAAGGCTATCCCTTGCCCAAACCTAGACTCTGGGATCTAAGCGCTCCAGCTATTTGTTTATCAACCATTGATGCGCAACGCAAAATACCAGGGAATACTCAAATTGCCTACACCGTTTGGGAAACCACTAAGATACCTGAACCTTATTTACGTTATCTTGATTCTGTTGACCAGATTTGGTTGCCGACAGAATGGGGCAAATCAATTTTTATTGAGAATGGGATAAATGCGAATCGCATCAGAGTGGTGCCAGAAGGTGTGGACACTGACCGCTTTAAACCCGCCGATGCAGCAGTCAACAACAAGGTATTTCGTTTTTTATGCATCGGTAAATGGGAGCAACGTAAAGGTATAGCCGATTTAATCAAAACCTTTTGTCGTGAATTCAAACATCAGGAACCTATAGAGCTGATTATTCATGGCTTTAATTTATCCTTACCTCAGCTCAATATTGCGGCAAAAATTAAGCAGATATGCCATCAACACGGACAACAAAATGCACGGATCGTCATCAGTAATCCTAAGCCTTTGGGTGAGCTAATTGCTTTAATGCAGCAATGCGATGCCTTTGTATTACCCACCCGTGCCGAAGGTTGGGGCTTGCCGATTTTAGAAGCCATGGCATGTGGCTTGCCCTGTATAAGTAATAACCAAAAAATATTCTAACAAAATCTATGCAAAATTAATGCGGTAGTCCAGTCCAATATTAGCTAAAATGTGATTTAAACTCTCCTTGAGAGAAGCGAAGGATTCATAAGCAGAAAAGTTTAACCATTCGTATTTTATTTTGCGCCATAAAATTTCAATTTTGTTTAACTCTGGGGAATAGGCCGGAATATTCTGAATAAATAAATTTT
>Ga0208648_1001513_pt1 | contig 18502 bp, 22 predicted proteins | sample AntAceMetag02UKL_FD_184772 | JGI IMG/M metagenome (GOLD analysis project Ga0208648, IMG submission 184772) | Saline lake microbial communities from Ace Lake, Antarctica - Antarctic Ace Lake Metagenome 02UKL (SPAdes) (version 2) | ecosystem: Environmental > Aquatic > Non-marine Saline and...
CTATAGAAAACCGAAAACGTTAAAAAAGGCTTAGAAAGGAAGTGGATAAAATGGAGGAACCGAGGATAATGATTGATGTAAGAAATATGCCAAAGGTAGCTGACAGGCCCAAAAGAGTCTCAAGGGAACTTGATAACATTGAATCAGGAGAATATGCGGAAATAATAGCGGATGATGAGAGAATGCTTAAGCTTGCGCCTAAAATGATAGAATCAATTGAAAAAGCCGACTTTGTCAGGTCGTGGAAAGGAGATGATGGATTTTATTATACTTTAATAAAAAAGAAATAATTAAAGAAAAATCAGGGCCAGCAAGGGGGGATCGGTTTGGCGGCCACTCCCCTGCTACCCCGACCCCCTCAATATAAATCAGAGATCAAAAAACTGGAAGAGGAAATGGGCTGATTTTTTTTCGACAATAAGTTAGATAAATCTAATAATATATTATATTACGAAGATTATGAGATAAATAAAACTATCGAAGCTTTTTAAGGACGATTGGAGATATTGAGATGGAAAATCATTTGACACCCTTAACAACGGTGCTGCCTGGCAACAAAGTAAGGATCATTTCTCTTGACGGCGGCCGGGGCATGCAAGAGCGACTGGTAAGCATGGGGCTGGGTCCTGGTTCAAAAATTGAGGTTATACAACGGGGTGCCCCTGGGCCTTTTATCGTTGCCCTGAGAGATTGTCGTTTGGCTATCGGAGCAGGAATGGCACAGAAAATTATGGTCTTGAATGAAGAAGGGAAGTTGGTTGTTGGGAGGAAATTATGACGTTAAATGACGTTAAACCGGGTCAGGCGTGTTGCATTGCGCGCGTAAACCTCGGAGGTGCCACGGGACAGCGTTTGATGGATATGGGTTTCACGCCGGGAGCAAAGGTGAAGGTTGTCCGCAATGCGCCACTTGTAGATCCTGTTGATCTTACACTCAGGGGGTACCATGTCAGCATACGGCATCAAGAGGCCGGGGGAGTTGAGGTGGAAGAATTGTGAAAGAAATAATCGTGGCTGTGGCCGGTCAGCCCAATTCCGGTAAATCCACCATTTTCAATATGCTGACCGGTGCAAGGCAGCATGTGGCTAACTATCCCGGTGTGACCGTGGAAAAGAGAACCGGAAGATACAGCTACAAAGGGGATGCCGTGACACTGGTCGATCTTCCGGGGACTTACAGCCTCACCTCATACAGTCCGGAGGAGAGGATTGCCAGAGATTTTCTGCTCCATGAAAAGCCCGCCGTAGTGCTTGATATAGTGGATGCCGCGAATCTCGAACGCAATCTCTATCTGACATTTCAGCTTGATGAGATGGGTATTCCTCTGGTTGTCGCATTGAATATGATGGATGTAGCGGAAGGCCGTGGCTTGAAAATAGATACATACAAGTTGAGCGAACTGCTCAGGACGGTGGTAGTCCCCACTGTGGGAAAGAAGGGCAGAGGAGGAGGGGAACTCAAGGAGGCTATTCTGAATACTTATCAAGGTGGCCGTTTTCAAACGGGTTATGGAGAGGCTTATAAGGGCTGTAGCGCTTGCCCTGGCATGTCGCGTGAGAAGGGCTCCTTTCGCGTTGATTATGGGGAGGAACTGGAGCCAATCCTGAGTTCTCTCGAAAATAGGCTTTCGGAAGCTCCAAAGATCTCCGCCCGGTATCCGGCACGGTGGCTGGCGGTGAAACTTATGGAGAATGACAGCGAGGCGCGCAGACTTGTTCAGAAAGCAGAGGAAAGTTAGTATGGAAATGGAGAGGGACATTCTAAACCATGCTGAAATCGAGAGGGAAAAGTTCCTTTCGCAGCATAAGACGGCACCAGAAAAGGTAATCGCACAGAAGCGTTATGAGGCCGCTGAAAAGATCGTGGAACTCACCGTTAAACGTGAGAAAGAGATTTACAGGACCTTGACGGACAGGATCGACCAGGTCGTCTGCCACAGGTTTTTGGGACCCATCATCCTCCTTGGAGTCATCTATCTTTTTTATGAGTTGTCCATAGTTCAGGGCTATAAGATTACCGCCTACACGTGGCCCATTCTTGCCGCCTTCCGGGATTTCATTGCATCCATACTCCCGTCACCGGGATTTGTTTTTGATCCCTTACTCAGAACCATAACCCTGGGAGTTGTTGACGGGATTGTGGCCGTGTTAAATTACATACCCATCTTCATTATATTGTTTGCCCTGATAGCCATCATGGAAGATTCAGGCTATATGGCGAGAGTAGCCTTTCTCCTGGATCGTGTCTTCAGATATTACGGTCTGCATGGGCAATCCGCTCTGCCGATGATATTGAGCGGTGTCTTTGTAGGCGGGTGCGCGATACCGGGTGTAATGGCGTGCCGTACAATCAAGGATGAAAGAGCAAAACTGGCAACCATCCTGATCTGTCCCCTCATGAATTGTCTGGCCAAGATTCCCCTCTATATACTTCTTGTGGGCATGTTTTTTTCCGCATACAAGGGGTTTATCATGTTTTTTATATCTACAATTACCATTATCATAGCACTTGCGGTTGCCAAGATTTTGAGCCTTACACTACTGAGAAAAACAGAGACCGCGCCCTTTGTCCTGGAGATGCCCGTCTATCATCTGCCTACGGTACAGGGCGTTTTACGCCGCTGCCTGGAACGGACATGGCTTTTCGTCAAAAAGATCATAACCATCGTTGTTGTGGTTGTATTGATTGTCTATCTCCTTATGACCTTCCCCGGAATAGGTAAAGATAGAAGAGTTTATTATGAAAACCAGACCAACCATCAGGCCCAGGTTTTCTTTGATAAGATAGGCAAAGATAATCCTTATGCAAAACTTCTTGGAGGTTCAAAATTGACTGAGTTTGCGATTTACCGGGATGATTATAAGAAGGCAAAGATGGGCGCAAAAAGCAAGGAAGCGAAAAGGGTTGTTGATGAGAAATTCAGGGAGAGAGACAGCGAATTCTTTAAGATCGTAAAAAGGGGCAAATATAAGATTGATGGAAAAATGGTGAAGGACAGCTATGCCCTGAAGGTTAATAAGGAATATAAGAAGCTGAACAGGGAAAGGAACAGGATTAAAAGAGATATCAAGGAAGAAACCATTATAGGAAGTGTTATGGGGCGTATAGGGCGTTCTTTAGAACCGGCAACCAAGTATGCAGGGTTTAACTGGAGGATAAATATCGGCCTGATCAGCGCCTTTGCGGCCAAGGAGAACAGTGTGGCGACCCTGGGGAGCATCTATCAGAGTCCTCCGGGAGAAGAAAAGAAAGCTCTTGGAGACAGAATGAAAGAGAAGGAGAAAGACTGGACGCCCCTTCATGCCTTGGCAATCATACTGTTTATGACCATGTATCCTCCGTGTATTCCCACACTACTTATGGTCAGGCTGGAATCCGGCAGCACGAAATGGGCGCTCTTTGCGACATTTTATCCCATAGTTTTAGGTTCCATGATTGCGGTTCTTGTTTTCACCGGAGGAAATCTGCTGGGCCTTAGCGGGATGCAGGCAATGATAGCTTTTTATGTGCTTGCTTTGATTGTTACCGTAGCCTTGGGACTTATCAAAAACAATGAGATGTCAGAAGAATATACTTAAAATAACGTAAGCGTTCAGCTGTCAGCCGCCAGCTTTCAGCAAAAACAATGGTGAATTTTATCGTAAGTTTGTCATTCCCGCGAAGCTTGTCCTCGACCCGATCGGGGAGCGGGAATCCAGATTAAAAACAGACAGAAAGGAGGTGATAAATTATGAGGAGGTTTTTAGGAGTATCGTTTTGTTTGCTCGCAGCGGTGTTTTTTCTGGCCATTGTAGCATTTGCACACACACCGCTCTGTTCCTGTTATGACAACGGGGATGGGACAATAACATGTGAAGGTGGTTTCTCCGACGGCTCATCAGGCGCCGGCGTCGAAATGACGGTGCAGGACAAAAGCGGCAAGGTGCTTATAGAGGGAAAGATGAACGAGGATAGTGAGTTTACCTTCAAAAAACCGGGTGTGTCTTACAAGGCTATATTCAACGCAGGCCCCGGTCATGTGGTTGAAGTAGATGGTAAGGATATTACGGAGTAGAAACTGGAAACTTTAAACTGATATTCCAAGGAGGAGAATATGAAAAGATTTGTATTATTACTGTCGTTGATTTTGGTGTTTGCGCTGAGTGTTCCGGCCTATGCGCATTTTCAGATGATTTACAGTCCGGACAGTGTGCCGAAGTCGAAGAAAATGAATCTCAAACTGGTATTCACACATCCATTTGAGGCGGGCCATACCATGGATATCGGTAAGGATGAAAAGGGGGAAATCCATCCTCCGATTGCCTTTGGCGTTCTGCACAAGGGAAAGAAAAAAGACCTTCTCAAAAACTTGAAGCCGATTACTTTCAGCAGTCTTACCAATAAGGGAAAGGCCTATGAGGCCGATGTGAGGCTCAGGGGAATGGGCGACTATATCTTCTACTTTGTTCCCGCGCCCTATTATGAAGGATCGGAGGATGTTTATATCCAGCACTGCACCAAGGTCATCTTCAATGTGGCCGGTGCGCCGACGGACTGGGATGCCCCTGTGGGTAACCCTCTCCCTGTGGAGATTGTTCCCCTGGACAAACCTTATGCCCTGTGGGTCGGCAATGTCTTCCGCGGAGTTGTTACCTGCGGCGGCAAGCCGGTTCCCGGCGCTGAGATCGAGGTTGAATACCTGAATCATGATGTCAAGGGCAACGCTTTTGTAAAAGAGGCAAAGGTTGAGGCACCTCATGATGCCATGATTACACAAACAATCAAGACAGATGTAAATGGTGTTTTTGTTTTTGGTATCCCGAAGGCTGGCTGGTGGGGTTTTGCCGCTCTTGGCGCGGGTGGAGATCTCAAGCACAACGGAAAGGAACTTTCCCAGGATGCGGTCATCTGGGTTCAGGCGCTTGACATGAAGTAACCGGAAGAGGTCAGCAAGGGGGAAAAGGTTTGGCGGCCTACCCCCTCGCAGACCCCTCGAAGCCCTCAAAGACAACTTTCCCCCAAGGGGAGTTTTATGCCTTTTTGAGCTTTTGTTTATTAACATAATGATTTCCATGAAAAATGTCAAAGGGAAACAACGAAGCAAAAAATGAAGAAGAAAAAATATGTTGATGATCGTGACAAGTCTGATTATGTGATCTGAACATATTCTTCAAATCAACTGTAATGAAGGAGTGAAAATAAATGAAATTGATTAAAAGAAGTTTAGCCGTATTGATTTGTATCTTCTGCGTAAGTATGTGGATGGGTGCGCAAGCAGCTTTCAGCGCTATGTCTAATTATGATCTCGAGCATAAAATCAATGAACTGAATGAAAGACTGGAGAAAGCCGAAGAATCCAAGGGTTCCGGTAAACTTGGTGAGTTGCTGGATTGTGTAACCCTTTCCGGGGCGATCGAACTGGATTACAGCTATACTGATCCAAGAGATGTTGAGGATAAAAACAGTGATTCCTCCTCCGACCTTAATATAGGCGCGGCGGAGCTTGGGTTGGAAGTATGTTTTCATGAATATGTAACGGGTAATTTTATCCTTAAAGGTGAGGATCTTGATGATGATGACCATGTCTTCTGGGATGAGGCAACAATTACCATACAGAAAGAGGATTTCCCCCTTTACTTCGTAGGCGGAAAAAGAGGCCAGCCCTTTGGCGTATTTGAAAGCCATCTGATCAGCGATACCATCACACAGGATTGTTATGAGATTGCCAAAACGGGCGCTACTATCGGATTTGTACCCGGAATTCTGGGACTCGATATTTCGGCGACAGTCTATCGGGGAGATACACTTATAGAACATTTAGATGAGGCTGAAGTTGGCGCCGATGTTACTGTCCCGGATAATGATGATGTTTCCTCATTTATTGCAAACATTACAATGGAACCTGCAGAAGGTCTGCTCCTGTCTGCGTATTGGGATTCTGAACCGGGGAATGATGAAAGAAATGAGACATTAGGCGGAACAGTTCACTATGAATTCTGGAAAGTTACGCTGGACGCAGAATATATCGGAGCCTCAAAAAGAGAAAAAACAGGAGGTAAAGAACATAAAGAATCCGCCTGGTTCGCGGCGGCGGCATTTCAGGTTATAGACCCCTTAGAAATAGCTGTACGCTATGGGGCTTTTAATGATGACATCGATGGTGATCAGAATGGGCATTTAGAAAACAGATATTCCGTTGGAGCCAGCTATACACTCTTTGAAAAGGATGATTTTGCAACCACTCTCATGCTTGAATATCGCAGGAGTAATTACGAAAATGAAGCCGGCGAAACTGTTGAGGATACGGTAAACGAAGTCTTCGCAAAGCTGGCGATAGAGTTCTAACCCAGTGGTGATCAGCAGCCAGGGGTCGGAGTTTAAACAGAGCTCTGACTCCTGGCTCCCGACAGCCAAAGGAGGAAACATGTCAGAAAAGATTTTGGAGGCATTTAAGGAAAAGAAAACGTTCAACATATTTGAATTGATGCTGAGGATACAGGTCGATAAAGATCGTTTGAAAGAGACATTAGATATCCTTGTCAACGATGGCAAACTAAAAATTGAGGAAAGATGTTTCCCCTATTCGGGCGATTCACCCATATGCCGGGGTCTGAAGAGTCGGAGCAGTATAAGTGGGTTCAATGGTGATACTTATATATTAAACGAAACATGCCGGAGAAGATGAAAAATAGCAACCCATGATGAGCATAAACAATAAAGAACATAAAAATTACTTAGATCCAATCCCCATTCTTGATTTCGAATCACCTTCCATACAAAACGTTCTTCCTGATCTGAAAGGAGGAGGCGACATCAAGGCGCAACGGATAGCCGCCTATTTATTTGTTCGAGACAGGATTCTTTTTGGCTACAACAGTGGTAGTGATTTAATTCCCGCATCGCAGGCATTGAAGGATGGGATTGGTCACTGTAATACAAAAAGTACGCTTCTTGGTGCTTTGTTACGTGGGTTGGGGGTGTCTTGTCGTTTCCATTTTTTCCGGATCGATAAAAAGGTCCAGCAGGGAATATTCCCCCGTCATATATATGAACATTATATCAAAGACGGTGTCCTCCACGCTTGGGTAGAGGCTTTTACCGGTGACCGATGGGCAATTCTGGAGGGAGCTATAGTAGATCAGAAGTACCTCAATTCAGCTCGCAGGCGTTTCCCTCAGGCCAAAAAAATTGAGGGATGGGGCATCAATTGCCCGGCTGGCTATCCACCGTAAGGGCAAAGATTGAGTGGAAAAGAAGGAATTAGAGGGAGATGCTATTCTTTGCTGAAAACATTGGTACGATGAGAGGAAGCTGGCGGCGGCTCCTCCAAAGGGGAGCAAAAATGTTCTATCCGGCCCATGGAAAGTCTTTCGACGCAAATAGACTGGGAATATCCATATTTAGTTAAACGGTGACGACATGAAGCACTCAATAACAAAATTTCTTAACTTCGGCGCAGGTCCTTACAATAACTGGGCAAAACGCAATTTAGAGGGAGTTCACAGGCAACTAATTGAGTTAGCAGGTCTAAAGGGTAATGAAAAAATATTGGATGTCGGTTGTGGACCAGGAAATTTAGATTTAATGATTGCTGGAATTTTGGGCGAAGGTTCTATCTATGGAATTGATATAAGTCCAAAAATGATAGAAATAGCGAGAAAAAAAGCAAAAGGAAGAGGATATAACATAGATTATAGAGTTGGGAGTTCCACTGAATTACCTTATAAGAGTGACGAGTTTGATGTCGTATTTACTTGCCTGATGTATCATCATCTTAATTATGAAGAAAAGAATGAAACGATAAAAGGAATCTATGGCATTCTTAAAACAAGTGGCAGATATGTTTGTTTAGAATTTCAAGAGTTTCCCCCAGATGGTTTTCACAGAGTCTTCCTAAGATTTTATGCGGGAAACTCTGGGATTTTGCATGGCTTGTATCCTCCGGAATTAACAGAGGAGAATGGATTTTCTACTGAGAAAGAAATTAAAGGTCCATCTTTTTTGAAGAGCCATCACACGAGTTATAGAGTTCTAACAAGAAACTCTATTATTTGATCATCTTTTGAATGCGATATTTTTTCTAAAGAATATAATGTTAAGAATGTAGAGAAACTCCTCAAGAAAGTAGAACAGTTGGACATTGTACATGTGAAGTTTGTGAATTTAAAGGAAGCGGGTGTCAATCTCGGCAGGCTTGCTCATATCTGGCAGATGGGTTATTTAAGCGGAAGGAAAGGGGCATAAGCCATGAAAATCTCGAAGAATATCTCAATGGAATCAAAAGCCGCAATTTCTTTTATTATTGCCCAAATTCTCTTCAAGGTAATATTTGAGTTTGAGGGATCAAGGATATTTGCTGAAACGCATCCCATGCCTGCATTTACCATTATAGTGATCTTCACTATTGCCTGGGCTGTCATCTGTCTATTATGTTTGGCCAATTTGACAATAGGTTATTTGCTTGCCGTTATCCTGGGGGTTTTGAACTTATTTCCACTGGTACTGCTTGTTTTAGGTGTTGCTCCATTTCAGAATCGTCCCTATTTTAATGGATGGATAACTGTATGTCTTATATATTTCAGTTATCAAACATATAGGTCGCTGAAAAGAGGCAATCAAAATGTTGAATAATTTATTGACCAATCCCATTTTCTGGATATCCGTCTATTTCATCGGATTTGTCATAGCGATAATAATACTCAGCCTACCACGACTATTTACCGGGGTCGAAAAGAAATTACCGAAAGTTCTTTTAAAGATATATATCATGTCTGTGTTTATAGCCCCGCCAATGGCTTTACCGTTTACTAAAGGGCCTGAAATAGCGATTCCAGCATATGTTTCACTGAGTTTAGGGATATTTCTACTGGTGATGAATTTTGTTATCAAGATACTGGCTCAAAAGAAAATTGGTGCGCTTCCGGGCTTAAAAAGAAAAGCGAAACTAATTACAACAGGCATTTATGGAATTGTGAGAAATCCTTTATATATGAGTAATGGTTTATTAGCAATCGGAATGGCTGTTCTTTTAAAATCAATGTATGCCCTTATTTTTTCGATTCCTTATTCTCTCTCTTATCTGCTCATTATATATTTTGAAGAAAAGGATCTTATGGAAAAATATGGAAATGAATACCAGGAGTATATGAAGAAGGTTCCTTACAGAATTATTCCCAGGCTGTTTTAATCGCTTCAACCCCTGCTACTGGAGAGCATCATGCAAATAAGATTTAAGTCGAAGAAAATCAGCAATCTGTATCTTAATCCAATCTTTGCTTCAGTGCTAAGCCCCTTCATAACTTATCCTTTATGGTTCTTACTTAAGGCTCAGTTTGCCGGAAGAAATCGTGCATCACAGAAATGGCATAGGCAACAGGTTAGCAGTTGGGGGTAAAGAGTGTCACCAGGTTTTGGAAAACATGAGAAGGAAGAAGAAATACAACATAAATGCTGAGGCACAATGATGCTCAAAGACTGGACGCGATTTGAATAGAGAGAGTGCGGAGAGTCTGATTCCGATGGAATAGAGGCCACATAACAAGAGGCAAATCACGATGAGTACGGACTACTATGAGGAACATGAAGATTATCTGGCCCCAAGTCCTATACTTGATTATGAATCATCCTTGATACAGGGTGTCCTTTCCGAACTGAAGGGAGCAGACAACAGTAAAGGGCAGAGAATAGCCGCGTATTTATTTGTTCGGGATCGTATTCTTTTTGGCTACAAAGATAAACACGGATTTACTCAACTGGGTAGAATTATTGGCATTTATTTGACTCTATTTTTTCAGCACATCCAGCCGGAAGATCATTTTTCCCTGTACCACCAAAAGTCATTGTTTTTCACAGGATCATAACATTTAGATTTCCCGTCAACAATGATTTCCGGTGACAGGTACAATTCATCACGACCGCACCTCATAAGGCGATCAAACGTCATTACATATCCGACAAATAAACCATTTTTTTGGAAACATTGAAGACTATACCTGGAGCAACATGGATACATGGGGCATTCCCCGGATCTGACAGCAGAAAGATGATTTAATGGCCCTTGATAGAAACGAACCACGGCGCTCAAAGGGTTGAGATCAACCCTGGATTTCTTTTCTGTTGTCCCTGTAGAAGCACAGGAAAGCAGGAGACACAGGCTTAGCAAGCTTATTAAAATTTTTTTCATCGTAATTATTAAAAGATACAGTCGTAAAAAGTCGAAAAACTCCCTCTCCCTTGATGGGAGAGGGCTGGGGTGAGGGTGATAAATCTGATATCTCAACAACTTACATCCCCCTCCCCTTAGTCCCCTCCCGCCAAGGGAGGGGAAATGGGACTTTTTACGGATGCGTCATTAAAAGATACCTGTGGATAGATCAAGCCCCGGATTTTCTAATAGATCAATACTAAATGTTTTCTTTAAAAACAAGCCCCAACACTCTATCCGATCCTATATGCAATGAAAGGGGTTCACGCAGAAGGACATCCAGTCTTGACAGCAGGTTTCTTGTGTTATAGTCGTGTATAAAAAATATCATATTTGGTTGCCCAACACGAAGGGTTCTTATAGGCAACCTTTTATACCTGAAAAAATAAAAATGAAATATAGATTAATTGTATCTCTTGTATTTGCAACCCTTCTTTTGCTTGTCTTTTCGCAAACATCTTTTTCACATCCTCACGCTTTCATTGATAACAGGCTTACGATGGTTTTTGATGACGAGGGTTTTGCGGGAATCCGGGTGGAATGGGTTTTTGACGAGTTTTTCAGCAGTATGATAGCTGGCGATTATGACCGGAATCAAAACAACATATTAGAAATTCCTGAAATCACCGCAATCAAAAAAGAGGCTTTCGATAACCTGGCCAACTTTGACTATTTCACCGCTATCAGGATTGGAGAAAAGCCCTTTAAGATCAAATATATTCGTGATTTCTCGGCTGCACTGAAGAAAGGCACGCTTATATATGATTTTTTTATACCCTGTCATGTCAAGGCAATCCCCACCTTTAAAGAAATTGTGGTTTCGCAGTACGACCCTACCTATTACACCGATATGTCGTTGGACGAAGGGCAGACCGTAATTATGGAGGGTGATTCAGGCTTTGAAACCAGTTGCCGTATCTCTAAAAACTCAAAAATATCCTACTATTTCGGTCTTGTTCATCCCATAGAAACGATTGTGAGGTTTAGACTGAAAGATGAATAGATTGCCTGTAATTATCTTGACAATATTATTGTTATTGGCTTGTGCAAGTCAGGCTAACGCACAGAATCCTTTTGTTTCAAAAAACAGGAACGAATTGGTTTCCCCGTCGCACATTCAATCGTATCCATTTCTTGCCAAGATTTCTATCTGGCAGCAGCGGCTCAATCAGAAAATGGCAGATCTAACCAGGCAAGCCAAGGAAACAAAAAGCCCGAGGCCGTTGCTTTTGCTGATTATAATTTCTTTTGCGTATGGTGTATTACACGCAGCCGGGCCGGGTCACGGTAAGGCAGTAGCCATGTCCTACATGGTTTCACGCAACAGTAATCTCAGGGAATGCGTTATGCTGGGCAACTTTATTGCCCTTTTTCATGGGTTATCCGGAATAATTTTGGTGCTTGCCGTGCATTTCATACTCCAGGGCACAGTTATGGGATCTCTGGAGAGCCTAACTCGCACAACACAGATTATAAGCTACAGTCTTATCGCATTGTTGGGAATGTTTCTTTTGGCAAAAAATTTCTACTCCTGGAATAGGCAAACCGAACCCGAGATATTGAATCATTCCGGGCGTACCATGGAGAAACAGAGAGGACCGTTGACAACAGCCTTGATTGTGGGATTTATACCCTGTCCTGGAGTTGTCCTGATAATGCTTTTTGCCATGTCTCTACACATGCTATGGTTAGGTCTGCTTCTTGCGTTCATTATGATTTTCGGTATGGCTGCAACTATCTCAGCAGTAGTGATCGCCGGGGTTACCGGTAAAAATATGCTCCTGGGTGCACTCGAGCAAAAAAGTAAGGTGGTTGTCGTTGTTGAGCGAACTCTTAATATAGCGGCTGCCCTCACCGTAACAACCTTGGGATTAACTTTTCTTGCCGCAACGGTATGAGGGGCTATCCGAGAATCCCCTTCTGCTATGGGGATTTCAATCCTGCAACTTTTGCATTATTCAAATGATCTACGAAATCTGTGTATTAAAAGAGGTGCTCCGGCAATTTCCTTATATTGTCGATTTTAACACGGGCCATTTCCGTCTCCGGCGGAATACTACCGGATGATGTCCCACCGGGCAGGATACAGCGGTTGAACCCCATTCTGGACGCTTCCCTGATCCTCTCATCCATCCGGCCGACGCCGCGCACCTCTCCCGTCAATCCCACCTCACCACAAACAACGGTGCCGGAATCAATCGGCCTGTCTAGAAAGCTCGACATCATTGATGAGATTATGCCAAGATCCACAGCCGGTTCGTCCAGTTTCACACCGCCGGCAACATTGATGAATATATCGTGATTCCCCAGGTGAAGTCCACATACCTTCTCCACAACAGCCGCAAGGAGGGACACTCTGTTGTGGTCCACACCGATAGTTGTCCTTCTCGGTATGCCAAAGGTATTCTCACTCACCAGGGACTGGATCTCCACCAGCACAGGTCTTGTGCCCTCCATACTTGGCACAACGACGGAACCAACCGCGCCTTCCGGTCTTTCCGACAGGAAGAGGGCCGATGGATTGGACACCTCGACAAGACCGGTTTCTCTCATTTCAAACACACCTATTTCATTGGTGGGACCATACCTGTTCTTTACATTTCTCACGATTCTGAAGGCATGCCCGGAATCCCCCTCAAAATACAGAACTGTGTCCACCATATGTTCCAATATCTTTGGCCCCGCTATTGCGCCTTCTTTTGTCACATGACCTATCAGGAATATTGGAATCCCCGTCTTTTTTGACATCAGGATAAGTTTCCCCGATGCCTCCCTTACCTGACTTACGCTGCCGGGAGCGGATGTAAGTGCTGACGAGTAAACCGTCTGGATCGAATCGACAACCACGATATCGGGATTTATTTTCCTTATATGCTTCAAAATATTTTCAAGCGATACCTCAACAAGCACTATCAGGTTTTTTGACGAAGCACCCACGCGCCTGCCCCGGAGTTTAATCTGGGTTGCCGATTCCTCTCCCGACACATAGAGGGCTACCAGCCCGCTGGCGGCAAGCTTCTGCATAACCTGCAGGAGTAAGGTGGATTTACCTATTCCAGGATCACCCCCTATAAGTATGGCGGAACCGCCTACTATACCCCCTCCAAGCACCCGGTCGATTTCGGCAATACCTGTCAGGACTCGGTCTCTCTCATCCGCCTCGATGGTATCGATGGAGATGGGGTCCTCATTAAAACATGCCTCGGGAGAGTTTCCTGACGAGATATCTCTAATCTCTTCTTCGACAAACTGGTTCCACTCACCACATGAAGGGCATTTCCCAAGCCACTTTGCGGATTGATGACCACAATTCTTACAGAAAAAAGCGGCCTTCGTCTTTTTCATGAACAACACCCTCCAGACCTTATCTGCGCCTACCACGAAGATGGTAAACTCTAACCAATTTAAACGGTTTACGCAACCCAAAACCCCCTTGCGCGGATATACGCCCGGAGAAAAATCTTTCCGGGTGACCCGGATACCGCTATCACCCATAAAACGAAAACCTGGAAACGGAAAAATTTCACTTATGAATGGACACAAAACGACAATTCTGGTATTAAAACAGATTGTCAATAAACCAAGGAGATGGTTTTTATGAACAATCCAAACTTCAGTTCCGGTCCATGTGCCAAGAGACCGGGGTGGAATGTTAATGTATTGAGGGATGCGGCCCTGGGCCGTTCTCACCGCAGCGCGCTTGGAAAGGAAAAACTGGCAAAGGCGATTACCGACAGCAGGAGGGTTCTCGGTGTACCGGAGGATTATCTGCTGGGCATACTCCCCGGCTCGGACACAGGTACATTCGAGGGAGCCATGTGGGCACTCCTGGGTCCCAAACCGGTAACGGTGCTCGTGTGGGAAAGTTTCAGTAAGGGGTGGGCAACAGATGTGGAAAAGCAACTGAATCTCAGGCCCACTATATTTGAGTCGGATTATGGGAAAATTCCCGATCTCAGGAAAATCGACTGGTCGAATGACGTGATCTTTGTGGCTAACGGCACCACCAGCGGCGTTAGAATCCCCGACTGGAAATGGATACCCGATGACAGGGAGGGCCTGACCTTTTGTGACGCGACCAGCGCGGTCTTTGCCATGGATATAGACTGGCCAAAGGTGGATGTCCTCACATATTCCTGGCAGAAGTGCCTGGGGGGAGAAGCCGCTCACGGGATACTGGTTTTAAGTCCCCGGGCGGTGGAACGATTGGAATCTTACGATCCACCCTGGCCAATGCCGAAGATATTCCGTCTTAAAAAGGGCGATAAGCTGAACAGGGCCATCTTCAAGGGAGATACGATAAATACACCCTCCATGCTCTGCGTGGAGGACTATCTGGACGCGCTCGCGTGGGCGGGCAAAATCGGACTGCCCGGCCTTATCAAAAGGAGTGCAGCCAATTTGAAGGTGGTCGAGGAGTGGGTAGACCGAACAGACTGGGTCGACTTTCTAGCCGAGTCTGAAGAGATCCGATCCAGCACATCCGTCTGTCTGAAGATTACAGAGGAGAGATTTCGGTCAATGTCCCGAGAAGATCAATCGGGTTTTATCAAGGATGTTGCCGGCGGTTTGAGCAAAGAGGGCATCGCCCATGACATAGGCTCATACAAGGACGCCCCTCCAGGATTTCGCATATGGTGCGGCCCCACAGTGGAGGCATCAGATGTCAAGGCAGTCGTTGAAGGTTTGGAATCGGCGTGCCTGAACAGAATGCAGACTATTTGAAAAATTGAGCGCCATACCGCCTCTAATAACAAAAAAAGGATAACACGATTAATGAAAAAAGTTCTGGTAAGCGATAATCTGGCAAAAGAAGGTATAGAGATATTTAAAAACGCCCCGGGAATTGAGGTCGACGTAATAACCGACCTTACTCCGGACGAGCTTAAAGGCGTAATAAAAGATTATGACGGCCTGGCAATAAGGAGCGCCACCAAGGTCACGGAAGACGTAATCGATAAGGCCGCTCGTCTCAAGGTTGTCGGCCGGGCAGGGATAGGTCTCGACAATGTTGCTGTCGATGCGGCGAGTAAAAAGGGTATCGTGGTCATGAATACACCCGGCGGGAACACAATAACCACGGCGGAGCACGCCATAGCCATGATGTTTTCTCTGGCCAGAAGAATCCCCCAGGCCACGGCCTCTACAAAAGCGGGGAAGTGGGAGAAAAAGAAATTTATGGGTTCCGAAGTCTCAAACAAGACGCTTGGGATCATTGGCATAGGAAGGGTGGGCTCTATAGTAGCCGACAGGGCGCAGGGCCTTAAAATGAGCGTGATAGCTTATGATCCTTTCATATCGCGTGAAGCGGCGGAGAAAATGGGAATCTGTCTTGCGTCTTTCGACGAGGTTCTGAAAAAAGCCGACTTTATCTCGGTGCATACTCCTCTGACGAATGAAACAAAGGGTCTGATCAACGCCTCTTCCTTCGACAAGATGAAAGATGGCGTATTCGTCATCAACTGCGCGAGGGGCGGGATCATTGATGAAAATGACCTTCACGATGCCGTCGTTTCAGGGAAGGTCGCCGGCGCAGCTCTCGATGTTTTTGAGGAAGAACCCACCAAAAACATGAGGTTGCTCTCCCTGAACAATATCATCTGCACACCGCACCTCGGTGCGTCGACAGATGAAGCCCAGAAAAATGTTGCCATAGCCATCGCACAGCAGATAGTCGATTGTCTCACGACCGGAGAGATAAAAAATGCCGTCAATTTTCCATCTGTCAGTGCGGAAGTTCTTGGCCTGATAAAACCTTACCTGACCCTAGGGGAAAAGCTCGGCAATTTTGAGGCACAGATTGTCACTGGAGGAATAAAGGAAGTTGTTATTGAATACAGCGGCGCCATCCTTGATTATAACGTGGCCCCCGTTACGATATCCTTCCTGAAGGGACTCCTTACACCTGTGTTGAAAGACAACGTCAACTATATTAACGCCCCTGTTATAGCGGAGGAGAGGGGAATCAATGTCATAGAATCAAAAAGCAGTGAGATGAAGGATTACAAAAACATGATCTCCGTTACAGTGAAAACCGATCAGGAAGAATCGTTCACCGCTGGAGCCATCTTCGGGCGACAGGATCTGAGGATTGTCAGGATAAACAAATTTATGCTTGATGTAATCCCCGAGGGTTACATGCTGATGCTTTACAACTATGACCGGCCCGGCGTTATAGGAAACATAACCACAACCCTCGGAAATGACAAAGTTAATATCGCAAGGCTCCATCTGGGGCGCGAACAGGTGGACGGCAAGGCGCTTGTTGTGTTAAGCACTGACAGTCCAATTTCCAAAGACACCATAAAAAAGCTGAAAGAACTGCCTAATATAATATCCGTTACCAGGATAGAGATGTAGGTGATCCGGGCCAAGATTCAGTGGCTGGAACGTTTAACTCGAAACTTATAGTATGGAGATGAGAGGCCATGGCAAATGTAATAATCGTCGGGTCCCAGTGGGGCGATGAAGGAAAAGGAAAGATTGTTGACATTTACGCGCGTGAAGTGGATGTCATAGCCCGCTTTCAAGGGGGCAATAACGCGGGGCACACTCTGGTTGTTAAGGGAAAGCAAACCATCCTCCACCTGGTGCCATCTGGAATCCTGCATAATCACAAGATCTGCATCCTCGGCAACGGCATGGTTATTGATCCGGGGGTACTGCTCCGGGAAATTGATGAACTCCGTTCAAAAAATCTTTTCCCCCCCGACACAGAACTCTATATCAGTGAAAACGCCCATATCATCATGCCATATCACAGGAGCCTGGACAGCGCCCGTGAGGCACGAAAGGGCGCGGCAAAGATCGGAACAACGGGAAGGGGCATCGGCCCCGCCTACGAAGATAAAGTCACACGCACAGGCATCAGGCTCTGCGACCTCCTTAACAGAGAAACCTTCGGCGAGATGCTGCGTAGAAATGTTGAAGAGAAAAATTTCTACCTGACAAAATTCTACAACGCCAAATCGGTGGAATCCGATGCCATATTCGATGAATATGCCGGGTATGCCGATCGTCTCAGGGAATATGCGGCAAACACATCCCTCATAATCGACAGGAAAATCAAAGAAGGCGGAAATGTTCTGTTTGAAGGCGCGCAGGGTTGCCATCTCGATATCGACTATGGCACCTATCCCTTTGTTACATCTTCCAACACATCCGCGGGCAGTGCCTGCTGTGGAGCAGGCATAGGACCTACAAAGATAGACGCCGTCGTGGGTATCTGCAAGGCATATACAACGAGGGTCGGAGCTGGTCCTTTCGTAACGGAACTGACCGGAGAAATGGGTGAGAAAATTCAGAAAGCGGGTGCCGAGTTCGGCGCCACGACAGGGAGAAAACGCCGATGCGGATGGCTCGACATGGTTCTTGTCAAAGAGTCGGTCAGGATCTCCGGGATAACGGGCATAGCCCTTACCAAACTCGACGTACTCACGGGAATCGATAAAATAAAGATATGCGTCGCATACAAAACGAATGCCGGGGAATTCGCAGAATATGTTCCCCCCGATACAAAGCTGTTCGAGCAGTGCCGCCCCGTTTATGAAGAAATGGACGGGTGGTCGGAAGACATAAGCAGGGCGAAAACCATAGATGAGCTCCCTGCTAACGCGAGGAAATATATCGAAAGAATAGAAGAACTAACCGAAGTAAAGATGTCTCTTGTTTCTGTGGGACCGGGAAGAGATGAAACCATTATGCTGGAAAATCCGTTCGATCGAAGCGGCAGTTCAGGGAGGTAATCTTCATTAAAAAAAATTTATTAGATTCAAGAAAGCTTGTTCTTCAGTGTGTAAATGCGGCTCTGGACAGAAAAGCGGAAGATCTCGTCATACTCAAGGTGAAAGATGTCTCGTCCTTTGCCGACTATTTTGTTATATGCAGCGGAAATTCAGACCGGCAGATACAGGGGCTTGCCGCTCATATCGGACAAAAGATGAAAAAATCGGGAATCCTGCCCCTTGGAATCGAGGGAGAACGTTCCGGAAGCTGGATTCTGATGGATTATGGTGACGTGATAATGCACATATTCTATAAACCGGTTAGGGAGTTTTACGATATTGAGGGGCTGTGGTCAGATGCGCCCGTAATGACCATCGGAGAATCTGTACGGAAACTGACCGTTCTCAATGATGATATGTGAAGCAAAAGAAATAGTCTCCGGGCTTGCCGACATACTGTTCCCCCCGGAGTGTCCGGCGTGCGGAACCGTCCTGATTGCTGATGGAGAACAGCTTTTTTGTCCCGAATGCCTCTCCACAATAAATTTTATAAGCTCCCCCCTGTGCACTTTCTGCGGTCTTCCATTTACAGTA
>Ga0208648_1001515_pt1 | contig 18477 bp, 18 predicted proteins | sample AntAceMetag02UKL_FD_184772 | JGI IMG/M metagenome (GOLD analysis project Ga0208648, IMG submission 184772) | Saline lake microbial communities from Ace Lake, Antarctica - Antarctic Ace Lake Metagenome 02UKL (SPAdes) (version 2) | ecosystem: Environmental > Aquatic > Non-marine Saline and...
CATCAATATGAAAGTTTTCATTGCGGATGATTCGGAGATTGTCCGTGAACGGTTAAAGGCCATGTTATCTGAAATCCCGGAAATTGAGATTTTAGGTGAAGCATGAGTCTGAGTATGTTCAAAGTATAAAAAGAACAAGCATCAAGCAATCGGTGATGGAAAGTTAAAAGTTGAAGGGGGGAATTATGATGAGATTAGGGACGACGTCAGGAGAAACCAAAGCAATGTCAATGAATGATATTTTTTTATCACGTTTGAAACTTCTTATTATCATGGTCAAAGCTTATTTAAAAAATTATCCCATTGGAAAATATCTAAAATCTGCCATGATCGAAAACGCTCATCACGTTTTTTATAACTCTCTGCAAAAGATCAGCGAAACAGATTTTATCAAAAACCATGAGCCAGATAATCAGCCGGATATTACTACCGAGATTGAAATAGAGGATGAACATGTGTTTCATCAGAGAGTTCAGCTTCTTGCAGTTATGGTTAAAGCAGTGGCTGAAAACCGCTTTACAGGGGATTTCAAGAAAAACGCTCTTCGAGACAATTTGGATAGAATCTGTGATGTACTGTAATTTTTAAATCACACATTAAAGATTTGGATATTAATGAGATTAAACAAGCGGTGGCAATAGCGATTGCTCGATATAAAATAAATATTGAGAGCAGAAGGGAGAAGATATAAATTTTTCAACCTCGCACCGTATTTTCACTTCAACAATAGGATATTTTAAGATGGCCGGCAAAAAAGAATTTATTGAGCGTAAGAAGCACGAACGATTCAAAGTTAAGAACGCTGCAATTGCTATGATCAGGCCATTGAATTCTGATGCTGCAACTCAAAAATATTGTCAAATCATAAATATCAGCAAAGACGGACTTTCCTTTCGTTATATCTATAGAAAGGGTGAATCAAATGAACAGATTAAATTGGATCTATTATTTATCCAGGATAGTATCTGTTTTACATATTTAAAGAATGTACCGTTTGAAATTGTATGGGTTTCCAATGAAACCAGTAAGACCTCATCCAGTCACTTAAAAACCAGACAATTAGGCGTACAATTTGGGGAAATGACGTCCCACCAGATATCTCAATTGGATCGTTTTCTCGAAGAATGCACAATCAAGTAAGTTTTTACCCCAGCATCCAGCTCCAACCATTCAGAATTCCTTGACCTTTTTTAACCCGGCGTTTAATATCCTAATTAAAACAACATCGTGGAGGATCAGATGAAAAAGCTGGATCTTATGCTACGATTAAAGTAAACAACAGAGAAGCAATAAAAATTAAGTATGGCATGGAAGCAAAGCTCTCTGTTGAAATAACAGATAAATAAGAAGCAGCAGACAGGCAGGGCTGTGTCGATGACTCAGAGTGTGGTGATACGGATGTTTTCTTGCTTATGTATTTGCTGATACTTAGCGTACAAAAAAAAATATTTGCGGTTGCAATCAAAGTGAGGTCAACGCTGACCGTATGAGGAAACAGTGTTAGTGATAAAATGTTCTGCATGTAAAAAAAAACTCTGGAAATATGACAAGATTGGCCCCGGTGAAGTTTTAAGGTGTCATAAAGATCGAATCATAAAAATATATGCACAACTAAATGAAGATGGTAAAATAAAATGCTCTTGTGGGAAAGATATTGGTATAGATAAGGGACCCTATATTAAAATGATTTCCAAGGCATTCACCTATTCAGGGACAAAAAGAAACAAATAGGCAAGTGAATGAAAACAATAAAATATACCGTCATTACACTTCTATCAATTTTCTTCGTAATTGGTTTTTATGGCAACTCGTATCCATGGTATGATGAGACCCATATAGCCATAGCAAAAGCAACAGGATATAAAAAATGGTATAATGCCACCGGTGCTGATATGGCTAAATTGAAGGCTGGTAGAAAAGAGGAACTAAATCATTATGTGAACAATTCCAGAGAAACAATTGTAACTCCAGAAATGGTTTTTGAGCAGATAGACAAGTATAACAAAACAAATGACCTTATGGGTCATCTCTATGGTGCTATTATTGCTTCAGTTCGAGATTATTTAAAGGCAAAACATGAGGGGAAGTATGGTCAATATCATCTTGGCTTTTGTGCTCATTATGTCGGGGATCTTTCCCAGCCACTTCATAACACCTTGTACAATTCCTACAATCGTAAGTACCATAAAACTATTAATGGCATAATCAATGATGAGGTTCTGGAAAATATTGACAGGATCAAAATCTATCCCATAAAATTAAATTCTGAAGAAGACCTGGCTAATGAGATAGCAAAAATTGCTAATCTCTCAATCAAGAAAGGATATCAGATTCAAGATGAAAAGAGGTTGTTAACCAAAGATGAAGCATATGAACAAATCAGTCACAGTGCATCTTTGTTTAAGGCTATTTTGGAGTATGTTGAGAAGATGGATTAGTACTTATTAGGGCCGGTGAACAAATTGAAGTTAAATCTAAGAAATTACCATTTTTCAAGTGTGGTAAGGAATTAAAGGAGCGCGTATTAAAGCTGACTAATGAATAAAAGACAATGGATTGTTTATTTGATCCGGTGTTCTGATGAATCTTTGTATTGCGGGATAACCAATAACCTGAAAAACCGGTTGGAAGCTCATAATTCAGGTAAAGGTGCAAAATATACAAGATTTCGCGGACCTGTTGAATTGGTTGCTGCCAGTCATAAAATGACGAAAAGCGATGCGCTTAGACTGGAATATCGGGTTAAACAAGTACCTGCCAGTAATAAATACTTAGAACTTACAAAGGAGGAGAATAAAATGACAAGGAATCTTAAAAAGGATCTGCAGACCGTTAACAAGGAAATCAATGCACTGGTAAAGAAGACGGAAAGTCTATTAAAAGCGGTTGACAAACTTGATAAACCAAAAGCTGCAAAGAAACCAAAAGCTAAACCTGCCAAGACAAAAGCTGTGAAGAAGACATCTATAAAGAAGGTTGCTGTAAAAAAAACTGCACCTAAGAAAGCTGCACCTGCAACTGCTGCTGATACAGTCCTTACAATTATCAACAGGTCGAAAAAAGGTGTTAACTCAGAAACCCTTGTGAAAAAGACAGGGTATAATCAAAAGAAAATTTCTAATATGGTTTATAAATTAAGAAAGCATGGCAAAATTAAGAGTCCCGAAAAAGGAATTTATGTAAAAGCATAATTCTTAAAAATTTAGAACTATTGGGACCCTTGGTTTACATATAGAATCATTTGAGTGCAACGGAAGAGCGCGATGGTTTTTCCTGACTCTCTGTGGGTGACCACTGAATCCCAGACCTGGGTTGTTCTTCCAAGATGGACCACTTTGGCGACGCATTCTATGGTGCCTTCTCGGGCCGTGCTGAGATGATTGGATTTGAGTTCGATAGTGGTAAAGCCTGTTGCGTCTTCTGGCAGGTTGTTAATACAACCATAACCTGCGCATGTATCGGCTAAAGTGACAACGGTCCCTGCGTGCAAGTACCCATTTGGGGCAATCAGCGGTTTCCTCACGGGCAATTCCGATCTTATTTCTGAACCGCTTACATGAGTGACGACAATGCCTAAGTGGCCAGGCAAGTATTCGGAACCATATTTATTGAAATAGTCGGGTGAGTGCATTGAGCTCCTAACATAAACAGATGGCCAAATAGTCGAAGTTAAAATATTAATTTCCAGAAAAGAATACAAATAATTTTTTACATATTACTTATGAATTGTCAATATATCCAATCATACCAAGAATTACGCCCCAGTTTCCAAAAAACGATGAAAAACAGACGCCAATGAGAGGGCATCCGGTTTTCATTGCTCAGCATGCCACAGCCACTTGTTGCCGGGGCTGTATTCAAAAATGGCATGGGATAAAAAAGGGTAGGGTGCTAAATGATGACGAGATTGAATTTGTTGTGGGCCTGATTATGGGGTGGATAGACGGGCAGATAGAAAATTATGGAGCGTGATTTTGTGTGAGAATTGTGTGAGAAAAACTTTCCAAAATCTGCTAAATTTGGCAAAAATCAGAAAAAATGTGAAAAATAAAATATAACTATACCAATAAGTTATAATGAATTGAGGAGGTTAGGAAACTCAGAGGTCCTGCCTACGAATCCGTAGGTCGCAGGTTCGAATCCTGCCGGGCGCACAATAAAAACAAAGGGTTGCAGTCCTGTTGCTGCATCGCTTTTTTAGGCATCATCCAACACCTTTCGGATAGTGTTAGCGATTTCACCCCAAACAACAGGTTTCATAAGAAAAGCACGGATTCCACTTCTTTTCGCTTTAGCTTCATTTATATGTTCACTATATCCGGTACAAAGAATGATAGGTATATCAGACCGTAATTCTAAAAGCTTTTTAGCCAGTTCCATACCTGTCATATTGAGCATGATAAAGTCGGTAATGACCAGATCGAATCTGTCAGGATTTGCACGAAAGGCCTCCAAGGCTTCAATGCTGCTCGTCCTTGCAGTCACTTTATAACCAAGGCGTTCTATTATTGGTTGAATTACATCGACCATCGCCTTTTCATCGTCAACAAAAAGTATTCTCTCGTTGCCCCTGGGGATCTCAAATGTAATCTCAGTTTTCCGTTCAGGCTTCCTTTCGATACAGGGGAAGAATACTTGAAAGATAGTCCCTTTACCTAATTCGCTATTTACTAAGATATTGCCGCCGTGTGTTCTTACTATGCCGTGAACCATAGAAAGGCCTATACCGGTTCCTACACCAGGTTCTTTGGTTGTAAAATATGGCTCAAAGATCCGCTCCAAGATCTTGGGTTCAATACCATGACCTGTGTCACTTACTGTCAGTCTTATATATTTGTCAAGGGACAAGTCATGATAATAAATTGCAGAATCCTCATCTAATTCCATATGTTCAAGGCTAACCTCTAAAACACCTCCTTTTTCTTCCATAGCATGGGCTGCATTGGTGCAAAGATTCATTAGGACCTGATTTATTTGTGTCGGATCTGCAAGAACGGTATCTGACTCGCTTGAAATATTCTGGTGAATTTTTATTGTCTTTGGAATTGAAGATCGCAACAATTTGAGAGTTTCTTTGACAATCGGGCTAATCCTAACCGGTTTCATTCCCTGTAGGTTTTGGCGGCTGAAGGCCAGGATTTGCTTGACCAAATCTTTGGCGCGCATGCTGGCGGTAAGAATCTCTTCCAAATTTCGCCTTGCCGGATTACACTCCGGAACATCATCCATTGCCAGTTCAGTATTACCAACGATTATTCCCAGTATGTTGTTGAAGTCATGGGCAATGCCGCCTGCGAGTGTGCCGATAGATTCCATTTTTTGGGCTTGTTGAAGCTGTCTCTCGGTTTGCTTGGCTTTGGTTAAATCTCGCAGAAATACAACGATTCCTGCTCTATGGCCTTCATGATCATTATAACAGGCGGAACTTAGGGTTATATCCAATACCCTGCCGTCTTTAGTCAGCCTCTTGGTTTCAAAACCGGTAACAGGTTTTCCTTCAAGAACCTGTTTAATACCGGCAATGGTCTTTTTAATATTGCTTTCAGGCACAAAAGGGATCTGTTTTCCCATGACATCTTTCATGGTGAAACCAAAGATTTGAGTAAAGGCCGGATTGATATAAGTTGTCTCGCCATTAAGGTTATAGATTGCTACGGCGTCAGGGGTTGATTTAAGGAGGGATTCGTACAATTGTTCTTTCTGTATTGATTCCTGATAGAGCGTTTGATAACGAATTTCCGACCTTTGCAGCTCTACTTCCGCCTTCTTGCGGTCGGTGATGTCCAATGTAACCCCCCTTGCCCCGGATGGTTCACCGTCTTTAATAATAGGGATGCTGTATATCAAAGCGGAAAACGTCCTGCCGTCTTTTGCTAAACAAGTGTATTCATGATTCTCACACTCTATCCCCCGAAGCGTCATTCCGAAGTTCACAACAACCCTTTCTCTATCTTCGGGAGCAATGACATCTGCTACGGACACTCCTTCTTCAAGATCTTTCGGGGAATAGCCAAAATGATCATAACCTACCCGGTTGGTGTAGGTGAAGTTTCCCTCCAAATCCGTTTCCCAGACTGGCTGAGGCAGCAAGTTGGCCAGGTCTTTGAATCGTTCCTCGCCCTTCCGAAGCGCTTCCTCTGCCTGTTTGCGCTCGGTAATATCTCGACCAAAATTAAGAATGCCGGTAACCTCTCCCTCCACATAAATGGGCATCGTTTGTATTTCCAAATCCACAATTTCACCCTCTTTATTAAAAATCCTGGTCTTAAATTCTATAATCTTCCCGGCTAATGCATCCTCAAGTCTTTTATTGATGTGAGCAAGCTCATCAGGATGGACAAATGGTTCATAATGTTTTCCCCGCCAATCAGCGCTCTTATGACCGGACACCTTCTCTGCATATTTGTTAAAAAATAAAAATTTGCCTTCAGTATCCATTTGCCAGATTAATTCCCCGGCATTCTCTACAATACTACGATATAGTTCTTCACTCTCTCGCAACGCTTTTTCGGCCAGTTTGCGCTCAAATTCAATTCGCTCTAACTTTTGAACCCTTTGTTCCAATTCTTCATAGGATGGCTTTGCTTCCATCGAACCTTCCTCCAAGAAAAAATGCCTTGATTTGGCAATATGTTCCGCTTGATGCGAAATGCTGGCTACTTTACCAATAGAACACCCTTAAATTAATTCGATTTGATTCCATATGTCCGAAAATGCACAAAAAATCAAAGGGTAAATCATGTGAAACGGATTTGACCTTTTTTCTAAAAATTAATTGAGGAGTTCCCTTACCGCTTTTAAAAGTTCTGCTCGTGCAATAGGTTTGGTAAATGTTCTCTGTACCCCTAACTTTTGAGCCATAAACAAATATTCCTCCGCTTCGATTCGACCGCCTCCGGATATGGCGATTATCTTGACATCTGGAAAATCCCGGCGAAGCTCCATTATGGTTTCTATGCCCTCTTTTTCCGGCATAATCAGGTCGGTGATAATCAGGTCGGTAGGGTTTTCTCGATAGAGTTTTAAACCTACCTTCCCGTTAGGAGCTTCTACTACCTCATGTCCTTCACGTTCTAAAATCTGCCCGAGCATGCCCAGTATTTGTGGGTCATCGTCTATGATAAGAATGCGTACCATATTTCTGATCCTCATTTCCAATTGTCTTAAACCAGCAGGATGATTTCTTGTCCATACTATGCTTAATATTCTGATATTCTTGGTTTCAGTCTTCTGTCAAGTCCGTTTCTTCGATCCTTGCCAGACCTGCGCTCAGGAATATGCTTGTCATATGAAAATTGACGCCGATCTAATCCTAAGCGCACACCTCCATTATCTCTGATAAATGACGCCATAACTTCTTTCTCATCTGCAATTATAGACCTTAACTTTCTAATAATCTTTAGTTTTGTCTCCATTCTGCATGACAAGCCTTTTTCTATCCGTGTAATGGTCTTGGGTGATAGATCGGTCTTTCTTGCAAGCTCGACCCTGCTGATCATAAGGGACTCTCTAATTTCTTTTAGGGAGTTTTTGATCAATTCCTTTACCTTGGGACGGTTTGGCTTTAGCTTGTATTGTGGACTGATCTCTAAAATGAAGAAGTTTGCAATCTGCGCTTTTGAGCCAGTCTGCCCCACCTGAGTGCTTGCGACGGCCTGAAAGCAAAGCCCGGGCTTCAGCTTAGCTTAAGGTTTAATGGATTATTAAAGAGCCGATTTATTAAGACAATTTTGCAATAAATAATCAAAAAGTAAATAGCTAAAAAATATAGGCTTAATATAAGGAAAAAACATATATTATGTGAGGGCTAAAAGAAAGGATCTTAGGTTTGTTTTTGTATTTCGCAGACCCAGTTTCTTTCTAAGATTGTTGCGATGAAAATCAATGGTACCCGTAGAGGAATTCAACAATTCAGCTATCTCTTTTGTTGTTTTACCTTCCTTAACAAGCTCGGCAACTTGAATTTCACTAGGGGTGAGATCAGAATATTTTGAGGACAACTGGTGTAGAAATGGGCCAATAATGTCTTCAAGATTTGATTTAATAATATTTAAATATACAATCTGACAATCGTTTAATCGAGTGTTGTTCAATTTTTCAGCATAGGGCAAAACGAGTTTCTTCACATTGGCAACGACTTTTTCTTCAACGTCTTTTTTATCTTTTTCCCTGTGTTTGAGGAGAACTTTCAACGCAGCATTAACTTCTTCAAGCTCATGAGTTTTATTCTTTAAGTCTTTCCCTCTTTCTATTAGGACTAATTCTATCTGTTTGCGCTCTTCTATTTCCTGCTCAAGCATATCATTTGCTATAACCAATTCGGCGGTACGTTCCTCAATGCGTTGCTCCAATTCATCGTGAGCCTTTCGCAGCGCTTCCTCTGTCCGCTTGCGCTCGGTGATATTTTCAATAATCGTAGCCAATTCATCAACAATGCCTTTGAGGTATTCAACTAATTTTTTGCTAAAGGCGAAAGGACGTGTGCTGTAGATCAAAAATGCATTCTTGCATTTACCACCTATCACAAGCGGTATTGCTTGATTGGAGCGATACCCGTATTGGAGAGCAAAAGTACGCCATTTTTCAAAATCCTTATCGTGCTCAAGATCTGCATAACCAAAGGCTTTTTTCGTTAGGATCGCAATACTTATGGCACATTTACCATCTTTTTTATCACGCTCATATTCAAGCTGCAATCCATCGAGGTACTTTTCGTATCTTCCAGCCCATAACTTCGGAAGAATTATTTTTTCCTTTTCTATCAATTCGGCATACCAAGCCATATAATAACCAAACTTTTCAATAATCAAATCGAGTGTTTTCTGAATAATTTGTCCAACGCGAGCGTCCTTCAAATAAAACATATGCAGTTCAGAAACTACCTGTTGATATGACGCAAAGATCCTATATTGTTCTTCGCTTTCCTTTAGTTTCTCTAACATTTCCCTCTCACTAGTCTCGCCCATTTCTTTCTCCTCCCTTTTTGCGTCTGTTGCTGCTTGGCAAGGAGTGGTCCCCGGCCACATCTATCCCTGATCCCTGAAAGGCCGGATTTAGAAAAAAATAATGGCGTGAGAGCTAAACCCGGTCTTCCCAGGACCGCAGACGAGAAAAAATGCCCACGCCGGGTTTTTCATACAACGGTTCAATAATGCTTGTCAATTTTAAGGTATATTAAAATGAGACAGATTTTTGAAGATTTGACAATCTCTATCTGCACAAAAAAATGTTCATGGGTGCACAAACGGATGTGCAAATAATATCTTCTCAGAATTTATTTGTCCTGCATAATTCCATTTCATCGTTTTTAAATCAGCTCTAACTCACTGGAATCAAATCTATTTAAAAATACCGGATCACTTATAATCTTTCTGGCATGAATCATGTAATACAAAGATGCAAAACTTTACAGGAGGATTTCTATCGTGTCAGGCCTAACAATGATGTTATTTGAAAAAGGACCCAAAAATAATATCCGATTCCGGGTTATTAATGGATGGTTCAAAATGGATTCTTATATTTATACAAAGGAAAAGCTTCTATCAGAAATCGAGAGGAACAGGCCTGATGTTGTCGCGTTTAGTCTGGATCTGTATGCCAAGATTGATGGGATTGAGACTTCAAGAAAGATAAGATCTCAGTTTGATGTCCCGGTTGTTTATGTTTAATGAATTCAGGGTGTGGCAAGATATAACACGGTTTTAGCACCTCAAATTCTTTCAGTTAGCCACGATATACCACTTTTTTTTGATAGATCTGGCCAAAATTCCACAAGTCAAGGCGGGTAATCGTATTCATAGAACATGGGGATGTAACCAAAAAGATCCTCAAGCACCTTGGGCCTGTGGGATGTGAAGAGAAAGCCGCGCCCGACAGTCGGCGCTGGCAGAATGATTTACGGCGGAGCATCAACAGGTGATCCATTAGTCTTTTTGCCTCGGTGGTGTAATTCATCCTTTTCGACGGCTGAAATATAGCTTCCTAAAACATGAAAAATTTCCTCACAAAAAAAATAAGGACACTTCCTCATATATTGGGAAATGCCCTTTTTTCTAATTAAAACTGTCAGCTAACCCACAGTGACATTTACTGCAGAGGGACCTTTTGGGCCCTGCTCTATATCAAAGGTTACTCGGTCGCCTTCATCAAGAGACTTGAAACCGGTAGAATTGATTCCTGAATGATGAACAAATACATCCGGACCATCTTCCTGCTCAATGAAGCCATAGCCTTTGCTGCTATTAAACCATTTTACAATTCCATTAGCCATACTGACACCCTCCTTTCAAAAAATTATCATAGTTCCAGACTGCAGGTTGCCACTTTGACAAATGGATATTTCCTTCAGAACGAAACTGTCCCGCCAATTAAGGACGGGTCTTTATTGATTGTTTAGATAATAAAATATTATTGAAAAAAGTCAAGCTGATTATAAGGTCATTCTTTTGACGGAGAATCCTGGATAAGTGCATCAAGTTTTAGGACCTCGGATATCTGTAAATTGACATTGGCTAAGAGCTGTGAGGTTGTGTTTTTAGATATCAAGAGACAACAATCTGTCAAATGATGTATTGCACCGCTTAAAGAGTCTGTCAATTCAAGTTTAGGTCGGAACAATTTATCGCCATATTATCGCGGCATCCTTTCTGAGCGGCAGTCTTTGATATTTAAATTTCGGGTAACCCACCATCATTGCTCCGAAGCTAATATTTCCTTCAGGGAATCCCAATTCTTTTTGCATTGGCGGCCAGAGGGTTGCTGCAGCATTAAAGTAACCCGCCCAACATGCCCCAAGGTCAAAAGACGAAGCAGCCAGTTCTAAATATGTTAAGGCAATAGTACAAGCGGTCGGAGCCGTTCCATCATCTTTATGCGCATAGGTAATGATAATATGTGGTGCATTTCTGCATATGGGGTCATTTCCTCCTTCCCAGAAATCAACGACTCGATTCAGGTTCATAGCAGCAACGAGTGGAGAATCTTCTTTAATTAAATGGCGCATCCAATCAATAACAAATCCAGCCATTCGTTGGACCTCATCCCTTTCATTTATAACCAGCCATTTGACAGGTTGGCGGTTGTGTCCGGAGGGGGCAAAGCGTGCCACATTAATTAATTTTGTCAGAACCTCCGGCTCAACCTGCTTTTTCTTGTAGTTTCTTATAGACCTTCGATAGCGCATAAAGTGCTCGACCTGTTCCGGGCCAAATAACCAGTCCTCTTTTACCGGTGGGCACTCTTCCGGTTTCATAATTACATGAGACATGGCGCCGTGTGGACAAACCGCCACACAATGCCCACATCTGATACACAGTTTATCTCCGCCATGGACAAGGGTGGGGAAAGCATCTTTGTCTTTAAATTCGATGATTGCCGCCGGGCAAACTTCAGCACAAATACCATCACGCTCACATTTCTCTTGGTTTACGGTTAACAGGCTCATAATCTTTATCCCTAATATTTTTTTATTCATTAATTTTCACCCAAAGGGCAAGTCGGAGGCTTCCATCTGCTGCGTTATTAAGGGTTCGTAATAGTTCACTATGACTTCACCCTTAATGCCTTGCATATGAAAGGCTCAGACTTGTGCGAAATTCAGGTGACAAATTTTATTTTATATTTAATGATAAATTTAACAAGGTTTTTCATTTCATAGGGGAATCAAAAATAGCAATATTTTCCCCGAACGTCTGTTTGAAAAATTACGTTTTTACAATTTTAAAGTCAGATTTTTTTCGAAAACAAAAATATATTTTTGAAAATTAAAGGGCTGCAATACGACAAAAATGTAATTCACCTATCTTTCCTCGACGTCCATAAAAACAGCTAACTATCTGAATAAACAAATAATAACGAATTATTTGATTTGATGGCATGATTGTTGCTATTATTAATCTATAAAATGGTATTATACATAATGAATCTGAAAAAAGCAAAAATAGATCAAAGTAATAAGCTTGTCGCTGAAGCGCTGAGAGAAAATGCAGATCAGCTTGTCGCTAATTTCTTAAAAGGAAAAGAGTTCTCTTTCCTTGAGCAGTATTCTCGGGTTTTGGACAATTATTTTCGAGAAAGTTTTGAAATGAGCCGCATGGGTCCCAGAATTACCCTGAGTAAGAATCTTTACGCTATTCTTGCTTTGGGTGGTTACGGAAGACAGGAGCAGTGTATCTATTCTGATGTTGATTTGCTTTTCCTTTTTGAAAAAAAGGTCCCGGAAGAGACTCAAGAGCTTATCCGTGAGATTATCTATCCGTTATGGGACATCGGTCTTGATGTGGGGTATGCCACCCGATCGATTAAGGAATGCGTCACGCTGGCTTTAGAAGATGTTGAGGTGTTAACCTCTCTTTTGGATGCTCGTTTCATATGCGGCATGTCACCTTTATATTCAGCCCTTATGGAAAAGCTTGGTAACAGAATCACACCCAGACGATCAAACAAAATAATCGCCGCGCTCATAGAAAATAATCGCCAACGGCACCGGTATTTCGGAGATTCCGCTTATCTGCTTGAACCCAACCTCAAAGATGGTCAGGGCGGGTTAAGAGATTATCACACCATGCTCTGGATTGCCCGTATCAAATCGAATCTCAGGCAGTTTAGAGATCTTGAGTATCAAGGCTATCTGTCTCACGAGGAGTTTGAGTCTTTAAGGAAATCCTTAAAATTCATTTGGAATATCAGGAATCGTCTGCATCACATAACCGGCAGAAAATGCGATCAGCTATATTTCGAACATCAGGCGTCTTTGGCTGCCGCACTGAAAATTAAAAAAGAAAACGGGCAACAACCCGTAGAAAAATTCTTAAGCGAACTCCATGGACATATGGAATTCGTGAAACAGCAGCATCTAATATTTCTTTATGATCTCGGGTACGCATCAAGTTCAAAACGTAAAAGAAAGACAAAAAAAATTACAACGGTTAAGGGCTTAAAAGTATCCGGAGAGGGAATGCTTAATTTTGTTTCCTCTGAGGCCATCCTAAAATCTCCGAGTCTTTTGATAAAAATATTTGAAGAAAGCGCCTGTTTAAAGATCCCGTTGAGCATTGAGGCCAAAAGGTTGGCCAGAGAATTTAAATATCTTATTGATGATAATTTTATATCTTCGTTAGAGAATGTTCAATCTTTTGACAGCATCTTGACTGAGCCGACCCCAACATTCAATGTGTTGAATGAAATGTTAAACACCGGTCTGTTAACCCGGTATCTTCCTGAATTTAAAAACATTGAGAATCGGATCCAGTATGACGAGTATCATCTCTATCCGGTGGACCGGCATTCCCTTCGGGCGGTTCAAATTCTAAAATCATTCGGCACCAAAGAAGGCGCTTCCAAAGCTCCGCTATGCGATAACCTTTATAAAGAACTCAAAAACCGGAGACTGTTGTTATGGGCAGCCCTGTTCCATGATATCGGCAAAGGCGCGCCGGGTGAGAGCCATTCCAAAACCGGGGCAAAAATTGTTCGCACGGCGTTGTCCAAAAGAGGCTTTAAAGACAAGGAGATCGAAACGGTTTCCTTTCTGGTCGAAGAACACCTTGTGCTGTTTAAAACTGCAACCCGAAGGGATCTTTATGATGAGGAAACCGCCGTTTTTTGCGCCAGAATAATAAAAGACGCCAGGCATCTGAAAATGCTGTATCTCTTGACCGTAGCCGATGCCATGGCTACCGGTCCGAAAGCCTGGAACGAATGGACCGCGGCACTTTTGAAAGATCTTTTTTTTAAAGTTCTGAATATTCTGGAACATGGAGAACTTGCAACCCGTGAAGCCGTCAAAGGGGTTGAGGAAAAGAAAAAAAAGGTGTTATCGTCAGGATTCGAACTCCACCCCAAACAGGAGTTAGAAACCTTGTTTAACTTCATGTCCCCGCGATACCTCCTTTATACATCGGCTGAATATATCCTGGAGCATATCAAACTTTACCAGAATATCGGTGCGGATGATTTTGTCTGGAGAGTGGTTCAGACACCGGATTCCAACAGCCGGACGGTCACCGTCTGCGCCAAAGACCGACCGGGGTTAATCTCAAAGATTGCAGGAACATTTACCCTCAACAGTCTCGATATTCTCAACGTTCAGGTCTTCACATGGCGGAATAATATTGCCCTTGACATTTTTGAAGTTAAACCCCCTCCGGACCGGATTTTTGAAGCCAAAACCTGGGAACGTGCGGCAAAGCAACTTCGATCGGCTCTGGCTGACGAATTGGATCTTACCGCAGCGTTAAGCGAAAACATGAATGTGTATCGATCCGGCAAGATCCGCCCGGGGCATAGACCGCATAAAATTGTTCTGGACAACAACAGTTCGAGTTTTTTTACCATTGTTGAAGTCTTTGCTTACGACTTTCCGGGGCTGCTTTACAGCATAACGGACGCCCTGTTTAGATGCAGACTGGATGTATGGGTAGCAAAAATCTCTACCAAGGTCGATCAGGTGGTGGATGTTTTTTATGTCAGGGATTTTGACGGACAGAAGGTGGATTCGCCGGATCAGGTGGCGGCCGTCAAAGCGGCCATAGAGGATGTTTTGCCTTGAGCCGAACGTAAAGGGGATTGGGTATTCATTAGGGGTTAAAAAACTCCGCTTTGGAGCGGATTCAAACAAAGGAGGGAAAACTACCAATGAAATTGTTAGGTTTTATGATTGCTGTTTTGTGTCTGTTTTTTCCGTGTTCTTCAGCGTTTGCCGCGGATGTTTTAAATACCGGGGACACGGCCTGGATGATCGTTGCTACGGCGTTGGTTATGGTGATGACCCCGGCCTCTGGCCCTGTTTTACGGCGGCATGTCAAGGTATAAGAACCTGTTGAATACCTATGCCATGACGTTTGTGGCCTATTGTTTGGGCAGTGTGATCTGGATGATGTGGGGCTATACCCTTGCTTTCGGACCGGATCAGGCAGGCATAGTCGGCGGATTTGAAAATATGTTTTTAAGGGGAATCGGTGTAAACAGTCTATCCGGGACCATACCCACCTATGTGTTTGTTGTCTTTCAGATGACCTTTGCCGGGATTACCGCGGCCCTGGTCCTCGGCTCCGTCGTGGACCGCATGAAATTTTCTTCATGGATCGTGTTTACGGTGTTGTGGCTCACGGTTGTCTATTCTCCGATTTGTCACTGGGTATGGGGAGGGGGATGGATGTCGAAAATGGGTGCACTCGATTTTGCCGGAGGCACCGTGGTTCACATCAATGTAGGTGTTGCCGGTTTGGTACTGGCCCTGGTCCTCGGGAATCGCATCGGTTACGGAAAGGAGGCCATGTTTCCGTCCAGTATTTCCCTGACGGCCCTGGGTGCCGCGCTCTTGTGATTCGGGTGGTTCGGGTTCAACGCCGGCAGCGAACTGGCCGCAGACGGCATTGCCGCCTCTGCCTTTTTAGTAACCAACACCTCTGCCGCCATGGGTGCCCTGGCGTGGATGTTTACCGAGTGGCTCGTTAATAAAAAACCAACCTTGTTGGGAATCGCCTCGGGGTTGTGGCCGGACTGGTTGCCATTACGCCTGCGGCAGGATTTGTCGACATGCCGGCTTCGCTGGTTATCGGGCTGGTTGCCGGGGTACTGGGGTTTTACAGTGTTGCCGTGCTAAAACAAAAACTGGGGTATGACGATTCTCTGGATGCATTCGGGGTACACGGCATGTGCGGTGTGTGGGGCGCCCTGGCAACCGGGGTCTTTGCTAACCCTGCCATTACCGAAGGAGCCAAAGGATTGGTTTTTGGAAACCCGAAACAACTTTGGATTCAGGCCATATCCATTGTTGGTACGGCCGGTTATACGGCGATTGCAACGTTCATTGTTATTCATATAACCCGGTTTATAACCGGCGGGCTCAGGGTGGATGAAGAAAATGAGATTTTAGGATTAGACAATTCCATCCATGGTGAAAGAGCGTTTGAGATCGACTAATCATTGAAAGGAGTGAGATCATGAAGAAAATCGAAGCTATCATCAAGCCCTTTAAACTGGATGATGTCAAGGAAGCACTCAATGAAATCGGCATCCAGGGCATGACCATATCGGAAGTAAAAGGTTATGGACGGCAAAAAGGGCATAAAGAGATCTATCGCGGTGCCGAATATGTCGTGGACTTTATCCCCAAGGTCAAGATGGAAATCGTTGTAGAAGCCTCTCGGGCTGATGAAGTTGTCAGCAAAATTCAGGATGCCGCCAATACCGGCAAAATCGGCGATGGAAAAATATTTGTATTTCCCGTTGAGCAGGCGATTCGGGTTCGGACCGGAGAAAAAGGTAAGGATGCAATATAATATAAAAAATAAGGAGGAATCATATTATGACACCAAAACAAGTATTGGAGTTTGCGAAAGAAAATGAGGCAAAGGTCGTTGATCTAAGATTTATGGATTTTCCGGGGGTATGGCAGCACTTCACGGTTCCTTTGAGTGAGTTGGAGGAGTCGAGTTTTGAAGACGGTTTCGGCTTTGACGGATCCAGTATCCGGGGGTGGCAGCCCATACACGCTAGTGATATGCTCGTGGTGCCGGACGCCGCTACCGCCAAAATGGATCCTTTCTTTGAAGTGCCGACTTTGGTGCTCATCGGCAACATCGTTGATCCGATTACCCGTGAATCATATACCAGAGACCCTCGCAATATTGCCATAAAGGCGGAAGCCTATCTCAAAAGCACCGGAATTGGGGATACCGCCTTCTTCGGGCCTGAAGCCGAATTTTTCATCTTTGACGATATTCGATTTGAATCATCCAGCAATCGTGCGTTTTACGAGATCGATTCAGTTGAAGGGATTTGGAACAGCGGAAGAGAGGAATGCCCCAACCTGGGTTACAAACCGCGACACAAAGAGGGGTATTTCCCGGTTCCGCCAATGGACAAGTTTCAGGACATACGGACTGAAATGCTTTTGACGTTACAAGATCTGGGAATAGATGTTGAATGTCAGCACCATGAGGTTGCGACTGCCGGACAGGCAGAGATCGACATGCGGTTTAAACCGCTGATCCAAATGGGCGACCAGTTGGTGTGGTTCAAGTACGTGCTCAAAAATGTGGCTTACAAACATAACCGCGTCGTAACGTTTATGCCCAAGCCTCTTTTTCAAGACAACGGTACGGGAATGCACACGCATTGCAGTATTTGGAAAGACGGGAACCCTCTGTTTGCAGGGGATAAGTATGCCGGGGTTTCACAGGAAGCTCTTTATGCCATTGGTGGAATACTAAAACATTGCAGCGCACTGTGTGCCATTACCAATCCGACCACCAATTCTTACAAACGACTGGTTCCGGGTTTCGAGGCCCCGGTAAACCTGGCGTACTCCAGTAGGAATCGCAGTGCGGCCATCCGGATTCCCATGTACTCGGCGTCGCCTAAGGCCAAGCGCATTGAATTCAGAACACCGGATCCCTCTTGCAACGGTTACCTGGCGTTTTCCGCCATACTTATGGCCGTGATAGACGGCATTGAAAACAAGATTGACCCGGGCGAACCGTTGGACAAAGACATTTACGGACTGTCCCCCGAGGAACTGGCGGATATACCTTCCGCACCAGGATCTCTGGATGAAGCACTTGCCGCTTTGCAGGAAGATCACGAGTTTCTATTGAAAGGGGATGTCTTTACCAAAGATGTTATCGAGAAATGGATTGAATACAAGATTGAAAACGAGGTGAATGAAGTAAAACTTCGTCCGCATCCGCACGAATTTTTCCTTTATTTCGACATATAACCGGCACACATCTTTAATAACCACCCACAGCCCGCCGAGATCTCACTCAGCGGGCTGTGCCTTTTTGTAACCACAGACTGAACATCGAACATTGAACAGACTGAACATCGAACATCGAACAGACTGAACATCGAACGTCCAACGTTGAACATCGAATAATGATTTCGCTCCGCTCCTCAAATTATTTTAACATCGAACGAAAAATAAACATACAATAGCTATTTGTTTATATTTTCAGCCGTTTTGATACTCGTAAGAAAAATCTTGCCCTTTATTTTTGTCTTTCATTCAAAATTGGATGTTGGAGGTTCGATGTTGGATGTTCATCTTTTTCTTGCCTTGCGCCGCAAAAAAAACGGAGCGCTTATGCTTCTAACCCTCGGAACGATCATGTTTTTGCTTTTATCCGGGAAAATTCTTTCATGAGGAGATAGAAAAAACCCACCAGAATCAAATTTACCACTGCTGTAATGAAGAATCCGTGTTCAAAACCGATTTTCCGAATAATCGTTCCCATGGAGGCGGAACTTAGCATCATCGTAACTATTCAGCGAAAAAGCAAAAAGAAGTAAAAAAAGACTTGACAGGAGTTTTTTGAAAAAATGCTAAACCACAATATTATATAGAGATCTTGTATATTGGGGGCACAAGAGCCCCTGATAGCGCGTCCTGGTGACTTTTTAGCAAAAACGCTACTCTCTTTGTCTGCTTTTTTTTGTCGCGATAGCATTGAGTACAGGGAGAAAAAATGCGGT
>Ga0208648_1001520_pt1 | contig 18438 bp, 18 predicted proteins | sample AntAceMetag02UKL_FD_184772 | JGI IMG/M metagenome (GOLD analysis project Ga0208648, IMG submission 184772) | Saline lake microbial communities from Ace Lake, Antarctica - Antarctic Ace Lake Metagenome 02UKL (SPAdes) (version 2) | ecosystem: Environmental > Aquatic > Non-marine Saline and...
CCACTACCTGGCTGGGTCTGGGACTTGCATAACATATCGAAAGCATGATACATTACACGCACCCTTAAGAACACGTGCCGTGCCCGGCACACAACGCTTCAGTTGACCGCAAAAAGCTGCGGCAACTGAGCTTCACGTTAGCATGATTATTCATGTTTTATTCCTCTGTGGGTGGCTGCTTCCATACGAAAAGGGAAATGGGTAAATGAAAGTATCCGTACGCACAAACAGACCCATTCTTTCGCCTTGCGGATTGAAAGATATTGAATATCAAGTAGATACTTACGTTGGGTGTGAACATTATTGTTACTACTGTTATGCCCTCGCCCAAGCTGAAACTGATTGGTCAAATGAAATCCTTATACATAATGATATCGTTGACCAATTAAGCGAAGAAATTGAAAAAATACCATCTCAGACAATTTATATGGGTTACCATACCGATCCTTATCAACCATGTGAGGCTGAATACCGACAAACTCGAAAGGTCTTAGAGCTATTCTTACATAAGGGTTTTTCCGCTAGTATTCTTACAAAGTCTGATTTAGTTGTTCGTGATATCGATATCCTAAAAGAAATGAAAGACGCTGCTGTCGCCGTTTCAGTAGCATTCAATGATAATCAAACTCGCAGGCTGTTTGAAGCCAATACCATAGACACTGAGAAAAGAATTGAAGCGCTCCATCAATTGAAAGACGCAGGGATAAGGACTGGGACTTTGCTCTGTCCGGTTATCCCTTATATCACGGATGCGATCCAATTGATCGATATGCTGGAACCATATGCCGACGTAATCTGGATATACGGCCTTAGCATTAATGATCGTTCGGGTCAAAATTGGCTGAACATTCAAAAGATTTTAAATAGTCAATCCAAAGATTTACCGGCGCAGGTTGAACCGGCAATCTTTTCAAAAGAACATATCTATTGGGCGCAGCTTAGAGATGACTTGGTGACACTCAAAAATGATCGGCAATTGAATTTGAATATTCATTTATAGGAATTTTCTGGTCGCATATTGATAAAATGCCTAACATACGTCGCTTTGAACGAGGTACCCGTTCTTGCCGCTATCTCGCTTCCAAAAGTCACCGTACGCATGCCTGTCATTGGGAATTTTGGATTAAAAGGCCGGTGAGATACGTGCAGGTGACGGTTAGACATTGAAGATCAAGATAGGAGGCTGCTGTGTCGAGGTAAAGAAATCCTGCGTTTGCAGGCATGAGTTCATCTGCATCATTAAAATTTAAAATAATTGGAATCTTTGGTAGCGCCCTGAAGCGGACGCTGATGTCATAGGAGTGATTTGTCAGTATTGTTCCGCCCAATTTTAAACATCTGCGGCCAAGGACTTCAAACCGATTGGAGAAATGGGTTTGTATAATCTTTGCTGTATTTTCCGTAAATCTTAAGAACAATGGACCTGCATCGGAAAATTCTCTAAAGGTCACCAGCTTTCCATCGCTTTTGAGCTCTTTTTCAGGGCTCATCAATATATAAGTACAGAGCACCACTTTAACGGCAGTGGTAAGATCAACCCCTGCGGTATCAAAAAAATCATCCCCATCAAATACAAGCTGACGGTTAAAAAAATCAAAAACGAATAAAGAATCCCGTTTATGAATCCCAAGAATATCAAGTTTTTGGGATAAATCCATCGGCTTCACCCTGGACAAAAGATCCGGATACACTTCACTAAATATCTTTGAATTATCCATGTCTGGTCACATGTTTTTCAGGCCGTTTGCATTATTTTAACAGGATATTCTATTCATCCTCATACTCCATGAGGCCTATCATTACGGGAGACTTGGTAGAAAAGGCAGGAAAACGTGCCGCTGTCTCACAAATAAGGATGTCCGGCGTTTCCAGACGTCGATTGATGCCCTCGACCGTGCTGGATACTTTAGTAATTTACGCCGGCAGCTTTAACAAACTGCGCACTATGGGAATGGCAGGGTGTTACCCCATATACCATTTTACAGGACGGGCATTGTGATTCCATGTATGCCATTTGAAATTCAGTATCACAATTTGTACATTTAATCTCAAGTTCCTTGCCAAGGGGGCTGACGTTAAAACCCATGGTCCTGATTTTATCCACAATTTGTTTCCCGGATTGAAATGTTTGGCTACAGTCGTCATGCATGATGTATTCCTCCATTTTTCTTAATTTTGTGTAATAATTAACCCGGAAGGAAATTAAATGAATTGACCTAAATCAAGAAAAATGAAAAAATTTCGTCAAAGGTGGATTTTTTTTAGTGGGGGGTAGGGGATGCCCTTGAGAATCCAAGTTTCTGGATAATCGTATGAGAGATGACAGGGGATGATCGTGGATGAAATCAGCCAAAGACAACGGTTTTTAGCAACTCTTTCGGGCAATAGCGGTGACAGGTTTCCGTTTTTCGACCTTGAGCCCGACGAAGAAACCCTCAACCGATGGGTCAAGGAGGGGATGCCGCGTCGGGAGTCTTTTTCGACGTTTTTCAATCTGGAAACGCACCATTCCGTCGGATTGATGCTCCGCAGTTACCCCTTTTTCCAAAAAGCAACGGATCTCCTCCACGACCCGTCCTCTTTCAAACGACATTACAACCCTGACCAACGATCCCGTTATGCAACGGGCTTTGCTGAACGAAGCGAACGTCTTCATCAGGAAGGCCGAGTCCTTTATGTGGATGCGTCGGGTGGCGGACTTCTGCAGATGCTGGGTGTGGGAGATTGGGACTCTCTGCTCTCTGCCTGCCTTGCGCTTGTTGAAAGCCCGCAGAGGGTGGAGGACCTTGTTAAAAGAACAACCGATTTTTACTGTATCTGCCTTGAGAGGGTACTTAGAAAGGTGCCGGTTGATTATGCCTCGTTTTATGAGCCCATTGCGTCCAACAGTGGACCTTTGATGTCTCCTCGGATGTTTAAGCGTTTTGCCATACCGGGCTACCGGAAAATCATTGATCTCTTGGAGAAGTATCACATTCCACTTCGTATTCTCTGTACCACAGGAGGTGACTTGACGAGTCTCCTGCCCTCTCTGATTGATGCCGGCATCAATGGCCTCTGGATCAGTAACATCCAAAGTGCCCGCATGGAATATCCCAAACTTCGTCGTCAATTTGGAGCCGAAGTCGCTTTGATCGGGGGCATTGACTCAACTGCACTGGCTCGGGATGAAGCGGCCGTGCGAAAGGCTGTGGAAGAAACAGTGCCGGGCCTGCTTGAAAGGGGTCATTATCTTCCCTGCCTCGATGACAGACCCCGCAGTAACATTCCGTTCGCCCGTTACAGGTTTTATCGCCACCTCCTTGATGAAATTTCTCGGAAGGGATGATCCCATAAGATTTTAGGGTCTCGGAAAAAAATACTTATGGCCACGGCAAAAACGATTTGTTCCAAATTACCCGCATATTCGATTTCGGTTTGTTCGATCTGAAATCGGCAAGCCGCAAGAATAGTCACACTATTTGGGGCCTTAGAAAAACTGGTTTGCCGCCTGAAAGTTGACAATCTTTATGGACAGCGGTACCGTAATACCAAGAGGCCACCCAGAAAATGATGCAAGAAATCTGTTGTTTATGAAAATACCCGTTCAGTATCAAGGAGATGAAACATGAACATTCAAACCGTTACCTGCATTTGCTTTTCACCCACCGGAACAACAAAAACCATCGCGGAGCGCATTGCACGGGGCATTGGGGCCGAAAAAATAGAGATGGTGGACGGCACCAAACGGTCGGACCGTGAAAAGCTCCGTCCCTTTTCAAAAGATGATCTGGTGATCCTGGCCGCACCGGTCTATTACGGACGGATTCCCGGGGAAATTGTTCCATACTTTGCCACGTTGAAAGGTCAGAATACACCCGTTGTCCTCACAGTGGTTTACGGCAACAGGGAATACGATGATGCGCTGAAAGAATTGTACGATATCGCCGTGGTGGGTGGATTTGTGCCGGTTGCCGGTGGGGCTTTTATCGCTGAGCATTCCTATTCAACACCCGAACGCCCCATCGCGGAGGCCCGGCCAGATGCGAGCGATCTGGATAAAGCAGAAGCCTTCGGAGCCGATATTCAAAAGAAGTTGGCCCCCGTTGAATCATTTAATGAAGCGGCGCTATCAAATGTTCCGGGAAACGTACCGTATGTAGTCCCCAAAAACCTGGCAATTATCAAAGAAGCGCGAAAATCCATTCCCTTCACCCCGGAAACCGATGAAGATACATGCATCCAGTGCGGCCAATGCGTGGAAACGTGTCCCACAGAAGCTGTTTCCCTTAGCGAAACCGTTACCACCGACCGGTGGCAATGCATTATCTGTTTTGCCTGCATCAAGAACTGCCCCACTGGTGCCAGGCAAATGAAAGACGAGAATTTTACCAAGGCCATCCGTCATTTGTACGACCTTTGCCAAGAAAGAAAAGAACCTGATATGTTTCTGTGATTTCAAAAACAGGGGGGATATAACCATGAAAGGGTGGACTGAAGAAGAGATTTAACACAGGGGTTTATTGGCAAGGCCCTTAAATTCCCGGCCGCTGAGGCCGTTTTGACGGATGAGTCTTTGAAGGGAAGTGCGGCGCATGCCCATGGCTTTAGCCGCTTCGGTAATATTGCCGTTGTGATCGGTGAGCTTGTGTGTCAGATATTGCCGGGTGAAATTGCGTACCACCTGTCGCCGCATGTCTTGAAAACCAGACGCTTGGGGAAGGGGGTTGGAAGGGTCTGATGGGCCGAGCGCTTTCCCTGTTCGGGAGGGGAATATGTCGCTGATGGAAATAACGCCGTTTTCCGCCAGGACAACGGCACGCTGCACGGCGTTTTCCAGTTCACGGACATTACCCGGCCAGTCGTAGGTGGTCATCATCGTCAGAATTTCGTTTGGAAGGGTAACCTGATCCAGGTTGAGTCGTGCCGTATACCATTTTAGAAAGTGTTTTGCCAACAGTGGAATATCCTCCCGTCTGTCCCGCAATGCCGGCATGGTTAATGTGACCACGTTTAACCGGTAATACAGGTCTTCCCTGAACTTGCGTTCCCTGACCAGGTCTTCCAAGTGACGATTGGTCGCGGCAATAATTCGCGTGTTCACAACCAATGGCTCGGCAGAACCGACTTTCACAATGGATTGTTCCTGAACGGCCCGAAGTAGCTTGCCCTGTAAATCCAGGGGCACTTCACTGATTTCGTCTAAGAGAAGTGTCCCGCCATGGGCCTTCTCAAAATACCCTTTCCGCTCCAAATGAGCGCCCGTAAATGCTCCCTTGACGTGTCCGAAAAGTTCACTCTCCAATATGCTTCCGGACAATGCTGCACAGTCCGCTACCACGAATGGTCGATTTTCCCTTCTGCTGTTGTCATGAATGGCTTTGGCGGTCAATCCCTTCCCGGTTCCGCTTTCACCCTGGATCAGGATATTGCAGTCAATGGGCGCCACTTTTTCAATGAACCGCATCACCCGGTTCATGATTTGGGAATTACCAAACACCAGCGGTTGTTCGCGACTGTCCTTCAGTTGGTTTTTGAGTTCTTTGATTTCCTGTTGCAGAGATTTTATCTCTACAACTTTTTTCACCAGGTGGAGCAGTTCATCCATTTCAAAGGGTTTGGAAAGATAATCATAGGCCCCGTTTTTCATGGCCTTCACCGCTGTCTCCACGGTGGCATAGCCGGTCATGATAATGACTTCCACAGCCGGCCTTTGCGCTTTGACCTTTTCCATGAGCGCAATACCGTCCATCCCGGACATCCGGATATCAACGAGTAGAAGATCAAACCAAGCCCCTTTCTTTTCCGTAAGTGCCAATGCCGCCGAAGCACTTGATACGCCGATCACCTGATAGCCCTGCCGGGACAAAAGGCGGACACAGCGTTTACGGATGGAATCTTCATCGTCAACCACCAGAACTCGAAAGTTATGCGTCATGGTCATGCCTTGGCTTATGGGCTTTGGAAATGGGGAGCAGAATGCGAAAAACAGCGCCGGACTGCTCCTTTCGGTTCTCGCATGTCAGCCGACCTCCCTGATCCTCCACAATCCGTTTACTGACCGCCAGGCCCAGGCCCGTTCCTTTGCCGCCTGCCTTGGTGGTGAAAAAGGGATCAAAAAGCCTGTTAATTAGTTCATGGGGAATTCCGGGCCCGGTGTCTGCGATGGAAATTCGGATCACGGGGTCTTTCTTATCCGCGTCTAAAAGCCGTATGGAAATGGCAATCCGGCCACCCTCGGTCATGGCATCGCAGGCGTTCTTGACCAGGTTGATAATCACCTGTTGCAGGCTGTTTGAATTCCCCCAAACCGGCGGCAGGTCTTCGGCATATTTTTTGTGGAAAGAAATGTTTTCGATTTCCGCCTGGCGCTGAACAAGGATCAGGGCATCTTCAATAACTCTCACAAGATCCAGATTTTTCCGTTCCTCCGGCATACGTCGGGAAAAATCGAGTAGTTTTCGGGTAATTTTTCGACATCGCCGCGCGTCATTTTCAATTTCTCGAAGCTCTTCGAGGGCCATCTGGAGATCCAACTCCCCCTTTTCAACATCCTCCAGAAGCATTTGCACCGAGATAATCAGACCACCGAGCGGGTTGTTGATCTCGTGGGCCACTTCGCCGGCCAGGGTGCCGATGAGCGACATTTTTTCCGACTGAAACAGCTCCGCTTTCAGGCGCTTCATTTCATCATCAATCCGCTGTTTCTCTTTTTCTTTCGTCAGATCCCGTGCAACACCGACCATTGCGATGGGCCTGTCCTGTTCATCCCGTAGGGGGACACATCGCACATGCGCGGGAAAATGCCTGCCGGACTTGGTCTTCAGCGTAATTTCACCGTTAAATGTTTTATCCCGTCGAATGTGGTCGAGGACGTCGGGGGTTTTCGCACCCAGCAAGACAATGTGACGATTGAGCGCCTCCCGAGCCTTAAATTCAAACATTTGCTCCGAATATTTGTTAAAAAAAACCAGGTATCCATCCAGATTCGTGATCACGATGGACTCAATGATGTTTTCAAGGACATTTTCGATGAATTCCTTGGTGGTCCTCTTCATGCCCAGAATGAGTTGATCCCAGTTGATGGCGTTTTTCCCAAGGCTTTTTGATACAATGCTCCCACCTTCTTTGGAAAACCCTTCCGGTTGGTTTTTGTCCAATGGGCTTTTATTATCCATGTTCGTTTCAATATCTTCGAAAGAGGACTCCATAATTCTCCTCTACCTTACGGGAGGAAAAATTGCAAATTGAAATGATTTTGACTGCTGGAGGAAAAGGGGGCTTGATTCTATTGAGACATCTGTCATATGAATGGTGCGTGTTTGTTTGCAGGTTAAGGGTTTAAGGTGAAAAACAAGAAGTCGAGAGCCGGTCTACTTCCGGCAGGGGTTTAACATGGCAAGAGCTTTGATGGTTTTGGGAACCGGAAGCGATGTGGGCAAATCCATTGCCGCCGCCGCGTTCTGTCGCATATTCAAGCGACGGGGGTTCAAGGTAGCCCCCTTCAAAGCCCAGAACATGAGCAACAACTCCTATGTGACGGTGGACGGTGGGGAGATCGGTCGGGCCCAGGTGGTGCAGGCGGAAGCAGCGGGAATCCTGCCCACCGTCCACATGAACCCCATCCTGCTGAAGCCGTCCTCGGGAACGGGGGCTCAGGTGGTGTTACAGGGCCGGGTGTTCGGGCAGATGGAGGCACTGGACTACCATGGATATAAGCCCCGTTTGAAAGAGGTGGTTCAGTCATCCTACCGTCGTCTGGCAGAGGAATACGACCTCATTATCATGGAGGGCGCCGGCAGTTGCTGCGAGATGAACCTCAAGGAAAATGACCTGGTCAATTTCCCCATGGCCATATGGGCAAAGGCGCCCTGCATTCTTGTGGCGGATATCGATCGGGGCGGTGTTTTTGCACAACTGATCGGTTCCTATCATCTCATGACCCTCAAAGAGCAGTCCATGACCATGGGTTTTTTGATCAACAAATTCCGGGGAGATCCGAGGTTGTTTGAATCGGGGGTCGATATTATTGAAAAAGAGACCCGGCTGCCGGTGCTGGGCGTGGTGCCGTTTTTCCAGGACATCCATATCGATTCAGAGGATTCGGTGGCGGTTCAGGCGGATCAGCGCAACATGCGGCCCGTGGGGCCCAATACCCTGAATATCGGCATCCTTCGATTTCCGGCCATCAGCAACTTCACCGACCTGGAACCCCTGGATCGGGAGCCGGGTGTTGTTGTCAACTATCTCTCTCGGCCAAAGGAAATGTCTGCCGATTATGACGCCTTGATCCTCCCCGGAACCAAAAATGCCATGGAAGACGCCTTGTGGGTTCAAAAATCGGGTTGGAAAAAAGCGGTTCGGGGGTTTGCCGAACAGGGCGGAACCCTCCTCGGCATCTGCGGCGGTTACCAGATTCTGGGTGAGCGCATCAAGGATCCGGAAGGGGTTGAATCGGCACACAAAGAAGTGCCGGGAATTGGGCTCCTTCCCATTGAAACACGGCTTGAAGGACGGAAGATCGTCAGAAAAGTAACCGGTGTCTGCATGGTAAACAAAAAGCGCATTCGCGGTTACGAAATCCATATGGGTCGAACTGTGCCGTTAATCCATGAAGGCGACGCTTTTGTGCGGATTCATGAGCCTGGTAAAAAGACGTCGCGGCATGACGGCTGGGCGACCGGGGAGGGGAAGGTGGCCGGCACCTATGTTCACGGGATACTGGACGCATCCGGCTTTCGAGGGGAATTCCTGAACCGCCTTCGAAGGGCCAGGGGGCTCAGGGAAAGGCCCCCGCGGCAGGGCAGACAGGCCCGGTTTCACCAGTATGACCGCCTGGCCGACCACTTCGAAGCCCACTGTCGGGTGGACGACATTCTGACTTCAATTCTTTCGGAGAGGAATATTTCATGAAAGGACTCAGATCAGCCATCCGGACCCTGACCATTCTGCCGTGCAAAGGCGGCGAAAACGAAAACCTCGCAGACAGCCTGTACTGGTTCGTTGGGACAGGTCTTTTGCTGGGGCTTATACTGTTTTCATTCGGTGCCCTGTGGCAGTGGATGTTGCCATCACCATGGCCCCTGGGCGGTGCGGTGTTGATGGTTTCTCTGGAAATATTTCTCACCCGGGGCCTTCATTTGGATGGACTGGCCGACTGGGCCGATTCCATCGGCGGGTTTGGCCGGCAAAAACGCCTCACCATCATGAAAGACGTATCCGTGGGTGCCTTCGGTTCTCTGGCTTTGATACTGGATGTGGCCCTTCGCGTGGCGATATTTTCACGACTCATGTCCTCAGGATCTCTCATATGGATACTGGCGGTCAGCGTTATTTCCAGGGATATGATGGTGGGGCTGATCACCACCCTTCCCTACGCCCGTTCCGGGGAAGGGATGGCGGGCCCTTTTGTTGCCGGTGCTTCAAAGGAGCATTGGGTTTTTTCCCATTGTCTCTGCCTGATGGTGTGCCTTTTCTTCGGACCGCTGGGAGTGGGGCTTTTCTTCCTGGGATGGGGTTTTACAACCTTGTACGGCAAACGGTGCCGGAAACAGTTCGGGGGCATCACCGGGACCTGCTGGGGGACTGCCAATGAGATGGTGAGCCTGCTGCTGTTGTTGTTCTGCGCCGCCTGGGGAGAAACGATTATGTCCGTGACCAGTTGGTTCTGGCTGCGATAGCCGCCAAAAGGAACATTTATGGCTAAATGCATCTTTGTACTGTGGATGGGATTTCTGCTGGATGTTTTTCTGGGTGATCCCGAATACCGATTCCATCCCATCCGATTGATGGGACGCGGCATATTTCTGGGGGAAAAATGGTTGCGAAAGCTGGGCTTTGCAAATCGCCCCGGAGGGGTCGTCCTGGTATTGGGACTTGTGGGAACTACCCTTGCGGTTTTTCTGCTGTTGTCCCGGGTTCTCAACAACATTTATGAGCCCTTAACATTTCTTTTTCAGGTGTTTGTCTGTTTCTCCTGCCTGGCCCTGAGGGACTTGACCGTGCATCTGGACCCGGTGGTGGATGCTTTGGGAGCAGGGGATCTCAACGCCGCCCGCCACAGTGTTTCGCGAGTTGTGGGTCGTGACGTATCGTTTCTGGATGAAAAAGGGGTTTGCCGGGCCGCCGTGGAAACCCTGGCGGAGAATTTCATTGACGGTTTTATTTCCCCCCTTTTCTGGTATATGGCGGGTGGTCTTGCGGGATGGCTTCTGGGTGCGGAACCTGTGCCTTTTGCCCTCGGCGCCATGCTGGTGTTCAAGGTTGTCAGCACCATGGATTCCATGGTAGGTTACAAAAATGAGCAATATGAAGCCCTTGGATGGGCCGGCGCCAAGCTGGACGACATCATGAATTTCGTTCCGGCGCGACTATCCTTTCTTTTTTTGTTTTTGGGCGCCATGGTTACGGGTCACAACGGGGTTCAGGGGATCAGAATTGGTTTTCGCGATCGGCTCAAGCATGATTCCCCCAACTCGGCCCATGGGGAAAGCTTCATTGCAGGGGCATTGGGTATCCGGCTGGGGGGCCCCGCAAACTATGGGAACGATACGAAAGTTAAACCCTGGTTGGGAGAAGGCTTTGGGGATGCGACACCCTCAGATATTGTGAAAACCATGTGGCTGCTCTGTTGTGCCGCCTGGGTTGCCATGGGGTTTACCGGCATCCCCCTGTTATGGCGATTCTGAAGTCGTGATTTCATTCGCCGTCAGCACGGGTACCGATTGGATTGAGGCTTATCTCGGTAAGGCACCCGGCGATGATAAGGGGTGGCCCCCAGATGGATGTCGGCGTATCGGTCCGCCTGATCATGAGGCGATGGACTTTCAATTGTATAAAAACCATAAGAGAGGACAATATGAAAATCGTAATCGCCTGGGCTTTCCTTATTCTTATGACCATTTCCGGCAATCTATTTGCGGGCCAGTTCAGTGAAATTGAACTGGTCGATGGTGGGGTCATTCGTGGGGAAATCGTTTCCAAGAGTGATGGCGTTTATGTTGTCAAGTCTGATAGCCTGGGTACCCTGAAGGTAAAAGAATCGGAAATTCGGGTTATCCGTGTAGTATCCACTGGTGCGACGGAAAAGGAAATTGTGAGTGCGCCTAAAGGCGCTGCCGCATCCGAAATTCAATCCCTTCAGCAGTCCATGATGAACAATGATGAAGTCATGGGTCTGGTCATGTCCCTTCAGAAAAATCCAAAGATGCAGGAACTCTTAAAAGATCCCGGTTTTATGAAAGCGGTATCCGCAGGCGACATCACAACCCTTATGGCCAACCCGAAGTTTATTGAGTTGTTGAATAACCCTGAAATCAAAGAAATCCGGAAGAAGGTCCTTACCCCCTAGCCGGGAATGAAGGAAAGATAAATGATGAAGTATTGCCGCTGGTTTATTTTATTGGTTCTGTTGACGGTATCCGGTTGCCACGGAAGCGGCAATGGATCGGCCGTCCATGTTGCCGCTGATTTTGAATCGGGCAGCATTGGTGAAGTCCTGATACTAAGCGATGGGGAACTGGAATTATCCCTGGCCAATGACAACCACAATCCGGATCTCCCGAAACGCTGGCGAAACTGGTGGTATGTCCGTATCGAAAACCTCTCCGTTGAACAACCGGTCATTATCCGGCTGAAAAACCGTGGATGGCCGTACTACTATTTGCCGGTCTATTCCTATGATCAGGAAACATGGCATCGTTTCACCAAAAATGAAGTATCCCAGGATGCCGAAGATGAAATCACCATGGAGAAGCAGTTTGATTTTTCCACGGTCTGGATTGCACGATTCTATCCCTATACTTTCTCAAACCTGGAAGCGTATATCCAAAGTGTGGAAGATATTCCATATCTGGAGGTCAAGACAGCGGGCACGACTCAGAATGGATGTCCCATCCGGCTTTTGACGCTAACCGATTTTGATGTTCCCCATACCGATAAGAAGCGAATATGGATGCACGCCCGCACCCACCCCGCTGAAACAGGTCCCTCATTTTTAATCGAAGGTCTCATCAACTTTCTCCTTGGCGATACAAATGAAGCCAGAGATATCCTGTCAAAATTTGTCTTCAACATTGTCGCCATGCAAAATGTTGACGGTGTCATCGTGGGTAATTATCGAACAACACCTGAGAGTGAAAACCTGGAAGTCATGTGGTTTTCCGACCCTGAAAACCCGTTGCTTTTAACTAATGATGCACCGAGGGAGGTTGAAGTACTCCATCAAACGATTCTGGATCTTCTGGATGAAGGCCCGCCCATCGCCATTGCCCTGAACCTGCACGCTTCAAACAGCGAGCCCGACTGCAGACCTTTTTTCTTCCCCCATTTCGGCCCCGAATCTTTGGGGTATAAGGAACGGGAAGCGTCATTATGGCATAAACAGATTCGATTTATCGGCGCTCTGTCGCGCCATTACGGAGCGGAAATGCTTGAACCGGTCCCGGAGCAGGGCGGTTCGTCATTTGCCACAAAATCATATCCTGAAAGCTGGTGGTGGAAAAACTTTCAGGACCATGTGATGGCCATCACCCTGGAAACCACCTACGGTCGGGCAGGCTACGCGCCAAGATGGATTGAGCCTTCCGATCTGCGTAAACTGGGCCATGATGTGGCCCTGGCCATACGCGATTACTCGGATCCTTCCATTACAACGGCTGAGCTCGCTGTGGGATTGGAAAGGGAAATCGTAAGATCCGATCTGGACTTTCCCGAACTCTACCCGCCGGATGATTCCCATGAGTTGAAGGAATAGCGGCAAAGTAGAGGTAAATGTACTCACCTTTTAAACATTTTGTTGCCATGAAAAAATGACGTTTATAAGTTAATCAAACATTGACATAAAGGGGGAAGTTGGTTCTAAAATGACTTAAAAGTCAACATATCTGTCTACATGTTTCCATTTGCTTAATGCATTTTCATGAAATATGATGTTATACCTCTAGCTTTTTAAGTCATGAATGAAGAGAGGTTGAAACTGAATTAGATCTTTCACTTTGTATAGATAAATCATTTTGGAACCAAAATCCCCTTTTTCGTTTTAAACGATGGGTGGGATCGTCGTTACCTGCAGAAGGAGAATGAATTAATCTGCCGCAATCAGCGGGGTATCGTTAAAAGCATTGAAGGGTTACACCCCTGAGGTTACAAGAAATAAAAAAAAGATATTGATTCAAATCTTACCATAAAAAGAAACCTCATATCCCGGAAGTCACTATTATTGAAACTGCACAAAAAATAATAATGAAGATAATTCCATATTTGCCATGTCTAATAATTACCATATCAGCTATCATATTTTGTTTGTTATCTGATTACAATTTAGTCGACTCTCTTAGAAAAATATACGTGCCGATTCTAATTGCTGTTATAGCTATGTTTCTACTTTTAGAAGACATGGGTATACAAATCATCACAGCAGTACCAAAGTTCAAAGCGTTACCGTTACTCATTATAATTCTTGGAATTTATTTAGTTATTTTGGGTCAAAGAGCCGAATACCTAAAACCAATACATGAAGTGTCAGGTAAAATATTATTGAATATTGAACCAAGAAAACTTGAAAAAACGAAATTTTCTTCTGGCGATTTTGGCTTTGTCAACTTAATCAGTGGTAAGCGGGCTTGTCCACTCCTTGATGTAAATAAAGTATCGGATTATGGAAAGAATGGACTAATAAGCACATTATTCTTAGACTTAGGTAAACATTTTCTTGTCTCTGCTTCATTTTCTCCATTTTCTGATGGTTTACCTTACCACGATATTTACAAATACGATTCTATCCAAGTCATTTTACCTATGCTCTCACCGAAAACGATAATATTGGGAGGAACTTTCAGGATAACTATCAACAATGACAGAGAACTGAATTTCAAGATTCCTGAGCAACTATATTCTTATTTGCTTCATATACCGATAAAGTGAAAGCTTGGAGGTGCGAATGCGCGAATCCGAGGACGCCCTTAATTTTAACTTGGCACCCAATTGATATTTCGCCCTTTCAATCGTAACGGGGGACGTCCATCATTAAGTAAATAACTTCGGACAGAGGGAAGCTCTTTCAAAATTTAACTGAAATTGAGCATAGTCTCTCAAACTGATGTACACATGGCCAAGCTGTTTTATGAATTAGGGGAATTAATGATTAATGGGGGTCGGACCAAGCTATGAATAATTGGGGGTCACATTGGGGGTCAAGTCTACGTTTGACTCTTGTTAAAAATTGTCAAAGGTCAAACGTAGACTTGACCCCCAATGTAAAATTAATCGTATTTTTTAAGTCAATGGAAGCCCAGGCTGCCCCTGACTTCTGCGTTAGATTTGTAGAGGTTGAAAAATGGAATATGGCCTAGCGAAAATGGTCCTCGGATCTAATGCTTTCGTCTCAATTAGCGAGGATAAATATTTAAGCATAAAGCATGCAACATTTTGTCTCTTTGAGTGCCTTTACATGGAAGAGAAATTCGATCTCTTAGTTGAGAATTATCTTGAATTTGAGACAACTCTGCTGGAATCTACAGTTCACGACATGATTCTCAAAGGCCAAGATTATCGGTCGTCTAATTTGGAGCGCGGACTATTTAATCGCCGTTTAGCGAATCTGCTTTCTGCTGGAAGAATTTACACTGATCACATGAAGCAACATGTGGATCGGATCTTCGCTGACCGACCTAATGATGCATTTGACATAAATGCCGAATTTTCTAAGCAGTACGATGATCGATTTGGATATAGGTGCATGGAGGCTCTTCGCAATCATGTCCAACATTGTGGGTTTCCAGTACACATTCTCAGCTTTCAACATAGCCGGGTCGATCGCCAAAAGAAAAATCTTCTGCGCTACGCGATCACTCCATATTTACGTCCAAAGGATTTACGAGCTGATGATAGCTTCAAGAAGGAGACACTCAAGGAAATAGAGTCGATGGGGGATGAAATTGATCTCAAATTTCTTGTCCGGGATTACATGGAGGGTTTCTCCATTGTACATTCAGATCTTCGCAAGAAAATTCATCAGAAATGCACTGAGTGGGAGTCTGTTTTAAACGAGGCCATTGAACTATATAAGGCGAATAATCCAGAAGAAAATACTATAGGTCTTTCTGCTGTCATTCGCAAAGAGGCCGGACTCTACAAGGATGATATATCCCTATTCTTAGACTTTATTGAGTTGCGAAAATATTTTGAAAAAAAGAATAATGCACTCATAAATTTAACACTTAGATTTGCTACGAACGAGATTATTGAAAAGAGGAAAATCTAACATTTTTCTTCACCCGACTGGCGTTCCGCTGCACTCCACACCAGCAGGTGAGAACGACGTTATGACTGGAGCGAAAAGGTGGTTTTCGCACGATAATGTGTGGAGGAAACAGCAATCCATAAAAGGAGGTCTTATGTTTGATTCAAGTAAGATGTTTAGAGCTTTATTCCTCTCTGTTACGTATGTTGTGCTCTCCTTATTGTGTTTCGGATGCGGGGACTCGTCGAAGACAGACGAGAAATCGTTTGTAAATTCTGAAACTTTGGAAAACATAGCCAGGGTTCTATGGATGAGAGATGTTGATCCAGGTGCATTTCCGGGGGAGGTTAATGAAAAACTCAACAGTTACAAAAATAGCGAGAAAGCTTTCGGCGAACGGATGTTATATCTTTTGGAAGACATGAAAGCCAATCCTGACAGCTTCACACCAAGCTACACCGACTTATATGATACGTTTGCCCAATATACGGATAAACTGACACCGCATCAGAACTATGCCATGGCTTCCAATCTGGGCATGGAGGCCTCACGGGGCCACCAAGAACTGCCCAGCGACATAACCTTCAGCTTTCCCGAAGACGACCGGCCGTGGTGGGAGTATCAGGCTGGCTGGCACTTCTTTGTCGGCAGCGCCTTTGCCGATAATGGCCAGGAATACGGCATCGAGTTCATGTTTTGGCAGACTGCGATCCTGCCCCAGACCATCGCCAGGGAACTGGGGTTGACTCCCATCGAGAACCAGGTCATCGAAATTCACCTGGCCGTCACCCCGGCCGGCGACCGTCATTATCGGGCCAAACCCTATATTGTGGCTGGGACCACGGGGCTGATCGGTTATTCTTCCTCGCCCTTCCACTATACCCTGGGTAATAACGCCATGCGTTCTTTGAATGCTGACAGCCTCTTTCCCATCGAGCTGAAGGCCTGGGGCATAGACAACACGCGGGGGACGTCTGTCGAAATGGAGATCAATGTCACCTTGAACCAGGTCAAGCCCTATATGTTGAATGGCGATAACGGGCTGGACCCCAGTTGCGGCGGCGTGGGCACCATATATTATTCGGTGACCAACCTGCGGGTCGACCCGGAAAATAGCTGGCTTATGTTAGATGGGAAGAAAGTCAAGTTAACCGGTGGGAAACTCTGGTACGATCATCAGTGGGGCTCCAATCCTTCGGCAACCAACCCACGCGTGGAAGTATTGCGGGCAGCGCAAAACCTTGAGCCAAAGGAACCGGACGGCTGGGAGTGGATAGCAGTCATGTTTGACGATGACACCGAGATATCCCTTTCCGTCCCGAAAACCAATGCGAATAAAGAGTTTTACATGCAGACCGGATCCGAACCGCCCGGAGAAATGACGGAGGCGGCCAATGGGTTATACAATGACGAAAGCGGGAACTATAGCCCGGTGAAGGGTTCCATTCGAGTGACCGAATGGATCAAGAGCACCGTTTCGCACGATCAGTACATAGCAACGAACACCTGGTATCCGAACCGTATTGAAGTTACCATGGAAACTGAATCAATTCCCGATGGCAAGAGGCGCTTCACTCTGGTCCCGATTGTTGAAGGAGGTCAGGTGGGTTGGTTTGCGCCGGGATGGCAATATTCGGAGGGTGCCGTGTACATCGAGGCGCCGGACGGAACGTTACTCGGACGAGGCTTTTTGGAGTTGACCGGATGGGCGGATTATCGGAAGCAGCTTCTTCTCATTGCCGGTCTGCCCGAAACCGAGGAGATGATGGCACTTATTGACGTCCGTTTACCCTCCGAAAAGTTGATACTAGAGTCAATGGATTTCCTCTCAATCCCGGAAAACGCCGAGAAGCTTAATGAAACTCTCTCCCAATGCAGGGGCCGCCCCGGACAGTTTTAAGTTTCTCCAGCTTTTTGAGCAAATCAATTAAGCCTTCCTGAGAGATTCTTTGAATCATCGCTCAGGAAGACCGAAGGCCGTCGCACTTTCGGTTATAACGGAATTCGGGAATTCACTGTGAAGGACATAACCCGGCGCTAAACTCGGACGCAAAAGGGTTACGGTCTCTAGCGCTCCCTTCATCCCTTGCGCCGGTTAGCTTGTCGTTTCCGAACTCATCGGATAGATGGTGATGAATATGCTGAAAATGTTCGGGGCCAAAAGTAACCTTGAAGGAGATTCATGAAAGGGGTTGTATACGCAAAATACGGATCACCGGATGCTCTTCAGCTCAAAGAGGTCGAAAAACCTGTTCCCAAGGACGATGAAGCCTTGATAAAGGTTCATGCGGCCTCCATAAATTCATGGGATTGGGATATGTTAACGGGTAGGCCGTTCGAGTATCGCCTTCTGAGTGGGCTGTGTCCTACCCTCGTTGATAACCCAAAATTGATGATTGGATAGAGAACAATGAAAATACGCAAACTCACCTCCGAAAATTTTATCAAGGCTTCCGGTTTGTTGAGGCAGGCATTCCCCGGTAGTGCTTATGAAGTGCAATTGGTTGAAAAACTGCATGAGAACGGTAAAGCAATGCATGAATGGGTGTGTATCCATACCAACAAGGTAATCGCCTATATTGCATTTTCAAATGCCTATAACGGCTCTGATGTTTGTGGCTTGCATTTGGCGCCCATGGCTGTGAAACCGGAGTTTCAAAAGCAGGGGATTGGCTCAGAGTTACTTCGCTTTGCCTTGAGGCAGGCGGTCATTAGGGAAAGCACGATTTTTGTTTTGGGTGCGCCTATCTACTATCATAAGTTCGGATTTGAGCTTTGTTCCAAACCTATTTGCCCTTTCGATAAAAATAATGCCCATTTCCTTAGCATCCGCAATAACACACAACGCCAGTTCACTGTGGGGTATGAACCGGAATTTAACTCCGTAACGGGGGACATCCTATAATGCTCCTGTCAAGAAAAAATATTCAAAATAATATAACCTTTCATATCAGCTAGTTACGATGCTCGAAAATTCTTGATACAGTTCAGCGTCAAGCCCATTGCGGACTTTTTGCAGTTTTCAGTGAGTTTCTCACCTTTTGTGAACTCTACACCTTATCGTTACGTTTATCCGGCATGCGACCCTGCCGGCCGCCGCCCATCATCCCTTATCCAGGTTGTAAAGTTCAGTGAGAGGCCCAGTATTGTCCCTCACGAGATCCAAAATTGGTCTCAACGTCCATAATCGAGCTCTCTCACTGATAAACTTGCATACT
>Ga0208648_1001523_pt1 | contig 18422 bp, 11 predicted proteins | sample AntAceMetag02UKL_FD_184772 | JGI IMG/M metagenome (GOLD analysis project Ga0208648, IMG submission 184772) | Saline lake microbial communities from Ace Lake, Antarctica - Antarctic Ace Lake Metagenome 02UKL (SPAdes) (version 2) | ecosystem: Environmental > Aquatic > Non-marine Saline and...
TCAATGATCTGCAAATTGATATCACCATCGATTGGCAGACCAACTGTTTCAACAAAATAGGGAATTAAAGGTTTTCCTTCTTCGATATAATATGCATCTGAACTGCATAATATTTTATGATAAATTTTATTATTTTTGCTAACGGTTTCAATTACATAATTAGGTAATTCAAATTTGATTAGTAATTCAGATTCATTCTGTTCTAAAACCTTAAAGCATTCAGCATGAATCAAAACAGAGAAAATTAAGATTAATCCTGATAAAACAACTTTTCTCATTTATAACTCCAGCTAACTAATATTTTCTCGTTCCCAAACTCCGTTTGGGAATGCACTTTTCTAAAAAAATTCTGTTTTGACATTATCATTGAAACGGAGTTTCCTGTTCAATTGTGTTCCCAAATAGAATTTGGGAACAAGCGGATTTATTACTCCAGATAAATATTAATTTGTACATTTTTGAAGATAGGAAATTTTGGCAAGAACTTAAATATTTTCCAATATAATTTTGAATATATTTAAAGCAGTTTTTTTTCTAACTTTTCCACGGTCACCGGTAAAAAGAAATTTGAAATTTTGAGTGTTCTCATTTATTTGAACTGCGATATGTACTGTACCAACAGGTTTATCTATTGTGCCACCAGATGGTCCTGCAATTCCGGTAACTGCTCCGGCAATATCTGTATTAAAAACTTTCTGAACACCTTGTGCCATTTCTGTCACACATTGTTTACTTACTGACCCATTTTTTTTTATGGTTTGAGGGTTTACATTTAACAGATTTATTTTTGCTTCATTTGAATAACTTACAACTCCTCCTGAAAAATACTCGGATGAACCCGGGAAAGATGTAATCATTTGTTGAATCATACCACCTGTACATGATTCGGCAAAACAAATTGTCCTTTTGTCTTTCAGTAATTTCTCGTGCAATTTTTTTGCATACTCATTTATTTTGTTGTCCAAATCCAAATCATCTTTCAAAGGTTTAGATTCCCATTTTTTCACATTTCCGTGTTGGATAATATGAGTTTCTTCTTCTTTGAAAGTTTTGGTTTTTTCTGGCTTCAAAGGTTTACTTTTCTTTACGATAATATGATGATCCTGATAGCGAACAACATCATCGGGAAAAACTTTTACTCTCTGGTTGATAGCTGTTTCTTTGTTAACTAAAACTTTTCCCTCTTTAATTACAGTTCTAATCTCGGCATAATCATCCAAAGCACTCGAAGCTTTCAGCAACTGAAACAAATAAATGAATTCACCTTCATCGAGCCAGAATTTCATATTTTTTCCTGATTAATAACTCTTTGCAAAAATTATACGTTTGTTACTTTTATTACCACAATAGATGCACTTGCCTTCTTCTTTGGTAGCATCCAGAGGAATACAGCGAATGGAAACTTTCAAATCGGTTTTTATCTGCTCTTCACAAGCTGGATTTTCACACCAATGGCTGAAAGCAAAGCCACCATGAATTTCAGGATTCTTTTTGTTTTTGGATGTAAAGAATTTGTAGAATTCAGCTTTATCATCAATTTTCACGATGTTCTCTTCTCTGAATTTTAAAGCTTTCTGATAAATATTATTTTGAATTTCATCGAGTATTGGAATTAGATTTCTGATAAATTCATCAACGTTTATACTTTCTTTTTCATTAGGATTTTTATCTCTTCTTCCCATAAACAATGAATTATGCTGAATATCTCGAGGTCCTATTTCCAAACGAATTGGAATTCCTTTTTTGATCCAATGCCAGACTTTTTCTCCACATGTCATGTCTCGGTCATCAAGCTCAATCCTGATCTTGCTTTCGAAATAACGTAAAGGTTTAATTTTGTTTCTTAATTTATCTATGAAATTCAGAACTTCTTTTTGTTGTTCGTCGTTTCGATAAATTGGTATTATTGCTATTTGAGCAGGAGCAATTTTGGGTGGAAGAACCAAGCCGTTATCATCTGCATGAGCCATAATCAAGGCACCAATTAAACGTGTGGAAACGCCCCAGGAAGTAGTCCATACAAATTTTTCTTTTCCTTCTTTATTTTGGAATTTGATGTTTGAAGCTTTAGCAAAATTCTGACCTAAAAAGTGGGATGTGCCGGCTTGTAGAGCTTTCTTGTCCTGCATCATTGCTTCAAAAGTATAAGTTGAAACAGCTCCGGGGAATTTTTCAGATTCTGTTTTCTTGCCTTTGATTACAGGAATTGCCAAAAATTCTTCTGCAAATTTCGCATAAATATCCAGAATCTTGAAAGTTTCCTCGATTGCTTCTTCTTTTGTTTCATGTGCTGTATGACCTTCCTGCCAGAGGAATTCCGTAGTCCTGAGAAATAAGCGGGTTCTCAATTCCCACCTAACTACATTTGCCCATTGATTGATCAGGAGCGGCAAGTCGCGATAAGAATTTATCCATTTACTGAAAGAAGCTCCGATAATGGTTTCGCTGGTTGGACGAATAATAAGTTCTTCTGTAAGTTTTCCAGCAGGTTTCAAACCGCCTGTACCGTCTTCTTCCAACCTGGAATGAGTGACAATTGCACATTCTTTGGCAAATCCTTCCACATGTTCAGCTTCTTTTTCAAAAAAGCTTTTAGGAATAAAAAGTGGAAAATAAGCATTTACGTGTCCGGTCTCTTTAAACATCTCATCCAGGTTTTTTCGGATATTTTCCCAGATTGTATATCCCCAGGGTTTAATGACCATACAACCACGAACATCGCTATTCTCTGCCATATCTGCAGCCTTGATAATCTGCTGATACCAGGCTGGGTAATTTTCTTCCCTTGTAGGATTTATCGCTGTTTTACCTTTTTTTGCCATATATATTTTTCTCCATTTTTTATAAAACAATATCTAAACTTTTTAATGCATTATCTTTGTCAAACCAAAAAGCAGAAAAAACCTTGAAAAGGTTTAAAAAGCTTCTGCCTGCAATACCTTTTCAAGGTGTGTAGAATAGTATTCTTGACATCTATCAAGATGATTTCGAAATAGGAATTGTAATTTGAAATTGAAGAAGGAATTGAATGGTTAATAGCAAGTATGATGTAATCGTTGTTGGGGCTGGACATGCCGGCATTGAAGCTGCTCTTGCTTCTGCCAGGATGGGAGCTAGAATCCTCATATTCGTTATTAAAATAGAAACTATTGGCAGGATGTCGTGCAACCCATCATTGGGAGGACCGGCAAAAGGTCATCTGGCCCGGGAGATAGATGCTTTGGGTGGTGAGCTGGCTCGCAGTGCAGATCTTACGGGAATTCAGTTCAGGATGTTAAATCGGAAAAAAGGTCCGGCTGTCTGGGCACCACGTTCTCAGAATGATAGAACAGAATATTCTTTGGTGATGCGGCAAGCTTTGGAATCGCAAACCAATCTGATTATCAAAGAATCGATGATTGACGAGATTTTACTCTCAAAAGATGGAAAAAAAGTAATCGGTGTAAAATCTCATCTGGAAGAAGAATATTTTGCGCGGAAAGTGATTCTGGCAAACGGAACGTTTCTGAAAGGAAAAATTCATGTGGGAAATGTCAGCTACAGTTCAGGTCGAGCGGGTGAATTGGCTTCAATCAAACTTTCCGATTCATTGATTAAAGCGGGTTTGAAACTTGCAAGATTCAAAACCGGAACCCCTCCTCGTGTTGACATTCGAACTATTGACCTGAAAAATCTGGATGAACAACCCGGAGATGAAAATCCGCAAGGTTTCTCGTTTTATCGAGATATTAAATTGAGAAATGATAGGAGTTGTTATCTTACTTTCACAAATCCAAAAACGCATCAAATCATAAAAGACAATCTTGATAAATCTGCTCTTTACGGGGGATTCATCAGCGGTGTCGGACCGAGATACTGTCCTTCGATTGAAGACAAGGTAGTAAAATTCAGTACAAAAGAGCGTCATCAGGTTTTCATTGAACCGGAAGGAATAAACACTTTTGAGGCTTATGTGAATGGCATTTCAAACAGCCTTCCACCGGATATTCAAAGAAAAATGGTTCATTCCATCACAGGTCTGGAAAATGCTAAAATTATGCGTTATGGTTACGCAATCGAATATGATTACATAATTCCAGATGAAATAAAACCGACAATGGAAAGCAAACAGGTTCAAGGTCTTTATCTTGCAGGACAGATAAATGGAACTTCCGGTTATGAAGAAGCCGGAGCTCAAGGCATTGCTGCAGGCATTAATGCAGTTTTAGCTCTGGATAAAAAGGAACCAGTAATTTTTGATCGTTCCCAATCTTATCTGGGTGTTTTACTGGACGACCTGGTTACAAAGGGAACAACCGAACCATATCGTTTATTCACTTCCCGTGCTGAATATCGTTTATATCTCAGGCAGGATAATGCAGACGAAAGATTGATGCCGCTGGGATATAAACTTGGCTTGGTTGATGATGTTCGCTGGCAGAAATTCCAAAAAGTAAAAAGCGTTTTAGAAAGAGAAATGGATTTTCTGAAAACTCATAACTCGATTTCTACTGAAATGATTCCGGAACCAACTCGATTGATAAATATTTTGAAACGTTCAGATATTACTTTTGATGGTTTGCAGAAATTTGGGTATAAAATTCCTGAAGATGTAAATGAAGACATAAAAAACCGAATTAGTCTGCAGGTAAAATATGAAGGATATCTTAAAAGGCAATTAGCAGAAATAGAGAAATTCGAGAAGATTGAACACTCCAAAATTTCCGAAGAAATAAATTATATGGAAATCGAATCCATTGCTTATGAAGCGAGAGAAAGATTGAGCAAAATCAAACCGATTTCTCTGGGTCAGGCTGCCCGGATTTCAGGAGTTAATCGAACCGATATTAATGCTTTGATGGTTTATCTTAAAAAAAATGAAATAAAAGATATGAGGAGAAAATAATGAGGAAATTATTAATTAGTTTAGTTTTGTTTTGTTTGATATTTACATTTTTTGGATGTTCTTCCAATAAGGTTTCTCAGGAAGATAAAAAAGAAACTCCAAAAACCACAATTTATAAACCTGAAAACGTGAAGATTCCAAAGTGGATTTTTGAGAAATTTGAAACCGGTGATTTTGTAATTGGTATCTCTCCCAAATCATTTGATTATGATAAGATGGAGGATGCATCCAGAAAAATGGCAGCAGTTATCAAAGGTAGAAATATCGGTTCGTATTCTATTTCCAAGTATGCTTCTCAGAGTTTTGATGAAGATGATTCTACTGCAAAATTCAAGCTGAATGTAAGCTCCTCAATCGAAGAAGTAAAACGAATTTATAATTCTCTAAATCTAATTGAGGAAACATATTTATATGGTTTTTTTATCGGACTTTATTCGGAAGAGAACCTTGAAATCGAGCAAGAATTAGTAAGCCTTTCTGAGCTGACAGAACCTGAATGGATTTCTGAGGAAAAATTGATTGTAACTGACGACGAGATTCTAAGTAAAGCCTTTGCATCATCTATCAATCTTGATACAGCCTGGGAAAAGGCTGCGGAAAACGCAAGAATAGAAATTGGGAAGTATCTAGAGAAAAATGTTCAGGGTCTGGTAAAAAGTACTGATGAAATAATTGATAAATCTATTGCTGTAGAAAGCACTATAAAAACGTGCAAAATGAGTATTACTAGAAGCCATATTGAAGCAAATATTAGGGATGGGCTTTTCAGCTATAAAGTTTTTATTGAGATGAAAATGGAGAGGTGATGAAATCCCAAAATACAAATAACAAAATACAAACAAATTCCAATAATCTAAATTCAAAATTTCAGACTTATAATGGAAATAATATATGAAAGGAAAAAAAAATAAAGTAGTTGCTGTTATTCCTGCTAGGTTTGCTTCCATCAGGTTTCCTGGGAAACCATTGGTAATTTTGGGGAATAAACCTTTGATCCAGCATGTCTATGATTCTGCTGCTCAAACAGATTTATTTGATAAAATAATAGTTGCTACAGATGATAAACGAATTTTTGATGAAGTTGCTGATTTTGGAGGAGAAATTGTTCTAACTTCAAAACATCATAAAAGCGGAACCGATCGAATTGCTGAGATCTGTAAGAATATTAAAGCAGAAATCATCGTTAATATTCAGGGAGATGAACCGTTCATCTCAAAGGAACCTTTGCAAAAACTGATTTCTGCATTTGAAGACCCAATAGTACAGGTTGCATCCCTGATGCACAAATTTATGGAAGAAATTGAGAATCCAAATATTGTAAAAGTTGTTTGTGATAAGAATAATTTTGCCTTATATTTTTCCCGTTCACCTATCCCATTCATCCGCACTCCGCACCCTGCAACTCGAAGCTCGTACCCCGAATTCTTCAAACACATCGGAATTTATGCTTTCAGAAGAGAAGCTTTATTTAGGTTTATCCAATTACCAATGGGAAAGTTGGAACAAACGGAAAAACTTGAACAACTGCGATTTCTGGAAAATGGCATCAAAATAAAAATGGTCGAAACTTCTTACCGGGGAATTGGCATTGATACTCCTGAAGATTTGAAAAAGGCTGAATTGATTCTGCAAAGAAGCAAATCTTAAATAACATAATACAATTTGTAATGAAATCGGGCATTGAAGTCCATTTTCGTAAATATTTTATCTGTTTCCGAACTGTTTAGTAATGAAAGGAATATGAATTTTGAGAATTTATTTTTTTTTCATACTGACCGAAAGCGGACAAAACATAGATTAATCTGAATATAAGATTCTTGTAACACAAAGTATTGTAAGGATTTAAAAAGGTTGGCGCAAAAAATGCTTTTTATAATTATGTTTTTAATAAATTAAAGAAAGAGAGGTGTAAGATGTTGAAACAATTATTATTTTTTAGTTTAGTTTTTCTTTTTATTTTTTTCTCTGCCTGTATGAATAGCACTGGTAATAATTCCTTATCTCAAAAAAATATCGAAGATTTAAATATTCCAGACGATTTTGATTATAGAACCAGTGAAGATGTAAATGTGAATATCTCTGTTTTTGATAATCAAGGTCAACCTGTTCCGGGAGTTACATTTATTGTATATGATGTTCCTCCTGAATCTGTAGGCAATGTCTTTGCCAAAGGAGTAACTCTTGATGATGGAACTTTTTCTCAAAAAATTAAAGTGCCGCTCTATTTTGAGAATCTGACTGTAATCGGTTTGGGCCAGACTTTAAACTTACCAATTGTGAATGCAGAGATTTCGTATGAATTCAATGGTTTAATGAGCAGGAATTTTGGAGAACGAGATGGAGATTGGTCTTTATTTTTTGATGGTTATAACGATTATGTAACAGTTCCTGATGATAACAGTCTGGATTTATCTTCAAATGGAACATTGGAAGCCTGGATAAGAATTACATACTATCAAGCTTATGCTGGAATTATTCATAAAGGTGAGCTTTCAGATTATTCTGATGAAGCTTATTCGTTCCAATTTTGGGATGGTTGTTGTGGGAGTGGGAGAAAAAGATTAAAACTTTTTTTAACCAATACTTCAGGAGCATATTTAGAATTATCAGGAACTACAAATTTGAATAGATATCAATGGTATCATGTAGCTGCAACCTGGGATGCATCAACTGTAAAAATATATCTAAATGGGATTTTAGATGTATCTGCTCCGAACACAATCGGCGCAGTAATGAACTCACCTGCAAGTTTGCAAATTGGAGCTCAATTACAGGTCAACAGCGGTAATTCCTACTTACAGGGAAATATTGACGAAGTTAGAATCTGGAATAGAACACTCAATCAAACAGAAATTTATAACCAGATGGAGATTGCCCTCGAAGGAAATGAAAATGGTTTAGTGGCTTATTTTAGAATGGATGAAGGTGAAGGCATTATAACATATGATGCTACTCAAAATGCTAATAACTGCACAATTGAGGGAGCGACCTGGAGTACGTTAATCATTAGTGATTCAGATTTGGATGGAATTTCCGATATGTACGATGATTATCCGGATGACCCAACTCGAGCTTTTAATATTTTCTATCCTGCAGAAGATATTTTCGGCACTCTTGCTTTTGAAGATTTGTGGCCCAATAAAGGTGATTACGATTTTAATGATCTTATTATCGATTATAATTTCCAAAATGTGCACGATCCTCAAAATAAACTGATTGAAATAAATGCAGAAATTGTGGTCAGAGCAATTGGTGCTTCCTATCATAATGGATTTTCAATCGAGCTTCCTTTCACTTCAGCCCAGATTTCTTCTGTTACTGGTGATGGAACTTTAGTAACCGGTTCTTCAAAAGCTATTGTTTCTCTCTTTGATGATGCCTTTGATATAATTCCGGAGCCAACATTTGTCTTTGTGAATACAGATCCTGATAATCCATATATTCAACCTGACACTCTTTCTTTCAAGGTTGTTCTTACGACCAGTACTTCATTGGACGATTTGGATTATTTACCACCATATAATCCTTTCATTATTGTTGAAGGAAATTCTGAATATGAGGTTCATTTAACAGATTATCCACCCACTGATTTTGCTAATCAGAATTTATTCGGAACAGGAGATGACAACTCGAATCCTGCTATAGGGCGTTATTACAAAACCTCCAATAATTTGCCGTGGGCTGTGGATCTGCCGGTTGCCTGGGATTATCCAATTGAAAAAATTCAAATCACCTGGGCACATTTGCATTTTCAGGATTGGGCGGAAAGTGGAGGTTCGCTTTTTGAAGATTGGTATCTCGATGCAGGTGAAGATTACAGGAATGATGATTATATCTATGAACCTTAAAGCTGCGACAGAATGATATCTGTTCTCAACTCGCATTTCCTTAGGTTGATGCCTGTAGAGTCCAGTAACGAACAACAAAAAACCTTGCGAAAGATTTTGAACGTTCGCAAGGTTTATTTTTTTAAAACTTGATCTCTGTTGTAATGAATATATTGAAAAGCGGTGATGGACTCACATACGGATAATAAGCATCATAATGCGGATCAGTTTCTGTCCCGTCTAAAGACCTGCCGTACAGTTTGGAAATATAAGCTCTTGTATAATTGTCCTTGCGATTGAATAGGTTATTTAGATTAATGCGAATTAAAGCTTCTTTCTTCCCAATATAAAATTTGTAGGATAAAGAACCATTAAACTCTAAGAAATATGGCAGTTTAGAACTGGAAACAATGTATTCTTTATCATAATCACCACCAGTTCCGACATATACATAATTACCGAATTCATCTAAAGTGTAATTACCGGTTCCATCAGGATTGGATACAAATTCATGTTCACCATCAGATTTAAAGTCACCATCTGCATCATAGAAATAGATTTCTTTGATGTATTCATTTGTGTAAGTTCCATAGTATTCATCCCACCATTTTGCTGCCAGACCGATTCTCAGGTTTCCATCTAAAGGTAAACCGTAAAAGGTATATCCAATATTTCCATTTGCCATTTTTTCGGGAGAATAGGGAACAACTTTGCCAATTACATCTGCAGCATCTTCATAAAAAATCGTTTGTACATTCATTTTTTGCCAGCGATTTTTGGAAAATGTAGCTGAACTGCTAAAATCAAAATTCATATATTTTGCATTTAAACCGAGTTCCAATCCCTGATGCCTGGCAATTCCCGCATTTACTGTTTTACTCTCACCATGTGAATCTTGAATTGATTCGATTTTGTCTGTATAATCTGTCATGTAGTAATTTGCTTTTGCGTTTAAATTTGAGTTTTGAAAACCGATTCCGAATTCTATTGTTTCTGTCTGTTCCGGTACTAATTTTATTTCTTCTCCATCATCGAGGATTTGGTTAACTCCGGGGCCATCAGTTCTATCGTACCAATTCAGGACTCTGGGTTCTTTGTAAGCAATGGAGTAATTTCCGATAAGATTGATTTTATCTGTTAGGTTGTAATTCCATCCATATTTGGGAGAGAAGAATTGGAATGTTCGTTTGTAATCATCTTCATCAAAGCGCTTAACCCAGGTCGAATCTTCAGGATTGTATTCAGTAATATCTTTGGTTTGATAGAACGAGATATCTGTTAATTCCCCTTTCAGAAAATCAAAAACATAAATGGGATTTTCTTCGACTTTCGAATAATAACGAGCATACTGGAGATCATTCATAATAGTAAGATTTTTTGAAAGTTTAATTTGAACCCTTATGAAGGTTGAAAGATTTGTAACAGTAGAGGAATAATCATATCTACGTTGTGTTTCGGAATAGATTCCCATTGTGGAAAAATTACCTAAACTATCAGGGTCATTAAGATCAAGATGTCGAAATTTATTAGATTCTGCAAAATGGTCTGCATTCCATCTACGAATTTCACCACCGAAAATAATATTCATACTAGACTGACCATAATCAATTTCATGCTGGTAATAAGTATTTAATCCGAATTGTTTGTGGTCATTATTACTAATGTTTTTCCAGCTATGAGTTCCATCTCCCGTAACCATATTCGTACCGTTAAGCCCAGGAATTCGCACACTATCTCCAGGAGCATAAGTGAAATATTTATTGATTGGATTATAACCTTCTAATATCTCACCTGTCAGCTTATAAACGAACATGGCATGTTTACCAAAACGCTTGCCTTCTTCCCTAGCACTTAAAATGTCTTTAAAATAAACTTTTCCTGTTTCAATATCGAATAAACCATTATTCAGATAACCTCCACCTCCATTACCACGAGTAACAAATACATTTGTAACCAGAGATTGATGATTGGAAAGGAGCCATTTATCACGGATTGAAAACTGCGGTTTCACATAATGATTTTCCTGCCAGGGATGTTTGGTAGGATTGAATTCTCTACCCAGGAATTTTGCCAGTTCAATATCTGAATTGCTTCTGGCCTGAAGATGTTCTTGAGGTGCGATAATGAAGCTTGTGTTTAGTTTATGAGCAGCAAATTTATTTTCTGTTTCAAAGCCAAAAGAGTATCCATCATAAACTGTACCGACCACATAAGAATCTCCGTATTTCCGCTCTGCAGTGGCGCTGAAATTGAATTTACTATCAAACAGGTCACCGGATTCATAACGAAGTAGAACATTAAAATTATATGGTTCATAATCTTGCATTCCACCTTTTCCATCTGCCACTTTTCCATCAGTTGTGTAATATCCACCGGAGGTTCGCAGAGTGAAATTCCTGTTTTCAGCGGAGCCGATGGTCTCGATATTGACCGAACCTCCCAAAGCACCGGAACCATACAAAGATAAACCTGCTCCTCTCTGAACTTGTACGGATTTTATGTTTGATGAGAGTCCGGTCCAATTTGACCAGTAAACCACCTGGCTTTCAGGATCATTAACAGGAATTCCATTTATCAGGATCTGAATTTTTTCTGCATCAAATCCGCGAATTGTAATACCTGATTCTCCCAGACCGGAACTGCATGAAAATAATCCTGGAACTCCATCCAATAATAATGGAATATCTTCGGTAGTGTATTTTTGAGAAATAATTTCTTCATCCAAATTTGTGAAAGCAATTGGTGTTTCCCTGGTTACAGCACGGTTCCCAGTTATACTGATTCCCTCCATTTTAATAGCTTGAATTTCCAAATAGAAATTGATTTTTGAGGTAAGATCAGATTCTACTTCAACTTCTTTTACCTGCTTTTCAAAACCAATAAAAGTTACATGCAGTTTATGAGATCCAACCGGCACATTTTTCAGAATGAAACTGCCATTCTCTTTTGAATAAGTTCCAAATTCAGGACTTATATAAACAGAAGCTCCTTCTAATGGTTCATTCGTTTTTCCGATGGTAACTTTACCTGCGATATTACCGGTTTCTACTGCTAATAATGATGCTGCCAAAACTGTAAAAAAGAGCATAAAAAAAATGTAATTCTTTCTCATACTTATCCTCCGTTATTTCTATTTTTTCTAAATGTAAAAAACATATTAAGAGAAGAGTTTTTTCTTTATGATAATGTCAAGATTAAAAAAAGATTGGATTGTAATCTGTAGCAGCTGCCTTCATCTCGTTCCCATCCGGCAGCTGCCGGATAGGAATGCACTTTTTCTAAAAAACTCTGTTTTGATAATAAGCGAGAATAAAAATATGCGAAAGGGTATTACATTTCCGGTGAAGTTGGGGAAATTGAGATTGATGATCCTTTGGAAGGATGAAACGGAGTTTCAGTTTCTATCATGTTACGAAACGGGAGTTTCGTAACATGCATAAAACTTGTTAAGTTTTGAAAACTTAACAAGTTTAGAATTCCGAGGATATTAACTTTTTCAAAGTTTCTTATTTTTATTAAACTTACCATTTAGATTCCCGTTTTCACGGGAATGACAAGGTCGCCGGAATGACAACAAGCAAAATTGAAAGGTTTACAAATCCAGCTCTACTTCGTGATTATTTTCTTTTGCTGTAGCTGCTTTTTTGAAAGTGATATTTTCGGCAGGTGGTAAATTCGGTAACTTATTTTCTAAAAGGTCTTCAACTGTTATTATTTGAAGTTTCTCAAATTTTCTACCGAAATTCTGCTCTAAATAATATCTTTCTTTCTTTGCAGCCTGTTTCATTCCATCTGTAACCTGCCCCGCAAAGCAAACAAAAAGCCCCATTACTGCTTCTCTATTTTTAATTGTCTGAATGAAATGATTTACCTGTTGCAAACTGGCATTACCGCTTTTGACTTCAATGAGAACAAATTCTTTCTTCCAGGGCATATCAAGAGTCAGGTAACCATCGAATCCGGTTTGGTTCTTCTTCTCATTCAAAACACCGTGCAGCATAACTTCAATAATCCATTCTTCAAACTTTAAACGACCTTTTCTGGTTGCAGTTGCAAGTTCTTTGGCTGAAGCAATATCTCGCGGGAAACCAAAAATCTCGAATGTTTTACGAACACCCGTTCCATAAGCATCCATCAATCTTTTTGTGATGAGCTTCACTGCCAGATGGGAAATATCCACTCCGACCCATTTTCTCTTTAATTTTTGAGCCACCGATATTGCTGTACCGCAACCACAGAAGAAATCTGCAACTACATCTCCCTTATTGGAACTGGCTTCTATGATACGTTCCAGTAAAGCTTCCGGTTTTTGAGTTGGATAACCTAATTTTTCTTTTGCCATCGGATTTAGATGATATATATCAATCCATAGATTATTCATTGGAATTCCTTTTAAGTTATTAAGATATTGTTTATATTCTGGTCTTCCTGTTTTTGTCCATCTAATCATTTTTTTCGTCTCTAATTCCTCTAATTTATCATCTGAATATGTTTTCATTGCTTGCCATCTATAAAATCCATCTTTATCTTTATACTTAAATCTTTTTAAATAATTATCGCCATAATCCCTATACAATCTATTATATAAGAATTTTAAAGACTTTGAAAAATAAAGAATTGTGTCTGTATCAGAACTAAACTTATTAGATAATGATTTACTACTTCCAATATTTGTTGTTCTCTGCCATATAATCTCATTCCTAAAGTTCTTCTCTCTGAATATCAAATCACAAACAATCTTCAAATAATGACTCATCGTGGAATCGCAATGCAGATAGAAACTTCCCGTCTCTTTTAATAACTTGTGCATATACCAGATACGAATTGACATTGTGGCAAGATAGGAAATCGCACTTTTGGAGATATTTATCTTATCGAGAGCATTTAAAAATTCATACAAGTCCATATCAATATCTTGTATTTCCCTTAGAGTATCAATGTAGCCAACATTGCTCCATGTATCTGCAAAAGCCTGCTTCTGGGCTTTTGTATCTTCCATGTCGATACTTTCATAAAGTACATTATAATTGCGCTTGCTGTTAAAAGGCGGATCGATGTAGATGAGGTCAATGAATCCGTTTGGATTTTGTTTGAGCAGGTCTTTCATTATTTCCAGGTTATCACCGAAATATAGTTTGTTCATAATTTGCTCCTGATATTTATAGATTCCCGCTTTCGCGGGAATGACAAAGTCGCGGGAATGACAAGGATGCGGATAGAGGAATCAACCATTGCGAAGGTTTAACAAGATGAATTCCTCGGTATGTAACCATTCGCATCTCTCTTTGAACTACACAGATTAATCTAAACTTTTAATTTTGTGTAAGAATTCAATATCGAACAAGGAACATCAATTTACGATTTACGAAGAAAAGATGAAGTTTGCTTTGGAGTTATTCATTTTCATAATTATTAACATTCAATCTTCAATCTTCAATATTTGGTTTCATAGGAGTCTTACTCAGTCTGTTTCTCTTTCTTGTCCCCGCGGGTGAACTGAATACCAATATCACGAAATATTATCCGGCAGGAATTGTTGGAAGAAAATATTTTGGGAAAGAAAATGAACCCGGATTTTTTTGCACCTGGCAATATCTCACCAAAACGGAAGGAATAAGTAATCAGGTTTCTCTGTGCTTCACGCCACTCTTCCAAAATATTTTTCTGATCTTCCAGAAGCGTACGAAACGCATCCGAATCATCCTCAATATTTTGTATAACCAGGTATTCCAATTGTTTAGGCAGCAACATCTTTTCGATAAATTCCAAATCCACAGTATCAAACTGATTTTCGTCTTCATCCAGAAGTGAAATATCCATTGGAGTTATCTTCATTTTTTCTTCGGATTTATTCCTGATGGAAATATGAAAAGTGGTAAAGTAATCTGTAAGATTCTGCGGTTCTTTTACCCAATATTCATTTGCTGCGGCAAAAATAAAATCGTCTTTTTTGATAACACCGTAACCTTCTGAAATGATAATACCTTTTTCTTTAACAGGCAGATATTTAACGGTACAAGAGATAAAAAAAGCCGTGACCAGCAGTAATAGAATAATTCTTAAAGATTTCATTTTTCTTCCTTCATAAAATTTATGGGACGATAAAAAATCGTCCCACATTTCTTATTTATGAAAAGTTCTGTCAAATTAAATTACATTTCCAATCAGGAGATTGGTAATGAGCTGATGCATATTTCTAACCATCCTCATCCAACAACAATTCGATTTGCTCTGTTTTTTTATCAATCTTGATTTTCTTCTTTTTCTTAGGCAATGCTGCTTTAGGCTGTTCTTTCTTTTCTTCAACTTCAGATATTTCCTTTTCAGATTTTTCTTCAGGTGTGATGGAATCTTCTTCAGTTTCCTCTACAGCTTCCTCAGGTTTTTCTTCAGTTTTGACGGGAATTTCTTCGGTTTCTACTTTTATTTCTTCAGATTGTTCTTCAGGTGTGATGGAAACTTCTTCAGTTTCCTCTACAGCTTCCTCAGGTTTTTCTTCCGGTTTGACAGGGATCTCTTTAGTTTCTACTTTTATTTCTTCAGGTTGTTCTTCCAGTGCGATGGAAACTTCTTCGGTTTCCTCTAAAGCTTCTTCAGAAAGTCCCTCGATTTCCTCAAGTTCTTCTTCCTGTTCAGCCAGAATCCGGGTAATATCAAAAACTTTATCACCTTTATTAAGATTGATCAAACGAACACCTTGAGTAATTCTACCGATCACACTGATCTTTTCCACAGCCTGACGAATAATCATACCCTTTTTGGTAACAATCATCAGATCATCATTATCAACCACTTCCATCAAAGAAATGAGATAGCCATTCCTTTCGGTTGTTTTCAGCGTAATCACACCTTTTGAACCACGCTTTGTCTGTCTGTAATCTTCCACATCAGATCGTTTCCCATATCCGTTTTCACTGATTGCCAGAAGAGTTCCACCACGTTTTACCACAACCATAGCAACTACTTTATCCTCTCCTCGCAAACTTATTCCTCTCACACCCTGAGAATTTCTACCCATCGAACGCACATCAGTCTCATTAAAGCGATTTGCAGAACCATTTTTAGTGGCGAGTATGATATCATTATCACCATCCGTGATTTGAGCATCGATAAGTTGGTCGCCTTCAATCAGTTTTATTGCTATGATGCCATTCACTCTTGGATGGGAAAACGCTGTAAGTGGGCTTTTTTTGATAGTTCCTTTCTTTGTAACCATAGTTACAAAATGCGGAAGTTCAAAATCTCTGGCAGTAACAAATGCTTCGATTTTCTCTTCTCTCTCCAATTGCAGCAGGTTAACAATTGCTTTTCCGCGAGCCAATCTGCCGACTTTTGGAATCCTGTGAACTTTGAGCCAATGGCATTTTCCAAAATCTGTGAAGAAAAGAATATATGCATGAGTGGAAGCCACAAAGATACTTTCAGTAAAATCCTCTTCTTTTAAATTCGAACCTGAAAGCCCTTTTCCTCCTCTTCCCTGTTTCCTGTAAGTATTTATCGGCAACCGCTTTATATAACCTTGATGCGATATTGTGATAACCATTTCTTCATCTGCGATCATATCTTCTGTTTCTATATCTGCAGAACCTTCCAAAATAGTTGTACGTCTGAGATCGCTGTATTTATCTTTGATTTCAGAAATTTCCTTTTTGATGATATTCATTCTAAGGAGCCGTTTTTCTAAAATATGTTTAAGTTTCTTAACCATTTTCACGATTTCATTATATTCATTTTCTACTTTCTCTCTTTCCAAACCTGTTAATTTCTGTAATCTCATTTCCAGAATAGCTTTTGCCTGAATTTCCGAAAGTTTGAATTTTTCCTGCAAATTCTGATTTGCTTCAATAGTAGTTTTCGAAGCTCGGATTAAGGCAATTATCTCATCGATATTATCGAGTGCAATGCGATATCCTTCCAAGATATGTAATCTTCGCTCAGCATTATCCAATTCATATTTTGTTCTGCGCACTACAACTTCATGACGGAAATCAATATAATTCTGAATCATCTCTTTCATGTTGATGACTTTGGGAATACCATTGACCAAGGCACGATTGTTGACGCTGAAACTTTCCTGTAATTGAGAGTACTTGTAGAGTTTATTCAAAACTGCATTGCCTTCTGCATTACGTTTGATCGTAACCACCAAACGCATTCCCTGACGCCCGGATTCATCACGCAGGTCACTTATGCCTTCGATTCGCTTATCTTTTACCAGGGAAACGATTTTGTTGATAAGAATGGTTTTATTCAATTGATATGGAATTTCAGTAATGATAATTGCTTCAGCACCATTATTTTTAGTTTCAATAGCAGCTTTTCCCCGCAGAATAATCCTACCTCTACCTGTCTGAAAATAATCATTGATACCAGCCGTTCCGATTATATATCCTCCGGTTGGAAAATCCGGTCCGTGAATATATTGAATCAAATCAACAGGTTCCATTTCCGGATTATCGATTAAGGCAATAATCCCATCACAAACTTCTCCGATATGGTGAGGAGACATATTTGTAGCCATTCCCACAGCAATCCCGGATGAACCATTCACCAGCAAATTGGGAAACTTTGATGGGAAAACTGTAGGCTCCATGCGTGTATCATCATAATTTGTCTTATAATCTACAGTATCTTTATCAAGATCATCCATCAAATCTACGGATGATTTTTGCAATCGTGCTTCTGTATAACGCATTGCTGCAGGCGGGTCTCCATCCTGAGAACCAAAATTTCCCTGACCATCTACGAGTTGATAACGTAAACTCCAAGGTTGAGCCATCCTGACCAGAGTCGGATAAATCACCTGCTCACCGTGCGGATGATAGTTTCCGGAAGTATCACCTGCAATCTTAGCACACTTTCTAAAGCCTTTGCCAGGGCTTAAATTCAATTCGTGCATGGCATATAAAATTCTTCGTTGAGAAGGTTTCAAACCATCTCGCACATCCGGCAGCGCCCGGGAAACTATCACACTCATTGAATATTCTAAATATGATTTTTTTAATACATCTTCAATTTCGATCAGTTCTATTCTCGATCTATCATGAATCATCTATCCTCCAAACTTAATTTCTAAATCCTAATTTCTAATATCAAATAAAAATTCAAATCACCAAATCTCCAAATCACCAAATTATATCTCCAACCACAAGGTCTTTTCCCGATTCAACCGATTCAACCAGTTCAACCAATTCAATCACCAAATCCTACTTGTTCTACTTGTCACATAGCTCCCGCTGTGTGACATGGATACATTGCATAGCTGGAGCTATGCAACGAGAATTAACCTTTTTTATACACTAACCTCAACATATTTCGCATTTCTTTCTATGAACTCACGTCTTGGTGCAACATCATCTCCCATCAGAATCGTGAACATCCTGTCAGCTTCGATTGCATCATTGATCTTAACTGCTGTGAGGATTCTCTTTTCAGGGTCAAGAGTTGTTTCCCACAATTGGTCGGCATTCATTTCACCTAAACCTTTATATCTTTGCACGTGAATACCTTTTGAACCCATTTTCTTTAGAAACTCATCCCGTTCTTCGATAGAATACACATATTTTTTTGTCTTTCCTTTCCTAAGAAGGAAAAGCGGTGGACGCGCAATGTAAACGTGACCATAATCCACTAATGGTCTCATATAGCGGAAGAAAAAAGTGAGCAGCAAAGTTGCAATATGCTGTCCATCTACATCCGCATCAGACATA
>Ga0208648_1001527_pt1 | contig 18397 bp, 15 predicted proteins | sample AntAceMetag02UKL_FD_184772 | JGI IMG/M metagenome (GOLD analysis project Ga0208648, IMG submission 184772) | Saline lake microbial communities from Ace Lake, Antarctica - Antarctic Ace Lake Metagenome 02UKL (SPAdes) (version 2) | ecosystem: Environmental > Aquatic > Non-marine Saline and...
CCCTCGATAAAAGCTCGTCAAAAACAATCCATTCTTCATCCAAAATTCCATAGTCTTCAGCATAACGCAAACAATAAAACTCCAGGGAGTCGCGGTCTTCCTGCAAATCAGACTCGACCAGGCTCTTTATCCTGTCACTTTTTGGTGAATCGATACTAACACTCGCAAAAACAACTTGTACAATATTATCGTTTAACTTATAATTCTGCTGGTTAGCCTGATAATATTTTTCTATCTCATCATCCGAAATAACCGTATCCAGCGATTGCCTTATCAATTCCGATTCGTATTTATAAATAATCAACGACTTCCTGTAATCTTCCAACTGACGGGTGAAATCCTTCTGCGGTTCAGTCAGGTTCTTTTCGGCATGCGACAGGATCAACTGGCTTTTAATCCAATTGTCAACGTAATTCCGGCAAATGGCCAGGCTATCAGATGCACTTACACCAGCAGGGACAAGGCCTTCGAGATTTGAGGCGTACAAATAAGAATCGTGGACCCGTGCAAGCAAAGTTTCTGTATTAGTGAAACCGGCATGTTTGCAAGAGCCGAAAAGCAACAAAAAGACTAAAAATAAAAATGCGAATTTATTCAAATCAAAGTCCGGCTATTTTATTTCATGAAGAACAACCTGGTGTATGGTTACAGGATATTTACCACGCAATTCTTTAATCCACGCTTTTTCGAGGTAATTTTGATAATCGGCCGTGATCAATCCGCGGGCTTCGCTCAGTTTTTTTGGTTCAGGCTCTATGAGTTGATGAATAATTGCAAAACCTGTATTTCCATCATCGTCATCTTCAATCTTCGAAACACCTTCTTCCCATCTGATATGCCCAATGATTTCGTTGGCAGTGCGTTCATATTTTTTGTCCACAACATTGATAGTGACCAGTGAGTCGTTGGCAAAGGCTTCTTTGATCTCTTCTCCGCTCTTGCCATCTTTAGCCATCTTGCGCGCTCTGTCCACAGCTTCTTCCGTGGAGGAGGTGATTAGCGTGGCATCTACACGGTCGTTCCACATATAATCATCAATATGCTGCTCATGGAAAGCCTTCAGGCCGGTTGTATCTTTAATCGCCGCGCTCCAAACTTTTTCATCAGTAAGTTCAAAAAGCAGGATCCCATCACGGTATTCGTTAACCAATGCTTTAAACTCAGGGTAGATATCTTCAAGCCGTTCATCAAGGAAACTAATCGCTTCAGCATCAACATATGATTTAAAGGATTTTTCGATAAATGTTTCGATGGTCTCTTTGCTGCTAATGGATTGATGGTTAGAAATGTACTCGGCAAAATCCTGCTGGCTGAATTTTTCATCTCCAAGCTCAAAAACCAGATCTTTCATGCCCTCAGCCTGCGTTGTTTCCCACTTCCTTTTATAAATACTGCTATCGATTACACTGTTAAAAGCTTCTACTGCTTTTGGATATTCTTTGTAATTATAGTCTTTTTTAACCCTGCGGATAATCGATTCTTTGCTCTGATTGGAGCGGGCATCCTTGGCAAGGTTTTGTTTCAATTCCTCTTTCTCCTCATCAAACGATTTGATAGGTTTGGTATCGACCAATTTGATAATATGCCATCCATAAGATGTTAAGATAGGTTCTGAAATTTGGCCTGTATCTGCAATAGTAGCGATGCCATCAATAAATTCAGGCACCATGCGGTTTGAACCAAACCATGGCAAAGTACCACCATTCATTGCTGAGCTTTTGTCGTCCGAAAAATTATTTACCAATTCATTCCAATCTGCACCTTGCTCCAAAGCCTGGTAAAGTGAATCCACTTTTTGCACCAGCAATGCCGAATCCTCTGCAGTCGCATCCTTTGGCATCTGCAAAAACAGGTGTGCTACCTGCACTTTACCCAAAGCTGGTTGCATATTTTGGACTTTAATCAAATGGTATCCGAAATCAGTCCTTACCGGCTTGGAAACTTCACCAACACCCATACTGTAGGAAGCATCTTCGAATGGATAAACCATATCAAAAACAGAAAAATATCCTATATCACCACGGTTGCCTTTGCGTGCAGGTTGAAATCCGCGTGCCGGCATATCGCGTGCAGAAGGGTCTTCAGAAGCTTCTTCGGCAACAACATTAAAATCTTCACCAGCCTCAATCCGCTCGTACAATGCAAAAGCTTTGTTGTATGCCTCCAGGGTATCAGCCGGTGTGGCAAATTTATCAACCCTGAGCAATATATGACTTACCCTCACATCCAGCAGTTTGCGCTCGTATGCCTGCTGAAGCAATTCAGCATTTACTTCCTCGTCAATAAAGTAGGGCTTCGCCAATTGATCGCGGTAGCCTTTCAATTCGTTAATAAATGACGGAACGGTGTCGAGTCCCAAATCCATCGCTTCTTTTACTTTTAGCTTAAAGTTGATGAACAGTTCAAGGTATTCCACCAGTGATTTCTTGTCTAAAACTTCACCCTCAACATTGTTTTTCTGATACACCGCCAAAAATTCTGACTTGGTAATATCCTCATCTGCAATGCTAAGTAAAACCGGATCCCGCTTTTCCTGGGCAAAAGTGTTGTTAACACTTCCACTAAAAAGCAAAATCAAGATCATCATTGAAATACCCTTAAAAACCGGTGTGAAAATGTCATTCAATTTCATGTAGTTCTTTACCATTTTATTTACCATTTTATTTGTTGCTAATTGATTGTTATTGATCTATCCAAAAATCGTAATGTGTTTACGAAAAAAAGCCGTTTTTATTTTGTTTATACTTGATATTGACAGATTAAAATTTGCTGTAGTTAGGCGCTTCGCGGGTAATGGTGATATCGTGCGGGTGGCTTTCGGCAACTCCGGCAGCTGTGATCTTAATAAATTTGGCTTCCTGCATAGCGTTGATGTCTTTGGATCCTGTGTAGCCCATGCCAGCCCTTAGTCCGCCAACCATCTGATGAATTACTTCGGAGAGTGTGCCTTTGTAAGGTACGCGGCCCACAATGCCTTCGGGAACTAATTTCTTGATGTCTTCCTCCATGTCCTGGAAATAGCGGTCTTTCGATCCATGCTGCATTGCTTCTATCGATCCCATTCCACGGTAGGTCTTGTATTTACGGCCCTCGTAAATGATGGTGTCCCCGGGCGATTCTTCAACACCGGCAAACAACGACCCAGCCATGATGGAATGTGCACCGGCAGCAATTGCTTTGGCAATATCGCCGGTGTAGCGGATGCCCCCATCAGCTATGACAGGAACACCACTGCCTTTGATGGCATTGGCGACATTGTAAACAGCCGTTAGTTGAGGGATGCCAATACCTGCAATAATACGGGTGGTACAAATCGACCCCGGGCCAATGCCCACTTTTACCGCATTGGCACCAGCCTCAACGAGTGCTTTGGCAGCTTCACCTGTGCCAATATTCCCTACGACCAACTGGAGGTCGGGATACAACTTTTTAATGCGTTTTATAGTATCAATTACACCTTTTGAATGTCCGTGTGCTGTATCAATTACGATGGCATCCACCTGGTTTTGAACAAGGGCTGCGGTACGTTCCATCACATCACCCGATACACCAACAGCAGCGGCAACGCGCAATCTGCCACGTTCATCCTTGCAAGCATTGGGGCGGGCTTTTATTTTGATAATATCTTTGTAAGTAATCAATCCAACCAGTTTATAGTCCTTATCTACCACGGGCAGTTTTTCAATTTTGAATTCCTGCAAAGTGTCGGCAGCTTTTTCAAAGTCGATGAATTCGGTGGTAGTGATCAGGTTTTTGTGGGTCATTACTTCGGCAACCGGCCTGTCGTGCTTCCGTTCAAAACGAAGGTCACGGTTTGTCACAATCCCAACCAGTTTGTTGGTTTTATCCACAACAGGTATTCCGCCTATGCCAAATTCTTTCATGATGTTAAATGCATCTAAAACAAGTGCATTTTTATCAAGGGTAATGGGATCGAGGATCATTCCGTTTTCGGCACGTTTTACCTTTTTAACCTCGTTTGCCTGCCTTTCAATCGACATATTCTTGTGCATCACACCAATTCCGCCATCCTGGGCAATAGCAATTGCCAGCTTAAACTCGGTCACAGTATCCATGGCAGCAGAAACAATGGGAATGTTCATCTTAATTCCTGAAGTAAACTGAGTAGTTAGGTCAACCTCCCGGGGCATTACTTCACTGTATGCGGGCTCCAAAAGCACATCATCATAAGTTAAGCCTTCACCAACGAATTTTTCCTGATATTGAGACATTTAAAGTGTTTTTTGAAAATTTGTGCAAATGTATAAAAAATGAGAAGATGAAGAGGAGGAAAAATGGAGTGTTAGAGAAATGGAGTGATGGAGTCTTGGAGTCTTGGAGGGTTGGAGTGTTGGAGTATTGGAGTATTGGAGTCTTGGAGTCTTGGATAATTCAATGAGATTTTCTTCTGTGCAAATCAGCGAAATCTGTGGCCTTGCAATAAGCATCACATAGAAAATTTATGAATTTTCGGGGTTTGTTTATACCGCCTATTTTTGTGCCTTCAAAGTTTCTTCTCATCCTGCATTTCGTACGTCGCTGTCAGTCGTCCGAAGTTTTAGGAGTACAAAAAAAATCATTTCCAAATATGGAAAGTAATTACACAGAACAAATTTTTAGCTAAACTTCGAACTTTCATTTGTCAATATTATATTCTCAACTCTTTGCACTCAGCTCTATGCTCTCAGCCCTATGCACTCAGCTCTTTGCTCTCAGCTCTATGCTCTCCACCCTGTTCACAAAAAATATCCTCCTTAAATCCAAAATCCCGTAAAAAAAACCTACATTTGACACTCAAATAAATTAAGCCAATTATTATGACAGCATGGTGGGAAGCCCTTGGTTCATTCGAACAAGTTTTCTGGTATATCGCAATACCATTTTCCTTGATTTTAATCATTCAAATGATCATGACATTTGCCGGCATGGGAGGTGGTGATTCGGATATTGGTGGTGGCGATACCGATATTTCGGGAATAGACCTGGAAGCAGATGCCGATGTTGACCTGTCCGATGTTTCGGATACAACGGATGCATCAGATATCACTGACATCGACCCTTCATTTCATTTTTTTACGGTGCGAAACTTCATCGCATTTTTTACCATGTTTGGATGGGCCGGCATTGCCGCATGGAATGAAGGACTGTCGAAAACATGGACCATCGTTGTTGCTATTGCAGCTGGCCTGATAACAATGGGTGTTGTTACAGCCTTGTTTTATTACATCAGTAAATTGCAGGATGCCGGTGGCAATATTAAAATATCGAATGCCCTCAACCAAATAGGCAATGTTTACATCCCGATTAAGGCTGATGGCGGTAATGTGGGAAAGGTGCAGATCACCATACAGAATTCATTGCGCGAGATGCCTGCTATTACCAAAGGCAAACAGGATTTGGCCACAGGCACGGTAGTGAAAGTAGTTGGAATCGTGAGCAACAGCATCCTTGTTGTACAAAAAATGTAATCACAAGTTGCAAGTTACAGGTTACAGGTTGTAACTTGCAACTTGCAACATTGTCTTCTAGTTTAAAAATAAATTGAAAATAGACAGATTGTAAACCCTTTTAAAACAAAAAAAATATGAATCCACTTTTCGTTATTATTGCTTTTGTTGTGATCATTTTCGTGATGATCCTGGCATTGTTTTCACGCTACAAGCGTTGCCCTTCTGATAAAATCCTGGTTATTTACGGGAAAACCGGAAAAAGTAAAGATGGCACTTCCAGGTCATCAAGGACCATACATGGTGGAGCTGCCTTCATCTGGCCGGTAATTCAAAACTATGCTTTCCTCGACCTCACTCCTATTTCTATCGAAGTAAACTTAACCAATGCCCTTAGCCGGCAAAATATCCGGGTTGATGTTCCATCCAGGTTTACAGTGGGAATATCTACTGATGCTGGAGTAATGACCAATGCCGCTGAAAGACTGCTGGGACTTCAAATGGGACACATTCAGGAACTGGCAAAAGACATCATTTTTGGTCAATTGAGGCTTGTGGTTGCCACCATGGAGATTGAAGAAATTAACACAGACCGTGATAAGTTCCTTGCCAACGTATCTCAAAACGTAGAAGCAGAATTACAGAAGATTGGACTTCGCTTGATTAATGTTAACGTTACGGATATTCGTGACGAATCAGGTTATATCGAAGCACTTGGTAAGGAAGCTGCGGCAAAGGCTATTAACGATGCCAAGAAAAGTGTTGCAGAAAAGAACCGCGATGGCGCCATTGGCCAGGCTGATGCCCATAAAGACGAAAGGGTGCAGGTAGCAAGTGCTGTTGCAGATGCCAAGATTGGTGAAGCAGGTGCAAATCAAAAAGAACGTATCCAGGTTGCCGATGCTGTTGCCATGGCTAAAATTGGTGAAGCAAACGCCAACCAGAAGGAACGTATCCAGGTTGCTGATGCAGATGCCAATGCCAAGGTGGGCGAAGCAGATGCCAACCGACTTGAAAGGGTTAAAACGTCCGAAGCCAATGCAACTGCTGTTGAAGGTGAAAATACTGCCAAGATCACCATTGCAAATTCTGATGCTTTGCGCCGAGAAAAGGAAGCCGAAGCACACCGTTTGGCAATTGCCGCCGAAAAAGTTAAAGAAGCTGAAGCCCTGAAAGAAGGTTACACAGCCCAACAAAAAGCCGAACTTGAACGCGCAGAACGCGAGCGCGCAACCAAAAAAGCTGACATCGTCGTTCCTGCCGAAATTGATAAGCAGAAAGTTGAAATAGATGCCGAGGCCCAGGCCGAACAAATTAGAAGAATTGCCCGTGGTGAAGCCGATGCGATTTTGGTTAAAAAACAAGCCGAAGCACAAGGTCTGATGGAAGTGCTCACCAAGCAAGCCCTCGGTTTCGAAAAACTGGTAGGTGCCGCCAACCAAAATGCCCGCGATGCCGCCATGCTGATGATTGCCGATAAATTGCCAGAACTGGTCAGTATCCAGGTTGAAGCCATCAAGAACCTTAAGATTGATAAGATCACAGTCTGGGATTCGATGGGTGGTGGCGGAGGAGACGGTACACCCACTTCTGCAAACTTCCTGTCGGGAATGCTCAAATCAATCCCACCCTTCGATGAGGTATTTAAAATGGCCGGCCTTGAGTTGCCCGAGTATTTGAAAGGTGTGGAAACGGAAGAGAAAACTGAAGATGCTGTTGCCGAAGAGTTGAAGCCTGATGATGAGAAAAGTAAATCGAAAAAAGAAGATGGGGGGTCGGGGAAAGTAGAATCTTAAAATTCTGATTCAACACAATTAAAGGTTTTTAAAAATGACAACAGAACAAATACAGCAAGGAATAATTGATAAAATTCTATTGTTAGATAATCAGGATTTACTTCTTGCCATCGATACCTTGCTGGGGCAGAGTGTAAATCAACACGATATTTATAAAGTGTCCGGTCAGCAGCGTAAGGTACTTGAGGCAAGTGAAGAGGATATAAAGTACAACAGGATAATATCCGATGAAGAAGTTAACCAGGAAGAAGATTCATGGCTAAACAAGTAAGCTGGACCAAAACAGCCCGTTTTCAAAGGAGGCAGGTTTTAGAATATTGGGAAAAACGGAATGGTAATAAGAATTATAGCCGGAAAATATCAGGCTGGATCCGTGAGACAATCCTTATTATCAAAGCATATCAGTACATTGGGAAGCCGACAGATTATGTTGATACAAGGGTTTTTGTAAAAGGGGATTATAGTATTTTTTACCGTGTAGCTGAACATCAGTTAATCATCACGAGCTTTTGGGACAACAGGCAAGATCCGGATAAGTTAACTGAGATTTTGAAGTAAGTTCTTTGGAAAAACTTCTATCTTTAAACCTTTAAAAAGCCTATGCCGCAATGAACCTTAAAAATCTTACCAATACGATCTATGACATTCACAAGGAACTTCAAAGCAGGGCAAAGTCAGCTGTCAATATTTCACTTACCATCCGCAACTGGTTGATTGGCTTTTACATTGTAGAATACGAGCAACATGGTGAGGATAGGGCGAAATAAGGTGGCAGGACACTACAGGAATTATCCAGGCGGCTAAATAACGAAGGCTTATCTCATAGGAACCTAAAACTCTTTCGGCAATTTTATCAAAGGTATCCTGAAATCGGGCAGACACTGTCTGCCCAATTTGCAATACCAACTATTCCTACCTTCAAATTCAAACATCATATCCTCGAATAAAAAAAGTCAGGTGCTGACTGACCAATTCCAAAAAGATTTATTTAGGTCAACTACTTAGGGCCTGCTGAGAAAGGCCTAATCCATTGGATAATTAAAAGTTAATCCATAATATTTGATTCTTTGTGTAAGGTTTATGGGGAAATTTATTCAAAAACCGTGCATCAATTATTTCGGTGCGCTGCACCTTTATCCCATTCACCAGATAAAATTCTACAAAGATTACCGGTGCTCTGCACCTGAAAGTTGAGCCACAGAGTGGCGATAATCTTTGTAGAAACATCAATTAGAATTGATATGGGAGGTGCAGCGCACCGAAATATTATTATTCTGAGTTTTTCAGCAAGCCCTACTTAGATATAATAAATGGCTTCAAACAAAAATTATACTTTTGGATAAAATCATAAAATAATGAATTTAGACACACGGAAACTATTGGTCATTCAGGAATTCTTACGAATTCAAAACGAAGAAATAGTAAGCGATTTTGAAGAATTATTGAAGCAACGAAAAGTTGAACAATATGAGAACGACTTAACCCCGATGGACTTAAAACAGTTCAACGCTGAAATTGATCTGGCCATTGATGACTCGGAAAACGATAGGGTTATAAAAGCTACCGAACTAGCAGAGAAATGGAACGAATAGTATTTTGGACTCGGTTTGCCGAAAGGAAACCTGATAAAATATTCGATTATTATCTACTGGATTAATAAGGATAAAAACCGGATTGATATTGCAAATGTTTTTGACACCAGACAAAATCCCCTGAAAATGGAAAAACTCAAATAACTAGAATATACAAATAAAAGGTAACCGTCCCCTACAACTCAGAACCCAGAACGCAAAATGCCGAAAAACCAGAAATCTTTGATTTCATTGTTTTTCGGGACCCCAAACGCTCTCCTACCTCAACACCGTCACCGTTCCCCTTTTTTCAATTGTCTGTCCTTCGGGGGTACGATAAACAATTAGATAAACATAAGCGTCAGTAGGAACTAACTCGCCATTGAATTTTCCATCCCAGTATCCTTCGGGATCGGAGGTGGAAAAAAGCTGCTGCCCCCATTTATTGAAAATGGAAAGTTGGTAGCCATCGGGATTTATGAACGCCATCAGTGGCTTAAAAATATTGTCGGGTGGGGCAAGGCTTGGGCAAAATGCATTGGGGACAAGTACCGTGGTTTCCTGCTCAATGGTTATTTCGTTAGAAAAGCTATGGTCCTTAATATCTTCGAAACCATTATCTCCTTCATTTTCGATGGCTTCAACTATGTAACTGAAACTTCCTTCGAGATTGCTCAAACTGGAAACATCATCGGCGTATGTGGTTTCGCTGGAGGATACCGTGGCAAGGATGCCATTGGGATTTTCAATCCCATCCACCTTTCGGTAAATATTATATTCCTCAACCCCGGTAACATCCCAGCCACCATATTTATTCCATTCAAGTAAATTAGATGTTCCGGTTAGGCTGGGATATCCGGTAAGATGGATTGTTTGGGCAACGTTGGCCGAAGCCAGGGTATCCACCCCGCAACTGTCGCAGGCACGGATTTGATAATAATAACTTTGACTGTTAAAATCTGCCAGTTCATCGATATATACTTTTGCGGGGTTGTAATTGGTCAGGTCAATTATTTCGCTAATTGTGTCGAAGGTAATTCCATCATCAGATCGAAGTACTTTGAATTTCGAGATTGGTGCAGTGTCGTCCGCCACCCATTCAAGCTTTATATGTTCGTTGTTTTCAACCGTGGCATAACGGATAAATACATGCTCAGGTTGCTTGGGTGTATAGGACTTTAAGGTTACTTCACAGGAAGTTGATGTCCGCAATTTATCAGCATTAAAAGCTCTAATTTTAAAGGAATATAAGGTGTTTTGAACTAAGTTACGAAACCTGTAATAAGTACGATCAGGTGTGGTGGTTGCCACTTCAAAGTATGAGCCACCACTTTCAGATGCTAAAACCTGGTATCCGGACAATTCCGGAACCATATTTTCATAAGCTGACCATTGAAGGAAAATCGAATTTTCACAAATATCAAGAATGGGAGCTTCCAGCAAAATAGTTTTAAGTGTATCTGACCACAGGGAATTATTATTGACACCAGCCCCGTAAGCAAATATTCGGTACCACTGGGAAGCCGCACAAGCACTTACATTCTCATCGCGGTAAAATGGTGGATCATTCACAGAAACCGTATCAATTACCTCCCATATAAATGTTGATCCATTCCATTGGTGATGGATAATTCCATAACCCTCGGTATTGTCAGTATTTGGGAACCAAGATATTATAGGCACATCACCATCAATACTTATTGAATCCAAGACAGGTGTCTGGATAAGTTGGGCATGTAAATTCAATGTGGAAAAATGCACGGTTAACAGAAAAACCAAAAAGATACCAAGCCCCGTATGTCTGTGTATTCTATTCATGTTTTTTTACGCCATCATCAAAATTTGAAATTACCTTTCGGGATTATTTTCTCCAACTACCAAACGAACCATCGAATCTGGCTGTAGGTAACTAACGGCCAAATCGCGGATTTCTTCTGTTGTGATGTTTTTAATTGTATCAAGGAAGCGCGAATAATATTCCATATTTAAGCCATAAGGGAATACCCCTTTGAATAATTCTGCCCGGGAAAAGGGGCCATCGGCACTCCTAAGAAAACTCCCGGCCAGGTAATTTTTCACGAGGCTTAACTCTTCATCAGCAACCAATTCGGTACGCATTTTCTCGATTTCAATAAAGACTTCGTCCAGGGCCTTTTGGGTTACATCGACACCAACTTCCGAGGCAATAAAAAACATTCCGGCATGACGGAGCGATGCAATACCCGAGCCAATGCCGTAAGTGTAGCCTTTATCTTCGCGGATGTTGGTCATCAGGCGTGAACCAAAATAGCCACCAAAAATAGTGTTCACTACTTTAAATTTCAGATAATCGGGATGCAACTTATTGAAGCTTGGGTTGCCCAACCTCAATGCTGATTGCAGTGCGCCATCTTTGGCAATAAACTGATTCTTTTGAGCAATGGTTGAAAGGGCCGGGATATGCTGCGATCCGGGCTTTTGTTTTATGGGATGTTTCCCAAAATAGTAATTGAGTTTTTCGATGATTTTTTCGGAAACTTTACCTGAAACGATGATTGTAAATTTCGCGCCCAGGTAACGCTCTTCGAAATATTTCCTGAGCAAACTGCTACTTACATTTGCATAGTCACCCTCCAAAGCCATTTGACCATAAGGATGGTTTTTTCCAAAAATCAACGAAGAAAATTTGTGCCTTGCGATAAAGCTCACTTTGTCCATGTTTACCAAAAATTCCTGCTGCTGCTTCTTTACTATCGTTTCAACCTCCCCTTCCGGGAAAGTCGGTTTTAAAGCAACTTCGTGTAGCACCGGCAATAATTTATCAAGATGCTTATTCAGGCTATAGAGCGAAATTGTAGCAAGATCTTTTTCGTTGGATTTCTTCAAATACGCACCATAAAAGTCAATCGTTTCGGCGATGGATTTTGAGTTAAAGGATTCCGTTCCCTCGGTCAGGCATTTATTGGTGAAGAAGGCCTGCAGCACCTGCGATTGGTGAAATGAACCTGCCTCATATACAAGTTCAACCCTTGACAGTTCCTGCGTGCCCGCATCAATCAAGAATACAGGTATTCCATTGTCCAGCAAATATTTTTCAGGTTCCGGCAGTTCAATACGTTCGATGGATTTTAATCCCGGAGCTATTTTTCTAAGATCGTTTATTGTCATTAGATTTACTCTTTCGTTTTGATAATTTACTTTTCGTAAGACCCCCTCTAACTCCCCCTTAAAGGGGAGAATGCCACCACACTGGCTACTGCAGTCGCTTGTGCGGTGGGACTCCCTTCCCCTTGAGGGTAAGGGCTGGGCCTGCCTGCCCGTACAATGTCAATTAGTTAAGCGTTTTATTTCCGATTGATGATTAATGAGTGCTGATTTTTGATTTTTTGTTAGATGATAGTCAGATACATATTAAATCAAAAATCGTTAATCGACAATCACACATCAACATCATTACCTTAACTTATTAGCATTGGCCTGCTGGCATCGCAGGGATGGGGTCTATTTCGCTTTATAAAACAAGGTAGTACAATTCTCCGGTTTCAGTACATTCTTAGCAACGGTCATAATTTTCTCAGGAGTTACCGCCTGGTATTTCCCCGCTTCCAGGTTCACATCCCCGGCTTTGTCATTTAATTCTGCAAAAGCCAGGTTCATGGCTTTGTCCAGCACATTCATTTCTGAAAAAACCAGTGTTGATTCTACTTTGTTTTTCACTTTTTGTAATTCATCCTTAGCTATCAGCGTAGTCCGGAGTTTCTCAATTTCCAGGATTATGGCAACATCAGCTTCCTCCAGACTTTTGCCATGTGCCGGTTTTCCGGTAACTACCAGAAGCCCCTCATCCCTGCTACCCATGATAAAGGCATTGATTTCGCTAAACAATTTCTTATTTTTCACCAACTCATAGTACAGTCGCGATGATTGCCCGTTGCCAAGCAAATCCGACAGCAAATCGGTGGCATGATATTTTTCATCAGCGCGACTACACATGTGCCAGCATTTGTAAATAGCATCTATTGGGACATCTCTTTCCACTTCCATAAACCGGGCTTTGGTTTGGATGGGCTCAACAGGGATCTTCCGTATATTTTCGCCATGATTATCGATTGGCCCAAACCACTTTTTAGCCAGTGATTTTATTTCACTCACCTCCACATCACCCGACACCACAAGAATGGCATTGTTTGGATTGTAATATTTCCCATAAAATGCCCGCACATCTTGCATGGTCGAATCGGTGATATGTTCAATCTTTTTTCCAATGGTTGGCCACGAGTAGGGATGCACCTTGTAAACCTCTGGCCGCATCAACAACCAAACATCGCCATAGGGCTGGTTGAGGTGGGTTTGCCTGAACTCTTCCGAAACTACATTACGCTGCACTTCGAGGCTCTTCTCCGAAAATGCCAGTTGGTTCATCCTGTCTGATTCCAGCCAAAAGGCTGTGTCAATATTTTGCTTTGGCAGGGTGAGATAAAAATTGGTAACATCGTTACTGGTGAAGGCGTTGTTCTCTCCTCCGGCCCTTTCGAGTGGCACATCATATTTGGGGATATTTGCGGACCCGCCAAACATCAGGTGTTCAAAAAGGTGGGCAAAACCGGTCTTTTCCGGATCCTCATCTCTCGCTCCAACATCATACAATATATTCATGGCAACAATGGGAGTTGATGCATCCTGATGCACAATTACCCGCAATCCATTGCCCAGTGTAAACTTTTCAAAATTGATCATAAATAGATTTTGATATTTGCGCCAAAAGTAATGGAAAAAGGAAAGAGTGGGGGATTGGAATGATGGAGTATTGGAGTACTGGAGTGATAGAGTAATAGAAAGATGGTAATGAAGATTGATGCCGAGTGCTGAGGGCGTAGGGCTTAGAGCAAAACAACAGGGGGATATTTGATGGACATAAGCGAGTTCGAAGTTTTACGATACGTTGTTGAAAACAATCAACTTTCAAATTAGACAGATTTGTAAAAATATATTTTCAAACTTCGAACGGATATCAGCGACGATGAAAAAGTAGAAAGTGGATTTGGAAATGGGTGGAAAAAGATTATAACCCGGCACTGCCTGTCCAGCAAAGCGGGAAGTTGAGGCATTCAGTTCATAATTATTAGACGCAGATTTGCGCGGATGAAACGGATAAAACCACAAAATGAAGATTGGCGTAATGGGCAAACCCGGCAGGGGTCGAGCCATTTATTCACAAAAATTTAACCTTCAAAAACATATCAATTTCAATTATTCATCGTTACTTTGTTTTTTAATTAACAATGGTCTCTCTCTTACTATCACTATTTTATGTCTAACAATCTTTATATCGCTGCAGCTGAGGCGGAATCGGGCAAATCGCTCATCGTACTCGGGCTGATGGAACTACTGTCGAGGCACGTGCAAAAAATTGGATTTTTCAGGCCTGTTATTGCTACTGAAAAAGAAAAAGATGGCCACATCCGCTTAATTGCCGAGCACTACAAATTGCCCATCGACTATGATTTGATGTATGGCATCACCAGTAGTCAGGCCCTCGATTTAATGCAGGCCGGTGATACTGACTCCGTTTTTACGCTCATACTCGACAAATACAAAAAGCTTGAAAAGCTTTGTGATTTTATTTTGATCGAGGGGACCGATTTTCGTGGCACGCTCACCCAATTTGAATTCGATTTCAATGTCCGCTTTGCCAATAATCTTGGAGCGCCTATCCTTGCGGTAATCAATGGAAATGAAAAATCCGTATCAGCGATTGCCGACAACATGAAGATCATCAAAGGCATCCTTGCAGATGAAAAGTGCTCTCAGATTGGAACTGTTATCAATCGTGCGGCACCAAATGATGCCGTAGCTATCCGAAAAGTAATCACCGAAATCGGTAAACCCGAAGAAATCAATTTTGTTCTTCCCGAAAAGAATATTTTACAAAAGCTCACTATTCGTCAGATCATAAAGGCTCTTGACGCATTTCACTACTATGGTTCAGACGAAAACCTGAACATGGACGTAATGGATTTTAAGGTGGCTGCCATGAGCATGGAACAGGTTTTAAAACAAGTTCCCGAAGGATCACTTGTTATTACCTCGGGCGATCGAAGCGATATTTTGGTTGGTTTACTGATGACCCTTCTTACCGATAATTTCCCCAAGATTTCAGGCATACTGCTCACCGGGGATATGAAACCCAGCCAGCAGGTACAACGATTAATGGATGGTGTTGCTGACTTGCCTGTTTCAATTATTGGTGTGGATACCGATACTTACGAAACTGCCATGCGGGTGAGTAAAATCCATCCGGTCCTGTCTCCTGAAAATGAGCGCAGGCTTGCTGCCGCACTTGGCCATTTCGAAGCCAACGTTGACCTTGATGTGCTTGGGCAAATCATTAGGATTACGCGTTCGCAAGTGGTTACACCTGTGATGTTCGAGTACGACCTCTTTGAGCGTGCCCGTGCCAACCGTAAACATATTGTACTGCCCGAATCTGAAGATGAACGTATCTTAAGGGCATGCGAAATACTTCTCAGAAGAAATGTTGTGGATATAACCCTGCTTGGCAACGAGGATGAAATTTTTAAACATGCAGAGGCAATGCAGCTACAACTTAAAGGTGTAAATATTATCGATCCTTACGATAACGACTTGGTGCATGAATATGCCGCTGAATATTACAAATTGAGGAAGCACAAAGGAATCACCAAAAAAGATGCTTTCGATTTAATGCATGATGTGAGCTATCTGGGAACCATGATGGTTCATAAGGGCCATGCCGATGGGATGGTTTCGGGGGCTGTTAATACAACAGGCCATACTATCCGCCCTGCTTTTGAATTTATAAAAACCAAGCCGGGAGTGTCCATTGTATCAAGTTCATTCCTCATGTGCTTTGCCGACCGTGTACTTGTGTATGGCGATTGTGCCGTAAATCCAAATCCAAACTCGGAGCAACTGGCGGATATTGCCATCAGTTCGGCTGATACCGCCTTGAATTTTGGGATTGAGCCAAGAATTGCCATGTTGTCCTATTCAACCGGTACATCCGGAAAAGGCGAAGAAGTGGAAAAGGTAAGGAAAGCTACACAAATAGCCCGCGAACGTCGCCCCGACCTGAAAATCGAAGGGCCGATCCAATATGATGCCGCCATCGAACCCAGCGTGGCTGCCCAAAAAATGCCGGGCAGCGAAGTTGCCGGAAAAGCCACCGTGTTTATCTTCCCTGATCTCAACACTGGAAACAATACCTACAAAGCTGTACAGCGAGCTTCAAATGCCGTAGCCATCGGTCCGATATTACAGGGCTTGAACAAACCGGTGAACGACCTCAGCCGTGGATGCTTAGTAAAAGATATCGTGAATACTGTTGTAATTACAGCAATTCAGGCGCAGGATTAGGAGAGATTAGTGATTGGTGATCAGTGAATGGTGAATGGTGAATGGTGATCAGATCGGTGATCAGTGATCGGTGGATGTGATCGGTAATTGGTATATCTCTGTAAAGAAAATTCAGGACGGGTCAGTGAATGGAGAACATAACGTTCAGAAATTTCAAACCTTAAATGTTTTGATTCCACTTTGAAGTTGTTTTAATCGACCACATCAAAAAACCTGTAAGGGTTTCGCTATTGTAGCAATGATGATAGGAAAAAACAATCTACAACCCAGTATAGGTTGAGCTTTCGAATATAGAAATCCTTGAGAAAAAGTCCCTGCAGCCAAAAAGCAATCAACCATCCATGACCTTTCAGCCACTAAAATGTTATAAAAATGTTACAATTTCCCTAAAACATTTTGCCCCTGTTTGTGGTTTATACCAAATATGTCCCCAACTGAGTAATATAAATGTTTTCTTTTTCTCTTCTTCTACGTTAGAAAATATTTCCGTAGCTTCGGCTATGCAAAGATTTTCTGCCTCGAATAAGAAAAAAATAATTCAATTTATTTATCAATCATTTGGAAACATAATTGGTATTATTATTTAAAATCAAATCATGAACATATTTGCATTAAAATTCGTTTTATACACAGCACTCATTTTTGCTTTTCACCAAACCAAAGGACAGGATATTATGGAATTCAGGCAACTCACACCCGAAGAAGAACGGGTGATCATACATAAGGGAACCGAAGCACCTTTTACAGGTGAATATTACAAGAACAAAGAAAAGGGAACTTACACCTGCAAACAATGCGGGGCCTCGCTTTATCATTCAGGGGATAAGTTTGAATCGGATTGTGGCTGGCCCAGTTTTGATGATGAAATTGATGGTGCAGTTACACGATACACCGATGCCGATGGGCGACGCACTGAAATTGTCTGTACAAATTGTGAAGGTCATTTAGGCCATGTATTTTTGGGCGAAGGATTTACACAAAAAAACACCCGGCATTGTGTCAATTCTATTTCGATGGATTTTGTTCCTGAAAAAAAAGAACAGAAAACTGCCAGGGCTATCTTTGCATCCGGATGCTTTTGGGGCACTGAATATTATCTGAAAAAAGTAAAAGGCGTTAAATCGACCACCGTCGGCTATATTGGCGGACATGTTAAAAATCCTACTTATGAGCAGGTTTGTGTTGGAACAACAGGCCATGCCGAGGCAGTAGAAGTGATTTTTGATCCATCAAAAACAAGCTACGAAGAACTTGCCCGCCTGTTTTTTGAAACCCATGATTTTACCCAGGTCAACCGCCAGGGGCCGGATATTGGTGAGCAGTATCGCTCGGTAATTTTTTATACGGATGAAGAGCAAAAGCAAATTGCAGAGAAATTAATCAAGCAGTTGGAAGATAAAGGTTACAAAGTCGCTACACAACTTGAAGCAGCTACTGAGTTTTATAGTGCTGAAAAATACCACCAGGATTATTACTATAAAACCGGAGGTACACCATACTGTCATATTAAGCGGGAAGTTTTTTAGGGAAGAAAAGTTTTGATGACAGATGCCCGGAGGCAGATGTAAAAGGGTTTAAAACCCTGACCAAAGGAAGGGGATGGAAACCCTGGATGCTAAAATGATGCTTACAATAGGGTCGCTATCCCCTTCGGGGCTTGCAACCCTTGAATGAGTGATGTAAGATATTTAATCTAGATTTAACGCTGAACTCCTAACTCTAGTCACTTCCAACTTTAGTGCACTCTAGGCACTCCAAACTTTAGCTCACTCTAGGCACTCCAAATCCCGAAAAATCACAAACCTTCGGTTTGCATAATTTTTCGAGGATGCCCGAAGCAAACCTTCGGCACTTTAGCTCACTTTAGTCACTTTCCGCATAGGCTGGTAATGCCAATAAGTAAGCACCCTCCAAAACCATTCAAGCGGCCCAAACCTGAAATACTTCAGCCAGATGGGTGAAATGATAAGTAGCAATGCCCAAATCCCAAGGGTGATCAGGATTTGAGTGAATCGATCAAGGTAGCCGATGTAGCCCAGGCCATTGCCGTAGAAAATAAACATCCCCAGAAGAGACATCAAAATATAGTTGGTGAAGGCCATTCTGCCCACACTGGAAATCAATTTTTTAAACCTTGGGCAACTGGCTGATTTAGCGAACAACATCACCGCACCAATGTATCCAAGGGCAGTGCAAATACTTCCAAAAT